>Ga0307377_10004802_pt1 | contig 14682 bp, 13 predicted proteins | sample TR3MG_FD_202535 | JGI IMG/M metagenome (GOLD analysis project Ga0307377, IMG submission 202535) | Soil microbial communities from Risofladan, Vaasa, Finland - TR-3 | ecosystem: Environmental > Terrestrial > Soil > Coastal area > Acid sulfate soil | place: Finland: Risofladan, Vaasa | collected... | reverse complement strand
CCCGCCACGCGCGCTCGGTGCCCACCTCCACGCCGGCCACCGCGCTCACGACGACGACCGCCACGTCCGCCACCCGCACGCCGGCGATGAGCTCGTATATGAAATCGGCCGAACCGGGAATGTCCAATAAGTTGATGCGGTACCCCTTGTAGTCCGCGGCCAGGAGCGCGGTGCTCACGGAGAAGCCGCGCTTTATCTCCTCGTCGTCGAAGTCGGCGGCGGCGTTGCCCTCCTCCACCCGGCCCCGCCTTTTCAGCGCGCCGGCGCGGAAGAGCAGGTCCTCGGCCAAAGCCGTCTTGCCGGCGTCGCCGTGTCCCACCAACGCCACGTTGCGAATTTTTTCAATTTCGACTTTCGCCATTCGGTTTTTCCTCCTAATAATCAGGCCGCCGGGCGCCACACGGCGACGAACGCCGGCGACGCGCCCCGGGGGCCCCAACGCCGGCTGTACAACGTACTAAAGCGGAATTTTGGAAGCCGCTCTCTCTTCGGGGGAATAGGCCCGGCCGCCCGCCGCGTAGGCCGCAGCCACGAAGGTCGCGAACAACGGATGCGGCGCCAGCGGCCGCGACTTGAGCTCGGGGTGGAACTGGACCGCGACGAACCAGGGGTGGTTCGACAACTCCACCACCTCGGCCAACAAACCGTCCGGGGACGTCCCCGTGACGCCGAGGCCCGCCGCGGCCAAAGCCTCGCGGTAGTCGTTGTTGAGTTCGTAGCGGTGGCGGTGCCGCTCGCCGACCTCGCGTACGCCGTAGGCCCGCGCCGCCCGCGAGCCCTCCGTCAGCACGCACGGGTAAGCGCCCAACCTCATCGTCCCGCCCATACGAGTAACCTTCTTCTGCTCATCCATCAGGCAGATGACCGGGTCGCGACAATCGACGTCGAACTCCACGGAGTACGCTTCTTCCAACCCCGCCACCCGCGCGACGTCTATTACCGCCACCTGAAGGCCGAGGCAAATGCCCAGGTACGGAACGCCGTTCTCGCGGGCGTAACGCGCCGCGGCTATCTTGCCCTCGATGCCGCGCTCGCCGAAGCCGCCCGGGACGAGGATGCCGCCCACGCCGTCGAAGTACGGCGCCGGGTCGGCGTCTCCCTCCAGGTCGGTGGACTCCACCCACCTTACGTTCACGCGCGCGTCGGCGGCGATGCCGCCGTGGGCGAGGGCCTCGATGATGCTCTTGTACGAGTCGCGCAGGCCGGTATACTTGCCCACGACCGCGATATCCACCTCGCCGCCGGGACGGCGCATCCTCTCCAGCATCCCTTCCCAATCGCCCAGGTCCCCTTCGCCGACCGGGAAATCCAGCCGCTCGAGTATCAGGCCGTCGAGGTTCTGCTTACGCAAACGGAGCGGTATGTCGTAGATGTTGTCGGTATCGACGGCCTCCACTACGGCCTCGGGCGGCACGTTGGTGAAGAGGGCGATTTTAGCGCGCGTCGAGGCGTCGAGGGGCCGGTCGGTGCGGCAGATGAGCGCGTCCGGTTGTATACCAATAGCGCGCAGCTCGCGGACCGAGTGCTGGGTGGGTTTGGTCTTGAGCTCGCCCGCGCCCCCGATATAGGGGACCAGCGTCAAATGGATGAAGAGGCACCGGCGCCGCCCCACGTCGAGCGCGAACTGGCGAATGGCCTCCAGGAACGGCTGCCCCTCGATGTCGCCCACCGTCCCGCCTATCTCCACTATAATAACGTCCGCGCCGGCCGCCGCGGCGAGTTTATGCACCCGGGACTTTATCTCGTCCGTTACGTGAGGAATGACCTGGACCGTCCCGCCCAGGTAGTCGCCCCGCCGCTCCTTCTCGATGACGGCCCCGTAGACCATGCCGGTGGTAGCGTTGGACAATCTCGACGTCGGCCGGTCGGTGAAACGCTCGTAGTGACCGAGGTCGAGGTCGGCCTCGGCGCCGTCGTCGGTCACGTAAACCTCGCCGTGCTGGTACGGGTTCATCGTGCCCGGGTCGACGTTGATGTAGGGGTCGAACTTGAGCATCGCGACGTCGAGGTCGTGGGCGATCATAAGGCGGCCGATGGAGGCGGAGGCGATACCCTTACCCAGCGACGAGACAACGCCGCCCGTCACGAAAATATACCGCGTATTATCTTCCTTATGCGCCATCATGGCAAATAGGTCCGAGTGCGCCGAAATATAACAAAAACCGTAACGTCCTGTCAAACGAAATCCCGGCGGGGCGTAGTTTTAGATTGATTATACGCGCCGGCAAGGTAAAATAGACCCGATGGGTTCGAATCGATATAAGAAGACAGCCGGCCTGGTAGTCGGGGCGCTCGCGGCCGCGCTACCGGCGTTGGCCGGGTGGTCGCCCCCCGAGACGATATCGCCCCCGGCGGGCGATTGGCGTACGTGCTACAATTTCGCCCGGGCGCTCGTCGCCGACGGCGACGGTAACCTCCACGCCGTCTTCTTTGAGAACGAAGGGGCCGCGGCCTTCTACCGCCGCTACGACCGCGCCGCCGGCCGGTGGGAGCCGTCGTATCGGTTAGACGAGCAGGGAGGCCGCGACGCCGCCATCATCGCCGACGCCCGCGGCGAGCTGCACGTCTTCTTCAAAGCCGGCAGCGCGATGTGCCACCGCGTAGCGGACGACGCCGGCCGATGGGGCGTGCGCGAATACGTCGCCGAGTCGGGATGCCGGTTCGGCCAACCGTCGCCCCTGGCGCTGCCGTCGGGCGACGTAGCGTTGGCAATGGTGGGCGAGCCCGTGGCCGGCCGCCCGACGCATATCTGGTTCACCATCTGGCGCCGGGAAACGCAGGGCCTCGAGCCGCCGGTCCGCCTTACCGAAAGCACCGGCGAGAACGGCAGTTGGATGCCGACTATGGCCTACTTCCAGGACGAGATCCGGCTGGTGTGGCGGGACGACAGTACCGGCGAGTTCGAGGTCTACGAGCGGAAGTACGACGGCTCGCGCTGGACGCCGACGCGCCGCCTGACGTACGACCCGGCGCCCACGTTCCATCCCCGCCTGGCCGTCGACGGCGACGGCGTGCTTCGCCTGCTGTTCATGGACAAGCGTACCGGCAACCCGGCCATCTGGGAAATGGTGGACCGCGGCGGCGGCTGGGGTCCCGAGCACGTCCTCTACGACGGCCGCGGCCGGGCCCACCACCCCAACGTCGCCCTGGCCCCCACGGGCCAGCTGCTGGCGTTCTGGGAATGCGCGCGCGAGTCCGCCGAGCGCGGAATATATTTCGGCTCGCTGTTCGGCGGCGTGTGGAGCGAGGCGGGCCCCGTGGGTCCGACGCCCGGGGCCGACTCCACGCTGGCGTCGCCGGCGGTCACGGGCCGCGAAATCGCGGTGGCGTACGCGCAAAGCCCGGGCAAAGTGTGCGTCCAACGGCTGCCGTTGAGCGAGGTGCCGGTGGGAGGCGTAACCTTCGTCGCGCGCCCGGCGCCCGCGGCCGTAAAGCTGTGGTGGGACGGCGAAGCCGTCGGCGCGTTCGACCACTTCGACGTCTACCGGCGGTCGCCGGCGGAAACGAACTGGCACCGGGTGAACACCGCGCCCATCGCGGGCAGCCGCCCTTACACGTATAACGACGAGACCGCGCTGCCCGGGGACTACGCGTACAAGCTGGAGGGCCGGACGGGCACCGGGTACGCGCTGACGTTGGGGACGGCCCGGGCCGCCGTCGGCGGGGCGAAGCGGTTCATCTCGGGCCTTAGCATCTCGCCCAACCCGTGCCGGGGCGCGCTGCGGTTGACGTGGCGGCAGGAGGCGCCGGCGGCCGCGGCGGTCGACGCGTACGACATTACGGGCTGGCGCGTTGCCTCCGCAACGGCTCCCGCCGCCGCCGGCGCCAACGTCCTGGCGCTCGAGACCAACCGTCTCGCGCCCGGGTGCTACGTCGCCGCGTTGACGGCCGGCGGCGACAACCTCAGCACGATGTTCGTGGTAACGCGTTGATTCCCAAACTCCCGACTCGAGGGTGAAGAAATGAAACGAGTACTTGCCGCCGTCGTCATATTACTCGCCGCGGCCTGGGGCGCGGACGCCGCGCCGTCGCGCGAGCGCCCGGCCGAACTCGGCGCCGCCGTATACTACAAGTCCTCCGTTCCCGTCGCGGGCGAGGATGCGAACTCGTCGTGGACCGGCGGCGGCGCGCGCTTCCGGTACGGCCTGACGGAGGCGCTAGCCGCCGCGGCCTCGTTCGCTTACGACCGCCACGAATTCCCCGAATCCCCGGCGGAAGCCGTCGACCCCGGGGAAGCGGTCGAACGCCAACTTTTATCCTTCCGCGGCGGCGTAGTATACGACTTACCTCTGGGGTTCATATACCCGTACGTCGGCGGCGGCCTGACGCTGGCGCGCGAGAAGACTTACTTCCGGTACGGCAGCCTCGAGCCGAAGGTCCTCTACCACCCGGGGCTCTACGCCGAGGCGGGGACGAACGTGCCGCTCATCGGGCCTTTGGCGGTGGACGTCGGGCCGGAGCTCGCGGCGCTGTTCGGAAAGCGCGTCGCCTCGTACGAAACGGCCGTCAACGATTACCGATACGACGGCGGCGCGGCCCTTTATTTCGGCGTCAAGGCCGGCCTCGCGATATATTTTTAACCGCCGCCGCTTTTGGGGTTGAAAAAGGGGCCGGACGTTATTATAATCACGCTGCGGATTTCGGGGGATTGAACCTTTGGCCAAAGACGAAGGCAACCTCGTACTGTTCCAGATCCTCCCCGACGATGAGAAGGCGGCGGAGGAGCTCGCCGAGAAGGCCGGCATCTCCGTCGCCGACCTCGTCCTGCTCGCGCTGCGGTATTGCCTGCGCGCGAAGGGCGCCGCGCCGTTTCGCGAACTCCTGACCAAAGGCGGCGTATCGGCGCCGGGCTCGCCGGAGATAACAATCGAAGTGGAGAGCGAGCACTTCAAGTAGGGCCCGGCCCGGCGGCCGGGGTTTTTTCCACCCGAATTAACCGCCGCCCGCGCGCGTGTTACGATGCCGCCGATACTCGGGCGGTTTTTTATGGCCTTCTATAAAAGAACCTCGTTCTGGGCGGCGGCGCTGATAGCGCTCGCGCTGGGGCAAAAGCTCTACGGCTTCGACCGGCCGCTGTTGGGGCATCACCCGTGGCGTCAGGCCGACACCGCGGCCATCGCGCGCAACTTCGCCGCCGGCGGAATGAAGTTTTTCTACCCCGAGGTCGACTGGGGCGGCCCGGGCCCGAACTACTGCGAGACCGAGTTCCCGCTTTACTCGTACGCCGTCGCCGCCCTCTACCGCGTCGCCGGCGTCCGCGAATGGCTGGGGCGGCTGCTCGCGCTCGCCGCCTACGGCCTGCAATTATTTCTCGTTTATAAAATCGGGCGCCGATTAATAACGCCCGGCGCGGCGCTGGCGGCGACGTTCCTCTTCGCCGTCTCGCCGGTCGCGGGTTTTATGGGCCGGGCGTTCATGCCGGAGAGCTGGGTGTTGGCGGCATCGTTGGGCTCGGCGTACTTCTTCCTGCGCTGGCTGGACGACGGCCGAACGGGCGACTTCTTCGACGCCGCGGCCTTGCTGGCGTTGGCGGGCACGCTCAAGCTCACCGCGTTCCACCTGCTCATCTGGTTCGCCGTATTGGCGCTGCGCTATCGGCGGCTCGAGCTCCGGTCGCCGGCGCCGTGGCTCGTGCTGGCGGGCGCGTTCGTGCCGGCGGCGATGTGGTACTACCACGCGCACCGAATATTCCTGAAGACGGGGCTCACCTTCGGCATCTGGGTCGCCGGCGACAAGTGGGCCACGCTGTCGACGCTGCTCTCCGGCGACTTCTACCGCAAGATGCTCGTCGAGAACGTGGCCGCGAACGTCCTGACGTGGCCCGGGCTCGTCCTGGCGCTGGCGGGCGCGGCGCTGCTCTTCGCCCGGCGAAGCGACTTCCGGTTTAAAATTTTGACGTGGTTGGGCGCCGTCGTCGTGTACCTGCTGGTATTGGCGCGGGGCGCGTACGACCACGACTACTACGCGCTGCCGCTGGTGGCGCCGGCGGCGCTGGCGGGCGGCTACGCCGCCGCGGAGGGGCTGAAGCTCTTCCGCCGGAACGTCTGGGGCAAGGCCGCGGCAGTAGTAACGGCGCTGGTCCTGGCCGCGGCGGTGCCGTCGTACACCGGGAAGTTCCGCTCGTTCGCCCGGGTGAACGACGCCGCCGCTCGAGCGGGAGCCTATTTAAATTCGGTCGACGAGACCGGCGCGCCCATCGTAACGTTCAACAACGGCGGCCCGCAGTGGCTGTACTACTGCAACCGCAAGGGGTGGATATTGTCGCCGAAGGGACCGCTGGCGGAGGACGCGGCGCTGTTCGCGCGGCTGGTGGAAAAGTATCGCGACGCCGGCGCGCGGTACCTGGTGGTAGACGCGCGGTACTACGGCCTGATGAGTAACGACGTCCAAAATTATATAGACGACGCCCACGAGCGGTTGACTATGGCCGAGGGGTTCGCCGTGTGGCGGCTGCGGCGTTGAACCGGCGGAGCGCCGGGCCGCGTCAAGTCCATATTCCGCTAATACGTAAAAAAGCTGCACGCTAAAAACGCCCCCCCGTGGAGGGGCGTTTTTCTTTGGCGAGATAAATAGGCGGCCTTGTGGCCGCCCTTAATTCGCTCGGCGATACCCGGTTAATCAGTTCCCGAACTTCTCGATTATCTCCTTCTTGCCCAGGCCCAGGATGCCGTACTTCTCGCCGATCTTCTTGAAGGCAGCGATGGCGGCGCCGATGTGTTCCCTCTCGTGGGCGGCGGAGAGCTGGACGCGGATGCGGGCCTGGCCTTTGGCGACGGCCCGGTAGCGCCCGTCCGGGGCATCGCGCTAAACGTTTTGGGAAAAAAACGCAGCGTTGGACGCAAATAATTATAACTAAACTAATTATGTTATCAACTAATATATTAGTTGCATAGTCAGGTATAATAATATAACCTTTATGGCCAGATATAAACCGACCACGTAAAAGAAGCACGGCAAACATCAGGAGGTAGTACGATGAAGAAGTTAGTACTTTTAACACTGGCGTTGGTCCTCGCCGCGTCTACGTTAGCGGCAGCCGACGAAGTAAAAATTATCGGCAACAGGTCGCAAGGCAACTATTGCCCGTGGTGGGGCGCCGGCCACGCCGCGATGCGGTACATGGCGCTCTGGGAAAAATCCGAAATCGGCCTAACGGCAGGCGGCTACATCAACAAGGTCGAGTGGGAGAACAACACCGCTAACAACGCTACCTTCTACCTCGTGCGGGCTTACTTCGGCCATTCGACCAAAACGGAGCTAGATCTGACGTTCGCCAACAACTATTACGACACCCCGGTACAGGTCCTCAACGCGGCGACCAAAACCGTATCCGGTGCCGCCAATACCTGGTGGGACATGGGTATCGACGCCAACAAGTTCGAGTACAACAATACCAATAATTTGGTGTTTGAGATCCGTTGGCGCGGCACCAGCCCGAATGCCCCTTGCTGGAGCGGCGTCGGCGGGATGAAGCGTATGTGGTCGTTTGACGACGCCGCTACCGTCGCGGCATATCGCTTCGGCCAAGTCCAGTACTTACGTATAACCGTCGCGCCCGGCTCCGGCGTCGCGCCGACAAGCCTGGGGCGCGTCAAGTCCATCTTCCGCTAATACGTAAAAAAGCTGAACGTTAAAAACGCCCCTCGGAAGGGGGGCGTTTTCTTTCGCGGGAATTAAAACGTAGATTAAGGCCCGGCTCGAGCGGCCCCCCAACTTTTTAGTTGCGATATTGGAAATAGTATGCTTTAATACGGCACGGGAAACGTAGCATAATTCGAACATCTACTAGGAGGTATTACCGTGAAGAAATACGTATTCTTAACGCTGGCGCTGGTCGTCGCGGCGTCTACGCTGGCAACGGCGGCGGTCCACATAGTCGGCGGCGGTACGCCCAACACCAACAACACGTACCCTTTTACCGCCGCGTCGGCGTTCAGGTGGCAGACGATGTGGTTCCAAACCGAGCTCGGCGAAACCGGCCCCGTATCCAAAATCGAGTGGCAAGTTTATTCTGGCGCGAGGCCCTCCCCGGGCGGCACGTTCAATAACTGCGATATCCTACTCTGCCATACTAGCGTAAAGGCCGTAACGTCAACCTTCGCCACCAACTACGGCGGTAAGACCCCCGTTAACGTATTCAAAGGCACGTACGTCCTCCCGGCGAGTGTCGCGGAACAGTGGATGACGATCGTAGAACCGACGAACTTCACGTTCAATAATACAGACAACCTCCTCATAGAAATATCCTGGCAAGGCGGCTCGGCCAGCCCAACGTATTTTAAAGTACGCATGGTCGGCTCGCCTCTCTACCCCGGCCGCGTATACAATTCGTCGTCGAAGACGGCTACTACCGGAAGCATTAATACCAACTATCACCAATACGGCCGCATCACCATCGGGGCCATACCGGGCGTCGCGCCGACCTCGCTGGGGCGCGTAAAGTCCATATTCCGCTAATACGTAAAAAAGCTGAACGCTAAAAACGCCCCTCCGTGGAGGGGCGTTTTTTTTACAGCCTATCTACGGAGTTAAGTAAAAACCCCGCCGGGCGGCGGGGTTTTCGAGGGTCGAGTTAAGCTATTCAAATATGGCCTTGACCCGGCCCAGGCTAGTCGGTTCCACGGCGGTATAGTAGCCGAAGTTCAGCCGGGTGTAGTAGGCGCGGCCGTCGCCGCGGCCGGTCTCAGCGTTGGGGTCGTTAACCGCCCAAACGCGGCGATTGCCCGACAACGGGTCGTTGTTGTAGATGGGCACGCTTATGGCGTTGTCGCCCTCCCAGCGGATCTCGATAAGCAAGTGCCGCACGTTGTCGTACGCGAAGCTGCGCGTCATCCTGAGGCCGAACCAACCGCGAACCGCCGGGATGGTGAAAGCGCTGCGGGAAGCCACCAGCACCGGCGCCGCGTAGTAGTTGACGCCGAAAGTCGTGGAGAGGGACGTCCGCGTGGTGTGGCACAGGTAGACGCGGTAGTTATTGTACCGGCCCGAGGCGCCGTCGTAGTTGTAGTACTCCACCTCGTTGATGGAGCCGGCGTATCTTATGCGCGACTGCTCGACGTTGGTCTGGAACCGCATGCCGCTGTAAGAGGCACCCCAGAACGGACAGGGGTCGTTGGCGTTCGCCGAATAACAGTATATCCGCCTGCCGCTCGCCAGCGCCGACGCCGCGACGCCCAGCGTCAGCGCGACGATTAAGATAACCATTCCCCACCGTTTCATCATTCACGCCTCCTTTTGGTTAAAAGGCTTATTAACGTCGTTGCTCAAACTCTTGCGGGTATAGACGCTTCTAAAGTAGTATTAGGCGAAGCTTGTTGTCAAGTCTTTTTTAGGAGAATAATAAGCGACGGCGCTCGGGCCGCCCGTTATCGCGTTTTTTTCGCGGCCCGTAATACGCGTAAAGGCGGCCTCCCGGGCCGCCCTTCGTTAACCCCGCGTTAGCGGTATTAATTCCCGAACTTCTCGATAATCTCCTTCTTGCCCAGGCCCAGGATGCCGTACTTCTCGCCGACCTTCTTGAAGGCGTCGACGGCGGCCTCGACGAGCTCGCGCTCGTGGGCCGGCGGAGAGCCGGACGCGGATGCGGGATTCGCCGTGTGGCGGCTGCGGCGTTGAATAGGCGGCGGCAGGCGGCGTGCTTATTAGCGTACCATACCAGAAGCGCATATTAATTAACCGATACGTATTTTAAAATGGCGGGTTTTAAGGTTGCATCGATTAAAAGTTTATGTTTTAATTTCGTTTATTAAAACCTCGGAGGTGGAGTTTAATTTTCGGCAAGGAGGCACGATATGAAGAAAGCGTTACTCGTAACTGCGGCACTCGCCGTAGCGTTGAGCTTTGCAACGGCCGCAGCCGAGGACCACGGCAAGGTAGTAACTATTGGGACCCACTACGGCAGCAACACCATACCCTGGTATGGCGGCCTGTGGGACTCTTGCCGGTTCCAGTGTCTATGGTTTAAAAGCGACATCAACTACGCCGGTTACATAAACGTCGTTGAGTTCGAGAAGAGCAATACCACGGCCGGTACTTTCAACGACGTGCGCGTGTGGTTGTGCCACTCGAAGAAAACCGCGCTTGAGGCCACGTTCAACAACAACTACACCGGCTACACGCCGGTCCAGGTCCGCACCGGCGGGAACCTTACTCTAAGCGGTTCCGGTTTTTTCGACATCGGCATAACGCCCAACAAATTCAACTACAATAACTCCGACAACTTACTTATGGAGGTACGTTGGAACGGGGACTCGCGCGCCACGTGCGCCTGTTACAGCTCGCCCCAACCGCTGAGCCGCCTTTACGCGTCCAGCCACACCGCTACCTCAGGCACCGTCCATAATGCGGGCCAATGCATACGCCTACACATCGGGACCATGACGGGCGTTCAGCCGACGAGCCTGGGCCGCGTCAAGACCCTCTTCCGCTAGCCAGGAATAAACCACGACCACAAACGCCCCTCCGCGGAGGGGCGTTTTTCTTGGGGCGAGATAAAAAAGGCGGCCTTGCGGCCGCCCTTAATTGGTTCAGCGATGCGAGGGGATCATTTCCCGAACTTCTCGATAATCTCTTTCTTACCCAGGCCCAGGATGCCGTACTTCTCGCCTATTTTCTTGAAGGCCGCTATGGCTTTATCTATGTGTTCCTTCTCGTGGGCCGCGGAGAGCTGGACGCGGATGCGGGCCTGGCCCTTCGGCACCACCGGGAAGAAGAAGCCGATGACGTAGATGCCCTCCTCGTAGAGGTCGCGGGCGACGTCCTGGGCCAGCTGGGCGTTGTAGAGCATGATGGGGACGATGGGATGGACGCCGGGGCGGATGTCGAAACCGGCGGCGGTTATCTGCTCGCGGAAGTAGAGCGTGTTCTCCTCCAGCTTGTCGCGGCGTTCGGTGCTCGCCGAGATAAGGTCCATCACCTTGAGGGAGGCGGAGACCACCACCGGCGCGAGGGTGTTGGAAAAGAGGTAAGGCCGGGCGCGCTGGCGGCAGAGCTCGACCAGCTCCTTGCGTCCCGAGATGCAGCCGCCGGATGCCCCGCCAAGCGCCTTGCCCAGCGTGGTGGTGATGACGTCGACGCGGCCTACGACGCCGCAGTGCTCGTGGGTGCCGCGGCCCGTCTTGCCCATAAAGCCCGAGGAGTGCGAGTCGTCCACCATCACCATGGCGTCGTACTTGTCGGCCAGCTCGCATATCTCGTCCAGCGGCGCGACGTCGCCGTCCATAGAGAAGACGCCGTCGGTGGCGACCATACGCAGCCGCTTGTCGGCGAATTGCTGGAGCTTCTTCTCCAGGTGCTTCATGTCCATATGCTTATAGGAGTCGTACTGGGCCTCGCACAGCTTGATGCCGTCGATGACGGAGGCGTGGACCAGCCGGTCGGCGATGACGACGTCCTCCGGCGTCAGCGCGACCTCGAACACCGCGGCGTTGGCGTCCATACAGGATGCGAATAAAAGCGTGTCTTCCGTACCCAGGAACTCGCTCAACTTGCGCTCGAGCTCGCGGTGGGTGTCCTGGGTGCCGCAGATGAAGCGCACCGACGACATGCCGTAGCCTTTGGAATCCAGGCCGTCGTGGGCGGCGGCCACCACGTCCGGATGGCTGGAGAGGCCGAGGTAGTTGTTGGCGCACATGTTGATGACCTTCTTGACCGGGGCGCCCTCCGGGAACTCCACCTCGATGTCCGCTCCCTGGGGAGTTAGGATGTAGCGTTCTTCCTTGAAGAGGCCGTCGTTGCGAATCCCGACCAGCTCGTTCCGGTAGAACTCGCGGGCGGCGGTTCCGTAAGCCATCGTATCCTCCTAAGCTAAAATATTCGCGGCGGCGCCGACTCTTTACGCGTCCGTGTACTCGCGGACCAGTACGGCGATGGCGTTAACGGTGTCGAAAGCCTCGGCCGTCGCCTTCTCGTCCGGGATTTTGATATCGTATTCGGTCTCGAGGAAGAGCTTGAGCGATACCATCGAGAACGAGTCCACCAGGCCGCCCGTGATGAGGGGCGTTTCGTCCGTCACCTCGACGTCGTCCCCTTCTTCGACGTACTCGTCGACGACGTATTCGCGGATCTTATCTTTGAGTTCGTCGGCCATACGCTGCTCCTTTTTAAGTATAAATTATTAATTAATCGTCTTCCAGCGTCGACGTATCGCCTATCTCCTCGCCCGTCTCGCGGGCCTTGAGCAGCCGCCGCATTATCTTGCCGCTGCGGGTCTTGGGCATACCGTCCATGAACTCTATTTCCTGCGGCATCGCGAGGGGAGAGAGTTTCTTGCGGACGAAGTTTATAATGTCCAATTTGGTCTTGTCGCTCGGCTCGTAGCCCGGTTTGAGCGCAATAAAAGCCTTAACTACCTCCAGGTTCACCGGGTCCGGCTTCCCCACCGCCGCCGATTCCGCCACCGCCGGGTGCTCCAACAGCGCGGACTCGATCTCGAACGGCCCGACGAGGTGTCCTCCCGTGTTGATGACGTCGTCGTCGCGGCCCACGAACCAGTAGTAGCCGTCCTCGTCGACGGTGGCGCGGTCGCCGCAGATGTACCAGCCGTCGACGAACTTGCCGTTATAAACTTCCTCGTTCCTCCAGTATTGGCGAAACATCGCCGGCCACCCGGGCCGGAGCGCAATAAGGCCTACGGTCCCGGTTTTAACCGGCTGGAAGCTCTTGGGGTCCAGCACCGCGGCCTCCATCCCCGGGAACGGCTTCCCCATCGAGCCCGGCTTAATCGGCATCCCCGGGTAATTGGAGATGACGATGGAGCCGGTCTCCGTCTGCCAGAAGCTGTCGTGGAACGGTAGGCCGTAGACTTCCTCCGACCAGATGACGGCCTCCGGGTTTAGCGGCTCGCCCACGCTTACCAGGTGGCGCAGCGAGCTGAGGTCGTGGCGCTTGACTATATCGGCGCCCTCCTTCATCAAGAGCCGTATGGCGGTGGGGGCGGAGTACCACACCGTCACCCTGTACTTCTCGATGGCGGCGTACCACCGCTCGGGCATGAAACCGAGCTCCAGGACGAGCTGGGTCCCGCCCAGCGCCCACGGCCCGATGATGCCGTACGACGTCCCCGTCACCCAACCCGGGTCCGCGGTGCACCAGTAGACGTCGTCGTCGCGGATGTCGAGTACCCACTTGGCGGTTATGTATTGCGCGACCAGCGAGCCGTGGACGTGGAGTGCGCCCTTGGGGGGGCCGGTGGTGCCGGAGGTGTAGTGCAGGACCGACGGCGTCTCCTCGTCCGCGGGGTAGATGTCGAACTCCTCCACCGGCTCCGCGCCGTAGACGTCGAAGTGGGTCTCGCCCTCGCGCGGCTCGGCGTCGCCGGCGTCGACGATTACGACGTGCTTGAGCGCCGGGAGCCTGTCGCGGATGTGGCGCACGCGGCCGGCGAACCGCTTCATCGTCAGGACCGCCGTCGTCTCGGCGTTCTCCAGCCGGGTGAAGAGCGAGTCCTCGCGGAAGGCCGAGAACAGCGGCTGGGCAATAGCGCCGGCCTTGAGTATCCCCACGAACGAGAAGTACAGGTCCGGTATCTTGTCCATAAAGATGCACACCCGCTCGCCGGGCTCGATGGCAAGGTCGCGCAGGAGCTTGGCGTAGGCGTTGCTGTATCGCCTCAGCTCGTCGAAAGTGAACCTCTCCGTGGCGTCGCCGGCGGCGTTCTCCCAGATGAGGGCGACCTTGTCGCCCAGGCCGCGTTCGCAGTTGCGCTCCGCCAGGAAGTACGCGATGTTCTTGTTCGGCGCGTCGTCGTAGGCCAGCTCCTCACGGGCCTGCCGCCAGTCGAAATCCTTACGTCGTTTCTCGTAAGAGCCGATATTGCTCATAGCCGTCGCGTTCTCCTTGAGCTCCGGGGTTTTTTTCGAAATACGGCGATGCCGTTCGCGGGATGTCTCGGATGGACGCGTATTTTACAACGGCTGCGGCGCGAGGTCAAGACCGATTTCGCCGGAGGCGCGCCAACGGCGGAAATTCCGGCGCGACGAGTCTTCGCGGCGACTTTTTATTGCAAAAAGAGGGCGGCGGTGTTATAAAGTGTGCGGGAAGTATGAGGCCGAGTTGATTAAAAAACGAGAGGTATTGTTATGAAAAAGGTCATAATGGTAACGGCCGCGCTGGTCGCGGCCTCGGCGCTGGCGCCCGCGGCTATCGCTTCGGGCAAGGTCGTCGTCGTCGGGCCGCGCGTGGCCCGCGACGTCGTGCCGTGGCGGGGCGCATCCGGCGATTCCATGCGGTTCCAGTGCCTTTGGCTCCAGAGCGATATCGATTACGCCGGCTACGTCAACGGCGTCGAGTTCGATAAGGCGGACGCCGCCGGCGGCAGGTTCAACAGCGTGCGCGCGTGGTTTTGTCACACCAGGAAGACGACGCTCGAGACCGCGTTCGCGAACAACTACACCGGCTTTACGCCGGTACTGGTTCTCAATATGAGAAGCGTTACGGTCAGCGGGACCGGGTGGTTCGACCTCCGCATTAACGCGAACCAATTCAATTATAACAACCGCAACAATTTGCTGATGGAGATACGCTGGGACGGCGACGACGGCAACGACGTACGCTGTTGGCGCTCGGGCCAGCCGTACAGCCGCTGCTACGCGTTCGACCACAACGCCACTACCGGAACGGTATACAACAACGGCCAGCGCATCCGACTGACCATCGGGACGATGATTGGGCTCGAGCCGACGA
>Ga0307377_10004801_pt1 | contig 14682 bp, 15 predicted proteins | sample TR3MG_FD_202535 | JGI IMG/M metagenome (GOLD analysis project Ga0307377, IMG submission 202535) | Soil microbial communities from Risofladan, Vaasa, Finland - TR-3 | ecosystem: Environmental > Terrestrial > Soil > Coastal area > Acid sulfate soil | place: Finland: Risofladan, Vaasa | collected... | reverse complement strand
GGAAGCCGGGGCACTGGCAAGCCCGGTGTCTTTTCCCATTTCTGGTTTCTAGACACTGGTTTCCATGGTACGCATTCTCATCGTCGCCCCGTCCTGGATCGGCGACACGCTGCTCGCACAGCCGCTGCTGCGGCGCCTGCATGACAAGCTCGGCCACGTCGCCATAGACGCACTGGCGCCGCCATGGTGCTGCCCGCTGCTTGCGCGCATGCCCGAAATCGAGGAAGTAATCGCATCGCCGTTCGCGCACGGCGAGTTGAAGCTGCGCGCGCGCTGGAAGCTAGGGCGCGAACTGGCTAAGCGAAATTATGACCAGGCCATCGTGCTGCCCAACAGCTTCAAGGCGGCGCTGATTCCGTTTTTCGCCGACATTCCGCTGCGCGCGGGCTACGCCGGCGAATTTCGCTACGGCCTGCTGAACCTGACGCACAAACTCGACCGCGCGAAACTGCCGCTGATGGCCGAACGCTACGCCCAGCTCGCCGAAAAGCCGGGCGCGCAATTGTCCCGACCACTGCCGCAGGTGCGGCTACAAGTGGATCCGGTCAACACCGCGCGCAGCACCGCGCGCCTGGATCTGGACCGCTCGCGCCCGGTCGCCGTGTTCTGCCCCGGTGCGGAATACGGGCCGGCCAAGCGCTGGCCGGCGCGGCATTTCGCCGCGCTCGCGCGCACACTGGCCCAGCGTAACTACGCCATCTGGCTCATCGGCTCGGGCAAGGACGTGGAAGTCGGCGAGGAGATCCGCGCGCAGTCGGGCGGCGCCTGCGCCAACCTCTGCGGCAAGACCGACCTCGCCAGCGCAATCGACCTGATAGCGTGCGCGCGGCTAGTAGTGAGCAATGACTCCGGCCTGATGCACGTCGCCGCGGCGCTGGGCAAGCCGCTCGTCGCGCTGTACGGGTCCTCCAGCCCCGCGCACACCCCGCCGCTGTCGCTGGCCACGCAGCCGGGGTTGACGCGCGTCGTCAACATCGACATCGAGTGCAGTCCGTGTTTTGCGCGCGAATGCCCGCTGGGGCATTTCAAGTGCATGAACGATCTCTTGCCGGCGCAGGTGCTCGCCGAGATCGACGCGCTGCGGGAGCCCGTCGACGCCGGCAACTGAACGGGGCGGGAGAAAGCGCGGCCCCGGATAGGTCCGCGCTACGCCGGGGGTGAAAAGTGAAGCCGGCCGATAAGCCGGGTTCTGTTACGGGGATCGCTCCCTATGACGGTCATTCCTCTAGGCCCTGGGTTACCCCAGGGCTCCAGCCACCTACCCGCGGACTCAGCGAGCAGCATCATAGTCCGCCTATTTGGTGTTGCTCCGGGTGGAGGTTACCGCGTTTCACCCGCCGCACCCTCTTGCGAAAGCGCGGCGACTCGTCTCTGTGGCCCTGTTCCTCGTCTTCGCCGAAAGCAAGCCTTCGACTATTACGTACGGCCGTTAGCCGTCACCCTGCTCTGCGGAGCCCGGACTTTCCTCTCCGCGCCCGAAGGCGCGCAGCGACCGTCTGGCCGGCTTCACGGGGGAATTTTAGCACTTGAGCGCTGCCGGCCTTTGCCTTTCCTTGCTCGGTGCAGGAACGAAACCGGGCAATAAGCCATGGAAGACGCGACTTGATCTGGCGCTTTTCGTCAACTCGGCACCTATCGAATGACAGCAACCAGCATTGAACCGGAAGCCCGCGCCGCCCCCCTTCGCCGCAGTTCGGCCAAGAGCGGCCCGTGTGCCGTGTTTGCTCAGTATCCTCTCGGCCGATCGACCAGTTCGCGCAGCGCGTCACCGGCGAGAAATCGCCGCGCGTTGTCGGCAAATAGGGCAGCGACAATCTCATCTCTGTGCGCAGCGAGCCCGCCGATATGCGGCAGCACCGTAATCCCCCCGGTGGTCCAGAACGGATGTTCAAGCGGGAGTGGTTCCTTGCGAAACACGTCGAGCACTGCGCCGGCGATGGTCTTGGCTTGCACCGCCTCGACAAGGTCGGCGTCGACCACGGTCGCGCCGCGGCCGAAATTGAGCAGGTAGGCGCTGCGGCGCATTTGCTTGAAGCGCCGCGCGTTCATGAAGTTCTCCGTCTCCGGCGTCAGAGGCAGCAGCAGAAGCACGAAATCCGATTGCGACAACACCGCGTCGGTATCTTGCGGCGCGTAGATCTGGTGCACATGGTCCACCGGGTCGGGCGTGCGCCGTGTACCGATCACGCGCAGTTCCAGCGCCGCGGCTTTTTTCGCCAGCTCGCGCCCGATTTCTCCAAGCCCGAGTATGCCCAAGGTCTTTCCGGCCAGCGGCTCGGACACCCGTTTAACCCAACGCCGTTCGCTCTGGTCTAGAACTATCTGGGAGTAAGGCTTGCAAAGGTGAAACAGCGCTCCCAGGATATTCTCCGGCATCTGCACCCGATGCGTCCCGCGCGCGCAGGTAAGCGCAATGTCCGGACGCAGATCCGGCAGCGAAGTCCAGCCTTCGACGCCGGCGGTGAGCGACTGGATCCAGCGCAAGCGAGGCATTCTCGCCAGCGTCCCGGGCGGTACCCCGCGCGCGATCATGAACTCCGTGCGCGCAAGGTGTTCCGCGCTGGGCTGCTGATCGAAGCGCAGCGTCTGAATATCCAGAATCTTCCCAAGCCCGGCGCGATCCAAGGCCCGCCTGTAGATTTCGGCTTCGTTCAGCCATAACAAGGCATGTACCATTTACATTTTTCGGACGTAGAGAACTCGAGCAGTCTAACACTGCAGGTGTTCTCCTTTGGCTGCAAGACGAGCTGCCGCCGGTGACCGCATCAGAGAGGGCGCCTACCGGCCCTTGTGGATCGGGTGCGGCCGGATACCGAGTTTCCGCAGTCGAAGCAATACCTGACTTTGGCGGCATCGGTACCGGATCGCCGCCTGTCACGTCGACAGAGATTCACGCGTTGGCGCCGGCCACAGCAATGTGCCGGTAGCCTGGCCCCTCCAAGAGTTCCTATGAACGCCCTGCCTGGGCTCTTTGGCCTAATGGCTTAGATAAGCCTTGTTTGACCAATCGCACAGCGCCCTCAACACAGGACGGCTAGAGTTCTTTGCACGGCAACCTGGCGGTGGTGGCCCGAACAAACCGGCATTTCCTCGAGACGCATGGGATTTGTGGTGCTGTTTTTGGGCTGAGCGGAGTGGAAGTCGCGGTCCCAATTGTCTTGATCGCGACTTTTCCGGGCCAGGCGATGTGTCGGACGACCCCTATCAATCAGGAGAGACATTATGGGTGAAGGAAAGCAAAAGCTCGTGCTTATGGTGACACATGGACCCGAGAATCCGGAGCTGGCGACCATTCCGTTCGTGATGGCGACGACTGCACTTGCTTCGGACATTGACGTGCTCATGGGTTTTCAGGGTAACGGCGTCTTTCTCGCGATGAAAGGCATGGCTGAACACGTAGCGGCTCATGGCTTCCCGCCGATCAAGGATTTGGTGCAAGGTTACCTGGAAGCCGGCGGGAAGATGTATGTGTGCGGGCCGTGTGTGGGTTCGCGCATGATCACGCCGCAGGAGCTCGTCGAGGGCGCAACGGTTGTGGGAGCAGCTACCTTCGTGGCAGAGTGCGTTTCAGCGACAAATGTCCTAGTTTATTGAAGTTCAAATCGGGCGCGCCGACGGTCAGCTTTTGCTAAGGGTTGTGGGACGCCTGCCCTATCTGGGGACCTAGCAAAGCACCGAGGGCAGGCGTCCGACAACCCGTAACAGGTGCGGCCGGTTTAGCTATCTGCGGCGACCGACTGCTCATAGGAAAATTTGAGACATCACAGCGAGTGCGTGCTGGCGTGACCCTCTGGCGCAGCCCGTTCGGTCAGGCGGCAGCCACTGCCACTGACGTTATTTGTTCTTACCCTTGCGCCGCTGGCCGTGACTCTGCTTTGCTTCGGCCGGCGCGCGCTCTTCCGGCTCTCCGCGCGCGCGCGCGCGACCCGGACGAAACTGCTGCGTGTCCTCGTAATAGCGCTCGGCCTCGTTCTCCGGCGTCCAGCCGGGCACCCCCAGGATAGGCAGCGGCGCGTAGTCGTCGGTCGCAGCTAGCGAACGCATGTCGGCGAAGGCGCGTGCGAGCTGGGCGTCGAGGGAAGCGAGCTGCTGCGGCAGCGGTCGCTCGAGCTCCTTCGCCGAAATGTCGACGATGATGCTCTTGGCGGTCACGCCCTTGTAGGGCGCGAGCGCCTTCTCGTACAGGGCATGGCCGAACAGGTGAAAGCGCATGCCCCGAACCACGTCTTCGCGCCGGTTCCAGAACAGCTCTTTCCATTGAAAGCCGGTAAGCAGTTGCGCCAGCTCGGGGTCGCTCGAGGCGACGATCACGCCGGATTCGTCGAACAGCGTCAGTGCATCGCGCACTGAGCCGCGTGCCTCGCCGCCTTCGCGCGCCTGCATTTCGCGGTAATGGTGGCGGTTGATTGCGGCCTTGGTCTTGGGGAAGCTGATCCACACCAGCGCATTGAACAGGTCGTGCCAGTTGCGGTTGCGCGTCAGCACCTTGCCGTAGGCGAATACGCGCTTCTCGTACGGCTCGCCTGTCTTCGCCTCCTGCGGCACGAATTCGACCGGCTCGCCGCCGCCGCTCACCACCTCGCGCTCCTCGCACAGGCGATTGAGCTCCGCCAGCGTGGGGAAATGGTCCTCCGGCAGGCGTTCGATCAAAGGCGCGAGCGTCGCGAACATGGGCGAAGCCAGCAATTGCCAGCGGTCCCAGTCGGGTTCGGTTGCGGTGGCCATGGCGGACTACTGCAGGCGCCAGGCGAGAGGCTCGCCCGCGCGCAGCGGCACCAGCTCGTCTTCGCCCAGGGCGAGTGAAGATTGCACCTGCCAGCGTTCGCGCCGCAGCGTGATCGTCCCGGTGTTGCGCGGCAGGCCGTAAAAATCCGCGCCGTGGAAGCTGGCGAAGCCCTCGAATCGGTCCAGCGCGCCGGCCGCCTCGAACGCCTCGGCGTAGAGCTCGATCGCCGCGTGCGCGCTGTAGATGCCCGCGTGGCCGCACGCCGCCTCCTTGTCGCGGCGCGCATGCGGCGCGCTGTCGGTGCCCAGAAAAAACTTGGGGCTGCCCCCGGTTGCGGCCTGGACCAGCGCCCGGCGGTGCGTTTCGCGCTTGAGCAGTGGCAGGCAGTAGTGATGCGGGCGGATGCCGCCGGCGAACATCGCATTGCGGTTCAGCAGCAGGTGGTGCGCGGTGATGGTGGCGGCGACGCTGGCCGGCGCCGCGGTCACGTACGCGGCCGCCTCGCGCGTGGTGATATGCTCGAGCACCAGCCGCAGGCCGGCAAACCGTCGCGTGATCTGCGGCAGCACGGTGTCGAGAAACACCGCCTCGCGGTCGAACGCATCCACTTCCGGGTCGGTGACTTCGCCGTGCAGCAGCAGCGGCAGCTCCGTCTTTTCCAGGGCCTCGAGCGCGCGGAAGCAATGCTCGAGGCGGGTCACGCCGGAATCGGCGTTCGTCGTGGCCCCGGCCGGGTAGTACTTCACCGCCCGTACCACGCCGCTCGCCTGCGCCAGCGCGATTTCCTCCGGCGTGGTGTTGTCGGTGAGATACAGCGTCATCAGCGGCTCGAAGCGCGAATCCGCCGGCAGCGCGGCCAGAATGCGTTCGCGGTAGGCCCGGGCCAGCGCCACCGTGGTCACCGGCGGCTTCAGATTCGGCATGACAATGGCGCGCGCGAACTGTCTGGCGCTGTGCGGCAGCACCGCGGCGAGTGCTGCGCCGTCGCGCAAATGCAGGTGCCAGTCGTCGGGTCGGGTCAGCGTGAGGACCTGGAGGATAGGAGTCGGCATGGCAGGCGCAATTATACGCGCTGCCCCTGCCCAAGATCAGCTGTCGCTTTCGGCCTCGGTAGCGCGCAGCGCAAGCGCGCGCGCGTACAACTCGTTCTTGCGCGCGCCGGTGATCGCGGCGGCGAGCGCGGCTGATTGCTTGAGCGGCAGCTCTGCCAGCAGCAGACGCAGCACCCGCTCGGCCTCTGCCGGCAGGCCTTCCTGCGCCGCGGCTTGCGCGCCCGAGACGAGCAGCACGAACTCTCCGCGCAGCCGATTGGCGTCAGCCGCGAGCCAGGCTCCGGCCTGGTCCAGCCGGCAGCGGTGGATAGTCTCGAACAGCTTGGTCAGCTCGCGCGCGATCACAATGTCGCGCTCGCCGCCGAGAATTTCAGCCAGGTCGGCCACGCACTCGGCCACGCGGTGCGGCGCCTCGTAGAACACCAGTGCATAAGGCAGCTCGCGCAGCGCTTCCAGCGCCGTGCGCCGCGCCGCGGGCCTGACCGGCAGGAAGCCGTAGAACAGGAAGTGCGGTGCCGCCAAGCCGGCCGCCGATAGGGCGGCGATGGCTGCGTTGGCGCCGGGGATCGGACATACGGCTACACCCGCCTCCCGTGCCTGGGCCACCAACAGGGCGCCCGGATCCGAGATCCCGGGCGTTCCCGCGTCGCTTACCAGGGCGATGGTTTCGCCCGCTTGTATCCGCGCGACCAGTTCTGCCGCGCGCCGCATTTCGTTGTGTTCGTGCAGCGCGACCAGCTTGGCCGCTATGCCGTGGTGTGCGAGCAGGTGTCCCGTAGTGCGCGTGTCCTCGGCAGCGACCAGGTCCGCCTGCGCCAGCACCGCGAGCGCGCGCGCGCTGATGTCGCCCAGGTTCCCAATCGGCGTGGCGACGACATATAATTTCCCCGCACCCTCCGAGGCTTGCCCCTCATGGCCATGCCGTTCCTGTTGCGCGCCGCGCTTTGCGTCTTTGCCGTGTTGCCCCATGGCAGGGGATTGTGCGTTGCGGCCGGCAATGAAGCAAGCGCCGGCTGCGCGCGGCCGGTCGCGGACGCCGGCCGGTGAGGACCGGGGCACAGGCGGGCGGCAAGCTGGCCGAAACGCTGGCCGCGGATTATCTGCAGGCTCGCGGCCTGCGCTTGCTGGAGCGCAACTACCGCTGCCGCCTCGGAGAAATCGATCTGATCCTGGCCGACGGGCCCGTCCTGGTGTTCGTCGAAGTGAGGTTGCGGCGCAATCCCGGCTACGGCGGCGCCGCGGCCAGCATTACCGCCGCCAAGCGGCAACGCATTCTACGGGCCGCGCGTCACTATCTCTCCGGCAAAGCGGAACCTGCGTGCCGCTTCGATGTCGTATTACTCGATTCACTGGCGCAGGACCGTATCGAATGGATCAAGGATGCTTTCGGTGAATGAAGGCTTTTTTCCCGCGCCGGCGTCCAAGTGCCGACACACCCGGAGCCATGGCATAGCATGCGCACAAGCTTCGGGGTCCGGATCGAGTAAGGTAGAATGGCCGTTTCGGATTTTACGGAGCATAGATGGATCTCGTTGCGCGCGTCAGTCAGCATTTCGCCGACAGCATCCAGACCAAGCAGAAGTCTGCCGATCTGCTGGCCGCGCCGATTGCGCAGGCGGCCGAACTGATGGTGAAGTGCCTGCTCGCCAACGGCAAGATTCTCTCCTGCGGCAACGGCGGCTCCGCCGCGGACTCGCAGCACTTTGCCGCGGAGCTGCTCGGGCGCTTCGAACGCGAGCGACCGGGTCTGGCGGCGATCGCCCTTACCACCGATACTTCGACGCTGACCGCGATTGCGAACGACTACGATTACGAGCAGATTTTCTCCAAGCAGGTGCAGGCGCTGGGGCAGACAGGCGACGTGCTGCTCGCGATCTCCACCAGCGGCTATTCGAAGAACGTCATCGCCGCGATTCACGCCGCGCACGAGCGCGACATGCAGGTAGTGGCGCTGACGGGCAAAAGCGGCGGCAAGATCGCCGGCCTGGTGGCCAATGAGGATGTGCACATCTGCGTGCCATCGGACAGGACTGCGCGCATCCAGGAAGTGCATCTGCTCACGCTGCACTGCCTGTGCGACGCCATCGACACCTTGTTACTAGGAGCTGAATCATGATTGAATCGATCAAGGCGTTTCCCCGGTTGCGCTCGCTGGCCCTGCTCCTTCTGCTCGGCCTGGTACCGCTGTTGCAGGGCTGCTTCCCGATGGCGGTGGTCGGCGCGGGCGCCGTGGCCGTGAGCGCCGCCGACCGGCGCACGCTGGGCGCGCAGGCCGAGGACCAGGAAATCGAACTGCGCGGCGACAGCCGCATCGGCGATGCCCTCGGCGACAAGGCGCACATCAACGTCACCAGCTACAACCGCAACGTTCTCCTGACCGGCGAGGCGATCGACACCGCCTCCAGAGCGCAGGCCGAAAGCATCGTGCGCGAGCTTCCCAACGTGCGCGGCGTGGTCAATGCGATCCAGATTTCCGGGGTGAGTTCTTATACCTCGCGCGCCAACGACAGCTACCTCACGTCCAAGGTCAAGGCGCGCTTCATCGACAACGGCGGCAAATTCTCGGCCAATCATGTCAAGGTAGTGACCGAAGACGGCGTGGTCTACCTGCTGGGACTGGTCACGCACAAGGAGGCCGATGCGGCGGTGGAAATCGCGCGCACCACAGGCGGCGTACAAAAAGTAGTGCGCGTGTTCGAGTACATCGACACCCCGCCCAAGTGACGGCCGGCGCGTGAGTCCGGAATTCGAGTCGAAGCTGTGCGCGCCGGCGCAGCTTGGGCGCCGCATTGCGGCCCTTCCCCGACCGCTGGTATTCACCAACGGCGTATTCGACATCCTGCACCGCGGCCACGTCACCTATCTTGCGCAGGCGCGCGCGCTTGGCGCGAGCCTCGTCGTGGCCGTCAATAGCGACCTTTCGGCGCGCCGTCTCGGCAAGGGAGAGGACCGTCCGATCAACCCGCTCGAGGACCGCATGGCTGTGCTCGCCGCTTTGCAGGCGGTGGACCTGGTCACCTGCTTCGATGAAGACACGCCGCTGACCCTGATCCTCGACTGCCGGCCGGACGTGCTGGTGAAAGGCGGCGACTGGAAGCCCGAGGCCATCGTCGGCGCGAAGGAAGTCGTCTCCTGGGGCGGAGCGGTGCATTCGATCCCGTTCCAGTTCGAGCGCTCGACCAGCGCGACCCTGAACAAAATACGGGGACTTTAGCCCCCGCAGCAATCCGCGGCGAAACACCGGCGGCGAAAACAGATTCCCCCGCGCGTTAGCGGTTGTGTTCGCGCATCAGCCGCGCAGTCTCGGCGGCGACGCCGTCGCCGCCCGACTCCAGATCGCGCTCAATGCGTTCGCGCTCTGCCGCATTCTTGTCCTGTGACAGCTTGTAACGCGCGTCGATCCGCGTCACGACGAGAGAGAAGGAAACGATGGCGCCTAGCTTCGCATCGAGATAGCTTTCGGGCAGCTCGGCCATCTGTGCGAGGTATCCGGGGTCGTGCTGGCGGATGAGCTTCTGCTGCAATTCCATCTTGGCCGCGCGCTCCTCGATCAGCACCGGCCGACCGTATGCATGCACCGCGACATAGTTCCAGGTGGGCACATTCTGCCGGCTGTCGTAGTGGCGCGGCGAAACATAAGCGTGCGGCTGCATGAATATCACCAGGGCGTCGCCTCCGGCGGCGAAGTCGCGCCATTGCGGATTGGCGCGTGCCATGTGCGCAAGCAGCGTGATGCGGCCCTCCTCCTCCTCGATCACGAAGGGCAGGTGCGTGGCCATCAGCCCGCCCGGGCCGCAGGTCGCCAGCGCAGCGAAGGAATAAGCGCGCATGTAAGCGAGCAGCGCCGCGCGGTCTTCGTTTTGATTATGCTTGGGTACGTACATTGCCGCCGCTATCCTTTCTTGTCGTCTGCGCGGCATGCGTGCAGCTCGCTGCCGGAAAAGCCTTGTTTGAGTTCGTTCAGCTTCGCCACCACTGCCGGACTGGCATCGTGCACCTGGAAATAGGTCTTTTCCGGCGGTGTCTCGTGTGCGCCGACGATAGCGCTCCTAACGCCCTTGGCGCGCAACGCGTCCAGGCGCGCCTTGGCCGCATCCTCGGTCTTGAACACGCCGAGGGAAATCGCGTTACGCCATTTCGGATCGTCGGACACGACGAAATAGTCCTGCACACCCAAATGCTTCAGTTCGCCCGCCTTCTCCATCGCCGCCTTGCGGCTGGCAAGCGGTGGCATGTAAACCCAGAAACCGGAGACGTCCTCCTGCGTGCGCTGAGTCAGCCTGGCGCCGAGCGCCAAGGGCGCCAGCGCCTGCTGCGCGCGCGCCACATCGGCGCCGGCGAATGCGCCCCATTCGAGGCAGACCGCGACCAGTTTCGGCGGCTCTGGCTTGCGCATCAGTGCGCTCGCCTGTTCGGGCCGGAGCAGCTGGATTTTTTCGCGATTGAGCTGCTGGTTGATAATCTGCGCGTCGCCGCCGGCCTGGGCGCCGGAATCGAACCAGGCATAAGCGAAGAACAGCGCGTTGGCCAGCGCCAGGACGAAAAACAAGGTGCGCATCAATCAAGCCTTTTGCATGCTGGCCAGCCCTGTGAGCGCCTCGCGCTCGAGCGCCTGGCTGATGCAGTGCAGTCCCTCGAGCACCAGGTTGTCGTGATAGCGAAACACGATGGCAAGGTGCGGCGTCAGCGCCCTGGCCGCCCCGCCCGAGACCAGACAAAGCAGCTCCGGATGATCGCGCCGGTACAGATCGTAGATGCGTTCCACCGCCCCTGCCTGCGCGTGCTGGCAGCCGCTGACTATGGCGTCAACGGTCTGCACCGGGTACTCCGTATATACGCCGTCGGCATCGGGCAGCGCCGCGGTTTTTTCGTGCAGCGAGCGCAGCATGGTACCGACGCCCGGCATGATGCATCCCCCGACGAACTGGCCCTGCGCCGTGAGCAAGTCGATAGTGGTGGCGGTGCCGCAGCACACTACCAGCACCGGGCGCGCGCCGTGCAGCGCGCGCGCGCCGATCAGCGCAGCCCAGCGATCGCTGCCCAGTTGCGCCGGGTTGCGATAGCCGTTCTTCACCCCGCATTGCTCGTCCGCCGCGCTCACCCAGTAAGGCGGAGGCGCGTCGGGCCAGATTTCGAGCAGGCGCAGCATGCTCGCGCGCACGCGTGTGCCGGCAACGTTTGAAATCACGATTTGCGCCGGTGCCGGATGCCTGCGCAGCTGTGCCGCCAATGCCGGAATTTCCTCCAGCAGCGCGTGGCCGGACTCGAGACAGCTCACGTGCGCCGGCTCGTCCAAATTCGCCTTGTAGCGGCCCCACTTGACGAAGGTATTGCCGATGTCGACCAGCAGCTTGTATGGCTCGTTCATGTTGGCGGCGGAAAATAATGGCTAGGGAAACTCCGATACCGATCCTGACGCAGTCAGAGCTTCCTCGGCCCTGGGGAACCCACAAGGGGGCCTCGCCCCCTTGTTCACATCATGTCTAATTCTACGGTGAAACGGGCCTAAATGGCATCCAAGGGATAAATCGGCCGAGCAAGCTTGCGGTAGCGATAGGTCGACAGGTCGGCATTGGTGACGCCGGCGCCGGCGCATTCGACGATATGCGCGGCGATCGGCCTGAAGCCGGCGCGGTAGTGGATGCGCGACTTCAGCATGATGAAGCGCTTTTTCGTCGGCTCGATACCGCAGTGGCGGAAAATCACCAAGTCGAAAGGCTCGTGGTGGCGCTCGGTGACGACGAATTGCGCGCGTCCCGTGTCGAGTACCGCGCTGCGCCCGAGATGGCTTTTCAGGCCAGTGTACATCGGCCCGGTGAACACGATTTCGCCGTCGGTGATGTTGCGCACGCGGCCCGCGAGTTCGAGCGGCCGGCCCGCGAGGCCGATCGACGGCATGTCGGTCTTGCCGCCGAGCAGGAGCTTGACGTTGCTGCCGATGCCGGCCTCGACCATCTGTGCCACCGCCTGCGGATCGCGTATCGGCGCGATGGCGACATCGTCCAGGTTCTGCCTGAGTATCTCCTCCACTACCAGCATCACGTCCTGGGCACCGCCCGAACCGCAATTGTCGCAGTGATCGATCAGCAGGACCGGGCCCTGGTTGCTGCCCGCGCCGAGCCCGCGCGCCCGCGCCACGGACTGCGCCAGCGGCTCGGGATGGAACACGTACTCGGCGCGCCGATCCCAGGCTATGGCGAGCATGCGATCGCATACTTGCTGCGCCGCCGCCTGCCCGCCTCCGTCGCCGAGCGCATCGGCCACGACCACGGCGGAAACACCGGTGTAAGGCGTGTCGGCATGGGGAAAACCGGGCAGCAGTGTCGCCGCCAGTACCCGACCGGATTTCTCCATGGCGCGCGCGTAGTCCAGAATTTCGCCCGACGGCCCATCCTCCGGCGCATGGCGCATCACCGAGGAAACCAGCGGCAACCAGCCCCAGGCGATCACCGGCTGCAACTTCCCCCGGAGCGATCTCGCCAGGATATCGCCGGCGAGCAGGCCCGCCTCGTACATGTCGACATGCGGATAGGTCTTGTAGCCGGTAATCACGCTGGCGTTGGCGACGATCTTGGGCGACAGGTTGGTGTGGTAGTCGAAGGTCACCGCGATCGGCAGACCGGGGCGTATGCGGCGCAAACGGCTCAGGATTTCGCCTTCGGCATCGTCGCAGCCCTCGACCACCATGGCACCGTGCAGATCGAGAAAACAGGCGTCGCAGCCCGCGCGCACCGCCTCCTCCAGCGGTTGCAGCAGGGCTTCGAACGTCGCATGCGTCGCTGCGTTCGACGGCCAGGACTCGGCGGCGATCGGTGTGACCGCCTCGGCGCCTTCGCGCCGGGCGATGTCCAGAAATGCCGCGAACGGGGTGTTGGAGCCGGCGAACGCCTGCCGCGCGTCCTCGCCGTAACTCGGCCCGCTGCCGTGGCCGAACGCCGACAGAGGCGTCGCGATCGGCGAAAACGTATTGGTTTCGTGCTTGATCAGCGCGATGACAAAGCGTCGGGTCATCGTTTTCTCTTCAATCCAAAGGAAAGGATACCTGCCCTCACGCCCCCCGCGTCGGAGGCTGATTCGGCTATTCTGAAACGGCCTCTTTAGGGATTCTCCGGGACATCGCCACCTTGCCCGATCAGCAGCGCGGCATTCTTCCGCCATGCCGGCAGCGCCGGCCCGAGCAAGATTACCTTGAATCGGCGCGCAGCGACAACTCGCCGCTGACGCAGCGCTCCAGTCCGCGCGCCGTCTGCAGCAATAAGGCGCCGTCTTCGGCCACGCCCGCCGCCCTCCCCGCGACCGATTTACCCTCGCCCGAGGAAAGCGTGACCAGCCTGCCCTGGTGCGCATGGCGCGAGATCCATTCCTGCCGCAGCGGCGCGAATCCCAGCTCGGCAAACTGCTCCAGCACTTGCGCAAGCTCGATCAAGGTAGAGGCGAGCAGACGGTTGCGCGGCGGCAGCTGTGCGGCGATCGAGGCGAGGTCGGTCACCGGCTGCGCGATGGCATCGCGCAGACCGGGGCGCAGGCGCAGGTTGAGCCCGATGCCGATCACCGCCGCGCTCGGGCCCGCTGCATTGCCCTGCAGTTCGACGAGTATCCCGCCCAGCTTGCGCCCGGCGTGCAGCAAATCGTTGGGCCACTTCAGCTGCACGCCCTCGATCCCCTCGGATGCAAGCGCGCGCGCTACTGCCACGCCTGTCGCGAGCGAAAGGCCGGCGAGACCCGGTGCGCCCTGGCGAAAGCGCCACAGCAGGGAGAAGGTGAGGCTGCCGCCCAGGCCGGATTGCCAGCGGTTGCCGCGCCGGCCGCGCCCGGCGCTTTGCAGTTCGCAAACCAGCACGCTGCCCGAAACCGCGCCACCGCGCGCGCGCTCCAGCAGCAGCGTATTGGTTGAAACGCAGCTATCGACTACTTCCAGCGCAAAATGGCGCGCCTGCGCACTGAGCCGCCCGCGCACCGCGTCGGCGTCCAGGAGATCGTAGGCTTCGGCCAGACGATAGCCGCGCCCGCGCTTGCGCTCGAGCTCGAGTCCCAGCTGTTCGAGTTCGCGCAGCGCCAGTCTAACTTCGACGGGCGTGGCGTCCAGCTCGCGCGCCAGAACGGCGCCGGAACGCAGGTTCGCGTCTGCGAGCAGGCGCAACAAGGCGAAAGCCTTCGCGTGCATGGCTAGGCCGCAAATTCAAAATGGCGATACTAGCATGGGCCAGGCCGCGCCTTGGATTGTCGGCTTGGTGCTACCGCTGCTGCTGATCGTGCATATTGCTCTGGGCAGATCGCTCAAGCCGCGGTGACGATTTCCGCGATGGTATGCGCAAATCGTTGGTAGAGCGCGGTAAGCGTCCCTCCGCGACGGGAGCGCACGCCCTGTTGCGGTATTTTTCTTGATGATTGTCAATACCTTCGACGCATCGCTGCATAGAATCGGGCTAGGTGCAACGGACCGGGCTGGACCCAAGATGCAATAGGCAATAGGCGACTGAAAGCGCATGTCAGCGCCGGGTTTGCTGTAATATTGCCGTCAAAACAGCCACGGATAATGAGTGTTTTTCGAATTACTGCGTTATTTCCCTCAAGAGGAGTTCCATATGAAGATCAAGAAGCTTAGCCTTGCACTCGCCATGGCATGCGTGCTCGCCGCGGGCAGCGCCCAGGCCGCCACCGACATCCAGTTCTGGTACTCGAATACCGGCGCCATAGGCGACGAAATCAAATCGATCGTCAACCGATTCAACGAGTCGCAATCAGACTACAAGGTGGTTGCGGTCTACAAGGGCGGCTATGCCGAGTCGATGACCGCAGCGATCGCGGCCTACCGCGCCGGCAAGGCGCCCGATATCGTGCAGGTATTCGAAGTCGGTACGGCCACCATGATGGCGGGCGGGAAAGCGGTCAAGCCCGTGTGGC
>Ga0307377_10004800_pt1 | contig 14683 bp, 27 predicted proteins | sample TR3MG_FD_202535 | JGI IMG/M metagenome (GOLD analysis project Ga0307377, IMG submission 202535) | Soil microbial communities from Risofladan, Vaasa, Finland - TR-3 | ecosystem: Environmental > Terrestrial > Soil > Coastal area > Acid sulfate soil | place: Finland: Risofladan, Vaasa | collected... | reverse complement strand
GTGACCAATTGAAATGAACCGAGTTTTTGTTCTAGACAGCACTAAAACCCCTCTCATGCCTTGCTCTTCAGCAAGGGCGAGAATCCTGTTGTCTGCAGGTAAGGCTGCGGTTTTCCGCACCGTTCCCTTTACGATTATTTTGAAGAACCGCATCGGTGGGGATACCCAACCGATTGAGTTCAAAGTGGATCCTGGAAGTAAAACTACCGGAATAGCTTTGGTAGCCACTTTCAAAAGAGGGGCAACAATGCATGAGGAAAAAAGAGGCCGAATCATTGAAAAACTTCAAAGACTGGCGGATCCCTCGCGCAATCCCAATGTCGAAGAAGTGGCCTCCGCCTCTGCGAAATTAGAAGAACTCCTACTCCAGGAAAAGAGAGATACAGAGGAGATGGAATTCCGGGTTCTCTTTCCTTTAAGGAAACCCCCACAAAAATGGAAGAAGGGACTTTTTGATTTCATTTGCAAAATAAACGCCTGCGCCGCAATTTATACCATTACGGAAAGAGGGCAACACCTTTTCAAAGCCGCTGGGAGACCCACTTATCTGAAAAAGGCTGAGATGCAATATCTCTGGGCCTTAAAAAGAATAGAGGCGTCGGATAAAAAGCTCCCAGAAAAAACACCTCCCGAGTACCGTGAGAGTTACATACATGGAGCCACACGGGAACTTGTAAAACTAATGAAAGAGGTTTGCATAGAGAGGGATAATACGGAAGCGGTAACCTGGTTGAGTCAAAAAATAAAGATTCAAAAAGAAGCGGATTCAACCGTTGAAGCTATCGACCCGTATTGGAGCGCAGGAAGAAAAGCCGTTCGTAAAAACCTACAAAAAGAAAAGGGTCACTAAATTAATAATAAAAACTCCTTATTGGAGGTGGAGTATGGAAAGCAGGGAACTACCCAGAAAAACGGCTCAGGGTCTAAGAAGACTCGCGAATGGGATTATGTTCGGGAAAAGTAAAAAGGGGAGACTGCCTAGGCTTTTATTATCCTCTCCGATAGCTATCCCCCTTATTTTCTGGGCAGCGGTAATTGAAGGAATCGGGGATAAACTGAATCCATAATTTAAAAAACGTCCATTTTTTTGTATAAAGCCGGTTTCTCCTGGTTACCACAGAGGAGGAAACGAATCCGGCTCGTCATACCAAAAGGAACTACGATGGACCACCCCCACTTGGAACTAATTAGCACTCTCAAAGATGCCGCAGAGCGTTGGAAAGATGCGGTAGAGGAAGTCCAAGAGGCTCTTTCTGAACTCTCCGAACTAAACCTTATCGACCTTCCAGACTATGTTCGGAACATCGATACCGGTTACGGCTCTTTCATGAAAGTAATCAAGGCCGTCATTGCTTTAGAACCAGACCTCAATCCTCCGGAAGAACTCCAGGCTCTTTTAGAAAATCTGCTAGAACAATGTGAACAGGCCGCTCAATGGGCTGATGAGGAAGACGAAAGAGAAGACGAAGAATAACCAGGAGCTGTAATAAAACCTCTTCTTTTTTTATATAAACCTGGTTCCTCTTGGTTACCACAAGTGCGACGTCCCCTTTCTTATGACGGAGGCAAAGATGCCACGCTATGAATTGAGTATCCACGCAGAGTATCTTAAAGGTTCCTGGGGCCCTTTTGAAGGTGTCCGAGAATTGGTGCAAAATGCTCGGGATGCCGAGGTGGAATTCTCCGCCCCAATGACCATTGAACACTATAATGGGGGGGAAGGGCAACTCCGGATCACCAATGAAGGGACCTCTTTGACCAAAGAGGCACTCCTTATGGGTGCCACCACAAAATCAGGAAAGGAAGAGTTGATTGGAAAATGGGGTGAAGGGCTGAAGGTCGGGGTTCTGGCTCTTCTCCGTTCTGGATATAAGGTCAAGATCCGTACCGGAGACGAAGTATGGATCCCCACAATCGAAAGAAGCGAACGCTATAACGCAGAGGTTATGGTGTTCAACGTGAGTGTTGGTCGTAAAGAACAGAACCGGGTCCGCGTAGAGATCTCCCCCTTTGATAAAGAAGACTGGGAAAAGTGGCGCAAGCTTTTTCTCTTCCTGGATAAAAAAAGGACAGAGGAAAATCAAGTCAAATCCTACTGGGGGGCCCTACTCCTGGATCCCGAATTGAAAGGCCACGTTTTTGTAAAAGGGATTGCTACTGAACAGATCCCTGACCTCGCATACGGATATGATTTCTATCGGGTCACTCTTGATAGAGACCGTAAAATGGTCAACCGCTGGGATCTGGAATATTACACAACCACCATTTGGAATGAGGCCCTGGCGCGACGTCCAGATCTCTTAGACCCCGCCTTTCAAATGCTACAACGGGAATCCGCAGACTCCCGAGGATTTGCAACAACTCTCCACGAAGACAATCGAAAGCGGATTGCCCAAAAGTTTACCGAAACGTATGGGGAAAATGCCCTCCCTGCTGCCTCCATTGGAGATAGCGCACAACTAGAACATTTTGGAAAAAAAGGAATTGTTGTTCCTAAACCTATGCGCGAAGTTCTCGACCGGGTCTTCGGGACAACGGAACAATGTCTCGCCTCTCTCGCGAAACAACCCGAAAAACAGTATGGCTGGTCAGATCTCTCTGAGGAGGAGAAAGAAAATCTACTGTGGGCAGTAGATCTCGTTTCCAAAGAAGAACCACGAGTAAACCTAGACCTCCTCAAAATCTGTGACTTCCAAGATGAAGGAATAAGGGGTTGCTATCAAAAGGAGGAAGACGAAGTTACCCTCAGCCTTTCTAAAAGAATCCTGGAAAAACGAACCACAACTTTGCAGGTTCTAATCCATGAGGCCGCCCACCTGAATTGCTCGGCAGACGGAGAACACGCCCATGTTCGACGTATTGAAAATTTATGGGCAGCCATTGTCGAAAAACTTCTCCTCAACCAGGAAAAACACCTGTCCTGATCTCCTCTCCCAGACAGAATAACCGGACTCCCCTATCTCCCTTTATAAGCAAGGAGAATCCCCATGCCTTTCCAACAAGCAATTAAATCCGCTCTGGTTAAATTCGGGCTGATGGAGAAAAACGGTTCCTTCACAAAGAGGTCCTATTTGTTTCTCCTCCTCGGGGGAAACTGTTACGTCTTCATCCTTCTCTTCAGCTTCCTTCTTGGACACTTCGGTGAAACTATCATCGCCCTGGTTCTCTTTCTTCTCGGGGTAGTTCTCACCATGAAGTTTGTCTCTCTCCAGAGAAGGGTTACGGAGTTGTCCACGAAGAAGAAATAATTCTACAGAGAGAGGATCTTTTTTATATAAAAAGGTCCCCTCCTGGTTACCACTTTTGAGAACAACACCTTCACAGGAGATTCCGATGGATGACAAAGAAAGAGACCACGAGAGCTTTGGGGTCATTGGATGGTCTCGGGTAAACGGAAGCAGAAGCAACCTCTTTGGGTCTTCCCTACAACACAACGGTTGGATAGAGATTACGGTTCAGGGAGCCCGGGAGATCCGGTCCAGTACCCACGACACGCGGTTTTCCCCTGCCGGGTGTCCTATCCATCTCCAGGTATGTCTCTCCGAGGCACAATTCGCCGCCTTCCTGACCACTCCCAACAGAGGGGAGGGTGTCCCCTGTACCGTTCAACGGATTGGGGAGCGGAGACTTGAGGAATGTCCAAAGGATGAGGAACAGATCCAATTCCGAGAGGAACTGGATTCTGTAGGGAAAGATATTCTCCTTTACCTCACGGAGGCCATGAAGAAGGTAGAGGAAATGCTCCGGGGCCCTTCTCCAAAAAAGGGTGACTTGAAGGAAGTGAAAGGGAAACTTGAGGCCACTTATCGGGACCTGCAAAGCAATCTCCCCTTCCTTTTGGAGCAGTACAACGGTTATATGGATAGCGTCTTTTTTGACGCGGTTGCCCGATTTGAGGGGCACGTCAAATCCATGACGGAACAACTGGGCCTCGAACACCTCCAAGAAAAGCAAAATAAACTTTCGGGAGAGTGAGGTTAATCGACATGACCCACGAAAAAACATTTGAACAAAGGGTGGCGGAACATCGGGAGAAGTTTGCACGCAAGAAACGATGGGTTACGAAAATGGGTCAGCCCCCAACTCGGAGCCAAGGACTTATCGAATTGGATACGGGTATTCGGGTGCTCCCTGGCGGCAAACCCCCCAAACTCCAATTCCGACCAGGAAACTTCATTCGCTATAGGGGGCAACTTCACGAAATTATTTATTGCTATCGGCTAAAGGAACAGCCCCATGAGTGGCACTTCTATTTGGAGGAAAGGCCAAATCTGCACACGTCCTTTGGGGTCCCTAAACCCATTATCTGGGATTTGTTTCTGAACGGTTACGATGCAGCCTGCCATTTCTACCGTGACAAACAGGGTGGTGCAGACTCCCTCTGCATCTCGAATAAGAGTCTTCTACAAGACGCCGGGTTCGTAAGTAGTGGTGCGGTAGATTGCCCGGTACCGGTTCCGCCCAAAGGTTTGCCCTTCGAGGAAAAGATAATTGATGTAACCCCGGTCAGAGACCGGGCCTTATCCGAGGAAGAATAATCGAGGGCTGTAGCTCAAATAGGCTAGAGCAGTCGGGGAACCCTTGTAGCAAACCTGCAGGGATGCAGGCTCCGGTCCTGCCAGCCCTATAGGAAAAAACAATGACCAAGGAAGAAGCAAAGGAACTACTCCAAAAGCTGCACGAGGACTGGCCTCAAACAAAAAGCCTTTTGGAAAATCTGTCTGAGGAAGACCGGGTAGACTTAGACAGGTATCTCTTTGATCTAATGGATTCAGCTATGCGAAAAATGCAGGAAAAGGTTATGGATCAGCCGCCAAAATAAATCAAAGGAGCGGGTAATATTCTGGGGTGGTTACCACAAAGGTAATATTTATGAACGGCACAAAAAACAAAGGAGGGGCCGAAAGAGAACGAAGGCTCATCTGGCCAGGGAAAAAAAGGCAACCTCTTAACCCGCTCCCACCGGAAGAACCTTCCTATCTCATCCATACCTCGGAAGGGGAAGATGAAAGATTGTGCCGTTTATATTATGCCGATAACCTTCCTGTAATGCGTGAATTCCTGGGTGATCCCGAGGTGGCCGGAAAGGTCACCCTGATTTACCTTGACCCTCCTCTTCAAGGTTCAGGCTTTTTTTCTAAAGAAGGCTCCCTAATAAAAGGAAATGATTTTCTCTCTTTCCTACATCCCCGCTTAATTGCAGCCTACGAACTTCTTGGACCTCAGGGAAGTCTTTATCTACAAATCAGTCAAGAGATGCTTTTTGAGGCTAAACTCCTATTAGACGAGATTTTTGGGCCCTGGAATTTTAGGAATCTCATCACAAGACAAACGAGAAGCCGAAAAAATTATACAAAGAATCAGTTTGGAAACGTGACCGATTATCTTCTTTTCTACACGAAAGGGGAAAACTATATCTGGAACCGGTGCTATGAACCTTGGTCCCAGGAGGCTGAGGAAAGGGAATACCCCAACCTTGAGCCCCTCACAGGAAGAAGATACAAAACGGTCCCCCTCCATGCTCCGGGAAAAAGAGGAGGGGAAACCGGGAAGGTATGGAGAGGAAAGCTCCCCCCGGCGGGGAAACATTGGCAGTTCACCCCCGAGAAACTAGACGCTCTAGATCTTGCAGGGAAACTCTATTGGTCTAAAAACGGGAACCCCAGAAGAAAAATATACCTGGATGAAAGCCCAGGCATTCCCGCAAATAATATCTGGAAAGGATTCCCGGAGTTTACAAACCAACACTCTAAAACTACAGGGTATCCGGCAGAGAAAGATCTGGGACTTATGAGGAGACTGGTACAGGCTTCAAGCAACCCAGGTGACCTTATCCTTGACCCCTTCTGCGGTTCCGGGGCCTTTTTGGAGGCCGCAGAGGATCTGAATCGAGTCTGGATTGGAATCGATGAAAATCCCCGAGCGATTGAAATCACGATTCAAAGACTCCTCAGCGGGCTACGCTTCGCGGAACAAATAAAAAATCCACAAACGGAACCTTGGTGGATAGCAGAAGACCCCATAACTAAGAAACGACTAGACTTTTCTTCCACGGTAGACTTATTTGCCTCGACAGAAACCGACGAACAAAAAAGAGGAGAACTTTGTTCTCTCTTTAACCTAAAGCCAACGGTATAGTTAAGTCTTGAACCTTTCCACTGGAGAAAGGTTCCACCCCGGTCTGGGCTGCCTCACATTGACCAGACCGGGGTTTATCCCATATTTATAATTCCAGGATACTGAGACCCCCGACCGAAAAGAAGAGGGGGTAAAGTGAAAACCCCTCAAATCTTTTTGTATAAATCAGGGTCCAGCTGGTTACCTCAAGTATCAGGGGGAGCATGAGGAGGCTCCCCACTCTAAAAAGGATTAGAAATGAAAAGTAGAAAGAGCATAATTTGTATTCGAGGTCCGCCCATTTACCTAGCTTGCTAGACTCGAAAAAGTGAAGCTGGCCTCCGGCTTAGAAGAGGGGGCAAAACTCAAATATAACTCTTATCTTAAAGAGGAAAAAAATGGCTCGCCAAAAGAAGTTCTTGTACCCAGATGACGAATATGATTCCTGGGAATATGAGGGAAAGAAGAAGGGGAAGACCCGGGATAAGAAGGCTCAGAGGCAAGCTCGCCGAGAGCGGGAAAGGTTTTTTGGAGAAGAGGTCCCCAGAGACTAATTCAAGAAAGACGTTGGTCCTAGTTGGCTAACGTCTTTTTTTCTTCTAGAAACCAAGTCCGGAAACGAACACCACAAACAAAGGATTAGGACCAAATCCACGACGGTGAAAAAAAAGAAATGTTTTGTATAAAACGGATTTTTGCTGGTTACTTCAAGTAAGGAAACTGTACTTGTTTCCCTACTTCACACACAAGGGAGGACCTTCGTGTATTCATAACTTAAATAAAATGGGATACAAAAATGAACTACAATTCAACATTAAAATTAAAATTTATAGGGACCAGAGACCTTCCAGGGTACATCTCCCTCCGGATAAAAGAAGTTTTTGAGAGAATAACTCTCTCCGCTTTCGAAGAAGAATTTGGGCTCCAAATTGAAATAGAATGGGATCCCGGTAGGAGTCTCTGTTTTATTTCCAGAAATGTTTTAGACATCTTCAATGACGAACCTGAAGAACTCCACAACTTTTTATTGGATCTCTTTAAGGATGCTGCAGGAAGAGTTTCCCAAGAATTAGGACAAAACAGGGAGATCTCCGGAGAAAGACAAATATATAAAGCCTACTTAAAAAAAGATAACCTCTCAGAAGAAGAGGAAGACGAAGAGGAAGACGAAGATCCTGAAGAAGATGGAGCCTTAGAAGGAGACGGCTTCCTAAAAGGAGACGGCTTCCTAGAGGGGGACGACTTCTTAGAGGAACTTTTAGGAGAGGAAAACGAGGAAGAAGACGGGGAAGAAGACGGGGAAGAAGACGAGGAAGAAGACGAGGAGGAAGACGAGGAGGAAAAATGAAATCTGTAGAGGCTTTATTAGCCCGAATCGAAGACACCGCCCTAAAAGAAGCCCTCCAGATCCACTGGAAACGTCAGACCCCTATCCAGTCCTCAGATAACCGTCTCAAACCTTCCTTTCTTCATAATTGTAGTACTTGCATATGGCTAGGATGGTTCGAGGACCTGACCCCCGAAAAAAGGTGGGGAGACGGCGATCTTTATCTTTGCGAGGGAACTCGCGGAACAGCTCGATATGAGGATCTGGAAGATCATAGAGATCTTCTTATTCGTCATAGTGATGACCCCTCGAATTACCGGTCTATGCCCTCAAGAACAATAATAAATAATTTTCTAAACCCCCCACTTAGAGAACACCCCCTCCATGAAGCCTGGTATCGAGCCCATAAATGGGGGGTAATCTAAAAACTTCGAACCCCACTTTTTTTTATATAAAACGGAATCGACCTGGTTACCAGAGAGAGGGCAGAGGAAAGTCTGAAAGAAACAGTTTTTCCTCTTCCCAATAGGGTAATATAAATGGGGGGTAATCTGAGAGCCCTCAGTCTTTTTTATATAAAAGGGAATCGACCTGGTTACTAAAAAAGAGAACAACGTCCGGATTCCGGTTGGTAGGGTTTGGTTAAAAGTCAGTAAGCTTAACGTTAAAGCGTCTTACGGGCACTAAAGGTGTCCCTTCTAATAAGAAGAATTGGGTTAGACTCCCAAATTGACCACCAAACCCTACCAACCGAGATCCGGACCCTGAGCTTTTTCAAAGGGGGCCTCTGAACGAGCCTGCCTACAAAAGGAAACAGGGAATACAAAAAGAACTGAAAAAATAATCCCGAGAATCGAAGAGTTGAAAATCGAAAACTAAAGGGGAAAGAAATGTCAGAGGTTATTATCCTTAGGGGAATCAGCGGGTCCGGAAAAAGCACCTTTATCCAGCAGAACATCCTTCCATATTTCCAGGACCGGGCCGCTGTGGTCTCCACCGACTTTTTCATGGTAGACGAAGAAGGAAGATATTCTTTCCACCCTCTCAAGCTTCAGGAAGCCCACAAAAGATGCCTCCTCCAATTCGTAGCCCTGGTTATGGAAGATTTCGACCACTCCCCAGAAGCGATTATTGTGGACAACACAAACACGTCCCTCTGGGAAATTAGTCCATACACCCAATTGGCCCTAGCTTACGGCCACCGACTGGAAGTCGTCACCCTGTTGTGTAGCCCCGATATTGCCTTTTCCAGAACTCAACATCAGACTCCGGTCCACACTGTTCTGTCTCAAGATCTCCGTCTTCGGAAATCTCTCTTGAAAGTTCCGCCGTGGTGGAACCAGAAAATCCGATTCATGACCTAAAGATTAACTCTAGCTTACTGAGAGACTTCCTTATGAGATATCTAATACGAGCAAAATATAAATCTCCCCCCGTGGACTTCGAAGCCTTCACAATAGGGAAATTGGAAGGAGGGAAATTAGGAGAAGAACGGGAAGAGGCGTCTTTCTCTGGGGAAGGAGACCCTGTAAAAGCCTGGCAAGATCTACAAGGATGGCTTATTGAACAAGAAATTGAAGACGTTGGGTATTCCTCCTCAGTTGATAGCCTGGTCTTCGCCTGTAAAGATCTCTCTTTCAAGATCCGAGATTTTGAGCATAACGGCCTTCTTTATGAGCTAAGAATGCTCATTATGAATTAAATCCCACAGGGGGAGAAGAAATGTCCACCGAAGATCTCCTTCGATACCTTGCCGAGCAAAAGGATGTCAACGCAATGCTCGCTCTCAGAAAGCATGCACTGCGCTACGGAGATACCCTCCTTCAGGATTACACAAAAGAAGTCGCACAAAGACAGATTGAAAGCCTCGAAAAAGAACTCCTCTTCTGGAAAGACATCGCCGGAATTCCCATAGAAGGTGTGGGACCGGCACTGATTCTCCTCTCTTATGGTCGATATAAAATCCAGGCGATAAAAGCCGTCAGGAGTATTACGGGGTTTGGTCTCCGAGAGTCTAAAGAACTCGTGGATAACTCCCCCGCGGTTATTGTCCGGAATATCTCCCTTTCAACCACGGTAGAAAGAGTCCTTAAAGAATTTGGGCGGGAAAAGTTTACCGATATCGAAGTGGTTTGGGATAACCCAGAGCGGATAGAAAAAGAAAGAGGACTCCGTATAAGACATGACTTCGCGGTCCCAAGTATTTCGGAACGTTCGAGTGCCGGGTAGCAGGTACCGGGTAACAGGTGCCGGGTACAAAGGAAAATAAAATGAGCCGTAAAATTCTCCTCAAGAAAGGAGAGGAAATTTCAAGGTTTTCTCTCACCCGTCTTTCCAGAGAAAAACTCTACGGGAAAAAAATCCGATTAGCCGTAGACGAACAAGGAAAGCCTTGTGAAACCCGAGCCCTATCCCGAGATGGAGCCGTTTTGGTGGCCCCGGGAGGTTATTCCCAGGTATATCTTACAAAAACTGGGCTCATGGTCCCTTCTGAAGAGGTCCAAAAAGTAGACCGAGAAGGCCAACCACTCCCGGTAACAGAATCCACTCTGAATGTCCCACAGGAGATCCAAGAGACAACCCCTGACCGGATCTTGGAACATTGCACGGCATTTCCTTATCACCTCACCCCAGAAGAGATTGATCCAGACCTAGAACGGTTCCTGAATGCGGGGGCTTTTTTTGAGACCGTTTTTGCTTATCGGAAGGGTTCCACTCTAAATCCGGCTTTCCTTCTTAAAAATGAACAGGGGTATTTTCTTCTTGTTTGTAGTCCCCATAATTTTTCCTTCTGTTCTCCAGATCAACAAATAGTAGAAGAGGACGACGAAAACGAAGACCCCTTCACTGAGGACTTCGACTTCGGCATGCTTTAACGGAGAGCCTCCAATGAAATGCCCTATACATGAGAGCACACATAAAGTGGATTCTATCCATTTTCGGGGCAAAGAAGACTCCCTAGAATTGAGGTGTTCATGCGGAGAAGAGACGATCTGGGCAGAATGGTACGGCACCAGATTCCCAGGCTGGTCTCTCAGTAAAGGAATGGTTTTAGCCTTTCTAAAACTCCTCGCCGCACAACCACGAGCAGGAGAATAATAATGCCCCAGATAATTTCACTTACAAACGAAAACCAAAGAGACGCCTCCGTTTCCGTGGCCTCACCGGTCTCTACTCCGGCTCCCAAATTCCAGGACAAAAACGGGAACCCGGTTAAAATAAAACGTTTTGTCAAACTTCCCGAAACCTGTTCCTATATAAACCTCCTACGAAAATTCGGAAATCACGATCTGGCCGTAGAAGCCCTGATTGAATCCGATCCCGAACTTGACCTTCTCAATACCGGACGAAGTCTAGGAAAAACAAATAGGGTTTATGTACGCCAAGATGGAACCCTACTTCATTCCACCCATTTTCTAGAACTCGTTACGGATCCCCAAGGGCAAGAGATCTCCCGCAAACCCTTCCTGGATGTGGAGGCCACCCTCAACGAAGATAGTCCCCTTCGATATTCCGGAAAACTTTACCCAAAGGCGAAGGTCCTCTCCAGCTTTGCACTCGTCAGAGTCCTGCAACTCCGACATGTGAATGGCTTGACTTACGACTTTCTATACGAGATCGCAAAGAACCTCCATGAGCAAGATAATATGCTCTTTGTCAGCGCGGGGAAAAATCCCCTGATCCTCCAACGGAATGGAAAACCCTACCGGGGTTTTCTTGAAGGAAGAATAGAAGATAATAAATATCGCCTTCTTCTCTTCCTAAGCAACTTGGAGTTGAAAAAAATCTAGGGGCCAGACCCCTTTTTTTATATAAAACGGGATCCTCCTGGTTACCACTTTTAGGAGACATTTTCACTCAGGAGAATATCATGGTAACGATGACCACCTATACCGACTACACTCCCGATGCGATCAACCTTCTTGCACACGGCATGGATTTCTTCCGCCAGGAAGAACGAGTCCAAAAGGATATTGAAGCCCTCGGCTACAGCGTTGAAGCAGCCACTACCATTATGGATCTGGTAACTAAAGCCTCTCAAGGTTACCTGAAAGATAACAACCTCCCCTCAGATTATAAACCAACGCGACGGGAACTGATTATCTGGGTCCGCAACCACACCGGAAAATAAAGGAGCCTGATTTTTGTGTCGAGCCCCTAACTTTTTCTATAGAGGACGGAGAGATGCCTGACGAAGCCTTTATCATTTGCATGAAAGGCGCAAAGCGCCTTTCCAAAGCCAACTCAGAGATCTATCACTTGAGGGAGGAGGCCGAGGAGGCTCTCCGTCTCTCAGGCCTCTCCGAAGAACGGGAGGTTTGTACGATCCTTATCTCCTGGGATAACGAGCCAGAGTTTTCCGGCATGGAAAACAAAATGGAGAGTTTGGAACAGGCTCTCAAGCACATTTCTTTTTTCTGTCTGAACTCCCTTGTTGAAGACATCCGCGCACAACGAAAAGAGGACCCGTATAGAGAACCTCTTTCAGGGGTCATTTCTGAAATCTCCAAATACGCCAACGATGCCTTGAAAGGGCACCGGGATACTCATTTACATACTCTCTCTTGGATTTTTGAAGGGGAGGAAGAGTCCCATACCTTAATAGGGGAACCAGAAGAGTGCTTCTTCCTATGGCGTTTTCTAACGGAGAATCTCTCCACTTCAAAAGCCTACCAGGTTACGGTCACCTCCGACACCGGTAAAATTTTTCGGAAATGGAACCACGAGGTAACAGAGGAAAGGGGCAACTCGTGAATATTTCTATCCGGGAAGAGCGCACCGCTCTTCTCAACAGGATGCTAGAAGAGGATCCGTAACAATTATGGGAGGAAGACATTGAAAATTAATTCCAAGACGATGCTTTTCGAAGAGCTGGAACTCCAGGAAGCCTGTGACCTTTTGGAGTTGTCCGCCCATATCCAATTCCAAGGAGACTTCTCTAATGAGGATCCCTACTTTGAGATGTGGATAACGAAATGTGGTTTCGATGACCGGCAACGGTTGCTCGTTGGATCCACCGTATTTCCTGCCCGGGCTTCTCATTCTGCGGCACTGTATTTCCAACAACCTCGGAGCAAAGCACTCCAATAAAGGGAAAGCCTATACTCCAGACCACTTTTTTTATATAAAACCGGGTTCTTCTGGTTATTATAAAGGAGAGAACATGCCTACCATTGAAGAAAGACTTCTCGCCCTGGAAAAAAGATATGACGTTCTTTGCGGTTATCATAAAGTTCCTGGGACTCAACTTTGTCGGCTCCTGAAAAAAGAGGGAAGGGGAGTCGAATGGGGTTTGGGAATTGGTGGTGCGATGGAACCAAAAATTTTTTTCTATGGAGACACCATCGAAGAGGTTCTTTCTGCAGCAGAAAAAAATCTGGAAACCCAACCCGATGAGGGGGCAAAACTCGGGGCTGCATTATGTGGAATAGAAGAGGACACGGATGACACGGATTGGAAAAAGAAAATAGGGATAAAAAATAAAAAAGGAACTTACTGAGTTGAGTACCCGATCATTTTAATCCACTAGAAGGACCAAAAGATGCCCCGGAAAAAATTCCTTTATCATGCAACCTGTAATGCTTTGGTCTCCAGTATCCGGAAAGACGGTCTTGGTAACACTACACGGACCATGTGGGAAGATTCCGTTCCTGGAGTCGTATACCTTTGTGAAGATCGAGAAGAGGCCCTGGATTTTATTAATTGCTCAAACAAAGCATGGGAAGAGTTCGGTGTTGACGGGGAAATGAAAATTGCCCTCTTCAAAATTGATCCTGACGGGTTGGACCCTGCAAAACTTTTTCCAGACAAAAATATTTTAGACTTCCCAGAAGGTTTTTTTGAGTATCACGGAGTAATCGACCCTAAATATCTCAAGAAAATCAAGGCCAAATAAAAAACCCCGGGGGTGATATAATGGGTGCAGATACCTTTTATACAGAAGCAACAGGAAAAACTGCACAGGAAGCTTTCCAAAATGCAATTGACCAAGCACGATGGGAACACGGACACGGCGGCTATTCCGGAACCATAGCCGAAAAGGGAGGACGAGGCTTCCTGTTGATTACAGACTCTGGCAAAGACATCCGGCTCCGGATTAAAGAAACCATCAAAAAAACAAAAGATAAATTGAAAAACCTCAAAAAAGCCCCGGGAACGGATGAAGAATGGAAGAGGAGAGATCTCGAAGAGGAACTCTTTGATCTAAAACACGCGCTCAAAAATTTCCCCCCAAAACCCACACCGAGAAACATTGCTCACGCCCTGGTCTCAATGGGAGACCGGAGAATTGACGATAAATGGGGATCAGCTGGCTGTATCGACATGACCCCTAAATTAACCGGGAAAAGAAAGCCAAAACATTTCCTATTTTTCGGGTGGGCCTCCAGTTAACCCAACCGAATAAAATTCGGTTTTGAGCCCCTTACCCCCCCAAAAACCGAATGCAAAAAGGCTCCCTTGTGGATTTCTGACCCCCTCCGAAGAATGTTCGGCCTCCCCCTAAAGAAAGCCAATGGACTACACGGAAATAATCCCCCCCAAAAAAGGACAAACATTGTTCCTCCTAGGAACTGTACACAAATGGGGAAAAGAAGAATATCGAACCTATGAGATAAAGATCCCTCAAGATAAATGGGGATATCACTCTTCGACGTCCGGAGGAGAGCTTTTCTGGACCACAGAAAAACAAGGAAGAAATGAAGAACCCCTCATAGACTACCGGAGATATATTATCGTCGATGGGCAAGCTTTCCTCTCCTCTGCCAAGGATTGGAAAGAAGTTCTCTCTTTCTTTAAGATGATACGCTTCAAACTTGAATCCTTCGAGTATTCAAAGGTTTCCAGGAAAGGTGGCAAATGAAGAAAGGATACTGTATCTTTCACGGCCTATATGAAAAGGTTAAGGAATGCCCCATTTGTTCTTCTGGAAATTGCGCAACCCCCCTCGAACGACCTCTATGTACTCGATGTGTTAAACCACTGGTATTTATTACAGACAACGGGAGGGAAATAATCGGATTGATTTGTGGAAACTGCGCCGAAAGCGGGGGTGTTCTAGAAAAGACCTCCGACTCCGTATTCACTCTCCGTAAAAAGGGTCATAAAGGAGGCCAGGGTCCTCCTTTATGACCACTTTTTTTGTATAAAACGGAAAGTTCCTGGTTACCTCAAATACGAAGGTCAAACCCTACCCTCCCCTCTAGGAGATAATCATGTGGCAGACTTATAAAATTGGAC
>Ga0307377_10004798_pt1 | contig 14686 bp, 17 predicted proteins | sample TR3MG_FD_202535 | JGI IMG/M metagenome (GOLD analysis project Ga0307377, IMG submission 202535) | Soil microbial communities from Risofladan, Vaasa, Finland - TR-3 | ecosystem: Environmental > Terrestrial > Soil > Coastal area > Acid sulfate soil | place: Finland: Risofladan, Vaasa | collected... | reverse complement strand
TCTCGGTGTGGCTTTTGCAGGCTCTACAGTGCGGCTCTACCGGATAGCCGTTGACTATGCAAACCCTCGTTGCAAAGCGGTTAAGGTTGCGGTAGTAAAGTGCCACCATCAAGCTGGCTATGCGGTAGGCTCTCAAGTCCGGCAGGGGCTTGCCGTCACGCTCCGTTGCCCTCTCCAGCTCCAGCATGGTATCATGCCTAAAATCATCACGGTCTTGGGCTGGTATCTTGCCCTCATATCGGCTGGCCACATTATAGTAGCTTGCCCACTTACCAGTTAAACCTTGATAGTCGGGCTTTGTTTGGGCGGGCTTCCGGCGTGGCCGGCTCTTAAGGGTGCGTTTGCGCCCTGTCAACAGGATGCCAAGCTCCTGCGTAACGGCTAGAGCTTTCCGTTCCGTGTCCAGAACGGCGTTTAGCTCCGCCTCGGTTAGTTCCCCCCTAGCTTGCCTTGACTTCAACTCGGTCATAGTGATTGCCATCGCCATCACCTCACTTTCAGTCAGGCAAGCGTTCAAGAATAGGCTCGGTCATATTCGGTTGTTAAGGTGCGAACTAGACTAAACAGTATTGTAATACTGTCTATATCGTAGCTAAATCAGCTTACCATAGGCAATAATGGCTTGTCAAGTTTGGCCGCAGGCAGTGCTGGCGGGGCCGGTGTTGGCATAAATCATTCATTATCTTGAATAAAGCCATTGGCGGCGAAAATCGGACTTTGCTCCGAACATTGAGCGGAACATTGTGCCGTAAGCGGCGGCGAGGACCGGCGGCGGTCGGGTCAGCGCCGTGTGCTTTCGGCCCAGCGGCATCGTGTTCTTATATGCCGAAGAGGGCGAAAACATGGGGCTTGAAAACGGCCGTAAACTCTGTTATTGGCTTTAGTGAATTAGTAGCGGCGAGTTTACCAGGCGAGCAGTGTTAGCGCTTCTTCCGCCAGAAGGGCAGGAAGGGATGCATCGAATACACTATCTTGTCGGCATAGTATGGGTCATCATCTAGTATCTCTGGCCGGCGATAGCGCTCAATCATATCTTCTCCTCTTACTCCTCTTTCCTCAGTATATTCGGGGTTTGTGATGGTCTTCCAATGAGAGAAGTCGGCCAGGACCCTTCTAGGGACCGATTTTTCCAAAATTGTGTTGAGGGAATATCGTATACTGTGCCAGCCCTCTCTTGGCCTGAGTTCAACCCCGGCTTTGTTGCATATGCGCCTGAACATTAAGGAGAGAGCTGAAGGATTGTGCTCCTTCGGCCGGTAGTCGGCAAATATCTTCTTGAGGACGCTCGGAATAAGGTGCCTTGCCTTTTTGCCATGCTTGGCTGTACTGATGAAGATGGTTTCGGCATCTAAGTGAATCTTCTTTATTCTCGATAATTCCTCCCGGCGAACGAGCCAGGTGGTGGCTACCGCCAGGTAGAATCTTTCGGCGTTGGTCAGCTTATCCCTTGCCTTTATAAGCTGCTCTACTGATTCTCGGCGCATAACCGGGAACTTTCTCCTTTCTTCATCATAAGGGGTGTCGTCTCTATCAAATGGCCACTCCCATTTGTTGGCGTGTGCCAGCTTCTGCAGGTGGAAGAACTCCTTGCGAAGTGTCACCTCGCTTATCCCCTTGTGCCGGCGCCTGATGAAGTACTGCCTGAAGTCGCTGTCGGTCGGGGCCTGGTTATCCCTGAGGTTACTAAGGAAGTTGGCGCCTGTTAGCAGATAGCTGGAAATAGTACCGGGAGCTTTGAGCCGCGGCGATGAGAGGCGCTCTACGAGCTTCTCCAGGGCCGGGTTTAGCCTGGGGGCAGTTTGGTTTGCCGTCGCCAACGCCTTTTTCTTGTTCTTAGCGCGAGTTGCCATTTCTAGTCGCCCTCCCGGCTTGGTTTATCAGGTACGGCGGTCAATGACTTCCGCATCCGCCTGCCCAGCTTAAAGCCGATGATGAGGGTTTCGGTCATCGCTCCCATGGCAATCTCGTCAATACTATCCCCATCCCGCTCACCCAGGGACTTCAGGTGGGGCCAAGCCCCCATTACGTATTTTGAAATTGCCCGGCGCGACCTGGCGTCAACTTCATGAGGGTACGGCGGCTCCGCCTGTGTTAGCAGTTTATAGAGCACCTCGTCATAATCAGCTGCCTGCCTGTGGTCCATGGTCGATACCAGTTTCGTCTTTTCGAGGTTGGTAAGGTTGTTGTCACTCATCGTTCGCATTCTCCTTTCCGTTTACAGCCGGCCCTGGAGCTCGCCCTCTGCAACCTGCAGGCGGAGCCCCAGGGCGATACCGTTTTTCAAAGCGTTAATTACCACCTGGTCAACCGGGGATTCCCGCTGGCCGCCTATTTTCATCAGCGCCTCAGTCGCCAGAGAGCAGTAGTGACGGAGCACCATGCTCTCGTCTTCCTGGAGGGAGTCCACCAGTTTTTGCCCCTCTTCCTGACGGCGTTTCATATCGTCAAAGTCAATCATGGGGTTAATGTTTCCTCGGCATTTGAATGCCCATACCCATCATTTTCATCAGAGCGTCTGTAGGCATAGTTGTCTTTTCAACCTTGGTACAGTAATCCATGCCGCACCTGGCGCAAGTATCGTAATGACGAATAAGTACCTTAGTGGTAGGTGTAGAAATTTTGGCAAAGTCTTGGATTGGGGTAATCCTCTTCTCGAGGGATACGAAGGTGCCTTTGGGGATAGATGGCTCATCAACGCAGGCTTGCCGGCAGATAGTATCAGCGTAATGGCAGACGGGGCATCGTGGGAACTCTTTTGGGAACTCCATATAGCATTGACCTCCTTTTTTAGCTACAAACTAGACGGTATCACTGTACTATCATAACACGACCCGGGGGGGCTTGTCAAGGAAATAAACGAGGGGTATAATTTAGCTAACTATGAAGGGACTGGTTATATCTTTAGGGGTGTTGGGCGTAGCGTCTATGTTGCCCATTTGGCGAGGTGCTGGTCACAGCCGGCACGACGGCGTAAGCTTCTGGCAACTGCTCCACGATTCGACTAACCTTACCCCGGATAGCCCCTTCGGTCATCCACACCTTCCGTATGCGGAAGCTGAACGGCTGGCCAGAGAAGCTTACCAGGAGGCATTGAGCGCACGTGGAAGCTGAGAGAGCTGCTGAGCTAAAGCGGGTGCTGCCGAAGTTATTCCTTGGCTTAGTAGCTGTGGAGTCCTTCGCACTTCCAATCTTCCGAAGCGGCGGGCGCACCGGGCTGTCATTTTGGAGCTGGGTGGTCAACCACACAGTTTTTGGCCCCCCGGTGGAATACGTGCCGGCTGAAGATTACAGCCGCGAGCTAGAGGGAACATTCTCCTGGTATCCCGTTAAAGTATCTACCGAAACTTTTAGAACAATGGAGGAAGCTATGGCTTACTTTAAGTGTGGCGAGACGTCTGTAAAAGAGCTTGTAAACAACGGCGCTATTTCCATAGTCGCCGGTGACAGCAAACTTCAACAGTATGACGACCTTTTAGCCGATGTGCGCCGTGACCAAAAGTATCACTCCATCCGCTCCCTGGTGCAACCCAACGACCAGGAGGTCAGGGACATCGCCCGGGTACTGGTGCAGGCTCCTGACTTCATCACCGCCGCCCAGGCGTTTGTCAATTCCTTTGTGCCGTATAGCCTCGAGGTTGGTGACTACTGGAGTGAGCCGGGGGAAGTCCTGGCGGCGAAGACGGGGGACTGCGATTGTATGTCTATCCTGCTGTGTTCTATCTTGCGTAACTATATCCCGGCAGATCAAGTCTACTGCGCCTTCGGCCTATGGAACATGGGCGGCAAGACGACGGGCCATATGTGGGTATTCACTGAGGGAGAGGACGGCGAAGACCGCATTGTGGAGGCGACCGCTGGTCCAGAGAAACCCGGCAAGGGTAAGTATATTATGCATGGCATGTTCAACGACCGCTATGCTTTCAGTACAGATATCGGGCTTCGTGAATTCGACCTGAAGCCCGTAGAAATGGCAGAGGTATCTGCAAGGAGGTAAGCTATGAGCAGAAGGAAGGAAGTCGTGCGAGCCTTCAGAGATATCGACGATATGATCCATGTCTTCACCGGTAAGAGGATTAAGGACTATGTGAATCGGACAGTTGAGTTGGTCGGAGACGATATCAAGAAGAAGGTGGAGAAGCTGGGAAAAGATGTGTTCGATATCGAGAATGATGCTATCCCTTCTAACGGCCCTTACAGCTCTTTACATTGCCGCCCGGGGTCCTCGGATGCCGTGGTGAAGCTGCGCTTCCGTGAGTTGGCAAGAATCCTGCACCCGGACACCGGCACCGAGCCCGATGCCAAAGAGTTTCAGAGAGTTAAGGAAGCCTATGATGCTATCATCGCTGAACGCAAAGCCCGCAAGGAGCCGTAGATGAGCTTGCAAGAACTCAGGCGCCGCCTGCATGCCGTCGACCACAACCTTAATATCGTCCCTGGGGGACGCCACAGGAAGTCAAAACTAAGTGCCGATAATTGGGAGAAGGCTGCCGGCATAATCTGCTCGGACTGCGGCCGCGAGGTTTTCAGGAGTCGCAATGGGCTTTGCATGTCGTGCTGGGAGCAGGCCAACGAGATAGAGGTCCGGGACGGCACCGGGATAACGAACTGGCTGCCGATGGATATCATCAAGCAGATCACCCACCTGGCCAGAAAGGAACAGTAGCAGGTACCTCTTGGTATTATAAATACGGAGAAACGAAGAGGGGAGCGGGTTTTAACCGCTCCCCTCTTTTTGTCGACGAGGCAAAAGCCGGCTTGCCTTTACCTCAGGCAGGACCGCATTATCGAGTTGCGCTCGATGCGGCTCGGGACACCCTTGGTCTGGGCAGCGCACTTGGAGAACTTCAGCTTCTGCTCGGGGCTGCCGGCTCCAGGAGCACTAGGCGAGCGCATAAACACCGTGAGGTGTTTCTTTGCCGCTACTGCCTGGATCTGACCAACAGGCGGTGCCATACCGGGATTGATTCTCTTCCAATGAGAAGGCATTAGTCATTCCCTCCTTCTTTAAGATTTTTCTAACCCACTCGACTCAATGGGTACTTTATCGGCCTCTGCAGTGGCCGGTGAAGCCTCTTTTAAATCTCCAATGATATTCTGGGTTTCAATGTGTGAAATTACCTTATTGTTATCAGTGACAAGCAGTACAACGGGTGCCAACGGCATGTCTTCGTGGGTCAGATACTTTTCTTGAAATTCCTCATCTGAATCAACATCAACTATGCGGGCTTCGCCAGATTCAATCTCTTTCCAGAATACCTTTTTAAATTGCTTCTCAGCATCCTCACACAGGTTACAATCTTCCTTGTCGGCTGTTAGCAATATGAGCTTCATCTATACGGCCTCCTGATGCATATATTACACTTCTTACAGCAACCGTCCTTATCCAAAGGCCCCCCACAGTTAGGGCATCGATTCTGCACTGGTTTCACGTTGTGGCTCCTCCTCTACTTCCTCGGACTTGTGTTTTTTGGGAAATAATGCCTTGGGGTCAAGTGTACCCAGCAGTTCCTTACGAAGGTCCCGGGCATCATTGCCGAAAGCCGGATAGATGTCGTCGTATTTTCCCGAGCTTACATTCTCGACGGTGCTTAGCGGGCCCAGCCGCCCGATCCAGTCGAGTGTCCGGTAGTAGATATCCGGGTTCTCAACCATGGCTATCGTTTCCTCTACCAGGGCTTCCAGGTCAAGCAGGTGGCGGCTCTGGCCACAGTCGCAGGCTTTCCCATTGATGCGGAACCTCTGAACGCAGTGGCGCTGCATGGTGAGAAGTATCTTGCCTATCTCGCGGTTCTGGTAATCCACCGTCTCTTTAGTGGAAACGGTGGAGGTTACTGCTGGATTTGACTCCAGACGCACCTTCGGTCTCAGGTTACCCAGGTTGGCAGGGTGAGGTTCTTCAATTACTTCCTCTTGGGGAAGCCTGGGCTCCTCCGGGGGCTTTTCTGCTGGCTCGGCGTGGGGCTTTCCGAGAATCTCTGCCAGCTCCTGCAGGCGCTCTTTGTTGTCGGGGCGTCTTACCAGCAGGCGCTCAAAGGGGATTTTATCAATTACCTGTGTCGCCAGAGCAAGCCACTTCATATCTACGCCTCTTACCTATATTAGGTTGATTACCGCGGCTTGTCAAGCCTTAGCCCTGAGAAAGTCTCAAAAGTGTTGACAAATATGTTTGCACTTCTTATAATCCGAAGTATAGGAGGTGTGCTATGGCAAGTAAAGAACAAATCTTTGGCATTCTGGCGGCTGCTAGCGCCCCCATGGGCAGGATTCCGCTGGAAGAAAAGGTGGGTGAGAGCTACCGTCGCTTCCAGACCCAGCTCGACCGGTGGGTTAAACAGGGACTAATCGAGGACACTGGGGACCATCAATACATACTTACTGACAAGGGGAGGGAAGAATCGTTGCAGGAGGAAATTGATAACATCCCGGAAGGAGAAGCCACAGAGGCATCCAAGGGCAAGCAAGAAGAGACCCAGGCCACAGCCGGCACGACCGAGTATCAGCAGTTTCTTCGCCTCGGGAAATATATCGGCGTAATACCCATGAGCCTGATTAAAGTTACTACCGACCATATCTGGAACGGCGGCGATTATCAGGACCTGAAATGGGTCGCTTCAGGCTTGCAACAGATGGGGATTCAGAGGGACCTGGCCAATCGCTGGCTTCATGCCTGGGGCTCTCACCTGAAGCAACCCTTGCCAGCAGAATTGCCAACATATTTCCAAGGCCCTGAAGAAACAAAGGGGAAGGACACTGAAGCAGAGAGGAAGAGGGGAATCGGGAAGAGAGCATATGTAATTGATAATAACGATTCACCACTCTGGGTCGGTGACGGTATGGGGAATCTCGACTATCAGGATGCGGTGGATATATCTAAGATCAGGGCAGCGGGAAGGGCAGTGGGCCCAGATTCCCATAGAGAAGGACCCGGGGAAGCTCTGGCCACAAAGGCGGTAGATAAAATTATCGGCGACATGAATAAGGATCAAGCCCCCCCCGGGGATGATACGGAACGGGTTATCGGTCAATTTAAGGCGATAAAAGCGCTGCTGTTGGATGGGAAGTCGGAATCCGGAAACGACATGGAAAAGGTAATTACCGTAATTAAAGCTGTCAGAGAGATGTTTCCGGAAAATAAGCCACTACTCCCCGTAGCCTCTCAAGGGAAGCAGTATCTTATCGACAAGAGCACCGGTGAAATACAGGAGATAGCTCCGGGGCAGCCAATCGTTCTTAAGCCTGCGCCGCAGAACCCCTATGTACCAATTCAGCTTGACAAAGACGGCAACCCCGCGGTACCACCCAACCTGGATACCTGGCTGCGCCTTGAGGATTTTAAGGCCGAGCAGCAGCGGAAGCAAGAAAGCCATGAGAACAAAGTTGAGTTAGCCAAGGGCTTTAAGGACCTGCTGAAAGCAGCAAGTAGGGCGGCTTCTCGTGTGGGTGAGGAGAAGTAGTAGTGGCAATCAAACAGCGCCTCCAAGAAGCGGCCAGTAGTTTTGCTTTCTGGTTTTACATTGAAACCATGCACGGCGAGATTATCAAGGGACTTCGGAATTATTTGGCTTCGATACAGCCTGAAGATATCGCCCGGATGGTCAGAGAGGGAGAATTCCCACCGTTTGAGGATCTGGACTTCTCCGCGGTCGGCGACAATGTCGAGCACCTCGAGAAAGTACCCCTATTCAGTCCAAATGATGACGGGGATCCCCCAGGACTCGTGGAGTGGCTGGCAGAGGCCCGGCCCGATCTGGTTAAAGCAATCCAGGACATGGAGAAACAGGGCGCAGAATACTTAGTGAAACTACGCCTGCATATCCTCGGCCTGTTAAAACACACGGAGTTTAAGCCCGAGGAGGACGTGGTACTGGCTTCCTGTGACAAGTGTGGTAAGAAGTGGCCGGTTAAGAAAGACGAAGCCTCGTCTATAACCAAGTGCCCGTTCTGCGGCAACGGGGAAGACGAGCCAAAAGAGCCGCCGGCCGAGGAAGAAGAATAGAGGGCTGCTCTTGACAACTTCTACCAAAGAGTTACATAATTGTAGCAGATGGAAGAAGGTTATCTACGGCCGGAGCATTTTGTTTTTAGCACTGCGATAGGAGCGCTTACCAGTCTACTTATTAACGTCGCCATGACTTCCCCACGGCCGACAGAAACCGAAGGGAGGTACACTATGATCCACCTTCACGGTCCCCATGATTGCCTTTGTCCCCTCTGCGGCGCCATTGTAACTGTAGGCGAGGGGGTTCAGTGTGCTGGTGTTAACTGTCCCGACTGCGGCACCCGTATGCGGGCACTTGATATCGGCGAGTGGGGAGCGATCCCCCAGGAGATATTCGGCTATTCGCAGAGCGAGCTTGGAACCGCCCTGACCCTAATGGAAGACAGCATGGGGATGGGCCAGAAGGCCCGGATTACACTCTGTACTGAGGCACTCCCGGGTCAAGAAGCGCTTGATGCGATGTACTATGATATGCAGGATATTGGCTGCCACCTCTCCCGGCCAAGCGCGAGTATAGTTGGGGGAGTCCCCACCACGGAGTTTGTCCTGAAGAAAGGGTCCCCCCAATGGCAGATGATACTTCCCCTGATAGTGCCGGTTCTTATCCTCGGGTTAATTACCTTCGGTATCTTCAACCTTGAGGGCATCACCAAAGCGCTGTTGCCTATTATACTGGTAGCCGGAGGGCTGATGATTGTCCTGGCCGTCCTAGCGCGAAAGCCGGCCACGGCGTACATTGAGCGTGGGGGGAAGGTTCCTTATCTGCCATCGACAAAAGGCGGTCCTAGCGAGTTAGAACAAAAGGCTCACTCTCTCTGGATAAAAGCCTGTGAGGCGGAGGGAATACCGGTCGAATCCAAGTTTGTTGTCTTCTCCGACGATAACCCCTATATCAAGGACTATAATGAGGCAGTTGGCCAGCTACAGCGGTTTAAGCAGTTTAAGAGTGGGCAGTGGAAACCCGCTGTCACCAAATCAAAAAAAGCGCTGGCCGCCAGGTAGATAAAGACCATTATCTGGCGGCTAACGATATCGAGGAATCACGTATCAAGCATGACCTCGACAAAAGCGCTCGGGAAGAGCAGCAAGCAGCCGATCAGTACCGTGACCGGGGTAAATATGCCTCCGGAGCCGGCGATAGAAAAACCTCAGAGCTTTATGAGCACGTCGCTGGGGAAGAAGACCAGCACAAGAAGGAATTCCAGGACCGCGGCCAGCAGCTAAGCGCAGAGCGCCCCGGCAATGAGAATGCGCCATATACGACCGTTCACGATAGATTTCAGATAACCTGTTCCTACTGTGGCCTCCTTGCGACTGAAACCAAGCTGGCTAATGCTCTGGAAAGAGCGAAATCCCTGCAAAAGAAACACAGCTCAAAGGATGAAAAAGTAGAAGTCTTTGACGTCATGGCGAAGGTTGGCGCCTGCGAGCTGTGGGATCCCGAAGGCCATTGCCTCGCTTATAAAAAGCAAAGCCAGCTTCCTCAGGTGTTCGGCGAAGGGAGTAAAGTGCTGCCCTTCTCAGATATCAGCGGTGATGTTATAACCTGGCGGGGCTTTTTTCCCGAGCAGTCTTTGAGCGTCCAGGTAAAAGGCGCTGTCACCACGCCTAAGACGGTGCTGGAAACGGTGTTGAAACAGTCGAAGGCCGTGGTGAGGAATATTGTTCCGGATAAGGAAATAGCGTTCTCCTGCGCCTGGGATGACAAGGTATCGTGGCTTTCCTCTTTACAGTTCCCGAAGGGTAAAGGCATGGACGTGAAGACGGTTGAGGTCGTTGTATATGATATCGAGGGCCTGAGCCAGCCGGCGCTGGAGGATATCTTTAAGGATTCGCTGGCTGTTATCGGCCAGAAGGAAGTTGCCGGCAGCATGGCTCCCCAGACCAAGAAGTACTGGGTCATAGTTGAGAAGCCGGGGGGTAGCTATTTTACCGAAGGGTCTGCTGTTCCCTATGAGGAGTTTGAGGAGGAGAGGAAGAAGATCCTCGACCGTGGGGGGGAATTGCCGACAATAAGAATCCGCTTCGAGGAGCCGTCGGGCAACGGCAACGGTGACAAGGAGTTACCTGCGACGGTTCAAGGCGAGCCAATTCCCGATAAGTACCGCGAGCTAACCCCCTTCATCGATGAGCCCTTGCCCCCCGGCACTGATTACCTGGTGCCGGCCGTGGTACCCGAGGAAGGGGAGCGCAAGATTGACGCCGTGCTCAGGCAACTGAAAGACGGCGTCGAGAGTATCCAGGGCAGCTCCCAGTTCCGGCTCTTCCTCACCACGATGTCCAAGTTCCATGATTACTCAATAGGTAACCTTATCCTTATTGCTATACAGAAGCCAGAGGCTAGCAAGGTTGCCGGCTTTCAGACCTGGAAGAACCTTGGCAGGTGGGTCAAGAAGGGCGCGAGCGGTATCGCCATCCTGGCACCGGTGATGCCCCCCAAGCCCAAGAAGGAGGAGAGGGAGGACGAAGAGGAAGAGGTACTGATGGCACCGGTCAACTATAAAGTTGTGCATGTCTTTGATATCGGCCAGACTGAGGGCAAGCCGCTTCCGGAGTTTGATGTACCGGTTCTCACCGGCGAGGTCAATGAGGAGCTGTTTGCAAAGGCGTTAGCGTTAGCAAAGGCTCAGGGGCTTGACGTGAGCTTTGAATCACGGCCGCATCAGGACCCGGGGATAAAGGGGCAGTACTTCGGCAAGTCAATCTGGGTTAAATCCGATGAACCCAGGGCCCAGCAGCTGAAGAGTCTTTTGCATGAAATGGCTCACTACTATTCCGAAGGGGTCCTCCGTATTCCCAAGAGGGACGCGGAAACAATCGCCGAGAGCGCCGCCTATGCCACTGGCTCCCACTTCGGCTTTGACAGCGGCACCAGGTCATTCCCCTATGTCGCTCTCTGGGCACAGGATAAGAAGGTGCTGCAAGCCAACCTTGCATCAATCAGGAAGGTTACCACTGTTTTGCTCGAGGGGCTGGAGAAGGCACCGGGCACTGAGGAAAAGCTGGTGCCGGCGCTGAAACCCTTTGAGCCTTACCACTTCGCTGAGTATGTTCTCAGGTACAACCGGTTCAGCGACGCTGAAATACCTATATATAGCGGGCTTACCGGCAGGAACCCGCTGCGGGTACCCGACCACATCTGGAGTGAGGTAATCGCTGAGACGGAGGGCGAGTTCGTTAAGCAGGGCGAGCTCAACGTCTTCCATATTCCAGAAAAGGAGAGGCCGGCTTACATGAGGGCTGCTCCGACCTGGAGGGATGTAGCCTCCACTATCCCTACAAAGCCCTGCCCGAAATGCGGTAAGCCAATGAAGCTCCGCTATTTCTCTAAGACAAAGGAATACTCGTGGGGGCATGAATACTCAATGAGTGATATCATGTCAGATAAATCCATTTGCGACTACAGCGAAAAGGCGAAACCAGATGAAGTTTCGTCAGTTATCTCCACTAAGCCTTCTACCCCCAGCCCCAGGGAAGAGATGGAGTTTATCGCCGACTCCCCGGAGCTGATACCCTTTACCATCAACGATATCGGGTACCGCGACAAACTGGATAACGCCTTTGAGGCGGCGATCGCCAGAGCAAAAGGGGGATAAATGCCTCCCAGAGAAGCCAAAGAACCCTGGCAGATGACACTTGAAGAGTATGCTTATGCTGAGGCAAGCAGGTATGGACATGGAAAGCCTAGAATGGAATGGATAAGAGCGGGTTATGGTGAGGCTTACCGCTCTCACAAAACAGCTGTACAAAGAGCCCTTAAAGAAGGCAAGCCCATATCTGCCGAAGTGCTGAAAGATTATCCTGATTTGGCTAAAGATGCGTCCTCTACCCATCCCCTTGTCCTCGAACGTTTCCCCTATCCGGCTCCCGATCAGATGGAGCTTGGGGGAGACATCGGCAAGATAAAAATTGCGATACCACCCCCTCGAGGGACAAAACTCAAAGAAGGCTCGGTTATTCGCACGAGCGAGAAACACGATAAAGCCGTTGAGCACCTCGGCTATCACTCCGTTAGCTTGAGCGATGACGAGATAGCCTCACTTGAAACGAAAGTCCCTACGGATATCGAGGTAATTAACGAGTCTCAAAACAGGCTTAGAGAGACGAAGGTTACACAGGATGAGCAGCTTAACCCCCTGCAGCTTGCGCATTTAAATCTCGCCCGGGCTATCGCAAGAGGAGTCGGCTGTGTACCTCCATCTGGGATACACGCTGCTGTCATCCCGCCGGCCAGCGACAGGGTGAAAACCGCCGGGTTGTATGGGACAAAGACCGGGGCACTCTACCTATCTATAGATATGCTTTCAAAGGGTCGAGACGCCTTTGATACCCTAGTCCATGAGCTGGGACATCACCGGCAATTCACCGGCAGCGGCGAGGCGGAGGATCTAACCCCCAGCCACGTGGAGGCCATGAAGAATATCGCGGATAGGTTAACCCAGGGTTTGGACTCGGGCGAGTATGATAAATTACTAAAAACTGTTCAGTATTGACTTACAATTCTGTGGGGGATATCATAGAAGCATGGTTACAGCAACGTTGCCCGCAGTAAAGGCACCGCCGAAGAAAAAGACAGACTGGATAACTCCGGTCGCCGTGGCCGGGGGCGGCGGCATGCTGGTGTTTGGTCTGTGGTATTTTTTCAGAAAGAAGACGGCTGGCGCCATAGTCGATAAGTGGGTTAATAAAGGGTCGTTCTCGAAGCAAGCCATGCCCTATACAACTAATGCCGACAGCCAGACCTTTGAGGTAGGCGTCTCCTACAAGAATACCGGCAAGGAGGCGGTTGTCCTCGGAGCTGAAGTTGTCATTACCAAGCCGAATGGCGAGAAGGTTCAGCCTACGGTCGATATGGCCGGAGCGGATGTGGGTGAGGTGCTCTCCAAAGAGTATAATATCTCCAGTGTAGACCAGGTCGGGGAGTGGGGAATTGATATCAATATCATAACCGAAAAGGGCGATGTCCTTGACACGTTCACCGGCATTGCCCTTGATGTCATTGAGGAGGTTGAGGAGGGGGACTGGGGTGGCCCCGGGGTCATCTTGTCCAGCTGTGGGTTTAGTGTTACCATCGGTCCGTACTCACCCCCTGTACCTGGTGATTGGCTGCCAGCCAATGCCGAGTTGGATAGAAAGTCGTTTTCAGTTCTCATCACGGCTGCTGGCGGTAAGGCACCCCCTGAGATTGATACACTCCCTGCCGAGAACATCACCCATGAGAGCGTCACCCTCTCTGCCGATCTGGTAGATGAGGGATTCTGCAGCGGGGCATACTGCTATATCGAGTGGGGCAAGACCATCAGCTATGGCAATAAGACGACTACAGTTCGGCTCCAGCCAGGTCAGAGTACGGTGGTTGATATTGCCGGCCTGGACCCAGACACCAAGTATTACTTTAGGGCTGTCGCCGAAGGCCGCTGTGTATCTCCCTACCTGGTAGACTATGGCCAGGCCAGAAACTTTACCACTAAGGCAGAGGTGGTCACAGGGTTCAGCTTGGGGGTGGTGGGGGCACCTTCTAATGCCACATACTGGAACTGCCGCATAGAGTGGGAGACTGGGGAGGAGGCAGATTTATGGCCGCCGATTCCTATAGGCAGTACCTGGCATTACGAGGGAGAGGTTCTCAGTTCCAGGGTTGATATGACTATCAGCTGCTACGAAAAGTCAACGGGCGGCGCTTACGTAAAGTCACAGCGCTGGCAGTGGCTCTTCAGGTTATATGCTGGTCGAGATTACGTATACGATTTCTCAGATATTTTTGAGAAATGGTGGGAGGTATAGCTATGGGAGCAATGTTTAGAGTAGAGCCTGGGACATTTATAGTGACACCTGCGAAAAGCTCCTTCACTGAGGAGGAGGATGTTATCCTCAACGTCAAGTGCACGGTGCAGAGGAAGAATGGTGTCGGCGCCTGGCTGACATGGAACAGCGACTACAAGGCATCTAACAACGCTGGTCAGGAGCTGGCCTCGGTGTCTCGCTCTCACTCGATGGCACCGTGGACGGCTATTGATACCGCGAATGATGACTTTGAAATAAACCTCGGTAAGTTTTCAGAAGGAACCTTAGCAGGGAATGTTGTTGTAAGTGGTCACGGTTAGGGGGGCTTGACAAAGAGCATTAAATAGTTCTAAAGTTAGAGTAATTCAAAGAGAGGGCTAGCACTTTCGGGCGAGAGTCTGAGAGCTAGCCCTCTCTTCTTTTGCCCGGGGTGCTCGCCCACCGCACAGGTCGAGTGCGGAGAATTTATCAAAAGGAGGGAACTATGATCAGGATTGAGGACTTCGGGGAAATTGCCTACGGTGGCGTTGTTACACTTACCGAATGGTGGGACAACAAGCGTATTGTCGCCGGCACACTCGGGCCAAAGGATGTATTCAAGAAGGCATCCTTCTACACCTACCTCGGCGTCGGCCTTGCTGCCACTCTCATCAGCGTATTCGGGTGGATGAAGCGCTGGGAGCGCTGGTCGGAGCACGTATCTCACGGCTTCTTCTATGACCTGCCGAGATTCGCCTACAACCTGTCTAAGTCCATGAGTGCTGCGGGCAGTCGTGGGGCCGGATCCACAGCAGTAAGGGAAGCCCAGAGAATACTCCAGCAACGGACGACCTCCCCGCGGCAGCTTGCCGAGGGGCAGGCTACCCAGAGGAGCTACCAGCCCGAGTTCAACAAGACCGTAGC
>Ga0307377_10004797_pt1 | contig 14686 bp, 9 predicted proteins | sample TR3MG_FD_202535 | JGI IMG/M metagenome (GOLD analysis project Ga0307377, IMG submission 202535) | Soil microbial communities from Risofladan, Vaasa, Finland - TR-3 | ecosystem: Environmental > Terrestrial > Soil > Coastal area > Acid sulfate soil | place: Finland: Risofladan, Vaasa | collected... | reverse complement strand
TAATCAGGGTCAATTGACAATGGCGACAGCGTTGGCCGGCATTGGAGCGGCGGTGGCGGCGAACACGGTGGTCAAGTGCGCCGTCGCTTTCGTCGCCGGTGGTCCGACGTTCGGTCGTCGATTCATCCTCGGTGTACTTCCGGCGCTCGCCCTCTTCCTGTTCATCTTGTGGCTGATGGCATAAATCACGGCAATGGGTGGCGCCAGATTGCGGCCGACCTCTCGTGCCGGCGAGCGGATTGGGCACGGCTCGATTGGAGCCACTACAATGGAATCTCCATCGCGGGGTGGAGCAGTCTGGTAGCTCGTCGGGCTCATAACCCGAAGGTCGCAAGTTCAAATCTTGCCCCCGCCACCAAGATCGAAGGCCCAGGTTGAACCTGGGCCTTCGTACTGTCCGGAACGGATTCCACCGCGCGATCGACCCACAAAGGTTCTCGACCTCCGCATGTTTACTGTGTGACCTCGGTCACGAGTTTGCCGGGGATGGATTTGCCGGGCGCTCGGGTTCGTGTCGGGCCCCGATGACACGCCCTTGGCGGTTGTCCACCTATTACCTCCCACTCGCATACTTCTGGTAGTATCAAAGTATGAAAATCAGCATGAGCTTGCCTGAAGAGGATGTCACCTTCCTTGACGCGTACGTCACTGAGAAGGGACTCCCTTCTCGCTCGGCTGCACTACATAAGGCTGTCCGACTGCTCAGAGCGACGGGCCTCGGGGCCGCCTACGAAAGTGCTTGGGCCGAGTGGTCAAGCGAGGACAAACAACTTTGGGAGCCCACCGCCTCAGATGGTTTGCACTAATGCGCCGAGGCGAGATCCACGTCGTCAACCTAGAACCGGTGAAGAGCGGAGAGGCAAACAAGCAACGGCCCGCCGTCATTGTTAGTAACGATGGAGCGAATATTGCCGCCGAACGATCCGGACAAGGGGTCATCACCGTCGTGCCGGTGACCTCGAACATCTCACGCGTCTACCCATTTCAAGTGCTGCTTCCTGCAAACTTGACCGGACTGAGGCACGACTCCAAAGCCCAGGCAGAGGAAGTCCGGTCCATTTCCGTGGAGCGACTTGGATACGCGATTGGAGAAGTCCCTCAAGATTTGATGGCTGAACTCGATGAGGCACTTCGTCTCCACCTCGCACTTTGACACCTGAGGGCATTTTCGTTCCGAACTCTTAACCGAGTTAAGTCGCATTCAGTCGGGCGTGCAAGGCGGCAGATCTTTTGCGTCGGACAGATTCCCAATTGGTCTATACAGCATTACTTCTTCGGACATTGCTATCTCCGAGCCACCGACACCAGATGGTTGCAACCCTGCGTTGGTGCAACCTCGTCCGGCTCGACAATGAGTGATCGGTGCATTGGCTACTACAACGTTCGTTCGGTCTGGGCAGACGCATGATGGATTGACCAGTTCATTGAGTGGTTTGCGGCAAGTGTTGTCCGGTCCGGCTAGAAGGGAGCGTCGATGTCGACGATGTCGACGACCTTGTTGGTGACGAATTCGCGGATGCCGAACTCAGTGAGTTCGTTGCCGAAGCCTGAGTTCTTCACGCCTCCAAACGGGATGTCCGCCTTGACCATGGTGGGGTGGTTGACGAAGACCATACCGGTCTCGATCCGTCGGGCGACGCGCTCGCCGCGGACCAGATCACGAGTGAAAACCGACCCGCCTAATCCGAAGCGCGAGGCGTTGGCGACGTCGACCGCCTCGTCTTCGTCGGCGACGCGGAACACCATACTGACTGGGCCGAAGAACTCGGTCTGATACCCAGGGTTGTCTGGCTTCACGTTGGTGAGGATTGTGGGCTGGAAGAAGGCTCCCTGCGAGGGGACCGGCTGGCCGAGCGTCTCGGCGGTCGCACCGTTCTCGACGGCTATTTTCACTTCGTCGGCGAGTCGGTCGACGGCCTTCTGCGTGCTCAGCGGGGCGAGCTGTGTCTCGGGGTCACGCGGATCGCCGGCGCGAAGTGCGGCGACGCCGGCGCGGTACTTTGCCATGAACTCGTCATAGACCGCGTCCACGACGATCATCCGCTTGGCCGCACAGCACACCTGCCCAGCGTTCCAGTGACGCCCCATCACCGCCCACTTGACGGTCTTGTCGATATCGGCGTCCTCGAGGACGATGAACGCGTCCGTGCCACCGAGTTCCATCGTGCACTTCTTCAGGTTCTTGCCGGCCGCGGCGCCCACGTCCGTGCCGGCACGCTCACTACCAGTCAACGCGACACCGCGCACCAGTGGGTGGGCCAGGATGTGCGCGGTGGCGTCAATCGGCGCGAACAGGTTGGTGAACACACCCGCGGGGAGCCCCGCATCATCGAAGAGCTTCTGCATCGCCAGCGCCGAGGCCGGCACGTTCTCCGCGTGCTTGAGCACGATGGTGTTTCCCGCGAGAATCTGAGCGGCGGCAACGCGCACGACCTGGTAGTAAGGGAAGTTCCATGGTTCGATTGTGTACAGGACCCCCAGCGGTTCGAACACGATCGTGACCGTGCCCTCGCGGGCGTCCTTAACTGGCAGAGGCTGGTCCTGGAGGAATCCGGCGCCGTGTTCGGCGAAGTAGTCGAAGATGTCGGCGCAGAGTTCCACTTCGAGTACGGCCTCGGCGGTGATCTTGCCCATATCCAACGTCAGTATTTCTGCGAAGGCGTCCTTATCGGCGCGAAGCAGTTGCGCGGCGCGGGTCAGAACCTTCGATCGAACGGCGAACTCGGTGGTGCGCCATTTCAAGAATGCCTCGTGGGACTTCTCAATTGCGGCGTCGATTTGCGCCTCTGACGCGTACGGATAGGTCTTCACCAACTCGTTCGTATACGGATTCACCGTCTGATATGGCATAATCCACCTCTGTCCTTGTGCTCGTTACGGGAGGCTAGACAGGGTCTGGATCAGGGGCCTCAATGCATCTACTGTTTTGACAGTAGTCGCTTCAAGGGGTCTTCAAGCACTGATGGGGCTGCTGTCGATTTGGTGGACAATTTGTGCTGAAGTTTCATGCTGGTCTCGACGCCGCGCTGAACGTTTCGATTTCGACCGGAGTCAGTGACTCCTATGGTTAAGGCGTCTGCCAAGAAAGGAACCGCACGGCGCCGCGATTCCCTCCAAGCATCACATCGGGTGGGTAGATTTCCCACGAGAACGAACGACGGCACGCACCTTGATGAAGGGAATCTACGCGATGAAGGACTCAGTCAATTTCGGACCTACGACCTCAGCCAGAAGAGCCGACTAGTTCAATCGGGCGTGTGCTCGGAGTGTGCAGAGGATTCGACCGTCGGGCTTACGGGCTCGGCAACTCTTGCTCGTGGCACTCCAGTTGGTACGGCCCGTCCCCTGTGACGTGAGCTCACTCTCGCGCAGTGATGATGCAACCCATTGTTGACAAACAGAACCATGCCTAAGAAGGTGAAGGGTTGTGCAAACCCCTGTGCAGCCGGGGTGTGCAACTCAACTCAACTCAACTCATCAGCGTATTTGCCACCATCGTCAGTCGTAAAGTGCCGTGAAAGTGGCTATCCCCGCCACCAAGTTCGAAGACCCAGGCTCAGCCTGGGCCTTCGTACTGTCTGGAACGGAATCTGCTTCGCAACGAACCGACAAAAGGGTTTCGGCGAACGCAACCTTGCTGACCGACCGCGGACATGAATTTGTCGGAGGTGGACTCAATGGGCGTTTGCGTTCACGTCGGGCCACCGGCTCTGATTCGGGATGCTGGGGAAATTCCTTGCGCAGAAGGATTCTGACCTCTAAGGGCCGACGTTGAGCCCCTCGACCCAATTTCCACCGTCTGCACCAAGATCAAAACACGTGAGTCTCCGACAAGGACCTAACTTTGTTCCGAAGTCGTTGGACTGCTTCGGTCCGATGTGAATGGCGCAGTGGGGGTTGGATCGTGGACACGTCAGTTCGCAGTCAATGCTCCAACTGGCCACGCTGCTCGTGCCCGCAGCGCACGCCGTTGAGTCAACTGATCTGCTCACTGCGCAGTCGACGAGGCGAGCCGGCCCAGGATTGCCAAGTCGTCCGAGGTGCCGAGCGCCATCAGCCGGTCGCCAGAATGGATGACGGTGTCACCGTTCGGGCGGACCACGTCACCCCCACGCTCGATCGCCGTGATCAGGATGCCGCGTGGAATTGCCGCAGTGCGAACCGGCGCCTGGTCAATCGCAGAATTCTCGGCGACGAGCACCTCAGAGATCCCTGTCGTTCCGCCAAGCTCGGAAATACGTCGCAGGTTGGCCTGCATCGTGCGACGGTAGTTGCGCACGATATCCGAGATCGAGACGGTGCCCACCACGCGCCGGTCGTCGTCGATGACGGCCGCCCACGTCTGGGGCGTGGAGGTGAGGGTCTCGAGCACGACGTTCAGGTGAACTGACCGATGGATCGGCGCGAAGGTGGCGTCGATCGGGACTTCGCCGGCGGTGTCGGAGTCCTCGGTCAACTTCGCCAGCGACGCCAGCGTGACGACACCGACGTAGCGGGCCTGGTCGTCGATGAACGGGGCGGCGCTGACGCCGCCCTGTTCCATGCGCGCCGCGAAGGTGCTCGGGTCGTCGGAACTCGACAGCAGACAGCGCGCAGGGGCCATCGCGTCCGAGACCGGCACGATTGCGAGCAACGGGAGCCCGGTGAGCATGCGGTGCGCGGGGGACTCGGCGCGACTGCGCAACTGGCTGCGGTAGATGGTGTCGTCGTTGCGCCGCACGATGAGCGTCGCGAGCCCGACCGCCAGCATTGCCGGGACGATCAGCGAGAGCGTCCCGGTCATCTCGGCGACCATCAGCATGACGGCGAGCGGCGCGCGAGAGATGCTCCCGAAGCAGGCCATCATCCCGACGATCACGTACGGCGCGGGGTCGTGCCCGAGGCTCGGCACGACCGGTTCGAGCAGACGCCACACGGCCGCTCCGACGAAGGCGCCGATCACCATGCCTGGCCCGAAGATGCCACCCGAGCCACCCGAGCCGATCGACAGCCCGGTCGTGGCGATGCGCGCGAAGGGCAGGATGAGCACGATCCATAAGGGAATATGCAGCAGTTGGCTACCCAGGCCGGCCTGGATCCAGCCGTAACCGGTGCCGAGCACCTCGGGAATCGCGAGGGCGATGCACCCGACCACGAGGCCACCGAGGGCCGGGCGCGCCCAGCGCGGCAAGCTCATGCGGCTGAAGAAGGCCGACATGCCGTAGAAGCTCTTGGCGTAGAGCAGGCCGATGAGGCCTCCGAGGACGCCGATGATCCCGAACCAGACCAGTTGCAGGGCGCTCGTGAGGTGGTAGTTCCCGACGTAGCCGAACAGGGGGCCGAACCCCTCGATCGATCCCCACACCGAGTAGGCCACGATGGACGCGATGAACGAGGGGAGCAGGGCCTCGACCTCGAAGTCGTCGCGGTAGAGGATCTCGGTGGCGAGCACGGCGCCGCCGAGGGGTGCGCCGAAGATCGCGCCGATACCTGAGCCGATGCCGCTGGCGACGGTGATGCGCGCGTCGGACGGGCTGAGGTCGAGGAAGCGCGCGAGGAACGAGCCGAAGCCGGCGCTGATCTGCCCGGTTGGCCCCTCGCGTCCGCCCGAGCCGCCCGAGCCGATCGTGAGAGCTGAGGCGACGATCTTCACGAAGACAGTGCGTAGGCGCACGCCCCGGGGGTTGTGGTGCACCGCGGCGATTGCGGCGTCGGTGCCGTGCCCCTCCGCCTCGGGGGCGAACTTGAAGACGATGATCGCTCCCGCGAGCGCGCCCCCGCAGGCGATGAGCGGTATGGCCCAGGGCCGCGCGAAGGACGCCGAGGCCGTTCGCCCGCCCTCGACCGCCGGCAGTGGGACCTGGTAACCGGCGAGGAGTTGCAAGAGGACGTAGGTGGCCAGGCGCAAGGCCTCGTAGAAGACGATCGCGCCCAGTCCCGCGATAACGCCGATAGCTGTGCCCAGCACAAGCCACTTCTGGGTGTAGCTCGCGGTCGTGAGCCAGCGGCCGAGACGCACTTGGAGCGTGCGCGAACGCATCGACCAGCGCCGGACCGTCGCGGCTTCAGTGAGCGGCACTTAGAGGTCCCAGCCGGTCGACCAGTCCTGCTCGGGCACCTCGCCGGCCGCGGCCGCGAAGCGGCTGAGCGCCTGGACGAGGGTGGCCCGTTCCCCGGGGGCGATCGCCTTGACGATGGATTCAATTTCGAGACGGCGCCGCTTGGTGACTTTGCTCACCAGCGCCAGCCCCTTCCTCGTCAGGGCCAGACGCACGTGGCGTCGATCGTCCGGCTCAGCGCTACGCGCAATCAGTTCCTTCTTCACGAGTCGGTCGCACATACGCGTGGCGGTGGCCGGCGTGACGCCGACCGCTTCGGCGAGGCCGGCGAGGTTCTGCGGTCCCCGTGACGCCAGCACGATGAGGGTCCGGTATTGGGTGAGTGTCACTTCCTCGGCCACGTCGGACAGGGAACGGGCCGCGACCGCCACCAGCACCCGGCTGGCCGAGAGCACGGCGTCAATGACGGTCTCCACCTGTTGGGCGGGCCCGGGAACTTTTGATTGCATCCACTAATTATTGCATATAGTAACTACGTGAGGTGTCACCTGATGCTGGACCACTCCCGACCTCGGCCGGCGTCACTAAGGGCGGATGAGATAATCATGGGTAGAGAGGTTCACCTGACCGGTCGGCCAGAGCGACGTCGGCGAATCGCGCCCCTCGGACCGGAGTCAGCCGAAGGAGGGGTGCATGCCCGCAGCCATTCCTGACCACTCGTCGTCGACGACACCGCCGACCGCCAAGTCCGGGGACGCCGGATCGAAGGACGATCTGCAGACGATGCCCTTCGCTGAGGTTGAGAAGCGCCTCGCATCGTCGCCCGAGGGTCTGAGCGCCGCCGAGGCGGCCAAACGGCTAGCCCAGTACGGTCCGAACGAGATCGAGGCGAAGAAGGTCAACCAACTGACGAAGTTCCTCGGCTACTTCTGGGGTCCGATCCCGTGGATGATCGAGGCCGCCGTGATCCTGTCGGGCGTCTTGCGCCACTGGCCCGACTTCGTCATCATCTTGATCCTGTTGCTCGCCAACGCCGGCATCGGATTCTGGGAGGAGAACCAGGCCGGCAAGGCCATCGAGGCGCTGAAGGCAGAGCTAGCCATCAAAGCCCGGGTGCTGCGCGACGGTGAGTGGATCAACCCACCCGCGCGCGAGCTGGTGCCGGGTGACGTAATCCGGCTGCGTCTGGGCGACATCGTCCCGGCCGACGCGCGGTTGCTCGACGGGGATGCGCTCGAGGTCGACCAGTCGGCGCTGACCGGTGAATCGCTGCCCGCGACGCGGAGCCCCGGAGACGCGGTCTTCTCGGCATCGATTGTGCGCCAGGGCGAGATCAGCGCCCTGGTCTACGCGACGGGGTCCGACACGTACTTCGGCAAGACCGCCCAACTGGTCCAGGAGGGCCAGACCGTGAGCCACTTCCAGCGGGCGGTGCTGCGCATCGGTACCTACCTGATCGTGCTCGCGGTGGCGATGGTGAGTGTGATCGTCGTGGTGTCGAGCCTGCGCGGCGACCCCTTCTTCACGACCCTCCAGTTCGCCTTGGTGCTGACCGTGGCCGCAATCCCGGTCGCCATGCCCACCGTGCTGTCGGTGACGATGGCCGTCGGTGCGCGCATGCTCGCCAAGAAGAAGGCCATCGTGTCGCGGTTGGTCGCAATTGAGGAGCTCGCCGGAGTCGACATCTTGTGTACCGACAAGACCGGCACCTTGACGCTCAACACCCTGACCCTCGGCGAACCGTTCGCGGTCGAGGGCGTCTCGGCTGACGACGTCATTGTGAACGCGGCGCTGGCGTCGCGCTCCGACGACAACGACACGATCGACCTTGCGGTCCTCGGCGGACTCGCGAGCGACCGGACGCTCAACGGATACCACGTGGAGCACTTCACGCCCTTTAACCCAGTGGACAAGCGGACCGAGGCGACCGTGAAGGACGCGAAAGGATCTAGTTTCAAGGTGACTAAGGGCGCTCCCCAGGTAATCCTCCAACTCGCGCACAACACCGCCCAGGTCACGCGAAACGTCGACGCCGCGGTGAACGAGTTCGCCACCCGGGGATTCCGCTCCCTCGGGGTCGCGCGCGCCGAAGGCAACGGCGAGTGGAGGTTCCTCGGCGTGCTCCCGCTATTCGATCCGCCGCGCGTCGACGCCCGCCGGACCATCGCCACGGCGCGCCAGATGGGCGTCGCAGTCAAGATGGTGACCGGTGACGCAATCGCGATCGCCCGGGAGACCGCGAAGACCCTGGGCATGGGCGCGAACATCCTCGACGCCGCGAGTCTGGGCGATTCCAAACGTACCGAGACGGCGGCGATGGCCAAGGCGGTCGAGGAGGCCGACGGCTACGCGCAGGTCTTTCCCGAGCACAAGTACCACATCGTCGACGTCTTGCAGCATCGCGGTCATATCGTCGGAATGACCGGTGACGGCGTCAACGACGCCCCTGCGCTCAAGAAGGCCGACTGCGGCATCGCCGTCTCGGGAGCGACGGACGCCGCCCGGGCGGCGGCCTCTATCGTGCTCACCACGCCGGGCCTGTCGGTGATCATCGACGCGATCAAGGAGAGCCGCAAGATATTCCAGCGCATGAACAGCTACGCCATCTACCGGATCGCCGAGACCCTGCGCGTGCTGCTGTTCGTCACGATCGTGATCCTCGGGTACAACTTCTTTCCGGTGACGGCCATCCAGATCGTCATGCTGGCACTACTGAACGACGGCGCGATCCTGTCGATCGCGTACGACAAGGTGCACTATCGGAACCAGCCCGAAGCCTGGAACATGCGCGTCGTGCTCGGGATGGCGACCGTCCTCGGGGTCGTGGGTCCGATCGCCGCATTCGCCATGTTCTACCTTGGCGACCGGGTCTTCCACCTCGGTCGTCCGCAGCTCCAGACGATGATGTACCTGCTCCTGTCGGTGGCCGGGCACTTGACAATCTTCCAGGCGCGCACCCGCGGACCGTTCTGGTCCATCCGACCCGCCCGCGTCCTACTGCTGGCGGTGATCGGCACGCAGACGCTGGCGACCCTCATCGCGGGCTTCGGTATCTTCATGACCCCTGTGGGGTGGCGCTACGTGGCTCTGGTCTGGGGCTACGCAGTGTTCTGGTTCCTCGTGACCGATCGGGTCAAGCTGCTCGCCTACCGCATCCTCGATCCGTCAGGCGCACTCACGAAGAGTGCAGAGCAGCGTGGTCACCGCTCGAAGGCCGACCTGGCCGCCATGGCGGCGAGCGTCGCTCCGTTCCACACGGGCGTCAACACCGGTCCCGGCGAGCCCGTGTACCACGACTCCAGTGCGTGTCCCTACGCAAAGGAGATCATTCGTGGCGGCCACTACTTGGACGGCACCGGAGATCGACGGCGCTGCCAGTGGTGCGAGGCGCACGCGGGAGTAGCAGCGTTCCACACCGACACCGACGTCGAGCACCCCGTGTACCACGACCTCGTCGCGTGCCCCTACGGCCAAGCGATCACCCGCGACGGCCACGCGGTGGCGGGCACCGGTGATCGGCGGCGCTGCGAGTGGTGCGAAGCGCACGCCGTGGTCTCGCAGTCAAACGAAGATGCACAGGGAAGGTAGGGGATGTGAAGCTCAATAAGAAGGTCTTGGAAGAGATGCGGGTCAAGCCGGGAAAATCGGTGGACCTCGCCAAGCGCAGCACGAAGCGCGTGGCGACGGACTGGCTGGCCTCGAGTGGTTCGGACGACGATTCGACGCGCAAGAGGGTGGCCGAGGAGGACCTGCGTGAGTTCAGCCAGGAGCTCTCGGACACCCAGGACCTCCTGTGGGCGAGCGGCACCCACGCCTTGCTGGTCGTGCTCCAGGCGATGGACGCCGCCGGCAAGGACGGGACCATCAAGCACGTCATGTCGGGCGTGAACCCCCAGGGATGCCGGGTCGAGTCCTTCAAGCAGCCCTCGCGCGAGGAGATCGGCCACGATTACCTGTGGCGGGCCTCGAAGGCCCTGCCCGAACTGGGCGAGATCAGCATCTTCAACCGCTCCTACTACGAGGACGTGCTGGTGACCCGGGTTCACCCGGAGCTGCTGGACCAGACCCATGAACGGCCCGACAGCGGGGAGGAGGAGAAGTTCTGGCGCCATCGCTACGAGGACATCAACAACTTCGAGCACCACCTGCACCGGAACAAGACGCGGATCGTGAAAGTCTTCTTGCACGTCTCGCGCGAAGAGCAGAAGGAGCGCTTCCTAGCACGCCTGGACGACCCGGCCAAGAGCTGGAAGTTCTCGGTCGCGGACCTCGCCGAGCGCCAGCACTGGGACGACTACCAAGACGCCTACGAGGAGGCGATCAGCGCCACCTCGACGGCGTGGGCTCCGTGGTACGTCGTTCCCGCCGATCACAAGTACTCGCTGCGTGCGCTGGTCGGCGGCATCATCGTAGACGCCATCGACCAGATGAATCTGGCGTCTCCGAAGGTGGGTGACGGCGATCGGAAAGCCCTTGAGCGGGCCAGGGCCGAACTGCTCACCGAAGGGTCGCGGCGAGAACCAACACTACGTGAGACTCGCCGAAGCCAAGACCTCGTTGCTCGACGAAGTACGGCCCTGGGCCTCGCATATGACTCATAGTCCGCGCGATGAGGGTTCGTCTCAGACGCTCGCGCGGCGACGCTCGCTTGACCCGGTGAAATCCGCCCTTAAGGTCGACCGAGTGGTGAGCCGGCGGTATGCAGGTGCCTTGACAGGCATGGGGTGGTGAGAGCTGTGGAGCGGAACGTCGATATTGATTCTCTGTCCGTGAACACGATTCGCGGTCTTTGCATGGACATGGTCCAGCAAGCAAGTTCGGGACATCCTGGCACGCCGATGGACATTGCACCAGTCGCATACACGCTCTGGCAGCAGTTCTTGCGATTCGATCCCTCGGATCCGATCTGGCCCAACCGCGACCGCTTCGTGCTCTCTGAAGGACACGCCTCAGCGCTGCTGTGGTCGCTGCTACACCTCAGTCGAACGCTCTCGGTGGATGGTGACTACGAGGTGCTGGGCGAACCAGCGGTCACACTCGAGGACATCAAGACTTTCCGCCAACTCGGTTCGCACTGCCCTGGCCATCCCGAGTACCGCTGGACCAGCGGCGTTGAGGCGACCACCGGACCGCTGGGTCAGGGCGTGGCCATGTCAGTGGGCATGGCGATGGCGCAGCGGTGGTTGGCCGCGCGCTTCAACCGTGACGATTTCGCAGTGTTTGACTTCAACGTTTACGCGCTCGCCGGGGACGGCTGCATGATGGAGGGGGTCGCCTCCGAAGCGGCGTCACTCGCCGCGCACCAGAGGCTGTCCAAACTCTGTTGGATATACGACTGCAATCGAGTGACCATCGAGGGGCACATCGACATCACGTTTACCGAGGATGTCGCGGCGCGTTTCCTCGCCTACGGCTGGAACGTGGTGACCGTGGCCGATGCCAACGATATCGAGCTCATTAGCCGTGCGTTCCATAGCTTCGAGGCCGAAGGCGAGCGTCCGACGCTGATCATCGTGCATAGTCACATTGGCTACGGTTCGCCGGTCGAGGATACGCCCCAAGCCCACGGCGAACCCTTCGGTGTCGAGGGCGTCAAGTCGACGAAGCGGTTCTTCGGTTTGCCCGAGGACGAGCAGTTCCACATCCCCGACGAGGTCTACGAGTGCTTCGATCGAGGCGTGGGGACTCGGGGACACCAGACGCGCACGACGTGGGAAGCGATGTTCGCGTCGTATCGCGAGGCGTACCCTGACCTCGCCGATGAGGTTGAGCGCATCGAGCGGCGCGAACTTCCCGACGGCTGGGACGCAGCGCTGCCGCAGTTTCCCGCCGACGCGAAGGGACTCGCGAGCAGGGACTCTTCGGGACAGACGCTCAACGTCATCGCTCAGGCGGTACCGTGGCTGCTTGGCGGCGCCGCCGATCTGTCACCCTCGACGCTGACGCGCCTGCTCTTCGAGGGCGCTGGCGATCTTCAAGTTGGCTCGCCTGGTGGGCGCAACATCCACTTCGGGGTCCGCGAGCACGCGTCGGCCGCCGTCGCCAACGGTATGTCGCTCGTCAAGCTTCGATCGTTCTGGTCTAGTTTCTTCATCTTCTCGGACTACGCCCGTCCCGCGATTCGTCTTTCGGCCCTGATGGAGATACCAGTCGTGCACGTCTTCACCCACGACTCGATCGGCGTGGGCCAGGACGGACCGACCCATCAGCCGGTCGAACAACTAGCGTCACTGCGGGCGATGCCGGGGATACTGGTCTTTCGCCCCGCCGACGCCAACGAGGTCGTTGAGACCTGGCGGATCGTCTTGGCGTTGAAGAGAGAGCCGGCCGTGCTCGTTCTGACGCGTCAGGCCCTGCCGACTCTGGACCGCTCGATCATGGCGTCGGCGTCGCTCGTCGAACGCGGGGCTTACGTCCTCAGCGACGTCGAGAACGGCCAACCCGATGTCCTGCTGCTGGCGACCGGGTCCGAGGTGCATCTGGCGCTCGCCGCCCGCGACGAGCTCGCCGGCGACGGCATCGGCGCGCGCGTGGTGAGCATGCCCTGTTGGGAGCTCTTCGAGCGCCAGCCCCGCGAGTACCGCGACGCGGTCCTGCCGCCGAACGTGGCCGCGCGCATTGGCGTGGAGCAAGCGTCAAGTTTCGGATGGGATCGCTACGTGGGGGACCGTGGCGCGGTCGTCGGCATGCACACCTTCGGCGCATCGGCGCCGCTCAAGGAACTGCAGACGAAGTTCGGCTTCACCGCCGTCAGCGTCGCCCACGTGGCGCGCCGAACCCTTGCTGCGATCAGAGGAGAATCATGAAACCAACAGCCGAGTTGCACGTCCGGGGCCAGAGCCTCTGGCTCGACAACATCACCCGAAGCATGTTGGACTCCGGTCAGATCAAGAGGTACATCGATGCTTACAGCGTGACCGGGCTGACGTCGAACCCCTCGATCTTCGACAGCGCCGTCGCCACGGGTGACTACGACGATGCAATCCGGGCCACGTCGCACCAAGGCCTCTCGAGCGAGGAGGTCTTCTTCGATCTCGCCATTGCCGACCTGCAACGTGCCGCGGACCTCTTCGCGCCGGTCCACGAGAAGACCGGTGGCGTCGACGGGTGGGTCTCGCTGGAGGTCTCACCGCTGCTCGCCTACGACACGGCCAAGACCGTCGAAGCGGCTAAGTCGCTGCACGCCCGAGCCCAGCGCAACAACCTCTTCGTGAAGATCCCCGGAACGCCGCAGGGTCTCCCGGCCATCGAGGAGTGCATCGCGTCGGGGGTTCCCGTCAACGTGACGCTGCTCTTCGACGCGGATCAGTACCGGGCAGCGGCGGACGCCTACCTCCGCGGCATCGAGCGGCGCGTCGACTCGGGTCTCGATGCCGCCGTGGGCTGCGTGGCGTCGGTGTTCATATCGCGCTGGGACGTGGCGGTGGCCACGTCGGTGCCCGAGGAACTGAAGAACCGGCTGGGCCTCGCGGTGGGTCAAGAGACGTACCGCGCGTACCGCGACGTCATGGAGTCCGAGCGCTTCCAGCGCCTCGCGAACTCGGGAGCCCGCACGCAACGCCTCCTGTGGGCGAGTACCAAGACCAAGGACCCCACGGCGCCGGACACGCTCTACGTCGCCGGTCTGGCCGCGCCCTTCACCATAAACACCATGCCTGACAGCACTCTTGACGCGTTCTTCGACCACGGTGACGTGGGAGCACCGCTCGCCCGCGACGGCGGGGACGGCGACGCACTACTCCAGCGCTTCGCGGACGTCGGCATCGACACTAGGGCACTCGCCCAGAAGCTCCAAGACGAGGGCGCGGCGTCGTTCGCCACCTCGTGGAGCGACCTGCTCGCGCGGATCGACGCGCAATCGAGTGCGGCCGGTGAGACCCGATGACGCCCCCCACCTCACGAAGTCAGGCTGCCTGGGACGCGTTGGAGGCCCACTTCGTCGATATCGAACCACTGCATTTGCGCGAGCTCTTCGCCGAGGAACCGCAGCGTGGCCGGCGTCTCAGGGCTGAGGCCGAGGGGCTCTACCTTGACTACTCCAAGAACCGCATCACCGACGAGACGATACGCCTGCTCATGAACCTCGCGCACGAATCGGGTCTCGCCGAGCAGCGCGATCGGATGTTCCGGGGTGATCACATCAATGTCTCCGAGGACCGGGCCGTGTTGCACGTCGCGCTGCGCATGCCCCGGGACGTCTCGCTGGTGGTCGACGGTGTCGACGTCGTCCACGAGGTGCACGGGGTCCTGGACCGGATGGCGGCCTTCGCCAACCAGGTCCGCTCCGGGCAATGGAAGGGCTACACCGGCAAGGCGATCAGGAACGTCGTCAACGTGGGCATTGGCGGGTCCGACCTCGGACCGGTCATGGCCTACGAGGCGCTACGCCACTACTCGCGCCGAGACCTTACCTTCCGTTTCGTCTCGAACGTCGACGCGACCGACTTTGTCGAGGCGGTGCGGGACCTCCAGGCCGAGGAGACCTTGTTCATCATCTCATCCAAGACCTTCGGAACACTCGAGACGATCACCAACGCGCAGTCGGCTCGGGCGTGGCTGATCGACCAACTCGGTGACGCCGCCGCGGTCGCTCGACATTTCGTGGCGGTGTCGACCAGCGCGGAGAAGGTGTCGGCGTTTGGCATCGA
>Ga0307377_10004795_pt1 | contig 14694 bp, 28 predicted proteins | sample TR3MG_FD_202535 | JGI IMG/M metagenome (GOLD analysis project Ga0307377, IMG submission 202535) | Soil microbial communities from Risofladan, Vaasa, Finland - TR-3 | ecosystem: Environmental > Terrestrial > Soil > Coastal area > Acid sulfate soil | place: Finland: Risofladan, Vaasa | collected... | reverse complement strand
GAGGAATAGGAGGATTAATGAGACTACCTAAAGTTAAGTTTACTAAAGAAGTAGTAATGATGTGCGTTGTTGCTTGGACTATCGGATTTCAATTAGGTATATTAATTCAAGCCATATAACAAGAGGAGGTGAAGATGAAAGAAAAATCGCCAGGGGCCCCTGTAACGTTCAAAGGTATCCTACTGGCAACAACGCGGCTCGGGTATGTTATCGGTAATCATACGGAATGTCAAGAATACTACTTTACTAAAAAAGACATCCGTAGTGTGTGGTTTAACAAAGATGTGGATGGCGGTATTGAAATAGAAATACCTTACCACATCGCAAAAGAAAAAGGAGTATCAGTTTAATGAGTAATTTATTATCAATAAGACCGGAGGATGCGGTAATAAGTAGCGGTTTCCTCGATGACGAGGACGTAATTATTAAATCAGTCCGAACAATTATGTTCGACTATGCCGGTACGCGTATTAACGATCCTTCACCGGCATTAGAAGTAACATACAGTCGCGGTGCTGATGAGGATGATAGTTCGCAATGTTACACCGCGGGTAAAGCCAAAGACACAGCGCCAAGTGCCGATAGTAAAGGGTTCAATAATTTACGATCAGATGACCGATCCGGATTACCGTCTAACTGTAACGCCATGATGTGGATACAATCGATCGTTAATGCCGGGTTTCCAAGCGATAAACTTGGTAATGATTTTTCAGCGTTCGATAACACGTCCGTTCATGTAAATCAGATCCCCGCACCAGACCGTAAAGGGCTTGCCGGTACCAAAGACAAAACGATATTGATTGTTACTAAAGTCAATACTCTTCCATGGGAGCAGACAAAGACCGCTAAGGGTAAAGGTAAAGCGTCCGCGACAACTACCGCTAAAGGTAAAGGTAAAGCGGCCGCCGCGACAACTACGCCTGCCGCTACGGATGCCGGTATGTCAGAGGTTGATGACCGTGCTACCGAATTATTACTTACCGCTCTGGGGTTAAAGCCGGAGGGTATTAAGAAAGTTGAACTTATTCCACTTATCGTCGGTCTTATTCCCGGAGATGATCCGATGAGGTCGAAGATTGTACCAAGGATTATTAATGACGCGTTCTTAACCACGCAAAACGGATGGAAGTATGCCGGTGGAGTTGTAACCTTCGAGTAACGGTATAGAATATAGTTTGAATTTTGTATATATCTCCTTTGCCGGTAGGACGTTCCTTGATGTTTATATTGTATGTATATCATTTAATACGTTCTATCGGTGAGAGGGATTGAAATATGTCGTCGTCGTCAGTGGGGAATAATGACAGATGACACTAAAGATGAAATGAGGACACAATAAAAATATGGATATGAATATACGTGAATTTCAGAAAGAAGTACACCATAACGCTGTCTATAAAGGATTTTGGACAAAAGGTAGACACTCTAATATACCGGAGAAATTATGCCTTATCCATTCTGAGGTATCAGAGGCTTTAGAATGTTATAGGAAGTATGAAAATAAAACAATATTAGACTCTAATGGTAAACCTACCGGATTTCCCTCTGAATTAGCGGATGTTCTCATTAGATTACTTGACTTAGCTGAATTTTTACATATAGACTTAATGCAAGAAGCATTAGATAAACATGCATATAACGTCGGTAGATCCTACCAGCATGGAGGTAAAAGGGCTTAATATGATCGGTACTGAAATAAGTAAAAACTCTACAACGAATACATCAAAAAGAGCAACAGCCACTACCACAACAGTAGACCAGGAACTTGTACGTATAGTACGTGCGGACCTGGAGTGGGAAAACAAACATCCAATTCGTACCTTCTTTAGAAATTTATGGAGAGCCATATGGTCGTAACCGAGATAAGCCAAGACTTTCCCATGGATCTATCACAGGGCACAGGAAGAACTCCGGGCTTACATTTAAGTGATATCTACGGCGACCTCGAAGAAGTGTTATTCTCTCCCAGAAAAACAGACAACAAACTATGGATGCAAGTTGGTTTCCTATGGGAAGAACTCTTAACAATGGCTTTTAAAAGTTCATTAGGTGTACGCCCTGGAGAAGTGACATTAGACGGCGTTATCGGTTCTCCTGATGGCATAAATTACACCGATGGTTATGTCGAGGAGTTTAAGAGTACCTGGAAGAGTGCAAAGAGGCCGTTAGAGTCTATCTGGAAATATATGGTGCAGACAATGGGTTATTGTAAGATGGTAGGAATGACAGTGGTGAGATTCAGAGTGTTGTATATCAACGGTGATTATAGTTATCAAGGGCCAATATATAAAGATTCTTTTGTTGTGTTTGAACGGCAAGAGATAGATAATAATTGGAATATGCTGATAAGTCATGCAAAGAGTAAAGGATGGTTGTAAATTATGGTAGAATTATGGGATGAATTAAATATATTAAAAAGTAAACACGCACAATTATATACAGGCATAGTTGCTTTACAGTCTAAATTACAGGCAATAAAGAAAAGTGACGCCGAAGATGAAGTACAGAATAGATGCTTTATAGTAGAATATTATGAATTATGTGCAAAATGGAATAGACGTATGATAGGCCAAGATCGTTGCGAGAAAACTGAAAAATCTAGGGGAGGTATTAATGCCTAAAATAAGAATAGAACAGAGACCATTACCGATATATAAACCAAGAGATTTAATAATAGAAATTAATAATACGGATGAAGAACTTTACCTCCGTGATATCATACAAAAAGCACTAGCCGATACTGATTACACAGTCGAAGAAGAAGATTTCTTACGGGCTGTTTTAGAAATCATCGTACATGGAGGTAAAAAATGATTGAATTAGGTAATGCCATACAAAGTACCTTAAAGTTACAGGAGGTTAGTAAATGAAAGCTCCATCAGGATTCACAGTAGCAAGTTCTGAAGTATATCCGAGACTCATAATATCAATGGAAGGTAGGCCGAAACAGGGCAAATCCCATTTCGCCCTCACAGCTCCGGACCCTATATGTTATCTGAACTTAGACAGCGGGCTTGAAGGCGTTGTACATAAATTCTCGGGGGATAAGCAGGTATTCGTGTCCAAATACGAATCGCCTGTTAACTTAAAGGACACATACCCGGATAAGGATCAAGCGGAAAAAGTCTGGCACCAGTTCAAAGGTGATTATGCCAGAGCGGTTTATAGCGAAGCACGTACTGTTGTTGTAGATACCGCGACTGAGGCACACGAACTGGTACGATTAGCTAGGTTTGGAAAACTATCACAGGTCCAGTCCTGGAATTACGGACCCGTGAATTATGAATTCAAGTCACTACTTGATGAAGCGTTGAAGAATCCGAAGGTTAACGTGATATTCCTTCATAAACAGAAAGATCAGTACGTAAAGGACAAAAGAACCGGTCTGTATGAACGTGCCGGGTTTAGCGGTATTGAATATATTGTGCAAGATTTTATGCAAATATTCTGGGACGATGAAGGTCCCAATATTGAATTCTTAGATTCCCGGCATAATAAAGACTTAGTCGGTACGGTTATAACCGGTCTTGATGTTTGTAATTTTCAAACTGTCGCGATGATGCTTATGCCCGATGTAGATCCGAGTGCCTGGGTATGAGAAATTAAATATGATATCTAACGAATTCACTTTCGGTTCTCTATTCTCCGGTATAGGTGGTATGGATTTAGGATTAGAACGAGCCGGGATGGTATGTAGATGGCAGGTTGAGATTAATACATTCTGCCAGATGATATTAACGAAGCATTGGCCGGATGTGCCTAAGTATGCTGATATAAGAACTGTAGGAGGTAGTAATCTTGAAAAAGTTGATCTCGTCGCGGGTTCGTTTCCCTGTCAGCCCTACAGTATTGCCGGGAAGCGACGGGGCAAAGAAGATGACCGTTACCTCTGGCCTGATATGTTACGCGTCGTTCACGAACTCAGATCGCCATGGGTCTTCGCTGAAAATGTCCCTGGTATATTGTCTATTAACAGCGGAATGGTTATCGAAGAAGTGTTATCTGACCTGGAAAATGAAGGTTATGAAACAATGCCACCGTTTATCATTCCGGCTTGCGGTGTCGATGCCGGGCATAAAAGGGACAGGGTGTGGATTTTGGCTTACACCGACGACAGTAAATATAAGTACAAGATCGAAACAGGCAATAGAGAGACGCATAAAGTACAGGAATTCGATAGGAAGAAATACAATACCTCCGGGGGATTTAGCCGAACAAGTACAATATGGCAAACCGGTAACGGATATACGGGGACTATACCCAACGCCGACAAGCAGCATGGTAACAGAGGCGGACTTCATCCAAGCGAAATATCACAGCTCGAAAAGGCCCAAATACTCAAATGTAGGGGGTGGTTCCCTGAACCCGAATTGGGTCGAGTGGCTAATGGGATACCCAATCGGTTGGACAGACTTAAATCACTGGGAAACGCAGTCGTGCCGCAAATCGTAGAAGTAATAGGGAGAGCGATTCTTGATATACGTTGATAGTCGAACAGGGTCTATAGAACTACTGTCATTATTCCCTAAGAACACGGCGGAATCCACTTACCTAGAATTTGCTGATTTTGCATTTATTGCAAAAGGCTATGTTGACGGATCACCGCTGCTTATTGGGATTGAACGTAAAACTACGACTGATTTGCTGTCATCGATGATAAGCGGTAGGTTATCAGGACATCAACTTCCCGGCTTGCGTAATTCTTATAATGTTGTATACTTAATCATCGAAGGAATTTGGCGCGCTAATCCGTATTCAAAGATCCTTGAACATTACCGTAATGGTAAATGGGTAGCTATCAGGCTCGGACAGCGAGAATTCATGGCCAGGGAAATATATAATTATATTAACACATTAACTACTATATGTGGAATTAACTGTTGGAGAACGCAGAATAAACTTGAAACCGTCGCATGGATCATGAGCACTTATCACTGGTGGTGTGATAAATATCTGGAAGAACATACGAGTCATAAAAAAGCACATAAACCGTTTATCGAGATCATGACTAAAAAACTACCACTGCTCCAACGTGTAGCTGGTGAACTTGGCGGTATCGGATTTAAACGGTCACGAGATGTATCGAAGCACTTTAATAGTTTAATTGAGATGGTACTCGCAGACAGCAAGGAATGGGAGAAGATCCCCGGAATTGGAAAAAAATTAGCAAATGCCACCGTAAAGGAGATACAAAATGGATAAGCGTCTTATATTTTGCTGTACCTCGGGAAGATCCGGTACCGCATACCTTGCAGCCTTAATGTCCTTGATACCTGGCGTATATAGCACACACGAAGGAAAACCGTCTTTTACCGATTGGTACTGGCGAACCAAGAACGTGCCTATCGCCGACAGAGAATTAGTATATAACGCGTTCTGGAAACATAAACTGAGAGCTATATCTACGGTAAAAGAAGACGTGTATTCAGAGACATCTCATATGACGTTTAAAGGATCCATACATTATTTACCAAAAGACATAAAATACTCAGTCATATTCTTAGAACGAGACCATCGCGAAGTTGCGCGGTCTTTATACATGCTTAATGATATTCCCGGTCGGACTAAGACTGGTAGAAGGAATTGCTTCTATCCGGGAGACCCCGATAACGTAATTGCTATAGATTGTAATTGGGCAGGACTTACTGATTACCAGTTATGTTACTGGTATGTAAAGGAGATGCAAGCAAGGGCTGATGATTATTGGAAGTCGTATAAAGATAATCCTAACGTGATAGCAATTAAAGTTGATGTTTCACAGTTAAAAGATCTATTCACGTTTAACGCTATACTAGAACTGCTTGAATTGCCGAGGACCGTTATTGCTTCAGATTTTGCCCGTGTAGTCGCTGCGCGACATAATACTAAATTAAACCGTAAGCAGCTTCATGATTCATCAGAACGATATAGATCAGAGGAAAAAGAAATAAATGAACTAATATCATAACAAAACCCGCTCGGGTCAGGCTGTGATCACTGGAACCCTGCCCCCGTTCCACTGGCCCGAGCATCCTACTTACCGAGGTCTGAGAGTGAGTATGAAGAGAGAGAAAACAATATTTAGATCTTACGTAAAACAACTATCAAGTTACAAACATCTCGATTTGGACGAAGAAATGCGTATATATTACAACATCTTCATAGGTGTAAAAGACCAACTGCTTATAAATCGTCTCATAGAATCTCATATACCGTTGGCTGTTAAAATAGCCAGACGATATACCGGTAAAGGGATTGAATTTGAAGAATTGTTAAGCATTGTAGTACACGAAACTACCCAGCTTGCACATAAATACAACCCCGGCACTACACATAGACATAGATTCGGCACCATATTACCTAGTAGATTGCAAAAGGCCATAAGACTGGCGTTTATTGAAGCTAAGAAATTCAAGGGTGATGAAGGAGTATTTGATTCCACGAAATACGTACCGGATATGGAGTTGCGGTGCACTGTAGATAAGGTTTTAAAGGATAATTTTAGCGAGGTAGAGATAGAGGCGTTGAAATACCGATGGGAGGGGGGATGCACGTTGACGGACACGATGAGGTTAGTCGGTAAATCTCAGAGTAGTATTCTGAAAATGGAACGAAGAGCTAAGAAGTTATTAAAAGAGGTACTTAAATTAGAATAGATTTTTGGAGGATAATTTATGAGTAAACGGCCAATACCCACCAAAGAACAAAGGAATGAAGGGATAGAAACGCTTAAGTTCTACGATCGTTGGGGTGTTGATGCGGGAATGAGTGAAGAACTTATAGATATTGGGTTAGGATTAGCGGCAGTTATCGATGAATTAGAAGGTGAACTTATAAAGTTAAAGATACAGTACGAAGAATTAAAAGAATCGTTTAAAACAACCGAAGAGCTAAACGGCGATCCTTGGGGGTTATGAATTGAATACCGAACGATGTAGTAAATTCCTATGTCCGTTATACGCAGACTCATTAAACTCCGTACCGGGACGCGGTCCTATGCCTTCATGGATTATGGAGGTAGGAGATGCTCCAAAACAGCAAGAACGGGCAAAAGGAAAGCCGTTTGTCGGTAAATCAGGCCAGGAAAACGACAAATACTTAATGGATATTGATATTGATCCTGGCGTGGTACGTATTAATAACTGCATCGTGTGCAGACCTCCGGATGATCGAGACCCAAGCGGTGAGGAACTTGTATATTGCCATGCCAGGCTGTTAAAAGAAATCGTATTAACCAGGCCACAATACATTATAACGTTAGGTAAGTTCGCGACTCAGTGGTTTCTTGGTAAAGAAGCCAAAATGGAAACATGTCATGGTATTCCTTTCTTATGGCCAGACGATCCGAATATAATAATCATCCCAGTATATCATCCTTCTTACGGATTGCACGATGGTAGTAAGATGATTCTTATTCAGAACGATTTCAAAGCCGTACAACAGACAATTCGCGGCGTGTTGAAACCGCGAGATATAGAAGATGATGCGGGGGGTAAATACGTATATAAAGAAATAACGTCGCGCGATGAGCTCTGGGATAAGTTTGCAAGACCGGAGCGCGATAATAATCTCGTAGCCGTTGATACCGAATCTATCTTAGTCGGCGATAAGCCTAATCCGAGTGTAGATGCAGCTTGGTGTTTAACATTCTCCGTTGATGGTATTCGTGGGTATATGGTGAAATTGGATGATCCGGTTAAGATAGATATGATGAACCGGTGGCTATCGAGGCCTGAAGTATTAACGATATTTCACAATGCCGGGTATGATCTTGATGTACTTGCCTATATCGGTATAGTTCCAGCACGGTTCACTTGTACGATGACCATGGCATATTTACTCCAGGACCAACCGCAAGGATTAAAGGCGCTTGCGTATCGTCTTCTCGGGGTCAAAATGACCGAATATTCTGCCATTGTATCTGATGCTATGCAGATCACTGCTTATGATTACATCGTCGGATTAACCGCAGGGGAATGGCCATTACCGCCGAAGATCGAACACTGGGTCGGCGATAAACGAAAGACTAAACAACCTCAGGCGGTTGAGAAGAAATTAGAACGAGCACAGAAGGATTTTGTGAAGTCGAATGGTACGTTGGGTCTCTATAAAAGGTTAAAAAGTATTTTAGTTGAATATAAGAAGCAAACGGGTATTGATATTCCTATGCCGGCACCGGCGTCGCTAGATGATGTAGATCCGGAGCTTGCAAAAGATTATGCTTGTAGGGACGCGGTAGTAACGTATAATGTGTACGGTATATTAAATAAGAGAATAGCGGATGAAGGATTAGAAGATACGTTGAATCGTGACATGGGAATGTTACCTATGGTTATTGACATGCAGCATTATGGAATAAAGATACGTCCGAAGCATTATATTGAACTTGAGGGGTATTTTGATGAGCGCATGGAAGACGTGAGGAAGAACTTTGTGAAGTTGTATAGTAAACTTGAGTATGCGTTAAGTAATAACCATTATAGCCCACACGTCGATCCTACTAAAACTTTCGATATCAATCTCGGTTCAACTCAACAAGTAGCAAAAGCACTATATAACCTTAACATCCTCCCATCTCCAACGGCATCAACAGAGAAAAAACAACTCGATATCTACAGAGCAAAGAACCCGATCATAAACCTCATCACAGAGTTCAAAGAGTGCCAAAAACTCAGGGGTACATATACGAGACCCCTAGTGTTAAAGGCAGACGTAAATAACCGCATTCATACCACTTTCCGGACTACCAATACCATTACCGGCAGACTGTCTTCCGAGAATCCTAATCTTCAGAATCAACCAACGAGGTCTGCGGATGGTAAAAAAATACGTGAAGGCTTTATACCTGAAGAGGGGTATTCGTTTTTATCGTGTGATTATTCACAAATCGAAATGCGTGTCGCCGCACATATGAGTCAGGATCCTAAAATGCTGGAAGTTTTCTGGACCGGCGTTGACATCCACAGTCAGACCGCGGCATGGGCATATAGTATTGATATCGAAGACGTAGATCCGGATATGCAAAGGAGGCCTTGTAAATCCACCGGTTTTGGTATTCTTTATGGTATTGGCGCGTCCGGGCTCAGAGACCAACTGTTATCCCAAGGAGTTGTATATTCGGAGGGGGAGTGTCAAGGGTTCATTGATATGTGGTTCGGTATATACCCAGGGGTTAAAGACATGATGAGTCGGTTTAAGTCCGACGCCAGGAGATACGGAAAAGTCCGGGATTTATTCGGTCGGTATCGTGTAGTGCCGGAAGTTAAAAGTGCGTTGAAATGGATAATCAACAGGGGTTTAAGAGAAGCGTGTAATAGTCCGATTCAAATGGGAGCGAGTGAGATTATTAAAGAAGCAATGAAGCAATTAATCCCTACGTGTAGAGATTATGGGGCTAAAATTGTTAGACCGTTGTTGCAGATTCATGATGATTTGGTGTTTGAAGTTAGAAATGACATGTTTGATATCATTGCACCGGTTGTTGTTGATATAATGGAGAACGCTGTAGTGTTGGATGTTCCAACGCCGGTAGATCCGAAGAGGAGTATGACTAATTGGAGGGAGTTAGAAGCATGGAGTATAAATCAATTTACATAACGTGCCCGGAATGTCAACGACAGATACGGCTTGTTGGAAAGCCGATGACAGTAGCATGTATGTATTGTTATGCTTTAATGGGGGTTTGTTATTCAGGGTCAGTAATAACTACTACAACTATAGTAAAACCATAAAGGGGAATTAAAAGCATGGAAAGTCTTGGATATTTCGTGGCAAACATAGTAGCAGGAGTTATAACATTTCCTATTTTAGTAATAATGCGCGTGATTATACAGATAATCCACATAATTAAAGGTGAAGATCCGTTAAGTTAAAAGGGGGTTAAAAGCGTGGAAATAGAACCAACAAACGTATACAGAAATGATATAAAACCAAAACCAAACTGTAAACCCAAGGAAGTTCCAAAAGTTCCAAATACGCCTAGAACTTTTCCATATCTAGCGGATAATAGTCAAGCAGTGCCATATATAGAAGCTGTGCCGCTTACCAATATGTATAGGCCTAGGAATGTAATCATAACTGTAGATAATCCGGACATAACAGTGTTCTTAACTAACCTCTTAGACAGGATAATTAAACACGTACCTATGTGCGAAGCGGAAAGTAATTTTGTATTAAATCTAAGAACTATTATAACAATGGTTGATTGTTAACGGAGAAGGATAAACTTATGGCCAAAAGGATAGAAGAGGAATTCACCTGCTGTTTAGATCGTGGAGATGTACCAGCTTGTGAAGTGGTACCAGTAAATATACCCACGTACTCACAGCGTAACGTAGTTATAGAAGTAAATAGTGTAAATAAAGCTCAATTCTTATTTACATTATTAAATAAAATAGTATGGGCAAAACAATTATCTGATGTTGAGATGCAGTATGTAACATACTTACGTAATATAATAGAAAAGGAGTGTTGAACAATGATACATTCAAATTTAAAACTCGCAATAGAACTAAGGGCCCAGGCCAAAGATTTAGAGACACAGGCAAAAGATCTTACAACTGTAGCAAACGCGTTAATAATCAATCACCTTAAAGAGGGCGAAGAGGCAATACATCCGGAAGGTGCTTACGGTAAGATTGTTTATTGTAAAGCATCAACGTCATCTAAGTTTGATAAAGACGTTGCAAAGCAGAAATTGGTTGAATTCGGAGCCCCGGCAGATGTCGTGGTTAAAGCGTTTAAACTTGCGACCACGACATCTCCGAAGAGCGGTGGGATTAAATACTATCCGCCGGACTGAACCGCATTACCACTGCCCATCATATTAATATACAGATCAATCGCCGGCGAAATAATGTCCTTTAAGAACGTTCTCTCGCCTGTTCTTTTATATTCATCCGTCATAAACTTTCTTGCCCGGTCATATGTATCGGTGTTAATCGTCACCGATGTTACGATATCCGTTCTGCTATTCACCGCTACCGGTGTCTTTCTTTTCATGTTCTATCTCCTCGTTAATTCGTTTAAATTCATTGCCAGTGTAGTTTATTAACCACATAACGCTCATCGTTAAATCAGCCATTGAAGACTCTATTACTCTTAAAGCTAACCCTATATTAGGGTCGCCATCGCCACGAACCGTTAACCACCGTTGGCCTTTTATTATCGTTAAATGTTCACGTAAATCGTGTATCGCGTGACTTAATTGGTAATAACACGCTGTTAGATCTTTTGTCATTTAAACTACCACCCCCCTTAAATATATGATTAATTTAAAAACTACCACACTTAAAGCTGATAGGCCAATGATAACGAGTAACGTTATCGCAAACCGTTGTTCCGAGTTCATTAAACTACTACCCCTTATGATTACGTTCGTACAATCTACCTTGATTAAACGATTTATTTACTAATTCGTTAACCACACCAAATAGTTTTATTAATTGACCCGGTAAACCATCGATTACGTCATGCCTGGCTGTACTATACAACATGTCTTTGTCGCTTCTATCTAATTCAATCCTCACATCTTTTACTATCTTCACTTCTTTTCACCTCCTTTGCGTTTCTGACTTGTGAAGTTACTAATACCATAATATTAATGCCCCGATGGCTAATATATAACAAACAATAACCACCACTATAGGCCAATTCATCCCCTATCACCTCCTTTGCGTTTCTGACTTGTGAAGTTAGAATACCATAACGCATTTATATATGTCAATATAAAAATGCAAAATAACTTGTGAAGTTTAAAATAACTTGTGAAGTCGAGAACTTGTGAAGTTTGGAATAACTTGTGAAGTTTGAATCTCAATCCAAGAGGTATTGTTTACGTGTAGTTTTATGGTAATTTACCGCCTAAATCATGTAATATACCAAAACCTCATATTTGACTTAATTTCAATTATCATTTCGGGATATATTGATGTACTGGGATGGTATATTAATGGATTTTTACCCTATATAAATAAGCCGCACGCAGGGAAATATATAATTATCCCCAGGTATAAGGGTTGAGTATCTATGCAGACAAAAAAAAAGGGCAAGGATATTAATCCCTGCCCTTGTTGAAATTTGATGCTGTTTTGTAGGTTTTAACTACTATTTCATAATTTTACCTCCCTAGCCTATTTGTTGTTATCTGTATCTTGCGTAAAATAAAACTGTATTATTTTTGACTTTACCACATTAAAAATCTAATGTCAATGCCTGCCGCCTCGTTTTCCGGTACCGCCAGCTTTACCGCTTTTGCCTCCTCCACCTAAATCACTGCCTTTTTTCTTTACTGATTTTCCCCATCTGGTCTTTAAGGCGCAGTGAGTTAAGAATAAAATGAATAAGATTTCCACCATTATCACCCTCTTTATTTTAACTTCCTAATCAGCCGACAGCGTCCAACTCTAACTTTTCCGTCCGCGTTATACGGCACGATTAAAGTAGATAACCAGGACCATTCTATTAATACCTCCCATATGGGTAAATTTCTTGTATTATTACTCTCTATCCAAGCTAAAGACCCTACGTTAATTCCACAACCGCAAGTATCCTGTCTATTAGAATTAACCTCTTCGGATATTACAGCCCCTTCAGCAATATCCCAATACGCCGGTGGTTTATATAAATGTGAAAACGTTTTATATGCTATAATTCCGGAAGTTATAGATTTAAAATTTAATGATAGGTAAGCGATGGGGTCCAATAAACCTAGCGTCCTGGATAAATTAGCTCCGGATAGATCAGCCCTGGATAAATTAGCTCCGGATAGATCAGCTCCGAATAAATTAGCCCCGGATAGATCAGCTCCGAATAAATTAGCCCTGGATAAATTAGTCTTGGATAGATCAGCTCCGGATAGATCAGCTCCGGATAAATTAGCCCTGGATAGATCAGCTCCGGATAAATTAGTCTCGGATAGATCAGCTCCGGATAGATCAGCTCCGGATAAATTAGCCCTGGATAGATCAGCTCCGGATAAATTAGCCCTGGATAGATCAGCTCCGGATAAATTAGCTCCGGATACTTCATATATTACATTACCGTGTTTATCATATATAGGAATCATTATTATTAATACTCCTCTAGTGCTTTGTTGAATTCTATTTCCGTTGTTCCACCGTCTTGAAACCAAGACCAGATTTCTTTTAATAATTCTAAATCTTTACCTTTTAACGCTCTTTTATGCCCATCATACCAATCGAGGAAGACGTATTCAATACGGTAACAATCACAATCAGGACCGGAAGCATAAAATCTGAATTCATCCGAAGGACCGCCATAAGAAATTTGATATCTCCAATAGCCTTCATTTTGACGGGTAAACGTGCCCGGAGCGACATAATCAAAGGACAAACCGTACTCGTATAAATTCCCTAACTCCTCATCTATCTTCGCGTAATATTTACTGTCTTCGCCTTCACAATAGGCTTTCCGAAGTTTTCTTAATATACTGACTGTTTGATTTTTCTCTTTTAACCACCGCTTTTTGCATGATAATTCACAATCTGACATTGTTTACATATCTCCCTGGTTTAGTACATGTGATAAAACGGTTAGCATATCATCGTCGGATATGAAATATTGATAAGTTCCAGCAGGCCCGTGTATAGTAAGCTTGTCACTTAATAGCCTTGACATAAAATTAATATAGCTTTTAGTGTAATGATCACTAAAATTATTCATCATATACGCTGTTGCTTTGTCGATAACGTCACCGGTGAAACTGCATCTAACTGACCAAGCGAGGTATTTTAACATCTTTTTTATTTCTTTATCGGTCATTGTTTACGCGTCCTTTTGGTCTGAAAATGGGTATGACCGGCCTAATTCAAAGGCTTCTTTTATTAGATCTTTGATAAGGTTTACAGTATTTGCAACATTCCTTTCATTAATAGTGGAGTTTCGTATACTATCACGTATTTTATAAACATCTTCGGGTAATAATTCAATTTGCAATATTCTTGGTTCGATAACTTTCATTTGTTTTCCCTTTTTAGTTAATCCATTGATATTTAAGTGAATAGCCACCATCATTTTTATCTTTATAATCCCCAGGCCACAAGCACCGGCCTAACGCATAAACAACAGCGAAACCCATGTCCATGCCACAACCACTAACTTTTAAACTTCCACCCTTAGCGCGCCTATAATCACAGATATTAGATATATAATAATCTATGTTTATTAATTCGTTGCGCTTAATGACATAAAATGATATGTGGCGTAACATCCCGGACCGCGATACATGATTAAGGTTCATTTGTATTGTATCGCCCTTTTTAACGAACTTCTTTAATTCTCCTATAAATACCTTTTTACTAACAATCATTGTTTATTCCTTCCCCTTTATCCCTTTCTCACTAAGTTTATTAATTAAATTTACATTCCTTTTAAAATAATCAAAACAGGCAGTAAATCCAAGATGTAATAGTTTTTTATACTCCTCCATATGATTACCGTTAAGAATAAAAAACTGCTCCATATTACCTTTAACCAGCGCGGTAGTGACCGTTCCATAAATGTCAGTATCATAATAGTTATACGATATATAACATTCATCATTCGGACCGTCAAGTACGATATTAGGTGTAAAGTTTTCCCACATTTTAGTTTCCCCTTAAAGAAAAAAGTTGTGAAGTTATGTTATGCATTTAAATGCATAATGTACAAAACCAATACTATACTCTCTTTACGTCTTTGTCAAGTTTATTTGTA
>Ga0307377_10004792_pt1 | contig 14695 bp, 14 predicted proteins | sample TR3MG_FD_202535 | JGI IMG/M metagenome (GOLD analysis project Ga0307377, IMG submission 202535) | Soil microbial communities from Risofladan, Vaasa, Finland - TR-3 | ecosystem: Environmental > Terrestrial > Soil > Coastal area > Acid sulfate soil | place: Finland: Risofladan, Vaasa | collected... | reverse complement strand
ATACTAATATTCCTGAATTTATTAAGATATAACTACATATCTTAGAGCTCCTGTTATTCGACCATGATGTTTATGTTGTATAAGAAAGTGGGCGAAACCTACTAAGCTCGTGTGCCCCAAAAATAAACTTCGGCTATTACTGTAAAACTAGCATCACCATTATTATCGGTAATATCAATTTTGAACCACCTATATTCTCCTCCAGCAGACATTATAAAATTACGACTTTCTCCACTTCCCCATCCAGTCTCATTTCCGGAGGTATATAATATGTCGTAATCAACATCATTCATACTGCCTTGGATAGTGAAATTTTTAGGCATCCTATTTGGTTCAGGAATAGTGTTAGCGACTATATCTAAATTATTTAGCTCAGCGACATTGCCCACACCTAAATCTACTTTCCACCAGGCAGCAGAACCTAATCCGATCCAATAATTATTCGGACCGCCCAGCTGTCCATCACACGCTCTAAATCCATAAAAAGATGCGTAATACTCCGAAGTATAGATATGCATATCATCGAACGCGACACCTACCCAGCTATGACCTAATAAATCTACTGGTACAGCTGCCGGTGTTGAACTAGAACTGCTAGAGCTAGATTCAGATGAACTACTACTACTTGATATAGAACTGCTGCTGGATGAACTGGATATAGATGATGAACTTGAACTACTACTGCTTGAAACTGATGATGAACTAGATGAAGATGGACTTCCAGTTTCAACTGTTATACATATAGAAAATAATAATGCATCAAGAATAAAAACACCTAAATCAACTGGTGTAGTATAATTATTACCATGAATGCCATCTTCACCTGACGTACCTGCATTGTAATATGATCTCCAAGTTCCAGTATTATCACCACCAATAACACCAAAGTAATAAGATTCAGATGATGAAACATAATAGGATGATGTGAATGCAATATCACGCCATTGAGGAGTAGTGTCTGCTACATTTACAATAGTTGAGCTTACAGCTAATAAATTTTTATCTGAATCCCAGATAGCTGCCTTTAAATCATAATTTTGATTAAATTGTACCGAAACCATGTGGCAGTAATAAGAGATATTTGTTATAAATCCTGATTGTGGCGGAGTTTGCAATGTGACCATTGCACGCCCATCAGAAATTAAATCTGAAGGAGTTCCACCTACAGTGCATAAACCGAATTGATCTACACCACCTTCTGATGAGCTCTCTGAAGATGAGGAGTTGGAGCTGTCTGAGCTTGAAGATAATGAACTAGAACTACTAGAACTCTTTGAACTGCTTGATGAACTCAACGAACTACTGCTACTTGATGATGATAGACTACTACTTGAACTACTTGAGCTTAATGAACTTGAGCTAGATGAACTAGAACTACTCAACGAACTACTGCTACTTGATGATGATAGACTACTACTTGAACTACTTGAGCTTAATGAACTTGAGCTAGATGAACTAGAACTACTCAACGAGCTTGAACTACTTGAACTACTAAGTGAACTTGAACTACTTGAACTACTTGAGCTTAATGAACTTGAACTACTTGAACTTAGACTACTTGAAGAACTTGAACTAGATGAACTAAGGCTTGAACTACTGCTTGAACTAGACGAACTAAGACTAGACGAACTGCTGCTATATGAACTTGAACTCACGGAGATAGAACTACTTGATACTGAACTTGAACTACTTGAACAAGAACATTCAGTTGCAGTCCGTGAAATAGAAATCAAATCTTTAGATGCATTATATGTAAATGTACTTGTTAAAATAGAACCATCTGAAATTCTTGTTAATAATGTTTGTATTAAATTCTTTTGAACATTATATGTTAAATCTTTATTAAATAATTTTGTTGTTTTTGATACATCATCCCAAATTCCAATATTACTCAATAACTTTGTTGTATATATAAATTCTTTATAATAACATAGAGCAGAAGTCTTAAACTCCATCTCCATTTCCACAATGAGTTTTTCACACTCGCTATATGCACCAGTTATTCCATCTGCTCCATCTGCTCCAGCAGGACCTGTTGGACCTGTTGGACCTGTGGGGCCAGCCGAACCTGTATCACCAACATCCCCCTTTTCACCTTTTAATGTTGATATATCCCAAACAGTAATCCACGCTGTACCATCACCAGGTTCAGTAATTAAAGACGCATTATGATCATATGTAGCAATATACGAACTGCCATTATTATAAACAACATCATTTATAATATACGAGCTAGAATCAGACCACGTTCCACGCCATATAAAACTTTCGCCGTCAGCTCCATCCGCACCCGCTGCTCCTGCTGCTCCATCCGCACCCTTTAACGACATTAGATTCCAAAATAATGTCCATAGAACACCAACACCAGGTTCATTAAATGATGATGATATATTATCTAATATCGCAATATATGAACTTCCATTATTATAGACTACATCATTGATTAAATAGGAGGTTGTGTCGATAGACCAGGCGCTTCGCCATATAAAACTTTCGCCGGCAGCTCCATCTGTTCCGTCAATTCCATCTACCCCAGCAGCTGCAAACAAATCCCAGTAGGTTTCCCAATTAACACCAACGCCAGGTTCATCATTACTTGTTGAAACATGAGATGATAATGCTATATACGAACTTCCATTATGTTCAACTAGATCGTTAATTACATAGGAAGTACCATCACCCCAAGAACCTTGCCATTGGATATTTGATGACGAAGTACTTCTTATAATATTGTCTCTTAACATATAAGGAAACCCTCTCTAGTCGATATAACCCCATTTTATATTTTGTTCTTATTTCTTTCTTTTTAAATACTTCTGGTCAATATAGTCCCAAGGGATTTTCTCTTTATCTCCATATCTCATATTATAATTATACTCACCGTGGATGTGTCTGAACCCAACAGTTTTATACCAAGTTCCGACACCAGGTTTCCATACTTGTGTGTTATGGGGATTTTCTTTAGGGTTAACACATTTCAAACCTAAATCTAAAATAGCTTTTGCAAATCTAGCTTCTGTGTTACCCAGTTGTTGTGCATACTTTTCATAATTATCTAAAGGGATTAAATGATCTTGAAAATGTTTCATCATAGCTTGAACTGCTTTTGTTTTAGCGATAAATCCTGTTGTATTGAATAAAGGTCTATTACCATTCTTCTCCCAACCAACACCAAATATATCAGCGTCTCCCATCATATCTAATAGTTGATCGAAATTCTCTGGTTTCTCTAATATACAATCTCCGTTGGCACAATAGACATATTCAAATCCACCCATTGTTTGAAGACCAAATTTCAAACACCAAAAGTAAGGATATAAAACTCCACCCCATGTTTGATACCTTGAAATAATAAATGTATCAATTTCATCAAACACTTCTCTCCTCGGCATCAACCCGTCAAATGAAGCTCCCTTATGAATTGGATTCCAATAGTTATCATAAACAACCGCTAACCAATACCCCAATTTTTTATGTGATATAACAGAATCTCTTAAAAATGGTCTACTACCTGGATGAGCTGTTAATAAAACTCCTAATGGTTTCAACGCCTTAACAGCAAATTTATCACATTCTTCATATCCCTTTAAAATATCTTTATAATATGCTTTATCTTTATCTGATACTTTCGGGTCTGTCAATAAAGCTCTAGTTATCGTCATTTAACCACTCCCTTCTATAACTTCTTTCCATTTGTTTTTATATTCATCATCCTTCAAAATAAAGGATTGAAATTGGTCTCTTTTAAAATGTCCCAATCTTTCAGATGGGGGTCCCAACTCTTTTCGTTTAGAATCATCATGTAAAGGCCGATCTCCATAATATTCAATTGGATAATATCTTCTATTCCAATACGAGTCTTCTCCCTCAGCATAATATTTATACAACCATCGTCTATCATTGGTTTCATAATATTTATGTAGAAGTTGCTCATGCGTTGTAAAGTAATTGTGTTGAAAATCAATATATTTTTTAGGAATCGGTTCTAAATGTTCAATCGGTGCTTGTTTATGTTCTGCTCCTAAATTTCGAAAACCCAAAACTCTTTTCCATGTGCTATCCTGATTATATGAGCAGTAATGATCAACTCCTTTATATCTACATCCTTCGGGAAACATTGGTTGAACCGGAGCTACAACATTTTTAATATTATGATATTTGACAAAATCTCTCAAAACAACTTCTGGACTATATGACTCGGGTATATTATTTTTAAGAGTTTCAGCAATATAATCTGCAAATTGTTGATATACATATGCTTTAAACATAACACTACAAGTATGAATAAGATTCGATTCTGTTGAAGATGCCATCATATCACAATCATCTCCTAACAGTTTAACAATCTCATTTATCCCTTGTGGTTTCTCCCAAATACAATCTCCGTTTGCTGTAAATATTACTTTTATTTCACTAAGTCTTAATAATAACCCAGCAGCATAAACAGTATCCCACAACCAACCAATTCTTTTATCTGCTCCATAAGTCCTATGTTTAAATACCCATGCGTGAGGAATTTTCATAATATCAGGATCTGGATATTCATTTTTACCGTCATAACTACAAATTACATACGCTCCTGTTTCCATATACTTCTCAAGAGTCTTCTTAAGAAATAATCTATGACCTCCATAAGATGTTACAACTATTGCTTTGTCAGTTCTTAATGGAAAATCGTTTAGATGGTATTTATCACTTTGTATAACCATATTACCTCTTTACCACTGATCTTGGTTTTCTTATATATTTTTTATGATCACCTCTATCAATAGATTGAAACCCCCGATCTAATAATAATTGATGTCTACCAATATCGGAATCATGAACAATATTTCCATACTCAATATCGCTCGGCCACTTTAATCCTGTAAATAGTTCAAGTCCTTTAATAACGGGTTCAGGATCTTTCATTAACGATGATGTATTCAAAACATAAAATGGATCTAATACACTTCCGTATAAATATTGTGCAATATGTTTTTCAGCTTTAACCAATGTTTCCCATGCTTCCTCAACAGTTGATGATCTATGATAATAATTAGATAACATTGTTGCCATCCATTCTCTTTGTAAAACAATGGTATACATTTTATATCCTTGTTCCTTAAAAAAAATATCAATTACAGCTGGGTTTACCCATTCGTGATCATAAGGAACACATCTTCTTAAAACAATATTTGGATTATCTGTAATATTTTTGAAATCCATTTCCCCTCTTAAAAACAAATCTAATTTTTGAGGTTCTTCCCAGTAGCAGGACATTGTCTTTAATACTAATGATGTTAAGTTACTTCCTGAACTCTCAGGACCTAAAACTAAAAATAGTTTACGCATCTAAATATCTCCTTATCAATGCTTTAGATAACCCCCAATGCCCGTTTTCCCCCTTTGGAAATTGTTTTGATCTCCCAAGGTATAAGTCTGCTACTCTCGGATGTTTCAACCCCTCAGCAATTGCTAACCCTGTTGATTGATTTCCTAAATATAACTTTGAACCTTTAATGATTTGAGCAAATTCCATAGCATCTTTTATTTTATAATGAGGAATATCATAATGTCGATCCCTACAAAAGTTTTGATGTTCACCATCAAGACCTACAAATACTGCTCTACCTTCAAATCCTCGTAATTGTTCCCAATCGACTGTTACACCTTCCCACCTCAATTTTCCAGTATCATTGATAACAATATCAGCAACATGCTTTGGTTCAACGTTGAATATCCATGGATCTTCCAAATCAAATGTCATATTAAATGCCATTTTATGACACTCTAATATTGTATAAACACTAAAGTTTTCCTCGCGAAATAAATCTAAATTGTGGGTAACTTCAAAAGTCCTCCATTTCGGAGCTAGCATATCATAATAAATTAATTCTTGAATATAAGATTGAGCTTCTAACATAGATTGAAAAAATCTTCTATCCTCATCTATATTTAGATGTAGAATTCCACCACCTGCATTATACATAACAGCTAATCCGTAAATCATATCACCGCCGCCACCGCCATGTTTAAATGTTTTTGACATTACCATCCTCCCTTAATTGCCTCTATAATATATTCTCTATCTTCATCTGTCACCCACCACCCAACTGGAATACAAATCATTTTATCTATAATCGAATCAAGCACTGGTAATTCACATTGATACTTCTCGGAAAATCCATGTATATCATTTCGCTCATGAACTCTTGAAACATGAATACCTTTAGCACCCATCTTATGAACAAATGAAGTTCGCTCATCTATCAATAATGTAAATAACCAATACGACGACAGTCTATCGCCTTTTGTTTGTGTGAATGTAATACCATCCATTCCTGCTAATTCTCTTTCATAAAATTTAGCATTGTCTAAACATCTGATAACATTCTTTTCAGCCAAATCCATATTGCTCAAACCAACAGAAGCACAAACATCATTCATATGATACTTATATCCAAACTCTAAAATTTCTTCTTCACATCTCATATCGCGGCGTAAACTTTCTCTGTTGATTCCATACCATCTTAACAACTTTCCTCTTTCATAATCAAATTGCCCTTTACAGAATAATACTCCACCATCAATAGAAGTTAGATGCTTGATCGCTTGGAAGCTCATCATAGCAAAATTAGAATACTTACAATCACCTATAACAGAGTCTTTATATGTTGAAAGATAAGAATGAGCTGCATCCTCAATTAATGGAATACTATGATTGGTTGCAATTTGCCACAACTCTTTCATATCACAAGGATATCCTCCCCAATGCATACAAATAATTGCTTTTGTTTTTGGAGTTATTTTTCGTTCAACATCTGCTGGATCTATATTGAAATCATCTTTCACATCTGCCCAAACTATATCTGCCCCTTGCATAAGAACCGGCATATTTGTTGCTGTACAAGTTAATGCTGTTGTTATAACTTCATCACCAGGTCCGACTCCAGATATTCTCAATGCTAAATGTAAAGCATGAGTTCCTGCAGATGTTGTGAACGCATAAGGATTATTAAATTTTTTAGATAACTGTTTTTCAAATTCAGCTACCTTAGGACCTTGTCCTATATATCCTGAGTATAAAGTTTCAATTACAGGGTCTTGAGCTCTCGGGCTCATCCCTACTTTAAATAATGGTATCATCTAAATCTCCTTAAATAACCTTTTGGATTAAAAGTCATTATATGTTTTTCACATTCTTGATCTACTTCAAAATTCTGATGTTTCTTTAAAAAATCTTCTACTGCACCATACGGACCTCTATCATCATATTCCCATTCAACAGGATGCCCATCTACATGAGTATCTTCCACAATCAAATATGAACCACGAGATACAATACGGTGATACAATTCCAACTCTTTTGATACATGCTCATAAGTGTGCCATGAGTCAAGAATCACCATATTTGTTGTATCTTCCTTACAAAATTTATGAACAGTATCCACAGTTTCTTTATCTGTACTGTTTCCTAAAACAAATGTTATTCGAGAAAGAACATCCACATTCTTACAATTATACCATTCATGTTTTTTATTATCTATATCATTTGTAATAACACGGCCGTGTCCAATTAAATGTAAAATGGAAGCATAAAAAACAGCAGACCCCCCAGCCCCTGTTCCTGTTTCAATTATATAATCGGGTTGAATTTTATATATTAACTCTTGCATTACAAATGCATCAAATGGTAGTTTCCAACATGGAACTCCTAACCATGTTGTTTGCTCCCAAGTTCGAGACTTTTCATACCATTGGTGAAATTCATCTACAGATTTCATAACTTCTCCTTTATTGGTTCTTTCCCATAATATTCAAGGTTACGTTTTTTAGCTTCTATTCTTTCTTCTCTCGGAACTTCTGGAGCTAAATCCCAGGACATCAATACATATCTATAGTCTCCAGTCTCATAAAATTTATATATCGTGTTTTTATCAAGATCTGAACCCGAATGGATGAGATCAAAATACTTTTTATCAAGAGGAGGTAGTCTATTATTATATCTCCAATTTTTCTCAGCGATTAGATTTCTAAACCCCAATACATCCCTCCATGTACTTTCACAACCTTGCTCACAATAAGTATCCGGGCGTCCCTCATATGGACCAGTTTTATAAATTGGCTGAACCGGAGCGTGTTTATATTTTATATCATATTCTAAAACCCAATTCATCAATAACATTTCTGGACTATATGATTCAGTTCCAGAAACTTTCAACTTCTCAATTACATAATCTATAAACGAAAAATAAGCATCTCTTTTAAAAACTATTGAGCAACTGTGAATCATTGGTCTGCCATCCCCATAATAATCTGATTGACCAGACATAAAATCTGCATCCCCAAGCAAATCAATTATTTCATAAACCCCTTCCGGTCTATCCCAGCAACAGTCGCCATTGGATGTCCAAATATATTCAAGATTTTTTAATGGTCTCAATATTGATGAAGCATAATAATGACTCCACAACCAACCATGCCTTTTAGAAAGTCCGCTCCAAGTATTATGTTTAAAAACCCAAGAATGAGCAAGATACCACATTTTAGGATCTGGAAGCATTGTATGAGTTTGAGATACATCTGGATCTATATACCAAGTATCATATGCCCCAACTATAAACATATCTTCAATTTTTCGATATTGTTCAAGAACATGTCTAATGAATGGCAAGTGCCCTTTATAAGACGTAAAAACCATTCCCATCTTTGCAATAAATGGAAAACTATTTTCATGCATTACAATCGCTTCTTGTTCCTCTGTAAGTTGAATTGATGGCGCTTTATGTAATTCTAGCATTTGTTTATAAGATTTCATTTTTCACACTCCTCATAGTGAAAACAGTCCTTTCTTTTGTAATATTGTCATTGACGGAAACGGCTTCATAACAAAAACATTAAAATCGCTTTTGATAGTTTCATTGTGTTTTAACACAAACCTTATCGGCATTTTGTTGTATTTAATCATCCATTCAACATTATCTCTTTCTTCACTCCCACCCTCAAATGCAATTATCCCAAATGGTTTCATTTTAGGATTCCAAATCGTCATAACTTTCTTTAATATTTCTCCATCGTTACTAATATCAACATGAAGAAAGTCAATTGAATTATCTTGAATTTGTTCCGCAACTTTAAACGCATCACCTTTCGTCAATGTAACAATAGGAGTTACTTGATGCACATTCAATAGTTTTTGAACGTCTTCTTTATTTCCATGTTTGTACTCATAATCATCAAATAAATCCCAACAATAAAGACGCCCATCAATCCCAAATGCTCTTTGATTGAATCTCAAAGCAGAGGCAATGTGTATTGTGCTATATCCATCAAGGACTCCTAACTCAACACAGTTCTCGGGTCTTTTTCCAATTACAAGGGATGATAAAACTGCTCCATAGTTTTTATCTTTATATGAACTTCTCATTTTATACCTCTTGTCATTTATCCTAATATCTCCTCTATCCATCGTTCAGGGATAAATTCTTTTTTAGCTTTTTCTCTAGCAGCTTGTCCTTTGATCTTTAATAAGATTGGATCCTCAATAATCTCTTTTATGACCTTTAGATAATCTTCCCAGCTATCACATCTCCAACCGGTGTTATCATCCACTCTATCTTTTGGTCCGCTGTGGTTATCACAAATAACTGGGAGTCCAGATGCCATTGCCTCAAGGATTACTTTTGGGCCGCCTTCTGTGTAGCCGCTGGGAAGGTGGTACCAAAAACAGTTACCACGATTAATAAACTCAGCAACATTCAACTCATTGACTTTGAATTTATAAATCTGTGGGTGGGTCATCATCTTACTAAAAGCTGGCATATAATGAAATTCAATTGAAGAATCAATTCTTAAGACGTCTCTGAGATGCACACCTGTGTCCGGATGATGTTTAGCATCCCTTTGAGAGTTATGTCGCACAAGTCTCAAAACACCGTCGTAGTTTGGTTCCATTAAGAAGTAATCGGAAAGATCTGTTGGTGGGGGCAATACTTTTGTTACAGCATCAGGTAATCTTTTGAGTAATTCAGCTTCGTGTTGTGAACTGAGAAACATATACTTATCCCAATCTTTTGTCCAACTAACAGTTCCTGCTCCGCCAATCTTAAAGTTCAAGACCATCACTTTTCGTTTAGTATTTAAGTTTGGCATAACATCAGTCCAAGGTGGTTTGTTATAACCCCATATTGTATCACTTGCATAAAGAACTGTTACATCCGCAGGTTCGCCAATTGTTGACCAATCTGTTATTCTAACACCTTCTGGTATATCAGCTTTGTAAGGAGTGCAAGGAGGACCGGTAGACATTAGATCAACTCGATAACCTTTTTCTCTTAACATTTTCATAAGGAAAAGAGTTGATCTCTCACTTCCTCCATAACCACGAGCTGTGGTAATAACTCTTGCTAATGGTTTCTTTGGGTCTGCATCAATCAAAGCTATTTCACGGTTTTCCTCTTTTTCTAATAAACCAGAATCTTTCTTAACCCAGAAGTGGCATCTGTGACCGCCCTTAGAATGCATCTTGAATGTTGCCTCTAAATGTTTAGCTTGCCACTCTCTTTCAGGAACACGACCAGCATCATGAACGATAACAAGATCAGCTAGTTCTGAACCAGCTTTTGTTGCCCATTCTCTATTCGGTCCTCCAGCAGGCCCATCAACAAATGCAAAATCAAATTTGGTTGGTTCACCATCAGGTAATTTAAAAGTCTTACCATCCCATTGATAAATCTTTACATCCTTACCTTCTGGAATCATATCGCTAATCTTTTTAATCCAACCTGGTTGTGTTTCAAATGATATTACTTTATCAACTAATGAGCTATAAAGTAATGTTGAAAGACCACATCCAAATTCAACAACAGTCTTAACATTAAACTTTTTAAAGATATCTCTGATATACAACCAGTCTCTATCTGTAACACTTCCACCTCCCCATTTGAATCCATATTTGGTTAATAGATCTTCATCAATAGCATCAGGTTTAGGTGCTACAAAGACTCTCTTTTCTTTTGTAATATTTTTGAAAAATTTGTTTGGTATTTTCTTTCCGTATTCTAATCTTCCTCCACGGTAATAGTTTTTAACCCCAGCGGCGATTTCTTCGGGTTCAATAATATCCACGCATTTCGGAATCTTTTTGTCATTGTAGTCCACAAGAGCTTTACACCCTTCCAGCTTGCAAGCCCAACATGCTGTGTGCTGCACACAAGGCAAAGTCCCATTTCGTTCAATATACTGTTGACCAAAATAGTGAGTGAACCATGCCGGTTCACGACCCCCTGCAACAACGACAGCAGGATTACCAAAAGCAGCAGAGAGATGCATATGCATAGATACAAGCCCAAGACTACCCTGCGAATGAAGGAAAATATTGAATAGATCCCGTATACCAGTATTCCTATCTTCCGTTTTACCAACATAATTAATCACTCCATCTAGTACAGGATAAGGATGCCCCTTGACACCCAGTTGAACAATTTTAATATCATCTTTCAAACAATTAATAACTTCTTGCCATTTATGATATTGTTTAGATGGCCATCCTGGTTCGCCTCCGTAAATAAAAATCCAATAAGGTCCATCAATAATCGGAGGTCTCTTATATTCTTCTTCGGTCATCCATATATCAGGTTTAATAGGACCTTGTACAAATTTGACACCCATCTTGTTTTGAATATCTAATCGGAACGCATTACACATATGATCGTTCCAGTAGTTTGATTTGTTTGTAAGGAACCCCGGACCTATTTTTAAAATCTTATCCGCATCTTTAAATTGATGATCTATATTTGGGTTATGATCCCAAATATGCATAGCTGTTGAAATAACTCCAACTTTGGTATTTGGGAATGCAGTTTTAAAATCCCGAACCCCTGCCGTGAATGTTAGAATATCTCCAAACGCTTGTCTGTTATGAAATACAACTTCTTTTGGAGGTTCCGCACCCGCACCGCCCGCACCACTTGTAAATTCTAAGTTAACGTGGGATGCTGCATCTTCAACTATCTCTTTTGCAACTTTTTCATCAGGTAGGATGTGGTGAATGTGACCATCTGCATATTTAGCAGAGATCAGCATGTCTGTGGCATCAGTTCTTTTAGCAATATCATCGTTTAAAGTTTGAGCTTCCTTCTTTAGCATATTCGACAACTTCATTTATGTATATCCTTTCATGATTGGTCTATTTTGATTTTGTTCCAATTTTTAAGTTTAGCTTCTTGGTTATTGTTCCTTCTTAAATTCTTCCCTAATAGATTCAATTATTTCATTTTTTAATTGTTCATGGCCGTCTATAGTTGTTTTATGGTCTTCAATTCTGTTATCCGCCGAAGTATTTTCTCTCGTATTATATGTTATAACTCCTATCAGTCCTGCTACTGTAAATAAGCTGAAAGTAACTACTACAACTATTATCATAGTTCTAACTTTTCCAGCGATTTTCTTTACCTCATTCAAAATAACATCCGTTGTTGTTCCAACCTTTTCGGTGCAAGTTTCTATTTCATTTGCTGAATCTTTTGTATGATCTTTTAATAGTTGTTTCAGTTCTTCCATAGGAAGGTTTTTTATATAATTTCCTATGTTATTTTGATTTGTCAACATAACTTGACACATTTGCTGTGTATCTTTGATAGCATCTTTTAACGTATCAAATAATTTTAATAATAGATCCACTTCAGCCATTTAGAACACCTCAAACGTTATTAGAAATAGATTGAATATTTAACTTAACGTCTATTATTTTATTTTCTTTTGACACACTTTGACCTTTCAACTCATCACGCCATTGACGTATTCTGTTTTCTAACTCATTAAAAATATATTCTTCTTTTTTCTTAACTTCTTCTCTTGATCTTTTTGCTTCGGTAATATCAATTGCTATTACTCGAGCTCCTATAACCTTTCCTTTTTCATCTTCCTTATATTGAGAAGTAATAAGAATCCAAATTGTGGAACCATCTTTTATTTTCGCTTCATATTCAAAAGTTTTTTCAATATAATCGCCCTTATTCATAGCGTCCAATCTCATTATCCAATCTTTTATACTATTTTCTGTAAGCATTTTAGATGGACTCATAGACAATAGTTCTTCTTTGGTCCATCCTGTCAATTTACACATAACATTATTTACATAAGTGAATTTATCATTTATAAAATCCATTTCATATATTCCAGCATTAGTAGCTTCAATCAGATTTCTATAATGTTCTTCACTTTGTTCTAATTCGTTTTTTATTTTGGTTCTTTCGATTGCGTACTTTAAGGATCGAATAAGTAGATTTTCACTTACAGGTTTAATTAAAAAATCCTGAGCTCCGAGTTTAACACATTCACATGCTATTTCTTCATGTTTTGAAATTATAACAATTGGTAGAAAATCACACGCCTCATTAACTTTTAGATAAGTGTTTACTCCAACGCTATTCGGAAGCATTAGATCTAAGAGAATCACATCAATATTACATCTATCAAGATCAATGCATTCCGTTTTTAAAAATTCTAATCCAGATTTCAAATCAGCTCTGTGAGTAACAGAAAACTTAATATGCTTATCAGATTTTAACAGTTGAATGGTAGCGCTGGCAGTTCTCTCATCATCCTCAATGAAAAGTAAATTGATTTTTTCAGGAATGAATACCATTATTATTTCCCCCTGATTATAATATATCCTCATGTTTTTAGATTCAACAATTTGTTCTAAATTTGTATCTAAGTTCTATATATATAAATAAATGATAAACAACATTCATCTTACAAAAGGAGGATATTCATGTTTACACTAATTTGTATAGGTATTGTGATTTACTATTGGAGGGATGTTAAGGATGATTATATCCCAGTTTATGCAGCGGTCTGTTCAGCTACAATCATTTGGGTTGAGTTAATCACCAATCTGAGCTTGATTAATATGCTCTCAACCCACATTATCAATATTTACACGATGTTATAAGGAGGGTTAATGTTATGATGCCAGAACCTGGAACACAGAAATTTGAAAATATGATTGACTTCATGAGGAAAGATCTTGATTCAGGCATGGGATACTCCAAACTGATTGAGGCTGCCAAAAAAATGTTTAAAGAACAAGGGCGGGACTTTAACGCTGAGTTCGAAAAATGGAAAGAAAAACTTTAAAAAGGAGAAAATAAAATGGAAATCTTAGGGATCATTACTTATCTGATCTTATGTTTATGTGCCTGGGTGATAGCAAGCAGGAAAGGTCGTTTCGGTTTCGGCTACTTTCTGTTATCAATAATTTTCACCCCGTTGCTTGGTTTGATCATCGCTTTCGTCGTAAGTGACAAATCGAAACAGATAGTTATAATCAATAATATTAACAATTCAGGAGGGTAAAAATCTGATCTCGGCATACAATGGGGGACGTTGTTTAGTCCCCCAATTTCATTCTACTGTGAAACTGCTGTTTTTTTATATTACGGATTCTTTCTTTATATTCTCTTTTAGCTATTTTAAATTTAACTTTTTGTATTTTCTTTTCTATGTCAACAGCTCTATCCTCATATTTTTCAATAAAGTATCTTACTTTTTCTCTACATCTACCGGGGCGTCTACTTTGATCACAGGTATGACCATGTGTCTTCAATTTATTTAATATATCCTTAGCATTTTCTAATTGCTTTTCATAAACACAAAGATCTAATCTTAATCCGTCATCTTTGAACTTAGTACAAAAACCTTTTTCTAT
>Ga0307377_10004791_pt1 | contig 14696 bp, 13 predicted proteins | sample TR3MG_FD_202535 | JGI IMG/M metagenome (GOLD analysis project Ga0307377, IMG submission 202535) | Soil microbial communities from Risofladan, Vaasa, Finland - TR-3 | ecosystem: Environmental > Terrestrial > Soil > Coastal area > Acid sulfate soil | place: Finland: Risofladan, Vaasa | collected... | reverse complement strand
CGAGGACTAGGAGTACCTATACCTACATAACCCGTTGTATCAATTACTAATTCTTCCCTAAACGTACCAAGCGTTGTAACAATATCATTACTATCCGTTCTGTGACCTAATCTAAGTTTAAAACTACTTCCTGCCACAAGTGCCCCTTCATAACCGGGATATTTTATTAACCCTATTCTCCTATTTACATCATACTGGTCATCTACCACTATTCCCCCATATTCTCCATGTCCTTTTATAATACCAACAACCTCTAAGTTATTATATGGATTATTAGTACCTATACCTAAATACCCTGTTACTTGGACACCTCCACTAATTGTTGCAAGTTTAATTCCTTCTGTACCATAATATAATGAAGTTGCCCCACCAAAAGCAACAGAAAATTGTGTCGCATCTAATTCATCTTGAATAGTAAATAGATCCCCGGTATTATTATATACAAAGGCTGCTACTGCTGCCCCTGACCATAAAGCCAGCACTGCATCTACAGTAGTTGCTGCCTTAACAGCCAAGGTAGATGCTCCAAAAGTAAGATTAGCATCTCCTTCTATTTCTTTAGAGGTAGATGTCCATACGGCTACCTGATTATTTGATTGTGTTCCTGCTGTTACATCACCACTACCCGCAGGTACTGACCAAGCTCCTGAACCATCAAGGTAATATGTTGCACCTACGCTATTTGATCCTGGAACTACTCCTTTTGTTGTAGCTGCCGTAGCAAACTGGTCAAGTAAAGTTGTTGCCTGAGTCCCAGTTAAAGACTCTACATTACCTGTAGAAGCTGTGACACGTCCTAAAATTCTGGCTGTAGCAATCTGAGCCATCATTCCGAGTGTAACCCTATTAGCTCCAATAGTTGTAGTTATAGCCGTTGTTCCTGTACCAGAAACATCTCCTGACAAAGTTATTGTTTGATTACCAGTTAACCAACTTAGATCATTGCTTATCTCTGATCCCAATAACTGCCTAATAGAATAAGTTGTAGCACTGTCAGCTGCCAATACATGACCCAATGTTTCACCGGAGATAGTGTGACTAAGTAAAGTATGAGAAAGAGGAGTCCTGGCATCTGACAACCGTGAATCTGCAGTGTCTATCAAGGTAGCATCTGAAATAGCTGAGTTAAGGGTTGCAAGGGTAGTTATCGATGTACCCCATGCTGACCCAGTAGATAGTGCTATCCCCGCACCTGGGTATACCATATCATTTACAGTTAAGTCATAGATAGTAGTACTTGTTCTAAACTTTAATTTATCTGAATCTGCCTCATCTACATATAAACGTCCATAACCAGATGTAGCTGCATCGGGAACTGTGGTTCCTCTTATTGAAAGGAATGAATTAAATGCAACCCAAGCAGTATTCTTTACCACCCCAAACACAATACTACCAGCTGCCATAGTAGTAGTGAAATTTATATTACTATCCGCATAAACCAAGAATTGATTTATTGTACTAGCACTTGCTCCAAACTCAATATTAGTAACCCCAGATTGTCCTGCTATATAAAAAGTATTACTACCCCATGTAACGTTACCCCCACTATCTGTCAATACTTTAGTACCTGTATCCCACACTGCAAGATCATATTGAGTATAAGCATTAGCCGTTACATCTCCTCCAGACATAGCAGCTAATTGAGTTAATGTGTGTGGACCAGTAGTTCCATCTTGAAATGTCATATTAATTATGGCCGTATATAATGTTCCATCTTCTATTTTAAGACTTTCAATAGTTACACCCGCATCAAGAATATATTCATCCAACTTATCAAAACGTATTGGATCCACTACATCTATTCCATAACTAGTAGTATATTCCTGTAATATATCCACAGCTAAAGTCCCTGTAATATCTGCATCACCTGTTACTGTAAGTAGTGAACCTGTAAATAATAGGTTAGCCTCGGCTTGTAAATCATACCCAGTATCATTACTAGTTATTACCTTATTATTACCTTGATTTTGTACTGTATATAAATTAGGTGGGTTTGTTATTCTTGCCCAATCTACTTGTTTTTTACCAGAGGCTTCTCCTTCGAAAAAAGCATTTATCTCAGTTTCTGTATAAACATCTGTTATACCATATCCAGCCAATGTAGTAGGAGTCCCTGTAAAATTAGCCCAAGAAAGATAATAAGAACCTATCTGATTATTTAATCTTTCTGAATCATCTACTACCCCATTAGTATTAGTATCATAGGTAGATTTATACATATCCCCTCCACTCCCTCCCCCTAATCCTAAAACCACACTATCTACATATAGTTTAACAGCCCTTGAAGTAGGTACCATATTATTCCCACCTAATAATAGAGAATTAGTCTCAGCATTAAGCATAAGGTTATAACTACTCATATATAAAAATGGTTGAGCCCCTATCCTTACCCCACCAGTAATTAAACTTGTAGCCAATGGTACCGATGCTACATATAATTTGAAAGTAATGGGATTATATTTAATAGTACTATCATCTATCTTAGCCCCAAGATACCCCGCCAGTGGGTCATTCACGTGAGTCTTAACTTGATATGAGGGTTCAAGGATTGCTGGTTCAAATAGGAATGATTCAACCATTGAATATATTGGATCAGCCAACCTAGTCATGGAATCTTCCATTTCATCTCTCATCTCACTAGGCATAGGTTGTCCAGCTATGACAGGATAACGAGAGTTATCTATCATGGCAGTATGAACTGCACCTATAAAGCTTGATCTACTCTGTGCCATTAATGTAAGATTTTTTCATTTTCAATATAAGCCTGATCTGTTTCTGTAACATTAATAGGAGCAGGGGGACTAGGTAATATTGGTCCGGCCATCCCAGAGATTGGGTCTATTACTTGGTGGACCCTGTAGTGGGCTAAGAAATTATTTACTTTATCTTCTATTTTATTTAACATCTCTGTTAATTCTATGACCTTTACTAATCCCTCATTCTCACCATGATTTATTATTATCTTTTCTACATCATCCCTATCATCAATTATAATGATTTGCCCTTTCGGAGTTTTAAATCCATATACTTGAGCGGAAATAAATTCCTGAGGCTTTTCACCCAAGGCATAATGACCATGGAGCCACATAGGAGAAGATACATTCCCAGATTCAAATTCTACCCATACCATATCACCCCTTAAAGGAAGCATCTGAATTCCATAATTTACCCCAGAAAAAGTATGCTTTGGCCAAGCCCATACGTTAAGAGTTTTCCCCCTTGCTATTACTGGAACTTGAACCTTCACCCTATTCATTTTATCGGGATCCTCATTGTCTACAACATAACCCCGATAAGAAGAATAGTACTTACCGACCGACTCTAATCCATAGTAAATAATTTTTTCTATAAAAGTCCTTAACATCATCGGTCTTCAACATTAGTCTCACGTGATTCTCTTATATGTCGTTTCTCTATCTCCTCTACTAATTCATCTAAAGGAACCCCCTCCCTTTCTAAAATGAAATCTGATAAAGGAATATAAATATCAATTTTACTTAATGGTACGCCAATACCAATACCCGCAGCTGTTTGAGTAGAAACATATATTTGCAAATTCCAACCATTAAATAAAGCCTCTTCTCTATGAAATCTATCTATAACCTCTTGACCTTCTCCACCCTCTATTATATTCCCATTTTCATCTACTATGGCTTGTCTTGCAGTCTGAGATATCCCCATAAGAGCAGCCTTAGGCATAATCTTAAAAGCTTCACAATTGGTTTTATAACCTTGCTTAGTAATTACATGTTCTGCTTTCTTAATATAATAATCCCCGGAATGAACTTCTTGAATATTTCCTAATCTAACTATAGTCTCGGTTATCAAAATAGGATCTCCCTCTATTATCATATTAGCTTCAATCTTATCCATCTCTGCTTCCCTTGCGATATTATCTATCATATCCCTTCTTTCATCTGAAGTTTGTCCAGCTAACATATAAACATGAAAAGGAATGGGAGTTTGAAATTCTGGGATAAAATTAGGATCATATACCATTCCCACTGGGGCAACATGGCCCTCAATTAAATTCTTAGATGGGTCATCAATAATAAATTGCCCAGTAGTATATTTTTGATCAGCTGGAAATAAGTTTCCTTTAACATAACCCCCCGCACGATAAGCCATTAAATCTAATCTCTGAACTCTATATATATGAGAAGCCCTATATGTTGCTAAAAAATTAGTTAATAATTGTCTCCTAGTATATTTTGATATAGATTTATCAGTAATAATCTTATTCAAATCTTGTAGATTTTCCAATTCCTTTATATATATATCCTCATAATATGCAATCTTTTCTTCTGGGCTCATATAAGGAGAAGAAACAGATCTTTGCTCGAAGGCTTCATATTTAGAAGCAATATCTAAATCTATTAGATATCCTGGTTCTTGGTTATAATTGTAAGTTTTTAATGGAACACTACCCAAATACCTATTATGTATTAAAATTGTATCTCCCCTACCTGAAATATACCATGGCCCATTAGGGGCATACTTAAATACATCTCTCAATACTTGATAGGGAGATCTATTGCCATCTGTGAAATTTCTTTCTTTATTTAAAAAATCACTTAGCTCATCACTAATACCTAAGTATATCTCGCCATTGGATGGTGGTGGATTAATCTGGGTTTTGGTAGCGTCATCAAAAATCTTTTCAATTACTTTTTTAATTAAACCAGCCCCATCTTCCCAAGGATCAAAATTTGGCCCCTCATATTTAAGACCCGTATGCCATTCAGTTTCTTTCTCTGGTAATTTTTCTTTTGATTGTTTATACACGATATTACCAAATTCTTTTATTACCACCTTATATGAATAACCCCTTTCACTACTACTCTTAATTGCAAGGTATTCTAATATTGTAACTTGGTCAGAACTATCCCCCTTAGAGGTTTTTAAATAAGTAACATAATCTGTACATTCTAAATCAACCCATATAATATCAGCCCCATATTTAGTCTTAATATCCCTTACCACTACAGTTGCTTTAGGACTAACAGGACCCCCAGCATATCCCCATTGTACTACTAAATTTGTACCGTAAGTTATATTTATCAAATCTAGTGGATTAACCTTATCTGCCTGTATCTTAATCTTACAAATATCATCATCCTCATCATCATAAAGATATCTCATATCAACTACAGACATCCCAGCTTCTCCAAAAGACGTAATCAACTCTTGGCCATTTACATCATAGATAATTATAATGGGAGTTTTTACCGAATCCTGAAGATTAGCCATATATACTAAAGATAACAGAAATATTAGGAATAATAAGTGTTTCATTTATAGTAAGATCAAAGATATCCTCAATGTTATTATTGGCATCAGCAATAAGATACCATAAATATTGGTTCCCAAAATATTTTTGAGCTATTTTTAACAGGTCATCGTCTTCTTGTATTACATGAAAAGTATCTCCGATTCCAAATATATAATTCATCGGAGTTCTATATAGAGCTTCATCTCCATTACTAAATGTAACAAAATAACCCCTATCATATAAACCCTCGATTCTCATACTAGTTTATTTTATATGGTTGAATAGATAATATCTTTTTAGCAGTCAAATTAGTACTAGATATACGTGCTAAAGTTACTTGTTGGTATGCCTGTACCGGAAGCATATATGTATTTTGCACTGACCCCTTAAATACTTGAGATCTATTGAATTGTACCAATCTATAAGGAGCCTTAATTACTACGAATTCATGATCCCCAAATAAATAATTATGCCTACCCCATTGTAAAATAATGGTAGGAGGAGATTTAAAATACCCATCACTTTTAGATAAGGATTCTATAATTCTACAATCTCTAATCACATCTTGTCTGTTCTCCTCAAAAGAATGCCAATCTATTTCAAATTCCAGCTTATCTTCTGAACCAGTAAAATGATATCTAGCAGTATTACGTCCCATGGGTTTGATCGCAGCAAAAGTTGATTCAGAGTTATACTCCAAAGTCTTAGGGATAAAAGGTAATTTAACTTTATGAAGAGCTGGCAAATCACCCCAAGCATCTTTTATAATAATATATACTGCATCAGAAGGAAAAGACCCACTACTATCAGGGCTTTCTCCAAGGGTAAAAAACTTTGAATGGGTATTTGTATTAGGAGCAAAAGCCCTAACCCCAGCGGTATCAATTCTATTTTTAAGATCATCACGGTATGGGGTTATCTCACTATGATCACGGGTGTTAGGAGAAAAGGATCCGAAGATCTTAGTATCAATACCCGCTTCTAAATTAGGTGTTTGTTGACTAACTCTTCTGAAAAATATGATAGCTCTACGAGCATCCATACTCCATTGTATTCCCCTACTAAAAGGTTTAGAAGGAGTAAAAGTATGATACCTAGTAAATAAAGGACTTGTTATTATTGCCATTATTGCATCCCCGCATTATGATAAGACCTTCTAGAAACTTCCATTACTTTTTCTAAAGTCCTACCGGTTATTTCTTCTCCATCTAAGTATATATTAATAATTGGTTGTGTTTGCATATAAGCATTTTGTTCTTCTCTCATACCTCCTGCCCCTAATGTTTTCTGAACCATTGCTTGGAAACCAGGAGGTGTAATATCTTGTGAACCAAGAACATTTAAATTAAGTATGTCCTTAGCTGCCATTAATCTATTCTTATTAAATTCTAGAAATTCAATAGCACCAACTCTACCTCCCATCATTAAATCTTTATTTTTTCTAATCGTTTCAGCATGATTTTGTGTAGCTTCTCTGTTTTTTCTAAGAGCCCCAACTAATAACCCAATAGCGCCAGGTATTACAAATGCAAGGGCTATCCCTAATGGGCCCCCCAATACTCCAGCTATCCTACCCAAAATAGGTAATAATGCCCGACCCCCTGCTAATCCCAATGCTGCTCTACCTACAGTCTGACCCGCTACTTTTCTAGCCCCATACCTAGCCGCATACCTAGCGGCAGCACCAGCACTAATCGCAGCTCCTGCTCTACCAGTTCTTCCACCTACTGTTCTATATAAACCTCCTGCAACATTTACTCCTACTACCCCCCGAGTAGCCATACCTCCAATTGAAGCCGCAGCTGCGGCTCTAGCTGCAACTGAATACTGCATAGCAGATGTAGTCATGGCTCTATACCCAGTTACAGTAGCAGCCGCATAACGAGTCATTAAAGCAGTATTCTGTAAAGTAATTAATGCTATTCCCGCCTTAATAGCCTTAAGCCCAAAAGCTACTGTTTTTATTACAAGAAATCCTGCCAATGCAGATGACATAAAATTCCCCAATATGGGAATTTTAAATAACCATTGTAAACCTTTAATAAATCCCTCTAATAGTCTTAAAACAGGTCTTAATACAGGTACTAAACCTTCAGTAAAGAATATCCCCAAGTGTGTCCACACTGCTTTTAATCTTCTAATAGAACCCTCTAAAGTATCCATCATACCCATTGAAATTTCTGTAGCTCTACCTTGAGCCCCTTGGAATATATTAAGATGGTTTATAAATCTTTCATAATTTGCTATCAATAATAAACCAGCTCTGGCACCCCTAACCCCAAATAATACTTTAGATATATTATATCGTTCAACTGTACCCATCCCCACCATTGCATTTTTAAGAACAGTAATATTCTGAACCATAGAATTTAGATTACCGCTAGCATCTTGAAAATCATCAGCACTGAGACCTAGAGCCTCCAAAGCTTTCTTTTGAGTACCAGAAGCAAAATTACCTATAGCTTGAGCCAAATATCTCATAGAATTTTCGAAAGCAACACCAGCCATAGATCCCTGCATACCAGCATCTGCCAAAGTCATTAAAATGGCTGTCGATTCTTCTAATACAATATTTAAAGTTCTAGCAGTAGAAGCCGAATATTTCAAAGCTTCACCTAATTCAAATACATTAGTATTCGCACTGGTAGCTGCCTCTGCTAAAATATCTGCAACATATCCAGATTCTGAAGCCTCTTTCTTAAAGGCAATCATAATATTAGTTAGGATATCTGCAGCTCCCCCTCTTCCTGCAATACTAAGATTAGCGGCAGCGGCTAAGTTAACCGCAGCAGCAACGTTACCGGTAATATCTTCGTATTTCATACCGGCCATTGCCATGAATCGCATACCTTCTGCTACATCTTTAGCAAAGAAAATAGTACTCTGACCCAAGTCCATAGCTTGATCAGAGAGTTTAGCTTGTTCAGCAACGGTAGACTTAGAAATTTGCTTAACAAACTCCATTTCAAAACCAAACTGAGCAGCAGACTTAACTACTTGTCCCATCCTCCTTATAGCCAACCCACCAGCTACAGCCAATCCCGCATACATATTGCGTTGCTGTCTCAGCTGATCCTCCTGCATTCTACGTAACTGTTCTGTAGTCTGTTGGGCGCTTGTACGTACACGGGCTGCCGGTCCGCTAAATTGATCCCGGAGAAACATAGTTACACCCACTCCGAGAGTACTCCCGCCGCCTAACATGACTTAATTTTTATGTAAATAAAAGCCATAGATAATATCATCACCTACTTTTTTTTTGTAACTTTTCCACTTCTCTATCGTATTCATCACAAAGTTCTAAAAATCTTTTACGAGTTTTAATAGGTAAATTCCTAAATTCTGAATATGAGATATGAATATGATATTGGGAAATTCTAAAAAACTCTGCCTCTAGATTTCCCGTGGAAAGAAAAAATCGGGTGCTCCCACTACGGGGTAATTTATTACCGCACCAGTTTTAGGATGTTTTAACTCAGAAACCAAGGTTATCGTAAGATCATTCTCAGATACGTCATTTCTAATTTCCATCATATCCATTGGAGTAAAGGTTTTAAAGTTTTGAACCTTTTGCCAAGTTTCTCCAATCTTTAATTCTATACCTCTAGCTAAAAGTTCAGCATTAACACTTTGTTGATCATCAGGTAAACCCATTAACCATCTTTCTCCATTGCCATCTATAAATTTATATTTAATAAATTTACCCGACTCAAGTTTTAATTCTCTTTCTTTATCTTTACCATATTTATGAGGAGGTATTCTGAACTCGAAGTATTCTGGATCCCCTTTTTCAGGAAAGGGTTTCTCATCATTATAATAATCCCAGATATATAACCCAAGGTCTTCTTCATAATCTACTTCAAAATCATCAGGCCATTTATAAGTAAACTTAAGAGTTTGTCCGATAGAAAATATCCTACTAGCAATCATAATAAAATATTTATCGCAGAGTTTTAGGTCTCTGGCAGTATCCAGATTAAATTTACCATTCTCTGTAATATCAGTATGAACTATAATTCCAGCAACAAACTTATTAAATGATGTACCATCCACAACCCCTTGAGCATTAGATAGGATATCATCATCTTCTCCGGTTTGTTGTCTAATAGTAACCTGATCTCCTGAAGGTGTGATCAATATTAGAGTTTCACCATAAACTTCTTTTAACTTCTCGGGGTTTTGTTTCATAGTTTATTTAATTTAATTAATAATAGTACTTCTCTGAACTAGCCCTTCTACAAAAAAGGGACCTGTCACAATGACATTGTCCCCTTTAAGAGCTATGGACCAAGACCTAGAGAAGTTAAATCTTTGCGAGCTTATCTACTGAAAATTCCACGTTTTCAATTGTGTTATCAGAAGTCTGACGATCAAGCTCAGTACCTGGTAATGAAGAAGGCCATACACCTTGGGCAACCCAAGTGTTAAGAATTGTTGCTCCATCTTCTGCCATTTCTACAATGGTAATAACCTTCTTATAAATCTGTGGTGGAGCACCCCCCCCGAGTACTGAACTCTGGCAAGTATCAAACCATGACCACATATAAGCATCCCCCTGATCAGAAGGTAAAAGCTTTTCACATACAATCTTACCATACGTTACTCTACCCGCTGTCTTAATATCATGATTGGTATCACCATGGGGTACCTCTTCAATATCAGCATCCGGAATTTTTACCTTTTGAAATAAGAAAGGGTTAATTGGATCCGGACTAATTTGGATAGAGAAATTATATCTCTTTCTTGGATTAGCAAACTTAGCCATATTATTTAGTTTAAGATGTTAGTTATTGAATATATACACCTTCACCCTGCACGAGCATAAGGTTAAATGTTAATTCTTGCAGTGAGGGGATAGGCCATACTTTCAAATCAATTCTATACTTACCATTCTGTACATCTACTGAATCATTGAGTTGAAGGTCGTCTATTGTATTAGCAAACTGATCTCCATAATATTCATATTTATACAGAGCACGATATGCTGGTGAAGTCAACCTGTCAAGATAAGGTTTAAGGTGGTAATATATTTTGTTAAATGTAATGGGATCGCAGGGGTCTTCAAGATAGGTTTCAAGGATTGGCTTAAGAGTTTTCTTCATCCAGATAACCAAGAATACCACACTTAGGAATCGTTCCTGATCATTAGCAAGCTGAGCAGAGAAGTTACCAGAAAGTTGTGTGATACTATTACGATGTACCATAGCATTAACCTGAGCATTTGCTAAAGCATTCAAATCTACAAATCCCCCAGGTGTACCAAAATTATTTACAACCCCAATAGCATCAGATACAGCTCCCTTGGTTTGTCCAGCTAATGAATACCATTCTCCAAACTGACTGTGTACATGAGCAGCTATCCCAAGAACATCTCCCATCTCAGATATGGATTTCTCTTGAAGGGTTGCTTCTTCTCTTATTTTAATACCCCCACAATATATACCCCCATATTTAGAATTACTGGCAATAGTTTCCCTACTGGTAATGAGAGCGGCTGAAGTAGTTTCCGCATTTGGTAAGTGTGCAAAGAATACAAGGTCTTTTCTTGCAGCTGCATAAGTAATACCAGCAGCATTCAATGTATCATCATCCATCTCAGGAACTGCCATAATCATTCCATCATCCACATTGTCAAATGCAACCATTGCCGTAGAATAATCAGAAGCGATATGACCTGAAGCAGTTACCCCATCTGCAAAAGCAACCGCTGCCGCAACAACAGGGACTAAAAGAACAGCAGCAGAGGCATCAAGATAAGTAAAATCAAAATTCTGAGACATTGCTTTTACCTCATCCAAACAAGTTTGAGTATTAGCAGTATCTGCAATAAAAGCAGAAATATTTTCATAAATCTCATTTAAAGCTGACTCGTTAGCATGAACTAATTCCATATTCCAATAATCAGTACTTCCATTAGAAGCAAGCTTAATTTCAATTGAAAAATTATTATAATCTGCTCCCTTATATTTAGGTATTACTGAAAACAGATTTACTGGTACCCCATCAGCATTAGGTATACTTTTTGATGTAGCTTTTACAGCTGCTACTGAAGCAGCGTCAACATTACATACTCTTAATGTCGCACCCCTTTTTAAAGCTCTCTTACAAAGCAAAGGAAAATCCGAAGAAACTAACAAACCACCAAAAGTCCTTTCAAATTGTGGCCAACCCCTGACCAAAGAAGCTATTATTCCAGGTTGTTCTACGGGACCTCTTTTAGTAAGCCCTAGCACATAAAAAATACCAGGAAGAGGTGTTGATACTCCAGGTGTAAAATTCTTTATGTTAAACTGTACGTTAGCTGCGTTTGGCATGGCTATAAAATTTTATGATTTTTAATCTTCTAATAAAAATTACAAAGAATACTTATATGTATAACAACCCTAGTATTGTTAACTTATTAGGTTAGGGTTATATTATCAGATAAATGATTATGTAAAGAATCATCTACTAAAATTGAAGTAATAACTAATTCATTACTATCAACCCCCCAAATCCCATTCATGTACTTCTGAATATTAGTGTTTAAAGTTATTTTTGAGATCTTAGCTATGGTTGCATAAACTTCTACATCTTCACGGTCCCAAGCATCTGGGATTTCATAAGCATATACATGTTCTATTATACCTTCACCTGTATTACTTTGATCATAATAATTAAGATAACGAACAAAGAAAGTTTTCGTAGCATCATTATACCATGGTAGATAACCCCTACGTGGAATAGCTAAAGCCATTACAGCATTCAGTATTCTTGATTGGGCTATACTATTAGATATGAGATGAAAGTTTACGTAAAAGTCTACTGTCTGTGGGGGCGTAACTAAAGCCCCATAGTGAGTAGTCTTATCATTAAAGAACCTACGTGGATCTCCCCCTAAAGCCCCAGGCAAAAAGTTTCCTGAATCAATAACAATCCTTGGTACTTTCTTAACTCCCCTAGTTTCATTGCTTGCCCCACTAAACAATTCTATAGCAAAACCTTTAGCAGTAACAATAGTAACTATAGCAGCTTTCCATAATGCCCAACCTGGTACTGTATCTGGATATGTATCAGTATTTGCAATATCTGGTAAGTATTCCTTAGCCACCAATTCCAAACGGACGGCCTCAAACAAACTTCTCTCGATAATCTCTTGTATATTTGTTAATACCGTTATTGACATTACATTTTACTTACGGGTATGCCTTGAGCTCTAAGTCCCAACATTATACTAGTTTCTAAATAAATTCTTAATCCCTTCAACCCTTTCATATCCTCTTTAAAAGTATCAGAAAATACAGGCCTTGCTGGAATATGTAAACCACCCATAGTTCCATGTTCAAGAACATTGGCATATTCACTAATTGTTAATCTATTCTGATCCTTATCATGATACTTTTCTCTTTTTTCATTTCTAGGTATTCCAACTCCAACTCTTCCCTCGGGTAATTTCATTACTTCTATGGCATCATGCATAGCCCTACTCCATACAAGTAAACTTGCTGGCCCCCCATGTTTTTGTTTATAATAAGCATAGGCAGGTGAATGCCCGGGGTATCCAAATCTTTTACCACCCTCTCTTATATTTTTTTTAACCCTATCTCTATACTCTTCAGCAAATTGTCTTTGGGCCCCAGAAGCAATTAACATTACCTGGGGTCCAAAAGTATTCATCAATTGAGTTAACCTATAATAATTCCCCTCAAGTTTAATCTCTATATTAAACCCACCCCTTGTTCTAACCCCATGTTGAGCACCAAGTATCATTGATAAATTTTCTCTTAAGTGAACTTAATATTTGTCAATTCCTGTTGGTGTTTCTTTTCTACTAAGCATTATGTAAAACATTAAGGGTTTATCCCCTGCCTGTGCTACTTCTGTTTCCCCCCCAGATCGATACTCTATACCTCTATGTATAAATTGATCCTTTCCAGGATCCATTTCAAAAAATTCATCTGAGTTTAAATACCCAAGATCTTCAAGGTATTTCTTATTTAATACCAGAACTATATTCTCATCATCTAATTGACCTCCCACTGTTTCCTTACTCATAGGCCATGTACGGAATATATTATAGGCAATCAAACAGTTTAAGGTAATATTTGTATAATCATCTACCCCCCCAGTATCCTCGCCGTATCTTTGAAAACCTCTAGTATGTCTACGCCAAATAATAGTATCCTGATTAAAGCTTTCCGAAGCTTGGTTAACCACATTTCTATACTGTTGCCACTGAGCTGAAGTTAACATAATCTAAAGTACTATAGATATAATGAATTTTACTTTCAATCATCAGGGTCATTCATCCAACCAAGCTTCTTAAAAATACCGGCAGATAATCCGTTAAGTAAAGATGTTTTCCCTACAAAGAATATCCAACCTAACAGTAGAAGAGCAACGATTTCGAGTAAACTCAATTCATGAGCTCCTTCTTTAAGATCTAACTTACTTATTATAAAAAGTGTAAGAGTAATCAGCCAGATAATAATACCTATTGCTGACATAAACCAATGCTTAAAAATTCTTCCTTTCATGATTATTTATTTATTAGTTAAAAGTTCTTTAATAGCTGTTATTATTATTCCGAATTTAAACAGTATAACCCCTATTACAGTCCCGGCAGCAGATACTACCGCCGTTATTTTTATCCGCCACGCTGTATTCTTATTTACCTTATATTTTATTCTCTTTACTTCTCCTACTAATCCCCCATTGCCTTCACTTTCATAATCTGTGCCGGCTAGTAAATAATGGATTTGGTTTATCCTGCTCATCTGTTCCGCCTGATTGACTTGCACATTATCTAAACTCTCCCCAAACTCCTTTTGTTTTAACTCAAGTTTATTAAACCTTTGGTCTATATCTTTGTAATATGCAGGTCTGGGTTGTGGCATAATTAATATTTTATCAGTTTAAGCTCAACAGCTTCCTTTAGGACGGTCTCCTGCTTTTCTACCAGCTTATAAATTTCTTCGTTTTTCACCTGAATTATTTATTGTTTATAAAGCCTAAGATGTAATTGTAGTTTTCCATGATTGTTATTTTATATAAGCTCTTTAAACTGTTTCATCTCTTTGTAATATGCTGGTGTGCGGGTCATATGAACGCCTTTTATTATAATGGCAAGTCACAAGCAATGACAGTAACATTTGCATCATAAACCTTCCCTACTGTCGAGATTACCCCGTGGCTATCTGCAAGGTCAATACTCATTGTAGAAATGGCTGAGCCATTAAATAAAGCATACCCCGCCCTTAATGGCTCAGAATAAGTTGTTCCCCTGCTTACTAATGTATAGACTGTTCCGGTGAGATTAGGATAGCATATATATTGAGGTGTTACAAAAACAACATTCGTTAAATTTATGTCAACATTGGTGGTTTCATCACCGTATATAAGATTGTTTAAATTTGTAATCTCAGTATCTGTGATGTTTATCTCA
>Ga0307377_10004790_pt1 | contig 14700 bp, 16 predicted proteins | sample TR3MG_FD_202535 | JGI IMG/M metagenome (GOLD analysis project Ga0307377, IMG submission 202535) | Soil microbial communities from Risofladan, Vaasa, Finland - TR-3 | ecosystem: Environmental > Terrestrial > Soil > Coastal area > Acid sulfate soil | place: Finland: Risofladan, Vaasa | collected... | reverse complement strand
CCCCCGCTTCGGCGGAAGAAAGGCGCGGTGGCGCCACGGTATGATAGGGAGCATAGATGAGCGATAGCGTGAATGATGGCGAGGAGAACTGGACGCTCGTGATCCAGCCCAAGCGGAAGTGGCTCGACATAGACCTGCGGGAGATCATCCGCTACCGGGACCTGGTGTGGCTCTTCGTGAAGCGGGATTTCGTGACGGTGTACAAGCAGACGATCCTGGGACCGCTGTGGTTCGTCTTGAATCCGCTGTTCTCTACCATCGTTTACACGTTCATCTTCGGGAGTCTGGCCAAGATTCCGACGAACGGGATACCGCCGACGCTGTTCTACTACGGGGGCACGATGCTCTGGGGCTACTTCACCTCCTGTCTCAACAGCGCGGCGGACACGTTTACGGGGAACTCGGGGCTTTTCAGCAAGGTGTACTTTCCGAGGCTCACGGCGCCGATCTCGAAGGTGTTCTCCAATCTTTTTTCCGCGGGGATTCAGCTGGCGACGCTCATTGCCTTCTATATCTATTACGCGGCAACCGGGGCCATCGTGCGGCCCACCTGGGGAGCTCTGGCGATACCCCTGATTTTCCTCCAGCTCGCGGCTCTCGGGACGGGTTTCGGCATGGTGGTGTCGGCGCTCACGACCAAGTACCGGGACTTGCGGCAACTCATAGGTTTCGGCATCGGGCTGTGGATGTACGCGACGCCCATCGTGTATCCGCTAACCCAGGTACCGGAGAAGTACCGCTGGATCATGCTGGTCAATCCGGTGACGGTGCCGATCGAGACCTTCCGGGCTGTGGCCTACGGGGTGGGCGGGGTGGGGCCGGGACAGCTGGCCATAAGCGTGGTCGTCACCTGCGCGTTCGTGTTTTTGGGGCTCATTCTTTTCAACCATAACGAGCGGACGTTCGTGGATGTGGTGTAAAAGAGAAGAATGGTGGAAAAAAGGCGCGAAGGCGCAGAGGGAAGAGTCCGAAATTATTGAATAATGGTTCGGAGAAGATGTGGAAGAAAGGCGCGAAGGCGCAGAGGAAGAGGATGTGGGAAAGGGAATCGGGTTCACGATGGACTATAGAGGAAGCAGGACGCGATGAGCATAGCGATACGGGCGGAGCATGTCTCCAAGGAATACAGGCTCGGGGTGATCAACCACGGGATGCTGTATAAGGACTTCCAGAGCTGGGTGGCGAGGAGGCTGGGGAGGCCCGACCCACATGGGAAGATTGGCGAGGATCATTTTCAGACCACTAATGATAAATTCTGGGCGCTCAAGGATGTAAGCTTTGATATAAAAGAAGGCGACCGAGTCGGTATTATAGGGAAGAATGGAGCGGGGAAAAGTACGCTTCTTAAGATACTTGCCAGGATTACTGCGCCGACAGAAGGGAATATCAAGATTAAAGGACGAGTAGCGAGTTTGCTTGAAGTGGGAACGGGGTTCCACGGCGAGCTTACGGGTAGGGAAAATATTTACCTCAATGGCGCCATCTTGGGGATGAAGAAGCGAGAGATCGATAGAAAATTGGAGGAGATTATTGACTTTAGCGGTATTGAAAACCATATAGATACGCCGGTGAAGAGGTATTCTAGCGGCATGTATGTGCGGCTGGCGTTCGCGGTAGCCGCACACTTGGATAGCGAAATACTACTGGCGGATGAAGTGCTTGCTGTGGGGGATGCTGAGTTTCAGAAGAAAGCGTTGGGGAAGATGCAGGATTTGAGTATGACGCAAGGAAGAACCGTTATATTTGTAAGTCACCAATTAACATCTGTAAGCACCTTGTGTAGATCGGGAATTCTTTTGAATAAAGGGGAAATAGAATATGTTAATGACGATATAGGAAAAGTTATTAATCAGTATATTAGGCCTATTCAGAAGGATGGCAACTTGTCCGTTTGGGAAAATGAAGGTGAAATTAGTAATAAGTATTTTATTCCAAATAAATTATATTTAACTAATAATTCGGGTACCCCAATTAGTGAGATCGGTAGGGCTGATGAGAATATTAGTATTGTATTAGAATGTAATATTGAAGAAGCAAGTAGCCTATTAAATATTGGATTTACAGTGCTAAGACAGAGTGGAGAAAATATATTCTCATCTTGGTTGAGAGATATAAGCAACGATGAAGAAAATAGACCGCTTGTCGGGTATAATAAATATAAAGTTGAACTACCTAATTCTTTGATGAATATAGGAGACTATAAAATTATATTGCATGCCGGCCTGCACCATCAAGCATTTATAATTTCTCCGGAGTCAAACGTTCCAACCATTAATTTTTCGATTATTGGAACTATAGGTTCTGAATTTGGAGATGATTCAAGAGGTGGTGCAATTCTTCCTCTTATTAAATGGAGGAAAGAAAACTGATGAAAAAGTCAGTAATTGTGACTGGTGGTACTAAAAAGGACGTTCCCGCTATGGCGGTGCTTGTTTTAAATATACGGGATACAAATATAAATCTTGCGGATGAAATAATAATTTACCATGATGGGATATCGAAAAAGGATCAAAAAATAATAAACACAATATTTCCTACAAAATTCATAGAATACCGTTTCCCCGGCGACACCAATTCTTTTAATTCTACAATTACTGATTACTTTAGCACTATGGTTTTTTGTAAGTATGAATGTTTTAAGCTTTTATCTGAATACCATAGAGTTATATGGACTGATTATGATGTCGTTATAAGGGGAGATTTTTCGGAATTGATAGAGCCAACTCCATCTGGTGTTAAATTTATACCAAGTCTGGAAACAAAAGTCCGTCAACAGTTTTTTGATTCAATTAAAGAAATCGATATGTCAATGTATGATATGGAAAGAATGGCTACTTGTATGTCTCTATTTGTCTTGTATGATACATTAAAAAACTATATGAGTATTTATAATTCTTGTATAACTAAAGCAATTGAGTATGGAAAACACCTCCATTTAGGAGAACAAGGTGTTATTGATTTATTAATACAAGATTATAAAATTGAATATCTTCCGCTAGAGAATAAAGTATATTCATCGCATCCAAGTAAAGATAAAATTGACGATAGTATTAAAATATTACATTCATATGGACAACCAAAATTTTGGAATGGGTTAAAAAATGAGCAATGGAATTTTTACTATGAAAAATGGCTTGGTTTGGGTGGAACGTCCTTTTTAGAGTTGAAGAAAAAAAATGATCGAATAAATAGAAATTTGATAAATAAGGCACTTAAAAAAATTAAATCGATTGTAAAAAATATTTTAGGATGGCGAAGATGAAAGCGGTGATACTTGCAGGCGGACTTGGTACTCGTATATCCGAAGAAACGACGATTCGGCCAAAGCCCATGGTGGAAATTGGCGGAAAGCCAATTCTTTGGCATATAATGAAAATATACTCCGCGCATGGCATTTCTGATTTTATCATATGCTGTGGATATAAAGGGTATATGATAAAAGAATATTTTGCGAATTATTTTTTACATATGTCAGATGTCACTTTTGATATGGCAACGAATCACATGGAGGTTCATGCTAGAAATGCTGAGCCGTGGAAAGTTACCTTGATTGATACGGGTGAGCAAACGATGACTGGGGGGCGTCTTAAACGGGTTAAAGATTATATTGGCGACGAAGAGTTTTGTTTTACCTATGGTGATGGTGTCGCCAATGTTAATATCACTGGTTTGGTGGCATTCCATCGTTCTCAAGATGTATTAGCCACAGTTACTGCCGTCCAACCGGCAGGACGTTTCGGCTCACTCAATATGCAGAACAATCGAATTACAGGCTTCAAAGAAAAACCGGCTGGGGATGGTGTTTGGATCAATGGTGGGTTCTTCGTTCTTAATCCCAAAGTTATTGATTATATCGACGATGATGATACTGTTTGGGAGAGGGGCCCCATAGAAACTCTGGCCGCAAATGGACAATTAGCTCCCTTTAGACACACTGGTTTTTGGCAACCAATGGACACGCTTCGCGACAAGGTCCTTTTAGAAGAACTCTGGACAAGTGGCAAAGCCCCATGGAAAGTTTGGGAATGAATATGTTTTCTGGAGCTTACCGGGATAGGCGCGTGCTATTGACTGGCCATACTGGCTTCAAGGGAAGCTGGCTTGCTCTTTGGTTGTCTAGACTTGGTGCGTCGTTTACAGGGATTTCTCTGCCACCGGAGACTAAACCCAATCATTGGGAATTGCTAAATCTGCCAATGGACAGTCGATATATTGATATATGTGATGCGCGAGCGGTACAGAAGGCATTTGTTGAAATCAAACCTGAAGTCGTATTTCATCTGGGAGCGCAGGCCCTTGTAAGAAAATCCTATGACGATCCTCTTGCTACTTGGGAAACCAATGTTCTTGGAACGGCTAATATCCTTGAGGCGTGTCGTAATACGCCAAGTGTCAAAGCTATAATAGTTGTAACGACTGATAAATGCTATGAGAATAGGGAGTGGATATGGGGTTATCGAGAAAACGACTCTCTCGGCGGCCACGACCCATACAGCGCAAGCAAAGCTGCAGCTGAGCTTGTTGTTCAAAGTTATCGAAGATCGTTTTTCCTCCAAGCCGATTCTCCTTTTCTTGCAACGGCTCGTGCTGGGAATGTCATTGGCGGAGGCGACTGGGCTGCGGATAGATTGATACCGGATCTTATCCGAAGCGTACATGCCAGCAAAACGCTAGAAATTCGTTCACCCAATGCGACTCGTCCATGGCAACATGTGCTGGAGTCGCTCTCTGGCTATCTCTTGCTTGGACAAGCGTTGATCAATGGGAAAAGAGAATTTTCGGATGCCTGGAACTTTGGCCCAGATATAACGGGCAACCGGAGCGTTTCATGGGTACTCAACTATATGAAAACAGAATGGGGAGCTCTGAATTGGGAAGTGGAGGAGTCTGCGCAGCTACATGAGGCCACATTGCTCTATCTGGATAGTACCAAGGCAAGACAAAAACTAGGATGGACTCCGGTCTGGACGATAGAAACTGGATTATCCAAAACTGCTCAATGGTATAGGCGATTCATGGAAGGTAATTCGGTGATCTCTGACCAACAGCTAGATGAATATTTGCGGGATGCAACGGATAAAGAACTGATTTGGGCTACCAGCAAATGAAAATTATTGAAACTCAAATTATAGGGGTTTATATAGTTGGGACTATCCCTTACCGTGATCATCGGGGCGCATTTTCTCGGTTGTTCTGTGAAGACGAATTAGCTCCTATCCTGGATGGGCGACATATTGTCCAGATCAACCATTCAAGAACCTTGAGAGTAGGCGCTGTTAGGGGAATGCATTTCCAGAAGGCGCCCCATGCGGAGATGAAGCTTGTGCGATGCATTGTGGGTCGCGTTTGGGATGTCGCGGTAGATTTGCGTCATGGATCATCTACCTTTTTGCAGTGGTATGCACACGAACTAGATGCAGATGCAATGAATATGATGATTATTCCTGAGGGATGCGCTCATGGCTTTCAAGTCTTGGAATCCAGTTCCGAATTAATATATCTCCATACCGCGAGCTATGAAAAATTGGCCGAAGGCGGGATCCGATTCGATGACCCGGCGATTGGTATTGGATGGCCGCTCCCTTGTGCAGATGTTTCCCCGCGCGATCAAAGTCATGCTTTGCTCAATGAGAAATTTAAAGGATTGATGGTATGAATTGTCGCAATTGTCATGAACCATTAGAGCACACATTTCTTGATTTAGGTTTCGCCCCTCCCTCAAATGCCTATCTTACGACCGCCGATTTAAATAGGCCCGAACTATACTATCCATTAAAGTTGAAAGTATGTACCACCTGTTGGTTGGTTCAGACAGAGGATTATGCCAAAGCGGATGAGTTATTTACATCTGATTATGCTTATTTTTCCTCAACTTCATCGAGTTGGTTAAAGCATGCAAAAGAATATTGCGATCTAGTGACTAATAAGTTGGGTTTGAATAAAAGAAGTTTTGTAATTGAAGTCGCTTCGAATGATGGGTATTTGCTCAAGAATTTTGTGCAGAGTGGCATCCCTTGTCTTGGCATTGAACCAACCGCTGGCACTGCTGAGGCTGCAGAAAAACTCGGTATCCTCGTAATGAGAGAATTCTTTGGTGAGAAAATGGGAAGACTCCTCGCATCTGCAGGAAAACAAGCAGATCTGATAATTGGAAATAATGTATATGCGCATGTGCCGGATATAAATGACTTTACAATAGGGTTGAAAACTACGCTGAAACCTGGTGGCACAATCACTTTGGAGTTTCCACATTTGATGAGAATGATTGAATACACTCAGTTCGATACAGCATACCACGAACATTTCTCCTATTTGTCCTTATATACTGTAGCAAATATATTTAATCAGGCCGGTTTGAGAGTATACGATGTGGAAGAGTTATCAACCCATGGCGGAAGTATTCGTATTTACGGATGTCATACGGATGATCCGCGGGCGACAATGCAATCAGTTAATGATTTGCTGGCCTGCGAAGCTGAATTCGGTTTACAATCGATAGAGACTTACAAGGGATTCCAACAACGCGTAGATTTGATAAAAAATAATTTGCTTGCCTTTCTCATAGAAGCTCAACGAACTGGAAGGCGCGTTGCAGCCTATGGCGCAGCGGCAAAAGGGAATACCTTGTTGAACTATGCAGGTATAAAACCAGATCTCTTACCTTTTGTTTGTGATGCGGCAGAGGCGAAGCAAGGCAAATATCTTCCGGGGAGCCATATTCCAATTGTAGAGCCTGGTAAAATTAGTGATTACAAGCCAGATATAGTTCTAATTCTACCATGGAATATTGCTAGTGAGGTAATTTATCAAAATAAATATATCATATCTTGGGGCGGACGATTTGCTACTGCTGTTCCGATAATGGAGGTGCGTGAATGAAAACAAAAATATTGTATACAAAGCCATCAATTACTGAATTGGAAATTCGATATGCTACAGATGCCGCAACTAATGGTTGGGGTGAGCATTGTTATGAGTATATTCACCTTTTTGAGGAAAGGTTTAAGGATTATGTCAAAGCTAAATATGCTATTGCAACATCAAGTTGTACTGGAGCAACCCATCTTGGCTTAGCCGCTTTGGGGATTTCCGCCGGTGATGAAGTAGTATTAGCCGATATAAATTGGATAGCCTCGGCGGCTCCAATAACCTATTTGGGCGCAAAACCAATATTTGTTGATATCTTGCCTAACACCTGGTGTATCGATCCAAATGAAATTGAAAGTTCAATAACAGAAAAGACTAAAGCAATTATTGCGGTCCATCTCTATGGGAATGTATGCGAGCTAGATAGAATAATCGCCATTGGGGAGAAGTATAATATTCCAGTTATAGAGGATGCCGCCGAGGGCATAGGATCATATTGGAGGGGGAGGCATGTTGGTTCCGTTGGATCGTTTGGCGTATACTCTTTTCATGGTACAAAAACAATAACTACAGGTGAGGGCGGGATGTTCGTCACCAATGATGAATATCTTTATAATCGAGTAATGACATTGAATAATCATGGTCGACGATTGGGCCAAGCGAAACAATTTTGGGCAGAAGAAATCGGATACAAATATAAAATATCTAATATCCAGGCAGCTTTGGGATGTGCTCAGATGGAACGTATTGATGATTTGGTTAGGCGAAAACGAGAGATATTCATGTATTATGCAAATGCTCTTTCTGGAATACCAGAAATCAGTCTTAATCCCGAATTAGAGGGGACCATAAATGGCTATTGGATGCCTACAGCAGTCTTTAGCAAGGAAAGTGGTGTAAGACGCGAGCAAATACAAGCGGCCTTTAATAATGAGAATATTGATGCTCGTGTCTTTTTTTGGCCACTCAGTTCACTGCCGATGTTTACTGCTCGACCATTGCATTTTAATTCATATGATATTCCGAACAGATCAATTAACTTGCCCTCATATCATGATATAACAAAGGACGATATGGATAGAGTAGTAGCGGTTCTTGTAGGGTTGCTTCATGGCTAAATATGCTATTTGGGGTAGCTCGGGACACGGGAAGGTGCTACGAGATCTAATATTCGAAAATGGTGACACAATTTCCGTATTATTTGATAATAATCAATCAGCAATTGCGATTGTTTCCAATGCCCCGATTTTTTTTGGGATTGAAGGTTTTAATGAATGGTGTTCCTTAGAAAAGGATCATTCGGCATATATTGCTGCTGCTGCTATTGGTGGAGCAAATGGAAAGGTTAGATTAAATATTTATGATATTTTCAAGCGACAAGGTTTTCTATGCGATTCTATCATTCATTCATCATCAGTGATATCTAGGTCAGCTTCTGTTGGTTTTTTTAGCCAAGTATTGGCTGGTGTTGTGGTAGCATCCGAGGTGAAAATAGGAAATGCATGTATTATAAATAATTCTGTCAATGTTGATCATGAATGTATTATCGATGATGGTGTACATGTGGCTCCTGGGGCCATTTTGTGTGGATGCGTTCATGTGCACCGAAACGCATTTATTGGTGCTGGCGCCATTGTTCTCCCGAGAATTGATATTGGGGAAAATTCTATTGTTGGGGCCGGCGCAGTAGTTACAAAAAATATACCGCAAAATACAATAGTATACGGTAATCCTGCAAAGGAGAGGCATCAATAATATGTTTTTTTCATTGAATAGAAACATCGGATATATAAAGTATGTTGATAGACAATTAACCAATATTTTCCCTGACAGGATGGATAACCTTCCCTTATTGAGAAAAGTATGTGCGAAGGCAATTGATAATACTTATGGATGTATTAGCAAAGTAAAAGTGTGGAATGGATTGAATTTGGATTTGAATATATCCGGGCATGATGTCATTTTTTTGTACTTCCTGGCAAGAGCAGTTTATATAGATTACGATAATGAATTACTAGCAACAAAAATATTCAGATTAAATAAGGTATTAAATGGAATAGATTTATTTTATGAGATCGAAATGCCTGAAATATTTCTTGTTGGACATACACAAGGTATTGTTTTGGCAAAGGCAAATTATGGAAATAGGATTGTGCTACATCAAAATTGTACAGTCGGGCGTAAGAATAATAATCGACCTCTAATAGAAGAAAAGGTAATAATGTTTCCGGGTTCAATGATTATTGGTGATTGCTACATCAGGCAAAATACTGTTATCGCTCCAGGCGTTTGTTTGGTAGATCGGGAAACTCCGGGAAATTGTTATGTTTTTTCTGGTTCGAATGGACCTGAAATTAAAGAAGCAAGACGAGAGATTTGGAGAGATTATTTTATTGATTAGGGTAGATTTGGTCGTAATGGTGGATAATTATGCAAGAAGAAATACGATACTCAATAATCATTCCGGCAAGGAATGGTATTACATATTTGCCCAATTGCATAAATACTGTCATAAATCAAAATTATAAAGATTACGAATTGATTGTCAGCGACAATTTATCCACAGATGGAACTGATCATTTTCTCAAGACTCTCGTACACCCAAAAGTAAGAAAAGTAATACCGCCAAAATCTCTGAGTATGGTGGATCATTTTGAGTGGGCATTGGCACAGGCGAAGGGAGAATGGCTGATTTTTATTGGAGTAGATGATGGATTAATGCCTTACTTCTTTGATCTTGCAGACAAACTAACTCAAATTGCGAAAAGTGAAAGTATTAGGACGATTATGTCTCGAAGGGTCTATTATTTTTGGTCTGGATGCGAAAAAATATATGGAGATATATCTGTGAACTACAGTTTTTCGAAACAGATCGAAAGACGGAATACAAAACTTGATTTGATAAGGGCATTGATAGGGACGAGGCATTATTTTGATTTGCCTCAAATGTATTCTAACTCACTTTTCCATCACTCAATTATTGATGAAGCAAAAAGGAAACAGGGGAGAGTTTTTTCTAGTCTTACTCCCGATGCTAATCTCGCCTCTGTTGCATGTAGCCTTGAAAATAGATATTTATATTCCAACATCGCATTGGGTTGGGTGGGGACTTCTCCTGCAAGCAATGGATTTTCTCATTCAATAGTTAATGTTGAAAGCACAGATAGTGTACGATCAATAGAACGAGTGAATGATTTTGAAAAAACGAATAATGGATCGGAACTCAAATTTAATAAGATAGCCGGAAATATTAAATTAGCTGGTTGTCCGCTGCTCCTTTGGGAAGCGATTTTGAGCTCTAATAAATTAAGAAGTAGTTGGATGAATACGATAGTTAAATCGAGGCTGTTTATTGCCATTCTGTTAGCACGTGAGCTCTATGAGATGATTCAAGGAAAGAATATAAGTAAGGTTAATAATATTAAAAGGATTGCAGAAACAAATAATCTTAATTGGGGTATTGTAAAATATGCCTTTATCATTACAAAACAAATAAGGAGTTTTAAGAAATATGGGTTAATAAATATTATACATGATATATTAAATAAAATAGCATTCCGGTTATATCGTTTTTTTAAGCTCCAAAAAGATGACAAAGAATGCGGTTTTATCCATAGGATAAAAGATAATATTACTATGGAAACTGCAGGATTAGAAGCTTTGCAATTATATGATGATAGACTAAATACTAGTGGTAAATAACTGAACCATTCCTAGTTGCTTGATAATAATTATTATGAGATTTATATTACTCCAATACAAAAAAGACTGAAAAGCTATGAATATTCAGTAAAAATACGTAAATAAAATGTATTACAATACTACCAAGTGGAGTAAACCTTATGAGCTTTAATACACCAATTCTATTTATCATTTTTAATAGATTGGATACAACAAAAGAGGTGTTTTCAAAGATAAGAGCGATAAAACCAAAACAGCTTTTTATTTCTGCTGATGGGCCAAGAATTGATAGAATTGGGGAAAATGAGCTGTGTGATAGTGTAAAAGAGTATGTAGAAGCGAATATTGATTGGGAATGTTCAGTATATCGAAAATACAATTATAGAAACGTCGGATGTAAAATAGCTATTAGTTCAGCAATTGATTGGATTTTTTCAGTGGTTGATAATGCGATAATTCTTGAAGATGATTGTGTTCCAGAGGAAAGTTTTTTTTATTTTTCAGAACAAATGCTAGCCAGATATAAAAATGATAATCAGGTTATGATGATATCGGGTACTAATTATTTAATAGAAGTCAAGGAATATGAGTATGACTATTTTTTTTCTAATTATTTCGCTATTTGGGGCTGGGCAACATGGAAAAGAGCATGGTTAAAATATGATATAAAAATGAAATCATGGCCTCAGTATCGAATTGAAAATAAGCTAGCGGATTATATACAGGATGAAAAAATCATAGAACAGTATAAGGAAATGTTTGACCATGCATACAAAAACGAGATAAATACTTGGGATATTCAATGGTTTTATTCATGTCTATTTTGTAATGGTGTAACTATTGTACCAGTTAAGAATCAAGTTTCCAATATTGGAATTATAGGTACACATACGGGCAATGAAATTAGTAAATTCAATTATATGCGAACAATTGCTCTCGAAAAAAAATATTATACCGGTAACCCTAAAATATCAGTTGATCAAGAACTTAATAATAAAATATTAAGTGTAATTTATAGTGTAAATAATTGTATAGATATCAAAATAAATGAATCAAGGCTAAGTAGTCATATATTAAATAGATTGCGAAAGGTGGGCAAATTATTAAAAAACAATGGATTAATTAATCTATTCACCTTGCTAAAAAAAAGACTTAGTAAAGGAAAACGGGAATAATAAAAAATGGCTATTCATTATACAGTATTATGGATCATTTAATACTAAAATGACATTGTTTTTATATTTGTCTAATTCTATAGTTAAACTACGTAAATAAAAATTATCACCATAGATTGTTTTTATTTATTGTAACAACTATGAATTCAATAAATTATTCCTATTTCCATTTCATGAAAAACAAGGCGGTCCAATTGAATATGATATTTAGTATCACCAAAAAATCGATTAAATATTTATTTAATCCGTTGATAAATGTCTTTAAAAAAAGGAGGAAGAGGGAAGATATATCTAAGAATGTATTTAGAAGAAACTACAAAAAGACTGTTCTCATTTCTTACCTGAGAGAATCATTTAATGGGATTATTTCAAAGAGACATACTAATATTAAAGAATGTTATACTGCAGGAGAGATATTCGATGAACTAGGTTATATAGTAGACGTTGTAGATTATAATAATTTTAGCAGTATAATAAAATATGAAAATTATGATGTAATTTATGGAATGGGTGAAGCTTTGGAAAAAGCATTTTATAATGATGTTGATAAAAGAATACTTACAATATTCTATGCAACAGGTTGTAGCCCCTACTATAGCAATAAAGTAACTATGAATAGAGTTCTAGACCATTATTTGGATAATGGAAAGCTTATACCAGCTTCTTCTAGGCTTGTATCTAATCAATGGACGGGAGCTTATACGCTTTCTGATGCAGTCATTGTTTTAGGGAATAGTTTTGTTAAGAATACATATTACCAGTACAAGGGAAGGCCGCTACTATATAATCTACCTGCATTTTTCTATAGGACTACTGAACGTGATATTGTTAAGCAGAAAAATTGGGAGAGGGCACGTACCAATATTTTATGGTTTGGAAGCTCTGGATTGATTCATAAAGGTTTAGATCTAGTAATAGAGTCCGTACTTGCATTCGAAGACATAGTATTACATATTTGCGGTGCGAGCCCTAACGAAGTACAGTTTTATTCAGAATACGAAGAGTATTTATGTAGACCAAATACAAAAATCATTAACCATGGTTTTGTTCATTTGGATTCTGAGGAATTTAATAATGTGCTTGTGGAATGTGGATTTGTTATTTTACCATCAATTTCCGAAGGTGGATCACCGAGTATATTGACAGTAATTGGTAATGGTGGGTGTATTCCACTGATACCAGCATCTGCAGGTTTAGATTTAGATGGTCTGGAAATTGGAATAAGCGAGGTAACCACTGAAGGAGTAAAAAGTGCCTTAGAGGTTGCGCTGTCAAAATCGGAATATGAGCTAAAGTTAATTTCTGAAGAAATATATAATTTAGTAAATCATAAATATACCTATGAAAACTATAAAGGAAACTTAAGAAACACAATTTTAAAAATATTATCTATAAAAGAGAAAAATAATGAATTGTAGACTCTGTGGTTCGGAGACATCACCTGTTGCTACTACTAAACTATTGCAAAAGTATGACATAAAATTGAATTTATGCCCTAGATGTGATCTATTGCAGACAGATACTCCCTTTTGGCTAGAGGAAGCGTATTCATCACCAATAAATATTGTGGATACTGGCGTTTTAGCGCGAAATATATATTTTGCTAACAAAATTACGCCATTGCTATATCATTTCTTTCCATATAAATCAATTTATTTGGATTTTGCAGGAGGTTACGGTCTCTTTGTTCGATTGATGCGTGACAAGGGATTCGATTTTTGGTGGTCTGATGCATATGCTCAAAACCTCGTGGCTAGGGGATTTGAAAAAATGGATGGAGCAAAATATTGTGTTGTTACCTGTTTTGAGTATTTTGAACATTCTTCTTTTCCATTAGCCGACTTTGAAAAATTATTTGCATTAGGTGAGAATATTATTATTTCAACAACTCTACGACCAGAGAAGGTCCCTGGCGAAGATTGGTGGTATTATGGTCAAGAACATGGGCAACACATAGCTTTTTACAGTACCAAAACTTTGGAGCATGTTGCCATGTATTTTGGGAAAACACTAATTACAGATGGACAAAGTTTTCATTGTTTTTTGAGTAATAGCGTGGATTTGGAGGGCTTTAGGGAAGTAATGTTTACGGGGAAATTAAAAGGGAAGAGGGCATTAAAAACTCTCAAAAAAGAAGGGCAAATGACAATTAAGGAGCTTCTGAAGTACTCCTTCAATAAATTCAGTATCGAGGCTGCAAGTCATGTTCATCTAGAGAGCCGTACATGGTCGGATCATGTATTATTAAAAGAATGAGATATGATCCTCTTTCAGTGCGTCATGAAATAAGCCCAGAGAATGGGGATGACAGGAGATGAATTGTAATTTTTTAACCGTTATCTAGTGGGTAATCAATTCCACCTGATAATGCCTAGCAAGCAAGCAAGCAAGCAGCCGGCAGGCTTGTTTGGCAACAAAATCTTACAGAGAATAAACGTCCGATTTCTACTCTGGCCACAAAAATCCATCATATCTCGGTAGGTAGTAGTATGGCGACTTCATTCTACCAAGAACGCCAATGGCTTTTGTACAGAAAAGCAGAAAGGTTAGATCCGTGATTTTAGGAAATATACCATCGGTGAGGTCTCTTTTTTTGATCTCTTGAGGAAACTGCTCTTCGTAACGTTCTGACCTATACTGACTTCCGTGGACACAACAGCTTGAAGTAAGGTGGAGCGGAAGGGACAGGACAGGATGAATAAGAAGAAGAAGTATAACCCCGAACTCAAGGCAGAGGCCGTCAAGATGGTCAACGAGCAGGGGCTTACGCAGGCCGATGTGAGTCAGAGACTCCATATCCCTAAGGGGACCATCGGGAACTGGGTAGCGGGTTACACTGCGAGTAGCCCCCGATAGCAGTCAAGATAGTTTTCGCCAGTTAGGAGGCGAAAACGATGCGATATTCGGAAGGGTTCAAACGGTCAGTAATCCGGAAGTACCGGGAAGGAACTGGTAAAGGGCTCGATGCCTTTGCCAA
>Ga0307377_10004789_pt1 | contig 14702 bp, 8 predicted proteins | sample TR3MG_FD_202535 | JGI IMG/M metagenome (GOLD analysis project Ga0307377, IMG submission 202535) | Soil microbial communities from Risofladan, Vaasa, Finland - TR-3 | ecosystem: Environmental > Terrestrial > Soil > Coastal area > Acid sulfate soil | place: Finland: Risofladan, Vaasa | collected... | reverse complement strand
TCGAAGTATTCGACGCGGAACTCGAGGTTGGTTTCGCGATAGATTGGGAAGGTGCGAATCACGGCGCCGTCCCAGTTGGTGATGCCCGGCCCTCTGAGCGTGCCCTTCACCGAGTTGCCAAAGCCTGTTCCCGGGCCGCTCTGGACGGGAACCGAGAACGCGGCGTTATTCAGCCAGTTGATGCAGGACTTGCCCGACGGGCAATTGCCGCGCCCGCTTCCCCGGGCGTAAGCCGTCTTGCTGAAGTCCCGCTGGGCGCGGTCCTGAGTGAGGCCGGTAAGTGAGTTGTCAGTGTTCGTGACGGCGGTGAGCGAATCGCCGGAATGATGCTGGACCAATCCGCTGGTGCGCCAGCCGTTGACGATGGAACGAAGGACGCGATTCCCAGTGTTCAGCTTGGGAAGGGCGTAGACATAGGAGATCGAGACGATCTGTGGATGGTCGATGTCCGAGTTGCCGCGGTCGAGCGCCTTGATGTCCTGTACCCGTGCCGCCGCCGGGATTCCGACTGCGTCCGCGGGATAGAGAGGATAGACGTAAGACATGCCAGGGTTCAGATCCTCGGTGTTCGAGACCCTGGTGTTCTGGGGCATGTCATCGAGCGTGTGGGACCAGGTGTAGTTGATCATGAACGACAGCCCGCGCGACATTCTCTTTTGCAGGGAAGCCTGAAGCGAGTTGTAGCCGGCCGAGCCAATCATGGCTGCTTTGATGATTTGCGAGTAGCTCGTGTTGCAGTTCGTGGTGCATGGCCCCACTACGGGAGCTGTGTTGTAGACGCGGCGCTGGTTGACGGTTCCCGAACCGGTATTCACGGAGGGGTTGATTTCAAGGTTGACCCACTGGTGACGGGAACCCGACCCCACATAGGCAAGCCGCAAGGACAGGTTGCTTGTGAACTGCCGCTCCACAGTCAGGTTGTAGCCGTAGGTTACCGGAATCTTGAAGTCGCCGGAAGGATCGTACTCGCCCAATTGGAATGCATTGGGAAAGACCTGCGAGGACGCGAACGGCTTGGTGAACGGGAATGGATTGAGGAAGGAGCCAGTCGCGCAGCCGGTGCAATACGGATTGCTGAACGGGCCGCCGGGATTGGCGCCGGGAGTGGGGTTGTACATCCCCGGATTGCTCAGTGACACGGAGATGGTGTTGGGAACAAAGCTGCTCTGCGAGAGATTCATCCACGCTTGAATGCGATCCTGGTAGAACACACCGAAGCCACCGCGGACTGACATTTTGCCATTGCCGAAGACATCATAGGCAAACCCCACGCGCGGCATGAACTGCTTGTATTGATTTCTCAGGCCTTGCTTGGGGAATCCTGTATCTCCGGCGAGCACGACACCTGCCGGCAATCCAGGAGTTCCGGACTTCGTCGAAAGGGCGTACTGCGGTGTACCTTTGTTGGCCGCGTAGTTGGCGGGATTGAATGCGGTTTGCTGGTTGACGCGGTCTGCCCACGGGGCAAACATCTCCCAGCGCACGCCGTAGTTCAGGGTCAGGCGCGGGTTCACTTTCCAGCTATCCTGAGCATAGATGCCCGGGAAGTGGTTGCGGTCATTGACCAGTTCGTAGTTCCCCTGGCCGAAGCCGGTCATGAAGCCCATCTGGAAGTTGGCCATGGCGTTGGGATACTGGTAGGTGGTGCTGCCGATCTTGTTGGTAGCCGTATTGAAGCCGAAGCTGCCATACGAGGTGTACACATTCGTGACGTCGAACTTGCTCAGTTCGAAGTGCCCGCCGAACGCGATATTGTGCCTGCCCTTAACCCAGTGCAGGTCGTCGTTGAAGGTGTAGTTGTTGCGGCTCCAGCCGGCGAAGGCCGAAGACGACGCGCCGAAATAGCCGGTGATCGTGGCCTGCAGGAAGGGTCCCGTCGGCGGCTGCCAGATGTTCTTCACGCCAAAGTCCGTGATCACAGGGCTTCCCGGAGGTCCGCCGCGATTGGAGATTTCACGCTGATAGTTCACGACAAGGTTGTTGAGCAGATTATTCGTGAACGTGTGCGTCTCAGAGATCAACGCGTTCTGGTAGCGGGTATCGAAGAAGGAGCGGTAGCCAAGCAGACTTGCTGAGCTGTAGACGCCCGGCTGCAGATAGTAGTTGTAATAGTAGCGGCCAAAGAGATGGTCGTTCGCGCCAAACTGGTGGTCAACGCGCGCGATGTACTCATTGAACGTCTGCACGGTCGGCTGGAAGTAGTTGAAGGTATTCCCGATTTTTCCAGGAGCGCTATCTGTGCTCACGGTGGGGAATGCCTTCTCATACGCTATCGAAGCCGGATCGAAGGCGGAGGACGGAATCCGGTTGTACGGGTACACCGCATTCGTGAAGGGATTGGAAATCTGCTCAGTTGCGATCGGGCTTCCCGTCCCGTTCACGCAGATACCGCTGCCGTCGAACGAGTGGCCGGAGGCGCTATTGCACAGGTTGCCATAGTCGGCATAGGGCGCACTCCCACGCCCCTCTTCTGCAAGCGTTGGAAGCGTGGTGGAAGAGGAGTTTGAATTCGAGTGAATCAGGGTGTGCTGGTAGCCGAAGAAGAACTGCGTGCTCTTTCCCCTGGACCAGCCCGGGATGATTACTGGCCCGCCGATGACACCGCCGAACTGATGCCTGTGAAGGTTATCGGCTCTTGTGGCGAAATAGGGCTTGGCGTTGAAGTAACCATTGCGCAGAAACTCGAACGCGTCCCCGTGAAACCGGTCGCCGCCCGACTTGGTGACCAGGTTAACAACCGCGCCGGCGCTTTGTCCGAATTGCGCGTCGTAGTTGCTGGTCTGCACGCTGAACTCCTGCAGCGCGTCTGGGAACGGGAACGGCCCGTTGACGTTGGTCATCTCATCCACGTTGTTGCCGCCGTCCAGCAGGTAATTGGACTGGTTAGGCAGCGTTCCATTTGAACTGGTGATCACAGCGGCGGGAAAAGTCTTGCCGCTGCCCTGGTTCGCGCCGTTGCCTGCGTTGGTGGCGTCTGCCACACCGGCGACGAGCGTGATCAGCGAGGCGGCGTTTCTGCCGTTCAGCGGCAGGTCGACGACGCGCGACTCGTCAATCACCTGGGACAAAGTGTTTGTGGTGGTGTCCACCTGCGGCGCGTCCGCGGAGACGCTCACGGTTTGTGAAGCTGCTCCCACCGCCAACTCTACATTGACAGTAAGCGCCTGATTGGCCTGGAGAACGATGCCAGTCTGGTCGTAGGTTCCGAATCCTGCCGCAGAGACTGACAGCGAGTACCCGGCAGGCGGCAGCGTCGGAAAGACGTAAACTCCGTTATTGCCCGATATGACAATGGTCTTGCGACCGGTTTGCGTTTGCGTTGCGGTTACCGTTGCCGATGCAACTACCGCGCCTGTTGGGTCGCTGATGGTGCCGTTGATCGTTCCGTAGCCTTGTGCCTGCAGACCCACGGCACAAAGCACAAAGAGCGAGAATGCAATGATTGCAATCCTCGCTCTGCTTTGATTCCTATGCATGATGTGTTGATGAGAAGTGTTCATATGTCTACCCAACTGCCTCCTTGCTAGAAATTGGGTTCCAACGCGCTTTTTGATGGCGTAGACGCCTTGCTGCTGCGACCTACGCGAAATGGCCCGCACTTTTACCGTCCGTGCATGCTTGGCACAGACCTGGCGATGCAGATGCCGATCTTCAGATACGGAAAGTTGGCCTGATAGTAGGCCAAATTGGATTAATTGTCAATAGAAAAACAGTTTATTGGCATTCACGGATTGCGTTTTCTAGAGCGTAACCAGTTGGTATGCCCTGTTGAGTTTTGTGCAGGGTCGCAGCTCCCTGCTGGTCGTGTTGACTGGAGGGATGTGGCGTCGGAATACAGTTACTCTGGTTTCGCTATAAAGCTTCTCCGAAGAGCCTCTTTGGAGCGAGAGATATTCAACGGCATGGGTAACTCGCATCAGCAGAAACCCAGAATCCGCCACGGTGCATATAGGCCGCCACAGGGAAATATCCACTTCATCCTGTGCGGGCATTGGTTCAGAAACGGTGGGCTGCGGATACCCGACGCGGTGCCCACCTTTCTCAGAATATTCCGGATAGCGCTTTCATTTGTGGGCCGCGGGTGGTGGCGGCGCCATGGACGAAGGAGTCGGCTTGCCGTCGATCGTGCGCGACTCCATCAGTTCCACGCGGGTGCCGTTGGGGTCATAGAGGTTCACCTGGCGCTTGCGGTTCACGCCCACATGCATCTCCAGCGGCTTGGCGTATGTGAGATAGGTCTTGTAAGCAGGACGGGACTCCAGGATCTGCATCGCCTTCTGCACGTCCGGCGCCACCAGAGAAACGTGGTTCTGCGTTCCGTAGGTGGGTGGCAGTTTGCTATAGAGCATCAGTTCGATGTAGTCCTGACCATCGGACACCTGGAGGTTGATCCAGCTGAGCTGCTTTGGATCGCGGCCGCCCCGCCAGGTCTCTTTGAAGCCAAGAACACCCTCGTAAAAGGCCATGGACTTGGCGCTGTTCCCCACCAGAAAGCCAACGTGGTAGATGCCGTCCGCGATGCGCGTGGGTGGCAGGAACTTCCCCTGATCCTGCGCTTCCACTCCGTCCGGCATGCTCTGCACAAACTCCACCAGGGTGCCGTCGGGATCCTTGATCTCAAAGGCGTAGTCGCCAGCTTTGGTCTTGCTGCCGTTACCCGGCTTCACGGGATAGCCCCTGGAGCGCAGATAGGTCCGCATCTGCTCGATGTTGTCCACCGTGAAGCAGACGTGGCTCATCCTGTTGGGCGGAGCCGTGGGGGGATCAGTGAACAGTTCTACATGCTGGCGGTTGTTGAGCTTGATAAAGGCGATGCGGACCTGATCGGTGCCGGGCTTCCTGATCGAAAAGTATTCGTCAAAGCCCAGGAGACCGTGCCAGAAATCTAACGCCTTGGGGAGGTCCGAAACAAAGTAGCCGACATGCGAAATGCCGGTGATCCTTGGGCGCTCCACTGGTTTGGTTTGCGCCTGTGCGCATTGTGCGGGAACGAGCAAGAGAACGAGAAGTATGACGTGCGCGCAGAACGAATGCGCGGAGTGGAAGCGCATGGCAATGGCCCTTTCTAATTGCGTATTTCAGCCAGCAGATTCTCGATCTCGGTCTTTTCGCCCGCTGTAACAGGCAGCAGCGGAGAGCGAGGACGACCTCCGTAGTAGCCGTTGAAGTCGCACGCGTATTTTACGCCGCCGATCCCCATGCCGCCAACGATGCGCTGGGCAGGCCCCGCGATGCGCTGCTGCTTTTCCAGGGCCAGCTTGGGGTCGTGATCCTTCCATGCCTGATAGATCTCATGGCAGGCCTGCGGTGCGCAGGCAGCCAAGGCCAGAATGGCTCCGGTCGCACCGGCATCGAGTGCATCGAGGACACATGTTGCGGAGCCCACGAGTGTCTGGAAGCCCACCTCGCGTGTGCGTGTCTTGAGGGGCACAGGCGGTGGCGCAGTGGCCAGAGCCGCGCCGCCAGCCAGATCGCCGGCGGAAACGAAGGATGCGCTCTCAGCAGCTCTAGACGTGAGCATGCGCCCGGTGACCGCCTCGAAGATGGGCGTGACGGTGACGGTGCGGCGGGGAGCATTCTGTGTGGTAGCGATGATTTCGCGCATCCGGCTCATGTCGCCGCCGGACTCCTTGATCGCGATGATTCCAGGGTGCTGGGCCAGCTCGGCGATCACCTCGACCGGAATCTGTACCGAAACGCACGCGGGGTGGTTGTAGAGAACCACAGGGAGAGGTGAACGGTCGGCAACGCTCTGGAAGTAGTTGCGCAGCGCCGTGGGCGTCAACTGGCTTCTGTAATAGGACGGGGGACGGACAAGGATGGCGTCATAGCGGAAGCGTGCAGCGGCTTCCGCCAGTTCCACGGTGGCCTTCACACTTTCGCGTCCCACACCGGCCAGCAGAACCTTCTCCGGCGCGGCGGCTGCGGCGGCTACGCGAAGGACTTCCAGCGCTTCGGCGTCATCGAGCGCAACAGCCTCACCCGTGGAGCCGAGAACAGCCATGCCTGAGAGCAGGCTGCGCGAATAGCGGGCGACGTTGGCCTCGAGCTTGCGGTAGTAAACCCGCTCGTCAGAGTAAAGGGGGGTAGTAACGGCAGCAAAAATGCCTTCGAGCAACATGCGTTTATTGTAGAGCTTCAGACGTGCAACCACGGCCTTTCCTGCCCCCGCAGAGTTCGGATTGTTCTATCCTGCCTTGCGGATGTATCGTAACTGCTAGAACACTAGAATTGAGGAACGAGGCAGATGGAATCATTACTGCACACCGAGGAGGAAGACAGCTCTTCCAAACTTTCCCGTCAGGCTGTGTCGTTCGTGGTACACGTTCTGCTGGCCCTTGCTGCGTGGCTTCTGCTCATGATGGCGGGTTATGCACTGAACCCTCCCTCCGTATCGCAACTGCTCATCCTGCTTCTGTCCATCGCTGTACCGCTGGGAGCGGGTTATCTGGTTACGCACTTCCGTCAGGACGATATGGCGACCACCATTTGGCTGTTTGGGCTGATCTGGATACTGATTTTGAGCCTCTGGATTCTGGATATGCCCACAGGCCCAAACCAGTGCCTGCAATGCGGTGCGACAGAAAAGCTGACCCGCACGTTCTTCAGCCTTCCCAGCCCCAGCGGGCTGATTGATAACGACGGGCCCTTCCTGGTCACATGGCCAGCGGCCGCGCTGGTGGGTTACTCGATTGGAGCAAAGCTGGCGATGCGGAAAAAGCAGAGCGAATAAGCGTGCAGAAAGACCAACGGCGCGGTTTGCACCGCGCCGCATAGGATCAAAAATAAAAGAGAAAAGCGCCTGAACATCCAGCTCAGGCGTTTATCTCTTTGTGCAACTGCTGCAGGGCGTAGACCGTGGTGTGGTGTTGCAGGATTGCGGCGATGCCCTCGGCCGCGGCCTGTGCGGCGGCGATCGTGGTGATGGTGGGAATGCGAGCCAGCACCGCGGCACGGCGGATAGCCTTCTCGTCGAAGAAGGTGTCCTGGCCTCGCGGCGTGTTCACGATGAGCTGGATGCGCCCTTCCTTGATTAGATCGACCACGTTGGGGCGGCCTTCCTTTACCTTGTAGATTCGCTCGACAATCAGGCCCGCCCCCTCAAGCGCATTGGCTGTACCTTCCGTCGCCACCAGGCTGAAACCGAGGTGCTGATAGCGGCGAGCCAGCTCAATGGCTGCGGGCTTGTCATGGTCGTTGACGCTAAAGAAGACCATCCCCTTGGTCGGCAGGGACTGGCCGGCGGAGAGCTGCGCTTTGGCAAAGGCCTCGCCAAAGGTTGACGCGACGCCCATCACCTCGCCGGTGGACTTCATCTCCGGGCCGAGCACCGTATCCACGCCGATGAACTTGCTCCACGGGAAGACCGGCGACTTGACGTAATAGTACGAGCCAGTGTCCAGATCCTTGTCAGAGGCGAGCTGTTCGGGGAGCAGTTCGCGCAGCTTCTTGCCGGTCATCAACCGCGCTGCAATCTTGGCCAGCGGTATGCCCGTAGCCTTCGACACGTACGGCACGGTACGCGAGGCGCGCGGGTTCACTTCGATGACGTACACATTGTCATTGCCCTTGTCGTCCCGCTGAATGGCGAACTGCAGGTTGACCAGCCCCACGACCTTGAGCGCCAGCGCCAGCTTCCGAGTGTGGGCGCGCAGGGTGTCGAGCGTCTCCTTGCGGATGCTGACGGCAGGCAGCACGCAGGAGGAGTCGCCGGAGTGAATGCCGGCCTCCTCAATGTGTTGCATGATGGCGGCGATCATCACATCCTCGGAGTCGCACAGCGCGTCGATGTCCACCTCGACGGCGTTCTCAAGAAAATGATCGATCAGGACCGGCCGCTCCTGCGAGTACTCCACCGCTTCGCGCATGTAGTGCGCCACCGCGTTGGCGTCGTAGGCGATGACCATGGCGCGCCCGCCGAGCACGTAACTGGGCCGCACCAGCACCGGATAGCCGATGCGTTCGGCCACTTCCAGGGCTTCCTTTTCGCTGGTAGCCGTGCCGCCCTGGGGCTGAGGAATGTCGAGACCTTCGAGCAGCTTGCCGAACTGCTTGCGATCTTCGGCCAGGTCAATGGACTCCGGCGAGGTGCCGATGATGGGCACTCCGGCGGCGAGCAGACGCTGCGCCAGGTTCAGCGGCGTCTGGCCGCCAAATTGCACGATCATGCCGATCTTTGCGCCGGACTGCGCCTCGTGGTTGTAGACCGCCAGCACATCTTCCAGCGTCAACGGCTCAAAGTAGAGGCGGTCGCTGGTGTCGTAGTCGGTGGAGACGGTCTCAGGATTGCAGTTGACCATGATGGTCTCAAAGCCATCGTCTTTGAGCGCAAAGGCCGCGTGGCAGCAGCAGTAGTCGAACTCGATGCCCTGCCCGATGCGGTTCGGACCCGAGCCGAGAATGATGATCTTGGGCTTGTCGGTCGGCGGCGCCTCGTCCTCTTCGTCGTAGGTTGAGTAGAGGTAGGGGGTCATCGACTCGAACTCGGCGGCGCAGGTATCCACCAGCTTGAAGACCGGCCGAATGCCCTTGCTTTCGCGCAGTTCCCTCACCTTCCGCGTGCCTTCATGGCCTTCCAGCTTCCACTCCGTGGCGATGCGCTCGTCGCTCAGGCCGAGCCGCTTGAGGCGGCGCAGCTCGTCGTCCGAGATGGTGTCGGGCGTGGTCCGGCTGATGGCGCCCTGCGCCTGCGTGACTTCGCGCAGGTGATGCAGGAACCAGGGGTCCATGCCGGTGAGGCGGGCCACTTCGCGCACGCTCATGGCGCGCTCAAAGGCGTAGCGGATGTAGCCGAGGCGCTCTGGCCGCGGCGTCACCAGCATCTGTGTGAGGCGCTTTGGCTCCAGCACTTCGGAGCCGGTTTTCTTGCCCGTCTCCAGCGCGCGCCAGGCCTTCATCAGCGCTTCCTTGAAGGTGCGGCCCATGGCCATCACCTCGCCCACCGACTTCATCTGTGGGCCCAGCGTGTCGTCCGCGCCGGGGAACTTCTCAAACTGCCACTTGGGAATCTTCACCACCACGTAGTCGATGGTGGGCTCAAAGCAGGCCGGCGTCTTGCGAGTAATGTCGTTGGGAATCTCGTCGAGCGTGTAGCCCACGGCCAGCTTGGCCGCGATCTTGGCAATCGGAAAGCCGGTGGCCTTGGAGGCCAGCGCCGAGGAGCGCGACACGCGCGGGTTCATCTCGATCACCGTCATGCGCCCGTCCACCGGGTTCACGGCAAACTGCACGTTCGATCCGCCGGTCTCAACGCCAATCTCGCGCATCACAGCGATGGCGGCGTCACGCATCTTCTGATACTCGCGATCCGTCAAAGTCTGCGCCGGGGCCACGGTGATGGAGTCGCCGGTGTGCACGCCCATGGGATCGAAGTTCTCAATGGAGCAGATGATGATGACGTTGTCCGCCAGATCGCGCATCACCTCAAGCTCGTACTCCTTCCAGCCCAGGACGCTCTCTTCAATGAGGCACTCGTGCACCGGAGAAAGATCGAGGCCGCGCGACAGAATCTCCATTAGCTCTTCGCGGTTGTAGGCGATGCCGCCGCCCGAGCCGCCCAGGGTAAAGCTTGGCCGGATGAGCACAGGGAAGCCCATCTTGCCAGCAAAATCCATGCCGTCGCGCAGGTTGTTCACCAAGGCGGACTTTGAGACGTCCAGCCCGATGCGGAGCATTGCATCCTTGAAGAGCAGGCGGTCTTCAGCCTTCTTGATGGCTTCCAGCTTGGCGCCGATCAGCTCCACGTTGTACTTGTCGAGAATGCCCGCATCGGCGAGGTCCACGGCAAGATTCAGCGCGGTCTGTCCGCCCACGGTGGGGAGCACCGCAAACTTGCCGGAGCCGGGCCCGAGCATCTCCGCCTCAATGCGGATGATCTCCTCGACGTATTCACGAGTGAGCGGCTCAATATAGGTGCGGTCGGCCAGCTCCGGGTCAGTCATGATGGTGGCCGGGTTGGAGTTCACCAGCACCACCTCATAGCCCTCCTGCTTGAGGGCCTTGCAGGCCTGCGTGCCGGAGTAGTCGAACTCGGCCGATTGGCCGATCACGATCGGCCCCGAGCCGATCACCAGGATCTTTTGGATGTCATTTCTGCGTGGCATATCTGCTTTTAATCCTTGCTACATCGATTGATTCTGGACAATCTAACAGCGCGGTTCAAGCCGCGCTCTTCCAAACACCAAATGCCATGACCTTCAGCTACCCAAAAAACAGCGGAGCCAATAGCCCCGCTGCCGTTAAATGCCAACCCTCTCGCTCACGACGATCGTCATCCCTTCCACTCCTCCATCAGGTTGCGGAAGTCGCGGAACAGGTAATGCGAGTCATGCGGCCCAGGGGCGGCCTCGGGGTGATATTGCACGCTGAACAGGGGCAGCGATTTGTGGCGCAGTCCCTCCAGCGTGTTGTCATTCAGGTCCACGTGGGTCAGTTCCACCTCGTTCGCGTTGATCGAGTCTGGATCGACCGCGAAGTTGTGGTTGTGCGCCGTGATCTCCACCTTGCCGGTGCGGTTGTTGCGCACCGGATGGTTGCCGCCGTGGTGGCCAAACTTGAGCTTGTAGGTGCGTCCGCCCAGCGCCAGCCCGGTAAGCTGGTGCCCCAGGCAGATGCCAAAGATCGGCACGCGGCCCAGCATGTTGCGGATGGCCTTCACCGCGTAATCCACCGGCTCCGGATCGCCCGGTCCGTTGGACAGGAAGACGCCGTCCGGCTTGAGTTCCAGCACGTCCTCAGCCCTGGTCTCAGCCGGAACCACCGTTACCCGGCAGCCCTCGCGCGTGAGCATGCGCAGGATGTTCAGCTTGATGCCGAAGTCATACGCAACCACATGGAGCAGCTTGCGCTCTTTTCCATCCTGCTCAAGAGTCGTGGCCAGCAGCGGATCGCCCGTCTGATTGCGCACGTCGCTGGCGTCAAAGGTGTACGACACCTTGGTGGAGACCACCCTGGCCAGATCTGTGCCGTCCATCTTGGGAATGGACTGGGCCCTGGCGACCAGTGCGTCGATCTCCGCAGCGCTAAAGTCGGCAGCCCTGGTCGAGATGACGCCCCGCATCACTCCGTTCGTCCGCAGGTGGCGGACCAGCGCGCGGGTGTCAATCTCAGCCAGCACCGGCACCTGATAGCGTTCCATGTACTCGTCGGTCACCTGCTCCGAGCGCCAGTTGGAACTGATATGCGAAAGCTCGCGCACGATCAGCCCCTCGATAAAGGGCTTTGCCGCCTCATTATCCGCATGGTTGGTGCCGTAGTTACCAATTTGGGGATTCGTAAGAACAACGATTTGTCCGGCATAGGAGGGATCGGTAGCGATTTCCTGATAACCGGTGAGGGAAGTATTAAATACGACTTCGCCCTGGCATTCGCCCTGGTGTCCGAAGCCTTGACCACGGAAGATACGCCCGTCTTCGAGCGCCAATATTGCCTGCATTGCCTCTCCGAGGAGTGGATTCAATCGATTCTAACAGGTTTGGGCGGTGGAATTCAGCACGGGACTCCGCGCTTTAATGCACCGCGCCCATATCCCGCGTTGGCCAGTAGATGAACTCTGCCTTGCCGTAGATGAGCGAGCGCTCCACGGGGCCGAAGTCGCGGCTGTCGGAAGAGATGGAGCGATGGTCGCCCATGACGAAATACTCTCCCTTGGGAACAACGATTGCGGCCATGGAGCGGTCATCGCGATAGACCTGCGGGACGTAGTTTTCGCGCAGAGGCGCGCCATTGAGCCAAACCCGTCCGTCGTTGATCCAGAGGCGGTCTCCGGGCAGGGCGATGATCCGTTTGATGTAGCTCTTCTCTGGGTCGCGCGGGTAGTGGAAGACCACCACGTCGCCGCGTTCAATGGCCGAGATATGGTAGACAAACTTGTTGATGAAGAGCCGATCGCTGTTCTCGAGCCGGGGCAGCATGCTGGTGCCTTCTACTCGCACCGGCTGGTAGAGAAAGGTAATGATCAAAACCGAGGCGGCGGCAGAGACAAAAAGATCGCGCAGCCACAGGCGCACGCCAGCGTGCCTGTGCGATGAGCCTGACACCGGAGTTGGTGCACCTGCCTGAATGGCGTCTTCCTGCGGAATGGGGGAATTTGGGGGAACCGTGGGCATCTCTCTTCTAGCTTAATCGCAACCAAGGCCTCCCGGCGGGCACATCATGCGCACATGCCGGGGTTTCTCCATGGGTTTTGGCTGGTTCTCTGCCGGAACCAGCGGTGGCGGCGCACTGGCAGAGCCTGCGCTGGCCAGATTCTCTTCCTGCAGAATCAAGGGGCGCTGCAGAACCATCTCCACCTGGGCGCCATTGGGAATATCCACATCCGCGCCGCGGGTAAACAGGCTGGCCAGCCCGGCCGCAGCCAGCCCGGCTCCGGCTCCGGCAAGACCTCCGACGATAGGATGATTGGAGTTCAGGCCGCCGATGGTGCCAATGGTGGCCCCGGTCGGCACGGCAATTTCGGCCACCTTGCCGACGTTGCGGCCCTTGTCGCCCGCCTGCTCGATGGTGCCCTCGCCGTCGTTTTTTACAGTCTGCTTTGTGGCGCCCGGCAGACTGTTCACCATGCCGGGGATCTCCACCACCGTGCCGTTGGGAAAGATGATGGACGTAAAGTGCATGTCAAGCTGCGCCCTGCCCTTGATGCGCCCGGCGCGGGCCACCCGGTCCACGACGCCCTGAACGTAGACGCCGGCAGGGATCATCACCCGATTTCCGACAACCACCGGGAACGTGGAGGCAAGGTAGACGCCGTCGCCCGGCTTGGCGCTGCGGGTGTCAATGGCGCTGCGGAGCTGCAACAGAACCTTGGTGCCGGCCGGCACCGTGTAGGTCTTCTGGGGCGCAGCAACCGGGTTTTCGCCCGTCGCCGCTGACTGGGCGACGCCAGCCGTAGCGGTGAGGCTGAGGATGGTTGTGACCAGCAGCAGGGCGTGAATCGAGCGCATGGCTTTCCCCTCGTGCATTCTGTCAGATAGACGGATTCGTTGCCCTACAGGATAGCGCGGAATGCGGAGCGCGGAGCCAGAAATGCGGAAGTTGGGACAGCCGCTGCCGAAATCGCGCTATTCTGCGAACACGATGGATTCTGAAATCGTCCCTGCGCCCGACAGCACCGGCCAGAGCGGCAGGTTCGCCGCGGCCTACCGCGTTTTGCAAGAGGCCATCTCCGCAAAGGCCTTTCCGGGGTGTGCGTTTGGCGTACTGGCCAGCGGGCAGGTGGTGGTGCAAGGCGCGTTGGGGCGATTCACCGGCGAAGAAGGCGCTCCGCCGGTTACGTCTGAAACGGCCTACGACGTAGCCAGCCTGACGAAGGTGGTGGCCACCACCGCCATGGCGATGCTGCTGCACCAACGGGGCCAACTCGACCTGGATACGCTGGTCGGCGATCTACTGCCGGGCTTTGTGGTGGGACGACAGGCTGGCGACCGTGCCCGCCAGGTGCGGCTGCGGCACCTGCTGGCCCACAGCTCCGGCCTGCCAGGCTATGTAGAGTTCTTTCGTACCGCCAAGACTCAGGCCGCGCTCTTCCGTGCCTGCCTCTCACTGCCGCTGGAGGCCGAACCGGGGACACGCGCCGAGTACTCCGACCCCGGCTTTATTCTGCTGGGCAAGGCTTTGGAGGTTATAGCGCACGAGCACCTGGCGGCGTGGGTGCAGCGTGAGGTGTTCGCGCCCCTGGGCATGACGGCCACATGCTTTTGCCCAAACCTTGAGGATCGGCCCGCAATTCCGCCCACGGAAGAGGACACATCCTTCCGCCGACGCCGCATCCAGGGTGAGGTGCAGGACGAAAACGCATGGGTGCTGCACGGCGCGGGTCATGCCGGGCTTTTTTCCAATGTGCCGGACCTGCTGAGTTTTGCCCGATCCATTCTGGAACCAGGATGCGGAAGAAACGTGGCGGCGGACGGACCCGGCTTGTTTCACCCCGCGACAGTGGAGATGTTTGCCCAGCGGCAGCCGCCGCGCGGCAGTTCGCGGGCGCTGGGTTGGGACACACCGTCTCCCGAGTCTTCCGCGGGGCGGCACTTCCCTGCTCATTCCATTGGGCATCTTGGCTACAGCGGCTGCTCGCTGTGGATGGACCTGGACGCCTGCATTGCCGTTCTCCTTCTCACCAACCGCACCTGGCCCAGCCGCGAAAGCCAGTTGATTCGCACGATCCGGCCAGCCTTCCACGACGCCATCCGCGAAGCAATCTGAAGGCTTCTTCATCGCTGGTTCGCCATTCCTCCACATTTACAGAACACAACACTAACGGGGTTGCGTAATTTCCAGCTACAATAAAGACTCGGGGACTGACGCGATGCTTACCAGCACGACGATGCAGGAAACAGCCGGCCAACAAAAAAATGACGTCAAGAATGACCAGGCATCCCTGCTGCAACACCTTACGACGGAGAGCCAGAACGAAGCATCTCAGGGGTTCGACACCAAGTCGGCTCTAGAGATTGCGCGCATCATCAATCACGAGGATGCCAAGGTTCCCGCCGCAGTCAAAAAAGCCATTCCAGAGATCGCTCAGGTGATCGACCACGTGGCGCGAAGCCTGCGCGACGGCGGCCGCCTGATCTACGTGGGTGCAGGGTCCAGTGGGCGTATCGCCGCACTGGACGCCTCAGAGTGCCCACCCACCTACTCCACGGCTCCCGGCCAGGTGCAATACATCATGGCCGGCGGACCGAAGGCGCTTGCCTCGTCCGTTG
>Ga0307377_10004787_pt1 | contig 14705 bp, 37 predicted proteins | sample TR3MG_FD_202535 | JGI IMG/M metagenome (GOLD analysis project Ga0307377, IMG submission 202535) | Soil microbial communities from Risofladan, Vaasa, Finland - TR-3 | ecosystem: Environmental > Terrestrial > Soil > Coastal area > Acid sulfate soil | place: Finland: Risofladan, Vaasa | collected... | reverse complement strand
AAAACTGCCTCTTGGTGTTGAGCTTCATCGGCATGTGCTCAGCCATCCGTTGGAACCCAGCACGCTCCTTCTCCAGCTTTGCCAATTCCTCGGCGTTGAACGGCCGCCACGGGATGTAGTTCCCGTTGAGCAGGATGGTGAGATCGGTCATCGAAGGATTCCTCGATTGTGTCTCGTCGCCCATTCGTGGTGCTCCATGGCTACCCACTGTCGCTGACCTTCAGGGGACGGGAAAACAAGGGCCAACCCGATATTGATCGCGGCCAATGCTACGAAGCCCGCAGTGAAGGTCCCTCCGCCTGCTGCACAGCACGCCAGGAAACAACCCAAGCCCAGGGTCCATCGACGTATGCGAGTCCAACCGGGATCAGTGGTCATTCTTCATCCATGATCCTATGCAAAACAAAGTGGCACCGGCCACAAACATGGGCCAATGATCCACCAGCAATCTCATGTTGGTTTTGTCAATGTGCATCAGGGGAGGATAGATTAGGACCAAAACTCCTCCAACTTGGAGAAGGATAGAAGCATAGAACCGGAAGAACTCTAGGACTTGTTTCATCCCTGTCCTTTCGCAAACTTTTTGCCTTTTTCGGTAGCGGCTTCGCGCTTTTCGGTGGCGGCTTCAATAGACTGAAGCAACGCCTCGGCATCGGTGACTTGGCCCATGTTGTTCTCGCCAAGGAACTTCAGGTAATCCACGCAATCTTGCAACGCCTTCGGCAACTGGCGAAGTTCACGAAGCTCGGCCACGAAAGCCTGGGCTTCTTCCTTGGAGTGGAACATCAGACACCGAGCGTATTGCTCGGGTGTCGGTTCAGGGACTTCCCACTTTGGACTGTTCACGTTCAGCTTTCTCTTTCTCGCGTTCTTGGCGACGGCGCTGCATGACAAACTCGATGGCTTCGCCTGTGATCGCCTGCATCGCAACCATCAGTTCGACGTAGCTGCCTCGGATTTCGACGGAGAACTCCTGGCGACCACGCTCGTAGCGTTGGAAGGCACCCTCGGGGACCCCGGCCTCCTTCATGCCCTCGTAGTAGCCCTCAAAGGTCGTCGAAGCCCGGTAGATCCTGCCCTCGGTACGGATGAGGGAGTCATGGCACCAGGAGTCGAACCATTCGTCGGTTTCAAACGGCTTGGGGTCGAAGTCTTTGCCTCCTTTGCGATACTCACGACAAGACTCCCGCTCTTGAACCAGTACCTCCGGCGTCATGCGGCGGTACAGAACTTCGTAGTCCACCTCGATGGGGCAGGTAGACAGCACGACCATCTTCAAATCGTGAAAGTTGTCCCGCGTGATGAAGTAGACCTTCTCCTCCATGCAGACATCTTCTTTGAAGATTGCCACAGGGAGGCCGACGGACTTGCTTGTGTGCTTTCCGATGATGCGGCACTCCATGCCCATCAGGCACTCGACCGAGAGCAACGAACGGCCCTGGGTGGCATGTCCGTCGGCATAGATCAGGTTGTCGTCAGGCGTGTGCTTTTTGGCCCACTCGACGATGCCGACCCCATTGGCCCAAAGCTCGTCGCCACTAAAAGTCATCTTCTTCCTCCGTGATCGTCACGTCGAACTTTGCCGCGCGCCACATCTCGATAGCCTTCTCAAACATCACCAGTTCATTGCACGGGTACGGTGTCCCGCAGTCGAGGAGGATGTCCGTCTGTTTGCCATGTCGAAGCGCAGGAAAGACGTACGACACATCCCTGACGGTCGGCGTGATCTGACCTCGGACCACATCGCCGTCCTCGTGGGTGATGCGGTACTCGATCACCAGTGTTTCGCCTTTGCGCGGGACGGTCGGCATCTGCAACACACGAGTAGCCGTCGCTGATCGCACCATCTTGGTGCTGCTCTGGGGCCCGAAGACAAGGACTACCGACAGCTTGACGGTGACTTCAAGCATTGGACTTCTTCCGTTCGTCGAGGAACTCGCGTGCGGCTTTGCACAAAGAGAACACGATGTCCTCGACGTTGTGCTTCGCCCCAGGCATGGGCACCTCGATGTGCTTGTTCGGCCCCATGTCGTCTACATGGACGAGTTGGACCGAATACGCGGGCTTTCCCCGGATGCGCTCCGAGATGATGATAGAGATGTTGCTATCGGGATCGGAGAAGGTTTGGATTTCTTCCCACGAGCCTTTGCGCTTTGGTTTGTTCTGTTTTTCAGCCAAGTCAGTCACGATACCCAGGTCAAGGGGCGATGAGTTTGATGATGCCGTAGATGAGCCGGAAAGGGATCAACACGATGTTGACGACGAGTTGGACGGGCCAGCGGAATTGCATGTCCGACCGAGCAACCTTGATGAGCTTGAGAGCCCGATCCACGTTGTTCGCCATGCAGAGCTTCGTGATCTGATTGAGCAGTTGTTGCCTGGGGTAACGGACAGGTGCCAAGGCTTCCATGATCTGCATCTGCATTTCGTCAAAGTGGCGACGACTTGGGGTCACGCCGTCCGCGTCCTTCTCGTACATGACGCGCTCGTCACCGAAGTCCCGCTTGTGTTGCCAACCCTTGATGGCCTGCTCCACACGGTCCCAGTTGTCCTTGGTGCTGACGGTGAGAATACCCATTACTGACCCCCCAGAATTGACAGCATGTCTTGCATGGCGTCGTTGCACTTTCCGATTTCGCTTGCGGCGATAGCTCTGTTGATCGTTTCAACGGCTGCCATCCGCTCGTGTGAAGTTTCGATGAGAGCCTGAAGACGCATCCGATGGTGCATGGGCATCTCGGTTCGTGCCGTCCAAGTACGCAGCGTATCGATCCACTCGTCCAGGTTCTCGATGCCGCCACACATTTGCTGCATCTCGCCTTGACCCATCTTGGCGAGTGGGATGTCGTAGGCCACTAGGAACCGCCTCCGGCTCGACGTTGGGATTCCCGGGCCGCCTCGACCAGTTCTTGTTGGAACGTCTTGGCGTTTGGATCAAGCAGTTCAGCGGGGACCTCATCGTCGTTGGAGAAGATCGCCAGGTACTTGTTGCCATCCACGCCGGTCGCCACGGAGATCATGGTGAAGTCTTCGCCCCGGAACACCCACTTCGGGAGGAACCGTTGCGTGTAGACGGTGTACGAAACGCAGTGACCATCTACGACGTGCTGGAGATCGAAGGGCTCGTTCCGGTCGTACTGGAACACCACCTCGCCGTCAGTGCCTTTGTCGTCCTTGGCCCCTCGGACGAACCACCACAGACCACGGCAGTCGTGCAGCGGGATCGTCACCCAGTCTTCCTTGTAGCCGAAGTAGTTGTGAATCCAGATGCGGAGTTCTTGCCACTCGGTGAAGGCTTCGTCGAAATCAGCTTTTGTCGGCGTCTTCATAGTTGTCCACTCTCACCCGTCCGCCATCCAGTTCCCCGAATTGCGGGACCACATCGGCCTCGATGATGGCGCGCAGTTCTTGGGGCTTGATGGTCTCGGGTACGTCAGTCAGGCGTTTCATCAGGGCTTGGACGACCGCACGGGCCGTCTCGGGCTTGTACGTTCAGAAGTTGGGCGGCACCACGTCGGGGTAGCTGTAGTGGGGTTGGTCGTACCAGATCTGGATGCGGTGCTGTCCGTAGGTGAAAGCCAACTCGACGATGGCGTAATTGCCCGCCTGCCACTCGTTGATCGAGGACATCTCCGTGTTGGCTCTTTGCTCAAACTTCATTCGACTTTCGTGGTGGTGATGGCGAACGCAGCGAACTGCGGCTGCGGGTACATGGTCGCGCGGCACTCGTTCACGCGCTTGTAACCATCCTCGTCTTCTTTATCGGCAGGTTGGATGGTCGTGCAAAAAAGAGTCTCGCCGTCTTCGGGGTCGAAACCCAAGGAGAACGTCGCGGCCATGTTGATCTTGTGCTCTTTGCAGAGCGCGATGATCTGAGCCATGAGCGGCGAGATTTGCTCGTCGTAGACGGCCTCTTTCTCAGTGCGGGGTTCTTCGCTCATGGTGCTTCCTGACCAAAACCAAGGGCCCTGTAGACTTCGGGCGTCTGGATTGTTTGATTGCCGTCATCGTCGTGAAACAGATCAGCCCCACACGAGAGACAGCAGCCGTCTTCGTCACATACCGTGACGGGGCCGCACTCGGGGCACTGGATCTCCACGGGCTTGCTCACGGGAAACTTCTCCCCGTCGCCATCGCGTTTCGGAAGATGCGGTAGAGGACTTCGACCAACAAACGAATGGTCACAGCCACGGAGACGAGGGTGAGCGCCATACCGGCGGCCCCAAACTGCAAATACCAAAACGGGATCTCGGGGAGTTCCGCTGCCAGCCGAGAGTTCACAAAGAACGCCGTAACCACCGCGATGGTCAGGATTGCCCAATAGAACCAGTCCAGCTTTTTGAGAATCTCAAGCATGTCACTCACCGACTTTCGTGCAGACCCCGTAGATGCAGGTCCGTGGGGTCCACCCGTTGATGCCGCCCTTGTTGTTGCCGATCTGGAACCGAGCCTTCGGCCCATCTTGGATGCCTTTGATCAGATGAAGGTACTGATTGCCATTCACCTTGCAGAGCACGATCATGCCCTTCTTGAGTTCGGTATCGCCAACGGGCTCGACGGTCACAAGCTGGCCGCTCTCGACCTTGCCAGCCATCGAACCCCCATGAGGACGGAACTGGACCGTCTCACCCCGTTGGAGCTTCTCGATGTGCTGTGTGGCCCAACTACCCATCGGTCGGTACGCAGGCAGCAACGGCTTCGTCGTACCGTTCGCTGCACATGGCCTTTCGCTTCTTGCTTGTGTGAAACCGACCCAGGCCGCCGTAGAGACATTGCTGGCGAGCCTCTTGGGCGTCGTCCCGGCAAACCTCCTCGGCATAGAAGTAGCGGTAGGCCGCGAACCCGCCTGCCATGAGCAGGATGATCACGAGGCACGCGAGCCACACCTTCGGGCCACCCGCAAGGATCTCAAAAAAACCGCCGATGGCTTCAAACACGTCCATGGGCTACCCCTGTGTCACTACGGTTCCCGTGTAGCTCGCCCCGCAGAAAAAGACGTTCCCGTTTGCGATCTGACACGTCTTCCATTTGCCGGACGAGTAGATGGGCGCGTTGCCCTGGTACGAACCCCCACAGGAGGTGACGTTCCCGATGTTGATCTTGCACATACGGAACAGTCCGTTGTGCCGGACGACGGCATTGCCCGTGAAGCTCGTGGTGTTGCACGAAGTGACGGTCCCAATGTTGACCCTGCACTCGACAAGGCCAGTGGACATGAACGCAGCAAGTAGAATAGACAGCATGTTTGACTCCTATACAGGGTGACTGTGGATTCTACATCTAACGGCTTGGAAATCAGCAACCTTCCAGCCGCGTAAGGAACGTGCGCTCGCCATAGGTGATAGAGCGCCACCCACCTCGCGGTCCTTCGGGGCGCGAGGTCACTTCTCCATATTTTTCAAGTGCTTCTTCGTGTGTCAGACTTTTGACTTCCAAAGCCCACTGCCCTGGCGACAAACACACTAACTTCCCGAATTGACGTAAAGCGTTGAAGCGATCTCCAAGAGGGCGAAGGATCTTGAATCCCCAGGAAACTGTTTCACCACAACTACTGTCATAGAGAAGTTCAGTGTACGACCCTAAATCAGTTTCGTATCCTTCAGGTTTTTCGTTGGTCATTTGAGAAAGTCCGTTCCGGGCTCGATGTTTTCAAGGTTGGCGATGGCGTCAAACTCTCGGATGCCGTACACACCCACGGTCGCCTCGATGGGAGCACTTTTGTCGTCAAACTGGTGGACGACCCACCAGACATCGCCGCCGTGACCGGCAACGTAGCCCCACAGGATGCCTTCGACGTTCGCCAGGCGGTTGTTGAGGTACTTCTCTTTGATCAACATGCCGGCGGTGCTGTCCAGCGTCTTGTCGATGCGGATCAGTGTCTTGCCCGGCACGAGGTCAACCTCGGCGAATTCTGTATCGGACATCCCCATTCAGGGGTTTTACGCAAAATACGGATTGGACGAATCAGGGCCGCGGTTTTCCATCGGAATGGTACAAACGCTTGAATTTGACCAATTCAGGCGTCTCCACCACCGGGAGCCTCTGATCCTTGAGGATCTGGATGATCAGGTCGAGCTTGTAGGCCAATTCGGCCGCCATCTGTTCAGCCTGCTCCGCCCGCTTGATGGGGATCTGCCGGGCTTCCTTGGCCATACGTTCCTCGCACTTGGGCTCGTGGGTGTCCACGCACTCCAAACAGATCACTTCCAAGCACGAGTCGCAGTTGACTTCACCGGGGGCGCCGCACGAGACACAGGCACCGTCTTCGTCGGCCAGGTAGAACTCGCACGCCGCACACCGCCATGCCGACGGCATCCGGGTCACGATATACATGCCGCACTTGGGGCAGGCGTCGCCTTCTTTCACGGAGTTTCCCCCAGGTGGTACAGGCGATCCCAGTCCATCTTGATGACGCCCTCGTACTCAAGGTCGTGGATCAGGTGGTGGATACGTCGGCGGTTGCAGGCCCGGTAGATTTTCTTGAGTTGCCCGATGGTCCGCGGCTTCGTTCCCACATGCTGCATGATCGCGTAACGGTACTGGCAGTGGAAACAGAACTTCGGCGACCGTGTGGGGAACTCCGCGTCCCCCGGCACCGGGAGAACACACCCCTGGCAACTACGTGCGGGTGCGTTCACTGACATGGAAGACATGGAAGATACCCGATTCCTTGGCCTCATCGCTGTAGAGCCAGGTGTTGATGGAGGGATCGTCGGGGAACTCTTGCTCGTACCGCATTTGCTCAACCGAATGGGAGGGTGCGATGCCGGAACCTTCCTTGAACCAGTTGTTGCTGTCGCTGGGGTGGTAGCAGTGGCATTGGGCCACCCAACACGGCACATCGAGGACGATCTCTTTGATGAAGAAGTCTTCGACCCACATTTGGAACGAAAGCGGAGCGTCTTTGAGACGGTCAGCCCGGACGACCATCACGCTACCCATTGGATTACCCCTTGTTGGGGAGCAGGGCTTTCTTCACGAGGTCGTGGAACCGTCGATAGATCACCGCATCCCGTTTCCGTGCTTCGATACGCATTGAGCGTTCTTCAATGTGCAGCCGGATATGCTTGTGCTCCTCCGACATGAGGTCGAAGTCGTCCGGCTTCGTGAGCATTTGGATTTCCTCTTGAAGCTCGGCCAACCGGGCTTCCTTGTAGATGCCCTTGGCGGCGTCGTCGATTTTCTTCAAGCCCCACTTGATGAAATCAATGTCGGGCGAGCCTTCAGTGGGCATTGCACCCAGGAGAGCCTGCAACGAACTAAGCTCTCCCTCCACGCCGCAATCGATCTCCTCGGAGTGTTCGTCGTGAGCGTCCTCCCCTGTGAGATCGACTAACTGGATGTCGCTGTTGTCACCGTTGTCGCCGCCCATGAGGCGGGCCATGACTGCTTTGAGGAGGTCGTCTCGGTTCATGCTCATGGTCTGCCTATCAATTCTCCAACGGTCAGTTCGGGCATGACGCTGGCGAGTTGAGCGAGTGTCACATCGCTCAACTCTGTTTGCAACATCTTGACCAACTGCTCACGCACCAGTCCCTCAAACTCCGCTTCGATCCGGGCGATCCTACTGGGGGACTTTTTGGGGGTACGGGTGGGCCGTCGAGCCGGGCGTTTGGTGCCCTTTTTCTTCGGGGGCTCCTTGGAGGAGGCGCGAATCTCCCTCGGCGTGCCCTCCCCGTAGTTGTCCCCACTCGCCTTCCCAATCTGGATGAAGATGCCCTTCTTGGACACCGTGACCGGGTAGGTCTTGCCGGGTTTGTACGGTCTGGAATGCGGTGGAGCGTTGAACAACACCCGGCCACGCACACTCAGGTCGTACTCTTTGAAGGAGCCCGTGACTGGACGCCACAAAACGTGGACCCACGAGTTCTCGATGTTCTTGTGGGGACCGACGAACAGGGTCTTCCGTCGGTCCCCGGTCAACTCCGCGTATCGCTGGAGGATCGGGGCGGAGATACACAGGCGTCCGTCGGTGTAAACGCGGGCGGTGAACTGGTTGGTGTCGCTCATTGCTCGGTCCCTTTGGTCAGATGCGCTCGGATTTCTAGCGCGAGGTCTCTGTACTCGGCCTTCAACCCGTTCATGCTTTCACGCAACAGGTCATTGGCCGTTTTCAATTTCTTTTCGGTGCGCTTCAATGCGCGACACGGAGCATGGGTGGCTTCGATCAACCCGCACACAGGGCACTCAGGTGGGTCAGTCATCGAAGACTCCTGATTTCTCAAACACTTCCCACATCTTCGGATCGAGCACCTTGAGCAGCTTCTTGCGGAAATCGAGCGAGATGAGTTCTTTATTCGTGTAGTGGGAGATGTCGGCGACCGGCCCAAGTTCGACTTTTTGGACGCCCTTGAGCATTTGGATGGCTCCCGTGATGGCCTCCACGTCATCGGTACGGGTTTCCCGCTTCAGGATGACGGTCAAGGAGTACACACGGTCGGTCATGTCGGTTTTACGCAAAACCTGGATTGGATGAATCCAGGCTCAGCGGGTGATGGTCATGCGTTGCCAGAACAGGTTTCGGCCCGCTGCCATGTACTGCCGGGTGCCCTCGGAATGCCAAACGGGGTTATGGCTTTTGGGAAGGCGATCTGGCTTGGCGGCAGCCAAATAGACCGCACCGGAGGGTAGATCGGCCGTGGATACACACGGGACACCCCACAGTTTGCCCTTGAGGGGATCCTGGTCCGTAATCAGTTGGACATCCCCGGACCCCCATCGTTCGATGTGGAGTTTCCGAATATCCACGAAGTCCCTGGGTGGGAACACAAACAGAAGCGGGGTGCCACCACGTTGTTCCACGAGGCCCAGCGCGTCGGCGAAGATGGATTCGTGAAGCGGGGCGATACACGGGATGTCGTGGTTGACGTAAAGATGGTCGAACTCGGTTGATTGTTTCTTCCGAAGCGCCTCTAACCTTTCCTGGTAGATCTTGACCGTCGGATGCTCGGGGTCGAGTTGGTATCCATCAGCGTCCTCCGGGTACGACGGGATCATGCTGTCGAAGTCGGCGATGTATTGGAGTGTTACGTCCCGCACATCACACATCTCGACCAAAGACAGTTCCGCGCTAGCTCGGGACGTATCTACCCTTTTGGCTTTGATCCAAAGCTCGTAGAGCAGGTCGAGGGTCTTCTCCGGGAAGTCTCCATACCGTTCCCCGACAATCTCTTGCAACGCCTGGGTGAACGTCGGGTCGTTGAGCCGGGAAAGAGGTTCGTGAACCTCCTCCAGAAACTCGTCGAGGTCGCTCACAACAAGCCATCCTTGGCTTGGCGTCGGACTTGTTTCACGTAGCTCTCAGAGCAGTCCATCAACTCAGCGACTTCTCCACGAGTAAACAAGGGCTTGCCCGCATGGGTCATGTTCGACAACCGCATGATCTCTTTTTTGGATACAAGGTCATCACGGTCTTGAGATGTGTCGTAGGGGTACTCAAGCTCGATGCCGTGTTTGGCAGCCCATTTCTGGACCGTAGAAGGATGAACCCCGACTCTCGCGGCTGTCCAATTGGCCCGCTTCCCTTTGCGGAGCCACCGGATTGCACGTTCCTCCTCTTGTGCTTTCCGATTCCAAGTCATCGCTTAGTCCCCCTGGAACACAGCTTCGCCCGGGATCTCTTTACGGTGCTGCACCCAACCACGAAAGTTGCCGCACCACTCGCTCATGCTTCGTTCCGCCACCGTCATGGGACGTGCAGCGTGTTCCGTTGGGCTCATGTGCCCGGCACTGGTGAGCCGTTTGTAGAGCGTGATGTCGGCTGCGGGATCCCGTTTGCCATCATGGGTCAGGTAGCTGACTCGTGCGCATCGGGCCACCGAGAGCTTGACCGCGTAGTCCCAGGTAGCTTTGGGTTGGTCGAGGAGCGGCATCGAGTCGCCAAAGTCGGTGCCAAAGAGCGGAAGATGCCACCCACCGTATTGGAGTTCCTTGGGCGTACTGTCCGCCAGGACCTTCTGCATCATGTCCGACACCGTGAAGATCTCAGGTTGGGCGTGCTCGCTGACCCGGAGCTTGAAGTAGTTTTCCCATTCCGTTGCCGTGACGATGACCGTGTGCCACGCGAAAGGCTCCAACAATCGGTTGGCCCATTGCTTGTGAACCCCGATTTCGACCAAACGCTCGGCGTGCTTGACCGCATCCTTCATGGCATCGAGCCAGACTTCGCGGCATTGCTCCTGGGCTTTGTCTTCCAGAGCCGCTCCGGCCTCCATGCCTCGTTGGTTGGCCCCAACGGCTGTGGGGACGAACGGGGCCTCAAGGATGGCCTTGATGCGCTTGGGGACCGGGATAGCCCGCGAAGACGCAGAGTTACGGCTCATCACGCGGTGCGTGTTGAACTCCGCCAGGATGATCCTGGGGAACGTGATCTGGAAGGTCACGAGACGGTGCCCCAAGGGGCTTATGGAGTCGGCAAGGATCTTGGCGTCGTACATGGCTGAGATTCAATCTACCCAACCATCACCGTTCCAGAAATGCCTAGTTCGATGCTTCAAGACCAGCCACAACAGGGAGAGCAGGGTCGGCGCTTCGTAGGATCCATCGTCAACGATGAGTTTCATCAATACCTTTGCACGAAAAAGTGGCGACACTTGGAGCACTCCAACCGGCGCTCGCCCGTCGTCCACTGCACACTATCTCCGATGGAGGAAGGCTCGTGGCACTTGGGGCAGGGGCCGCCGTCTTTCCAATCGTGTTCGCGCACCCGAAGTTCCAGAATGTCGAACGGCAGATCGAAATACACGCCGGCCGAAGGATAGTCCTTCTTCCCAGGCTCCCCTTCCAGTTCCACCCTGAACCCTTCGCCGTTCCAGTTGCGCTGGAGGTGATAGCGGATCTCGTCGAGGACGCCCAGCAACATCATCACATTGTCGAAACGATCCAAGTCGGCCGCGATCCGAGCTTGGACTGAACCATCGGGGTGTTCAGACTTCCTGTCCATCGACGAGTAGATGGTCGTGATCTTCACCAGTCATCTCCGATCAGATCGGCGTAGTCTTCCTCGGCTTCAGGGGGCGGCTCCTCGTCAATGAGAGCCAGCAGCCCTTTCTCACGCAGGAACCCACGCATGAACTCCTCAACGGTTGTGTATTCCCCGTTCTTGGATGCGTGGTACAGGCCCACTGCATCCTCGGGGGAGAGGCGTCGATACGGAGCGAAGTCGCAAATTGCACACTGGGCGACGTTCCCATGACGCCCAATCAACGTGAAGAAGTTGACCTTCTTGTCAACGCGAGTGCGGATACAGAAGCCCCCGTTGTCCGGCTTCCGCAGGTTTCGTATCTGGGCATGGTACGACTGCGGCGTGAACTTGCGTCCTTTTGCCAGGACTTTTTGAAGCAACTCCCCTTCACTGACTTCTTTGCCCTTCTCTAGTGAATCAAGAATGTCGCGGAGTTGGCCGCGTGCGTACTTGTAGTAGTCGGGGTCATCAGGGACAAACGGTCCCCGGATGTTGAGTGCCGCACCAGCGGGTAAATCATCGTCGTCGTCGCTCATGCTGCTTCTCCCCGCCACCCACGTTCGTCGTCATGCACCACCGCCATGAGGAAGGGTTCCATCTTGTCGGAATTCATCCATCTGTTTTTCTGGCACGTAATCCGTAGGATCACGCCGTTGTGGATCGACGCTTGAATCTCGGTGGTCAGGATGATGTCGGCGGCAAAAATCGGCCCCCTTCCAAGCGGAAGGAGTGGCGTTTTCAAAGCTACTTTGCTCGGCCTGGTTTGCGCGGCCATGACCACCGAATGTTCTCGGACTTGGGAGTTGCGAACAAAACTGGCCCATGTCTTGGCTCGCGCGGACGGTCCTTCCGTTTGCCGCACAGCGTAGCTCGTCGTGTCGTCGATCAGGATAACGGGCTTGGGCTCCATGGTGTGCAGATGACGCACCACATCCATGACTTCATCGAGTTCTTGAAGACAGAAGCCTCCCGCGTATTTCTGGTCGCAACTGATGTACGCCGTCGGGGTCTTTGGGGTTGCCCGTTCAGCCGCCAGTGCGCGCATGAGAGCCGTTTTCCCCGATCCTTGGGGGCCTGTGACCAACGTGATCCCTTGCAGTGGCAGGCCCCCTCCGAGCCAGCCATCCAGGGGCGTTTTGGTCTCAAGGATCGTCATGCCTTCCTTTTACTCCAAATGCAGGGTCAGCGAATGTCCTTGCCACACCAGGGGCACCACTTCACGTTTTCACGAAAGAATGTCTCCCCTTTGAGCAGGCAGATGGCCCATCCGTCGTGATCTGGCCCATCCATGAGGTCGGCAGCGTGTTTTCGGATGTACTGCACTCCGAAATCGCAACAATTGGGGGTTACGACAACAGGCTGCGTCTCGGAGGTAGACATGACTACCAACGAGTAGCCATCGAACAGCTATTGGCCTTCGTGCTCGGCCCGAAACTTGTTGGCTTCCTGGTCCGCTGCCCGGATCGGTTCCGGCAAACGGTAGACGGGAGTCGCCTTGACGACCAAAGACACGGCCTCGTCGAGTCCAAGTCGGTTGCCCACGCTCACGTAGATCGGGTTTGTGTCGTCCTGGGTGACAAGCTCGTACCCCACCTTGAGCGACCCCAACATGATCGCCATCTTGTTGCCACGTTTGGACTTTCCGAAGTTGGCTGTCTTGGGATCGCCACATCCGGCTGGGTAGTTCTTGGCGATCCCAATGGTCGGATGATCCAACGACACGCCAATGTGGCAGGCAAGTCCGAACTTGCGTGGATGAGCCTGGCCGTTCCCATCAACGAAGATCACATCAGGTGTGTTGGTGAGCTTCAACAAGGCTTCCAACATCGGGTCGGCCTCCCGAAACCCCAACAACCCGCTCATGTACGGCATCGGGGCGGGCCCCTTCCAGCGTTGGATTTCGACTGGGCGCCAGTTGGACGTGCTCACGGTGACGGCGACGGCGTAGGCCATTTGGCTTGTTTTGGTCCGTTCGCCATAAGCGACATCGACACCCGTGACGAGAGCCCATCCCATTTCGCGCTTGACCTCGCGCGCAAGGGTTTCCTGAATCCCGTGCCCTTCGACATCCGAAGCGGGCATCGGGATGGCGTGATGCAGGCGTAGGGGCATCAGTCTTTGTCGCGTAGGTGGTCGAACCGGCGGGGGAGCGCGGGCTTCGTGAACCTGTCCGTCGCGTCTTGGATCGTCATGCCCTTCGCCGGGTCCGCCTGGGTTTGCGGAACGGTTGTGGGTTCGATGACCTTCGCGGTGGGGGGGTCCTCAACGATACGAGGCACGAACCGACGGCTCTCCGGGGGCTTTGTGGTGCCCGCGAGGCCCTTCACCTTCTTGAGCCCACGGCGCACGAGGCGTTGAAGGGATTTCGTGACGGGATGGCCTTTGATGCTCACGATGGCGATGTAGTCACCGCCCTGTTTCTGGATGTTCCAGACCTCATCGGCCAGCATGATCTTGATCGCCGCCACGTCCGTCCCGCGTAGATGGATCTGCCCGTAGTCGAGTTTCGTTGCAGCGACATCGAGGAGGGCGCAAGCGGTGTTGAGACGGGTCTCCCAAAGGGAGTGCTCGCCGGCAGGCGGCGCGACCCTGAACTCCAAGGCGAGGCCCAGGCTGTCGTTCCGGTGTCCGGCGGCAATGATGCCGTCGTTGGCAACTATCTGTCGTAGTACGTTTTTCATGGTGGCTTTCTAGTCGTCCGTAGGGACACGCACTTCATCTTCTGGTTCGCCAAAATCTTCCCATGATCGCAGGAACAACAATTCGTCGGCTTTTCGACGGATCGTTGGATTTGAGCGGGAGTCCGCAAGACGTTGGAGGGTTTCCGTCACAACATCGTTGTGATGCTTGGACAGGCCCTCCACAAGAGAATCGAACATCCGGGGGTCAGTTACGCGGGCGAGATGACGAAGCAGGACACGTTGGATTTTCTTCGTCGGAAGGAGATACCCCGCTACCCGGCAAGCCACGATTAGCTCCTCGTGACTCAACTTATCGTGCTCAATCATCAACACGAGCCGGTTGGGATCTGTCCTGGCGAGCGCGATCAATTCGTCCCTAGTCATCAATTTGGCGGCTTGCCTTCCATCATCTGAACGCGCTTGTGCGTGGCGGCAGCAAAGGCCAGAGACAAGTGCATGATCTCGTCCACCTGATCGTCCGTCGGGGTGGTGTCCTCGCTGTCGAGGACGTTCTCCATCGCCATCAAGACGGTCTTCCTGAAAATGTAGGCGTCGATGCCTGTCTCGTGGACAAGCGCGGTCAGCAACGCATCATGGGCCTCTGCGAGTTCGTGAAACTCAGGCATCTTCTCCATGCTGTCTTCTGGATCACCGTACTTGGCGGACATCGTTTGCATGACTCTCCACCAGTTGCGGAAACAGTCTTTGGCGCTTTGAAGGGGCATATTCATGGTGGTCTCATAGGCCGAAAAAGTCGTTGAGGCTCGTTTTGGATGATTCCGACTTCGGAGCATCGTTTGGTAGAGCGGACTTCCCAGCATCAGTTATACGCCAATGACCTCCCGCATACTCTACCCACCCCTTTTCTTTCAAAGGATAGAAGGTTTGCGGAGGCTCAGAGTATCTGAGGATGTGATGCTCGGCGACGATGCGGAGCACTTCCACGGGGTCACTGATCCCGTCGAGCAGTGGTGAACAAGACATCAGGGTTCCAGCTTGATGCCGAACGGCCGGATGTTGATCTTCGATTCCGACTCCAACATGACCCTGTACGGCTTGTC
>Ga0307377_10004786_pt1 | contig 14706 bp, 47 predicted proteins | sample TR3MG_FD_202535 | JGI IMG/M metagenome (GOLD analysis project Ga0307377, IMG submission 202535) | Soil microbial communities from Risofladan, Vaasa, Finland - TR-3 | ecosystem: Environmental > Terrestrial > Soil > Coastal area > Acid sulfate soil | place: Finland: Risofladan, Vaasa | collected... | reverse complement strand
ATAATGGCTTGTTAATTGATATAAGTATTGACCCAGAATTTATGACCCTAATCGCTGAGAGGGAAAAATGATTTCAAGAATTAAAAAGAAAGTATTAGACTATGATGATGGATTTGCTCAGTATCTTTATGTTGTCGTGCAGGAATTGATGGATCGTGGTCTTATTGAAGAAGAAGTTTCCGCCAAGGATATTAATCATATTGCTGATTTCTTTATTTACAAGGTCTGTAGCTCCGAAATGCAGGACTGGAAACCGATAGGGATGAGCTTAAAGGAAACAGTAGAATTCTTTCAAAAGAACTATGATAAAAGCGTTAAGAAATGGGATGAATAAACAAATCGCTGAGAGGGAAAAATGAAATTAATTATGGTTAGAATGTTGTAAAATAGACAGAATGACGGTAAAATACATTATGTCTATAACGAGAGGATAATAAAATGAATGAATTTAATTTGGGATGGATTGTGATAAGGACCATAGCCTTTTTTCAGGCTGGTTGGCTTTGGTATTGGGCGAACTATTTTGCTTTTGAGGAAGTAAACTTATCAGATCGTTTAATAATGTTTGGACTGAATAACATCATGTGGATATTAGGGATGGGACTTTTATGGTGTTTTTTGTCAAGCATTGATGAGAGGTTAAGCCATGAGCGAGATATGTAAAGAGTGCGGGGGGACAACGGGACATGAGACTATTAACCATTTTTGCTGTGAATGTGACGATTACGCAAAGATAGAAGCAGAGCTAGAAGCATACCACAAAATAGCGAGTGAACAGAATAGGGTTTTGGAATTAGTTTCCTTGTCATTTGAAGGCGGAGCGATAGTACACACTGGAAAAATTGGATATTCGTGCATTCAAGAAGTGGGCGATATTTTAGCCAGTTACAAATCCATGACGGAGGGGAAATGATGAAGTGGTTAATTGTTTCGGTGATACTATTATCTGGTTGTGCTACTACTAAACAGTGCTATGTGCCACCAACAAATAGGGAATTGGACGAGCGCATAAAGAAATTGGAAAAACATTCCGAGTATAGTTATAACCTGCTTGGTGATGTGATTATTGAGCTAGAGACAAAGGGCGTTATTGGTAATTGGCGCACGCCTATTAAAGAAAAGGCTTGCTCCAAGGCGCTGCTTAAAGCAGAGGGGAAATGAGATGAACAAAGTAGAATTAACGGGGCCAAGTAGTTGTGTTGTTTGCAGTATGGCATACGGGGGAGTGTGTCTTGGTTGCAGAACGGAAAGGCTCATAAGAGACATACGATCAAAGGAAGTCGATCATACTTCGGCAGATAGCAATAGATTTGAATGGGAAGAACGGTGTCTCAAAGCCGAGAAGCGTCTTGAAAAGTCAGAGGCAATAGCTAAGGGGCTTGCTGATGCGGGTGAGGCTTTCTTGTTGATATCGGTAGTCACACCACAAGAAGTCATAGACGCCAAGAAAGCGACAGCTAAAGTCCTAACAGACTACAACAAAGCTACGGGGGATAAGTGATATGGGATTAGAAGTAACTTGTCCATACTGCAACCACGACCAAGAGGAAGAATGGGAAGGCGTTCCAGACGAAGATGAAAACGAAATAACAGAATGTGGAGAGTGCGAGAAAAGTTTCACATATAGCCATTATATCATTCATGGAAGCGATAGCGAAAAATCGCCATGCCTCAATGATGAAGCGGAACACGATTGGAAGAAAACCACGAGATACCCACCAATTATAGCGGGCAAGGTGGCGGTATGGTGTACCACTTGCCATGAAAAGAAAAACATTCCAGCAGATAAAGATGATTGGGCGAAAGTTAAAGATAAATATGACATGGAAATTTCTGGACCTAAACCACCAACAGTCAAGGGTGAATGACGATGAATGAAAACCCATATGCACAGTGTCAGGAGTGTGGAAAGATCCTATCCATACCAGAACGTGGAAAAATGTGGTGTAATTCGTGTAGGATCAAACGCCAGCGTCATGAAGAAACGATTGAAGCCATGAAACAGAAGCCTTCCGCAGACATAGAAGCAAAGAACGCTAGTCTAATTAAAGAAATTTTAGCGATGCAAGATGCTTTAGACAACGTACAAGGAGAAGCTAATTTAGAAGAAATCCAAATACTTAACACTAAACTAAAAGCACTTCAAACGCACATGGAAAAGATACACGAAGAAGCTAAGTATCCTAATGCAGACAGCATTGAAACACTCGGGGAAATAATGGAAATAAGTTCCCAAGCATTGAAAGAATTAAAGAGTAATGTCTAATTATACTCACCCACAAATGTCTAAGAGATGTCAAACTGTGGCGAGTCATTGATTGGGAGATTTATAATGACTAAAAATACCATATCTAGTTCTGGTTTTGATATTTGCTATTGCGGGGAATTAAAAGATAATCGTCTTAGATTGTGTTGGAAATGTCACCATAATCTTATGACCCCTAAGTATATAATACCCAAGCACATACTCCCAAAGCGTAAATATAATAAAATCGGGGAACAAGCTATAATAGTCAGGAAATCAGATAAGAAAGTTTGTACAGCCTTTAGGATCAGATCTACGTCTAAATATGTTTTTAATGTATTTGAAACAGACCTTACTAATGCCATAGACCATAATTCAGTAGTGTCTAATCTTTCTTATTATAAGCTCAGGAAGTATTATGTCTAGTTTTTATGAGCCTAGTTATGTTTCTATTCCGGCTGGTTTTAATAAACGGATATATCGTAAAATTATAGGAGCTACCGTTATTCCTAAACAAAAGATAAATCAAGCCTATACGTATACTGTAAAAGGAAAGAGTAGATTTGGTTACAATCTTTATGAGAATGGAATATTTACGGGTTTAATTTCTTATTATAAATTGCGGAAATATTATGTCTAATGTTGCAGTCACAAGGGATAAAAAAGACCCAACTCAGCTTAATGTAACAATATATTACACACCAATTTTCCCAATGAAGCCCTATGTTAAAAGGCCATATAATAAGATAGATTGTCGTAATTTTACCTGCAAAGCTGATGGTACTACTTGGAGGGCTTGTAGTAGTGTAAAATACAAGAATAGTAGAGGCACACCAATTACACTCTCTGGCAATGAAAGTAAAACCTATAGATATATTAGCTACTATGAACTCCGGAAATATTATGTCTAAAACAGGTTGGGAAGCTACGGCAGAGGAATTTAGAAAAGCTCTTGGAATAAAAAGGCAATATAAAAGAATTGCCTATGGTATTAATGTTATTGGAAAGAAAGATAATGTTAAGTATAGAATTATAGGTAGAAGTCCTGTTAGCAATAAGATTATATTGTCAGATGAGAATAAGAGTTATATGATGAGTTATTATAAACTGCGGAAGTATTATGCCTAAATTAAAATATACTACCTATAATAATAAAAGATATGTGTCTGCCGATGAATACTTCAGGCTTATCACGACTGCTGGCACGAAAAGGTTAGATGCCCCACGTCAAATGTTAAAGGGCGTAACATATAGAAAGAAAACTTATTGGGTTCGATATACATCTTTATTCAGGTGGAGACTTAAGCAATCAAGAGCTATAAGGCCGTACAAGAAAATCAAGGGTTCTAATGTCGTCAGAAACAAAGACAAAGTTGAATTTATGGTAGTGGGTCGATTTAATCCTATTTTAAGACACGATCCTAAATGCGGGAAATATCATTTAAAAGATCTAAACATTCCCTCAGAACACGTATGGGTCAGCTACTATAAACTCAGGAAATACTATGTCTAACCCAGAAATCTTCTTGACTTGTTGTATATTTGCCATCATTGCAAGTTCTTTTGTTACAGTAATAATGATGAGTATTTTATATGTTATTATGGAGACAGAATGACATTTAGAGATATGCCAGTTAATATTGTTCTTAGTGGTAGTATTAAAAGGCCGTATAAGAAAATCATAGGTCAGTCCTTTATTAATAGGAAAGACAATAAAATATGGATGGTCAATAAGAAGCGTGTTGAAACGGTGAATTATCCTAATGTAAAACCCTATATGTCTTATTCTATTTACACTGCTGATGGATATCATAAATATATTACTTATTATAAATTGCGGAAGTATTATGTCTAAAAAGTCATTGCACGAATATTACAAGAGGAATTTCTACGATTATAAAAGACCTTATAAATCAATCTTGGGCGAGAAGTTTACTACGTCTAAATTCCCTGTCCCTAGTAATTGTCCTTGCGAGTGGTTTTGTATGGGAATGAAGAAAGGCAAGTATCTTCTATTTTCTATGGGGTACGAGCGATTGGTAAGTTATTATAAACTGAGGAAATACTATGTCTAATAAAGAGACTACGATTTCAGACTTTATCAATTCGTCTGGGTATAAGGCAAACAAGGCAGACTATGCTTTCTATCTAAAAAAAATACGTAGACCATATAAAAGAATTATAGGCGAGACTTTTGTCCAAAAAGCTGGTGGGATAGAATTCAAGATTATTAAAAGAATAAAAGAGCATAATGACTTGCGTACATACAGTCGAGATTTAAAAAATGAATATGTATTAAAACATAAAAGTGGATACATAAAATATAGGTCTTATTATCAATTAAGGAAATACTATGTTTAAATACCCTAGTTATTCAGAAGCCAAGCGCAGAGCTAAACTAGTCAACAAACAAATTGGCGCATATATCAAAAGACCGTATCATAAGATAGTAGGAAATATCTTTAGACTTAAGCCTCAATATCGAAATTCAACCATGTCTAAAGCAATCAGAATCATAGATAATTATTCTCCTAATAACCAACAATTACTTTGTGCGGTGGACAAGAATTATGAATTTCCTATGACCTACTATAAATTAAGAAAATATTATGTTTAATGGAATAACATTTAGAAATATGCCTGTTAATATTGTTATATCCAAGAGTATTGGAGAAGAAATGATTGACATTGGGATTGACAGATTATGAAAGATGTGATAATATTTCTCTTTGTTATGAGTGTAATTGCGGTTGGTGGTTTCTATTGGTTTTTTGGAGTTTTGCCGTGGTGAGAGTTCTTTCAATTTTCTTTTATGAGGTTTAGTATGTTTTATTATCTCGGTCTAGTCTTATTTATAGCTCTTAGTGTTGGTGGTTTCTACTGGGCGGTCACGACATCTACATCTTGGGAGGTGGCTGGAGGAATGACTGGTATTGTTGGTGTAATTGGGGCCATTGTCTTCTTAGTCTTCTCTGTTTTATATGTTGTTGGAGATAGGGGAGAGGGGATTAGGACTGGTGTGATTGTCAAGGTCTCCAACTCTGGTATCATCTGGAAGACTAAACAGTTCAAACTGGTCACAGCCAATGCAGACGGGACATTTGCTTCTACGGGCGAGGGGGCTGAGAAGTCCTTTTCTATTATAGACGATGCAGACTGGGTAGAGGTCAAGACTGCTTTTGAGAACAAGAAGGTGGTGAGGGTTCGTTATCGTATCAAGTTTGAGAATCCTTGGGTTGCTGAATCTGAGCAGATTGTTACGGGTATTGATTTTTGAATTGACTTATTACCTATTTTTGTTAGAGACAAAATAGCGGTAAAATATAACAAGAGGGAAAAATGAATAGAGTTGAAGGAACGCTAGAAATGTATGTTGGAGCACCCGTAACTCCTTGGATTCAAATGAACCCACCGATGAAATGGTCAGAGGAAATACCAGACGGAAAAACAGCAGAGCAGGTTATAGCAGAGCATTTCCCTAAAGGTAGTTGGGAAAGACTTGTGGATTGGAAAGTAATTTCTGAGAGTGAAAAATGAAATTTATTATATTTACGGAGACAAGATGAAGCTAATAATTGAATTAGATAAAAGTGATATAAAGAGCGGAATGAGGACACCCCGTATTGACAAGATAACCATGCACGACTTTAGCGGGTGGCAAATAAGACATCTCATAGAAAAAGCAGAGTATGTCGTGTACACAAGTCCAAAGGGCAAGAAGAAGGTTATTAAAAATAGAATCGGGAAACTCGGCAGAATATAATGAGATATTGTAGGTGAGCAAGCAAAGAAATCAAAACACGAAGGGGAAGAGTTATGAGTAAATTAAGCGATAAGATAATGTTTGAAATATATACAGCCACACCAAAGGGGGCGTATCCATTTTCCGACGGAGACAAAGAGAAATTAGCAAACGAAATCGGGCGTTTAGAAGCCAAGATGACGCAGGCAGAGCGTGAGCGTGACGATCTAAAGCAGAGGTTTGAAGATTGTGAAGTGAAAGCGTGTGGAGATTGTGCAGACCTTAAAGAAACCAAAGACAGGTTAAAGGATCCTCAGGACGCTGAGGTGGGAGTTATAATCAATAGAAATCGGATTGGTATTATGCAGAGGCTAGAGGATGGATTGAAAGTGTGCATGGGCGAGACCATTTATTTTTGGATTAAGTCCAAAGTTCACTCTAATGTAAATCCATTTGGCGAGAAAAGATATGGCATTTATATTTTTAAGAATAGATATTTTATTGTATTAATATTAGCGTTTGGTGTACGGGATATTCGTTTCTTAATATCTGAGAGGGAAAAATGAAAAGATATTTGTTATTTGCGGGAGATTCTTATTACCCTCACGGTGATGAAACTAAAGGAGATATTTAGATGAAGAAGATGGTATTCATATTGCTGTTAATGTTTGGAGTTACAACAGTTATAGCCATGGATGGTAGTCATAAGGATGAACCCCAGCAACAGATAATTGTTGTTAATGAAAAGCCTTTGGAAGAGGGTCTGTCTATCGGTGAGTGGATTCTCATTTTGACTGGCTGTATAACCCCCATTGCCATTGCTTTTATAACTAGAAAGAAATAATTATGCGGCCTTTTTTAGATAAATTAGGAATGGTGTGTTCTTCTATATGTGGAGTGCATTGTCTACTATTCCCGTTTTTAATAACAATGACACCTTATGCCAGTACGCCATTCAAGATGAAGTCTAAGGGCACCAGCAAACTCAGGGTCATGTGGAGGTTTTGATGTCCGAACAAGGTAAAAAATACAAGAAGCAGACTGTCAGAGAAAACCGCCAGAATGATAAAACTCTCATCTCTAAAGGGGATGAGTCTGTTAAGAAGGGTAAGAAGCGTGGAGGCAGAACTTGTAGCGGATGGATAATGAACGGATGGAGAGGGTGTGGTTTGACTCTCACAAAAGAATCACTTCCCTGCGATAGTTGTCATCGAAAGTTCTGTTCTACTGAGTGCCATGATTCACATAAAGAACTTTGCCAGTTAAAGAAAGACAAAGATAGGGATGGTATGGAAGCATGGGCAAAGAGAATATATGACACCTATGTTGATGATAAGGGTTTCATTAAGAAAAAGTTTAAAGACGAAGATGGAAGAGACTATCAGGAAGGTAATTGGGGATACTCTACACTTGGCTGGAAACATAGAGACATATCTGAAGCCAATGATATTTTAAAAAAAGTAGATGTAAAATACTTCAGAGGCACGTGTCGTCCTTATATGTGGCCAGCACATCCGAAGGATTAAGGCTTTTTAAACCTATAGAAACAGGGAAATATCCGAAATCGCAGAGTTAGAAAATAAAAACAGGTTTATTTGGTTGAAACATAGACAAAATGACGTTATAATATAGTCACGTAGTCACCCCGCTAAGGATAAAATAATGCAAACATTTTTACCATATAAAGATTTCTCTAAGTGCGCCAAGGCTTTAGACCGACAACGCCTCGGCAAGCAGAGAGTTGAAGCCATGCAGATTTTAAAGGCCTGCGCTGGGGAATACTCTAAGGGCTGGCTTAACCATCCAGCAGTCCTCATGTGGCAAAAACACGAAGAGACTCTAGTTAAGTATGGCGTAGCTATTTGCGACGAGTGGATTTCTAGGGGTTATAAAGATACTTGTAGAGAAAAGATAATCAATCTTGGAAAGAAGTTTAAGAACACAACATATCCAGACTGGTTGGGCGATAAAAAGCTTCACGAAAGTCATAAAAGTAATTTAGTCAGGAAAAAACCAGATGTTTATGGAAAATTCTGGCCAAAGGTTCAGGATAATCTAGAATATGTTTGGCCCTCAAGAATAAACCACAGAGAATAAACAATGAAAAAACCTACATGGAGTGATTCTTTTGAGTTAGTTGCACATTGGTTACTTGGTGGAGTACTTGCGTGTATACTTTTTTATGGAATATGTATTTTAATTGCTATTTTAATGTTTTCACCCGCATTAAAATTTGGAATATTAATTATAATTGGAGTTGTTGTAATTCCAGCGTCATTACATCAGGGTTATTATTATATTAAAAGGTAAAAATGAAACCGTCGACAAAAGAATGGGGATATGCTAGAGAGACGTATGATACATCAGAGAAACATATAGATAATTGCGAACAGTGTAAAAAAAGACCGTCCTACACTGAAGGTCGTTGTTATCTTGGGGAAAATCTTCATACCGTATTTGAGAAAGCCGTAGATATAGCCAGAGATTCAATACCAGACGGAAGAAATTTCAACAAAGGTACGGGAAGAAAATCTATTAAAAAAATAAGGAATCAAAATGCGAGTACTTAAAATAATCAGTTTGTTAATTTTATTTACTGGTTGTTCTGCAATTGTAGAATGTCCGGATGATGTTAGTCAAGAAGCTATTTGTGCATGCGTCAGAAAAGAAATAAGTAGCAACATAAAGCATTTCAGAATTAAGCATCTAGATAGTTTCGCTGGGATAAATAAGGCGGAATTTTCAGCAGAAGGGTTTGATCCTGCACTTGTATATATGAGAGGATGCGAACTAATAACTATAGGTACAGGTATAACCGACGAAGATAGGATTGAATTAAAAATACCTAAGGAGCTATGGTGATATTAATTGCCAAAAATATATCCTTGAGAGGGAAAAATGAGAGATGAAATAAAAATAGGCAAAACGTATATACCAAAGAACAATCCAAGACTATTGCCCAACGGGGAATCAGTAATATTTAGGTTAACCCATTTAGACGATAAGAATGGCCATCTCCTTGCGATTAACGATTTTTTGATCCTTGCAGTTCCGTTGGATTTGCTTGAGCAAGAATATCGTGAGATAGTTCAGTGACCGAATATATAGGAAAAGAGTATCTAGCCACAGGAACAGACGCTTTAGCTAAGGTAATAATGGTAACAGATTCAGGCGGGAAGCTCACCATTGGGATTAAATGGATATCCAGCGGAATTATAGAACAAGTAAACACAGGAGTTTATTGTACATTAACAAATTTTCCATTAGATGAATTTTTAACTAAATTTAAGGAGAAGAAATGACTGAATGGGAAGAATATAAAGAATATAGAAGAAAGATAGCTTTCAAGCCCAACATAGGAAGTCCGGAAACCCTCAGGTGTGATAGATGCCAAAATAAAGGGTTTGCGAAATCGCCCATTTCTCTCATGAGTAACCCGCCTCAATCCGTATATCAATGTCTTAACTGCGATAATCAAGAAAGAACCTACTAGGAAATATTAACATCTAAATGCAATATGGATAAAGAATTTTTAAATATAAACAAATCGTTGAAGGGAAACAACAATGAAAAAAAGAAGATCCAAAGATAGACGTAGATTTGCAAGACTTTCGGATAGGAGAAAGAAGATATCCGATGGAATATCCAATCTTGCTTGGTTCGAGGTAACGGTTGGTGTTGCCGTAGTTGTGGTGCTGTGTGGCTACGGATACGTGTTAGCTCAGTATTGATAAGACATGGACGTACTAACCAAAAAAGATATAAAAACTGCATTTGATTTAATGGATAGGCAGGATAATATTAAGAAACTTATTATTGATTCTTATTCCTATATAAAACGCCCGTATAATAAGATTCTATACAAAGGATTTAAAAGTATAGAATCAGGGAAAGTATATATCGCCAAAAACGGAAGAGGAATAAAGGGAATATGTTTAGAAATATGTACCGAACACGAGAACAACTATTTTCATGTAAGCTATTATAAATTACGCAAATACTACAGGGAGATATAATGTCTAGAGTGGGTGACAAGATACATCAGTGGAAAATGAGTAAAGATGGATTGCAATGGGCCTCAAGTCAAATGTTAAATTTATTCCAAGAGATTATGAGAGGGTAAAATGATCGAAGGCAGCATAAATAAAAAAGAAGTGAAACGTGAGAGGTATGTCGGCAGGAGAAAACTTGTATGCTCTATTCATGAATTTGACAGCGGAGATTTTTCCAAAGGAACTACTGGACTATTTTTTGAAGGTACAGGAAGATTGTGGATATAGTGCGATTGTTTTCAAAGTGGTTTTAGTTATGGGTTGGGTGTTCTGTTCTTACCTTTTGCTGGCAGAGAACGGGGCATATTCAAAACTTAGAAAAGCCGAGAAAGATGTAGACGCATGGAAAAAAGAGTTTTCAATAAAAGACTTAGCGCTGGATGAGTGCAAACAACTTACCTATGACCGCTTACAGACAATTAAAAGATGGCAAGATGCAGATGAAGCCTTACGCACTAGCAGGGGGAATGATGAATAAGACACAAGGGATATGGTTTAGCATTGTTGGTTTGGCTTTGGGAATGTTTTTCTTGACGATTAACTCAATGATACTTAAAGACAGGATTAAAGATTTAGAAAGTCAGCAAGCGCATACGGTGGCATGGACACAAAAGATCATTGATATGTATGTGGATCACGAACATTACGACACAGAGGCCAAGCCATGAACAAAGACAAGGCGAGGGAAGCGAAGCCCTTCACAGACAAGGGGGCGTGAGATGGAGTGGTTAAAATTTGGTCAAAAGGCTAAGTTGTCAAAAGTCGGGCTGGAACACTTTAAGCATGAACATAAATACAACTCCAAAACAAGGGGCGTCATGGTAGGGAAAATTCATATAAAGGGTAAGCCAGTAAGAATTGTACGAAAGGGCCATGTGACCGCTCAAAGTTATCATTGGTCATTGTGGACACCCGCACCGCCAGACAAGGGGGCGTGATGGAGTGGGTACAAGGATTTCTAACAGGTTTTGTATTAGGTGGTGTGTTTGGCATGATGCTGTGGCACATTTACCGATAACCGCCAGAGGGAGGAAGTGATGAAGTGGATAAAAACAAAAGACAAGAAACCACCGAAGCGGGACGGGGTGGAATACTTGTTCGCCAGCGCAGTGGGTTTAGGTGTGTGCATTGAACACGTTAGATGGGTTTATAACGATTGGATGGTATGCCATGACGGGGATAGCGGCACAGCTTTCGAACCCGAACAATGGACAGTCATAAAGAAACCACGCCTCACAGACAAGGGGGCGTGATGAAGTGGCACGAAGACAAAAAGAGCTATATAAAAACATTCTTTGCGTGGTTGCCATATTCAGTTCCGCAAAAAGACGGTAGCGAGGATTGGTATTGGTTCGAATGGCTGACCGTAAAAGAAGAACCTTCGTATTACGGGGCAATAAGCATAACTCTAATTAGTCGGGGGAGGCGAGACGCCTTACCAGCACCGCCAGAGGGAGGAAGTGAATGAAGTGGTTAATTATTGTGTATATGTTAGTTTGCGGTACAGCGTGGGCAGATGATTGTGAGGAAGCGTTTGAGCGAGGGAAACTTACGCAGTGGTGTGAACAACTACTGGAAGCCGAGGAACTTTTTGAGGCCGATCATACAAACTGGAAGAGAATATTATGTGAACACTGCCAAGCCATAATCAAATACAAGTGTTCGCCAGAGGGAGGAAGTGATGAGTGAAAGAACACACATAAAATACGTTTTGGATTTATACAAGAACGGAGAATTGGACAGAGAAGACGCAACGGAAAGACTTTTGTGCCCAGAAACCTACGCCCCGCCAGCCGTGGAAAGCGTGAGGCCAGAGAAACATACTAGAGATATGGGTATCTATGGTGATGATGTTTATTATGACGCAAAGGAAGCCGACCTTTATTTTGATAGGCTTGAAGCCAAGCTGACAGAGGTTGAGAAGGAACGGGACGAACTAAAAATGACTGTTAAAGGGCTGTCCTACAAGGCAACGAAATTCGAAAACGATAAACAATATAATGCTGAATTATGCAAGGTGTTTGAGAAAGAGCGTGACGAAGCAAGGCGATTGCTGAAATTAAATAAAACTTTGGGCGAAAGGCAGAAATCAGACCTAAAAGCCAAGCTGACAGAGGCACAAGCCAAGGGGGATAAGCTGGCAGAGGCGTGCAAAGGCATAAGGATTGATATGACAGTAGACGCAAATGCACCTTATACGATAACGGCTATCAAGGCAGACGAATTAACCGAGGCCCTTACAGCATGGCGCAAGGGGGAATGATGGATTACACAGGACTAGGAAAGCAAGTATCAAACGATGCAAGCGAAGTGAAACGGCTAGAAGCAGAGAACGTCCGTCTACGGGAAGCGGTAAAGTGGATTGTTTATGGTGGTATAGCGTCAGGGGAAGTCATTATGTCAAATCAGCTGCAAGACAAACTAAACCAAGCCCTGAAAGATGGCGCAAGTTGACATAAGAAACAGAGTTATTGCAAATAATGGGCATATTTGATTTAAGGGGGAATGATGAGCTTACACGAAATATGGTTGAATATTATTAACTATCCACTAGACTTTACATGGCTACTCGATCTATTGATATTTCTTGTTATGTGGACTTGCATTATAGGCGGGATAGGTGCTGGTGCTATTTATCAACCTATTGGCGCACCGCCAGAGGGAGGAAGTGAACATGAGTGAATACACACCGGACAATATGCACGAAATCGCAAAGAAGGCTGGGTTTAAATCAATGCTTGATTACTGCGCCCATCTGCACACCACCCACCCATCACCAAGGGAAGGGGCGGAGGGGGAGAAGTGTAAAGAGTGTGGAGGTTATGGCTTCTTTCCAATCGAAATAGGAGAAGGGCCACCAGAGCAAGAACCTTGTCAGGCTTGCCGTATGACGGGTACAGCCCCCGCCCCCAAGGAAACAGACGCAGACGCAAAGGACGTTTACGATTGGTTGACAGAGGGAAAGACATTAGGCAAGGTGTGGGAAGAGGGTATAGAATGAACGCCGGGGAGATTTGGAAATTCAAAGATAACGGGGCGTGGATGACTTTTGTGGAACACGAGCCTCAAGAAAACCCATTCGATATAGATAACCCTTTGGTTGCCTTTGGTTGCACCGAAAGATCTCACATTTATATCAACAGAAAAGTTTCTTCGGATAAGTGGGAAATATATTATTTAAAGGGGGATGTAGAAAGGCTTAATAAATCAATAAACGAAGAAGAAGTAGAAAAATATTTATATACAGATGAATACGTAAAAGCCCTAAGAGAGTCAACGGGATTTGATTTCTTACTTATTAAAGATGATGATAGCTCCAAACACATAGTATCGGGTCAAGAAATATATGACAATTTTGTAAGAGTAGATGGATTAAGCATTAATATTGTGAAGAGCATAGATGAGTAAATAGATTATAATATAGATTTGAGGTCATTATAAAATGTCTAGAAAATATCATAAAATTAGAAATGTCTATATTTATATGCATGAAAATACTTGTACTTGTGAGAAGGTGCATGATCAGGATATGGACTGTTGGCGTTGTGGGACTATAAAACAATTTATCGAATTACACCCAGAGGCTCCTACATTTTTAAAGCCAGAGGATGAAAAACATATACAGCACCCTATTGTTAGAAGTTTAGATTATAAGTGGGAGGACAAATAATGGCTAAAGTATTATATTGTGGAATGGCAGATGATATTATTACCCCTATGTTGCTTGTGCCGGATTTTACAAAATTGTATTCTATTTGTTTGTTGGATGAAGCCTTTTCCAGAGATGATACATGGGAAGGTCAAAAAGAGGATATGAAACAAATACTTTTAGAAGGGTCGGACATTAATTCGTGGCACTTAGAAGTATATAGAAAATATCATTCTAAACACCCCGTTACTCATTTAGAAGATAAGTCTGAAATATTAAGAGAAGAAGATAATGGTAAATGTTGGAGATTAAAGTTTAAATATATGGGCAGAGTTAGGGAAATTATTTATTTCCATCATACCGATTTTTTAAAAACGTGGCATTTTTCTATTCAGGATATTGCTCATGTACTTTCTATTGGAGCAACTTTCCCTATAAGAAATGCCTATCTTAATAATATGTTAAGAACTAGGACTACTGCCGATTGCAAATATTATGATCAATTTTTAAGCTTTAGGGGCGAGGTCTGCAAGAAGGAAAGGGTTCGTGAAAATGTTGTGCATGTTAATAGATTAAGGGATGCACTTATTGCCAGTCAAGCTGGCTGGGGTTTCAAGGAATAAAAAGGCGAGTTGCAACATAGACAAAAAGGCGGTAAAATATGAATACCAAATAATCGCTGAGAGGGAAAAATGATTATTGTTACCTCTACTCTGTTTGGATTAGTTGTTGGTCAGTTTATTGGTCTTGTGGCTCTTCAGCAATATGTCAAGCATGTTTACAAGAAGGAAGATGAAGTGGAAGCCGAGATAATAAAGAATTTGCCAGTCGTAAAAACTGGAGATCGTCGATGGGAAGAACTTTGGATGAAATCATGACTAAAAGACAATTAATAGCTGAGATGGAAAAATGATAGTCAGGTTTTCAAATAAGTATGTTGGATTTTCAAAGATAAGGTGTACTGATTGTTATACTTTCTGGTCATGCTTAAGATTTGGGTTTATAGAAATATATATTC
>Ga0307377_10004784_pt1 | contig 14709 bp, 15 predicted proteins | sample TR3MG_FD_202535 | JGI IMG/M metagenome (GOLD analysis project Ga0307377, IMG submission 202535) | Soil microbial communities from Risofladan, Vaasa, Finland - TR-3 | ecosystem: Environmental > Terrestrial > Soil > Coastal area > Acid sulfate soil | place: Finland: Risofladan, Vaasa | collected... | reverse complement strand
TTTCCGAATGTGATTTATTTCTTTTATAAACACCTACTGGCATAATTATTTCTCCAATTTTTGACAATCGAAACAGCAAGCCTTGCCGTATTTGTCCATGCTGAATTTCTTTACTTTCTCTGATATTACAGCACCACAAGTACATGTGTCTGCGTCTTGTGGCTTTCCTTTGAATATTTCTTCATCAACTTCTCTTGTTGGTATCACCATTGGCTCGGTTTTCTTGTATTCCTTTGGAGCGGATGCCGCGTTGCCATCATCATCTTCTGCCGGTAATCCAACAATAGCCTGCAATCCGTATCTACGTGCATATGTAACGGCTGATCCAAGACCTTGCATATCATCTTTAGTTGGCTTGATTAACATAGAACCAGATATTGATTGTCCCGATTTATGTATAAGTGTTGTTCTTAGAAAGTTATTCCCGTCTAAACTCTCCACCGTCTGAACATAACATATATCATTCTTGAGTAATGGGTCTTTGATCGCTTGAATGATACTTGATAGATCAGCGTACTTACTCTTAAAGAAAGGATTTACCGCGTCCTTCTTGGCGCATGTCATTTCCTTTTGTGCTTCTATTAATGCTGTTGCTATTTCATTGCTATTTTCCATTCGTGATCTCCTTTTTCTCGGCAGACAACTTTAACATCAAGTCCTGCATCTTTTAGTTCATAATAGGCTTTACACACAGAATCTTTTGATTCCCTAGTGCATCCACATAGTTCTGGCATTTCAGTAGCACCAACAAGTGAAGCTATAAAAACTATAAACATTGCAAGGATGATACAAACCCCTGCGATAACTCCACTGTCGTTCTGTTTCTTAACTTCCTGTGAATCTATCCACTCACCTCTACGCATTACTTCCATTAATTCTTTATTTACTTTCATTTTTACTGAACTCCTTTCCACAAATGCGGCATCTGTAAGGCTTCTTCTTAGTTGATCTGTGTAAAACTTGGCTACTCTTACAACTTGGACACTTTGGTTTCATTTTATCCTTTCAGGAATTTTTCTGTTAATATAGTTTCTGCTTCTTCTTTTTCTGACTCGTCTAGTTCGATCTCATCCCCCTCAAAATCGTAACATCCGATCTGGTTTACTTCCTCAACGAAAGTACGGCTTGTGGAGCGGTTTCCGTCCGCGTCCTCACCGTAACTTTTGTCTATTGAATAACTAACATAACCATCAATGGAATACTCCATTCCATTTACTTCCATTTCTGCGGTTACTAATGCTTTCATTATTCCACCTCCCCGTTTACTTTAGCCATTGCATAACCAAAGGCTTTGTTTAATATTGCTTGTTTTTCTTCCTTTGTCTGTTGTCCGGCATCTTGTTCTTTCATTTTCTTTACTTCCTCGCTATCCCCATCCATAACTTTTGTTAAGTTAATTGGTACTGATGGTTTGATCTCGTAAGTAATTAACTCATTCATTATGTTTGTTGCTCGAACATACTTGATCTGTTCTTTCTGAAAGTCTGTTAATAACCCTTCATAGGATTTCTCAAACTGAACGATTTGTTCCTCTTTACTCCACCCTCCGGAACTTAATGTTTGAAACTTCATATATCCATTTTCATCAAACATCATGCCGATAACTGGTGAATACGTTGATTTCTTTGGTTTACACCATTTCCCGGTTTTAGGGTTCATTGTCTGAGCTACGAAGCGCATCCCAAGCCCTTTTTTTGATTCCACCCAAACGCGTCGGCTTGTGCGTAACCGGAATCCCCAAGGGTAATCCTCAACCAAATAAGAATCTTCCTCACTCTCGTACAATCTTGAAACTTTCTTTTCGTTTTCCATATCAACCACCTTTCCTTTGTCTTGGTTATCTCTCACATTCAAAGTTTAGCACACACACCCACAATGTCAAGAGGTTATTTTAAAATAAAAAAAGGGCCACTCATTTCTGAATGACCCTCGACGCTGTTGTTAATTTATTCTAGTTTGACACAATCCCTACGGTGATATACTTTACATCAAGTGCAGCGAATGAAGTGTCTAAAGTAGATATTGTTATTGCAGTTGTTGAGGTGGTAACGCCATCTTTGATTTTGACAAGTGCGAAGTCTGTTGTACCCCCACCTGATAGGATTACTCCATAAGATGTGTTAGCAAAAGTAGGTAGAAATGTAACAGTATAATCACCAGTTGAGTTTTTAGTAACAGAGCTTGATACGCCAAATACTGATACCGGAACTATAGGATCTGATGCTGTACCGTCAAAAGTGACCCAAGCCTTATACTTATTTGAGGTATTTGCTTCGTCAGCAGCCTGTTCCTGTAACACCATCATCTGCCTATCAAGGTCTAATTCTAGGGTATCAGAAGGGAATTGGCTATAATCCTCATAGTTATTTGCCTGTGTCTTAGTTGTTTTCCTGCGCACCACATGAGTAACGGTTGTGCCGTATGTAGCCACAAGCGTAACATCACCACCTACACCATCCGCATCTACTACAACGGTATAATCGGTCGTATACGTCAAGGCTGTTTCCTCACCTGTTGTTACAAGCTTATTAAATACCTTTATATCTTCCGGTTGAGCAACAATAGCTTGGAACGTGAAACTTAACGTACCTTGAGTTGCAGCAAATGATTGTTCTGTAGCTGTTGTTGTTAATGACATGATTCTCTCCTATTTAAATTTTGGTAACTTTCTTTTCTTGTTACGTTCATATTTGAAGTGATACTTCTTATAAACTTTTTCCTTTATCTCGACTCGCTTCTTGCGAATAACAAGACCTTTATCTTCATCCGATAACGACTGGAAACTATCATTCTCTTTCATTCTCCTAAACCAATCACCATATAGTTCATTATAATCGCTATTGGCTTGTTTAAATGTTTCATCTCCTACCCTGTCATGGAACTGCTCTAATTCTAATCCAATCTTTGTGGCCCAATCAACATCCGTTCCATAAGTATTTGTTCCAATTCCTAAACTTTCCGCAAGTAACGACAGTAACAAAGGTGCAGAATGAGGATCGTCTCTTAATTCAAGGTAATTATCAAGAGGTAATGGTGTTAATAGGTTGTTCATTTCGCCTAATACCGTTGGTCTTTTTCTATTAAAGTCATGCCCTCTTACTAAGTTTCTAAACAATCCAGCCATAGGAGACAGCTTGTTTCCGAAGAAACTCACAAGAACATCTACACCAGTTATTGATCCGAACTTTTGAGAATTTATAGGAGTTACTAAATCGGTAACACTACTTTTAGAAGATTGTGATATTAGTCGCGAAGCCAACGTAACAATAGAAGCCATACCTCCATTAACATCAAACCTTGTATTACCTGACTTTATTTTCCCGAAGTTTGCAGTTCTAGGGTCAAAGTCAACACTTCCCGGAGAAACCGCATCCGCAATCGCCAAAATAGAAGCAACACCACCTATTACTTTCAGTGTGCTTTCTGCCGCTTTTTTCTTTACAAAACTACTTCTTCCTTTGTTAAAAACACCACCAGTTAAAGTATCAATATTGCTTTTCAGGAATCTTGGAGAAAAGAATACATTGTTAAGACCTTTTGCTATTGGCTCTAAACCGCCTATGTCCCCACGACCTGTCAAAGAATTTACTAAAACTCCTAATCCACTTATATCTGCATCTGTTTTCTTTGCAATCTCAACATATTTGTCAAATACATCTGCGCGTGTTCGGTACTGCCAAGCTGTAAAAGCGTCTTGTGATCCTTTAAATATATCCCCAAATAGAGGAATCTTCTCTGGCGCACTTGTTGGGAAAGATTCTTCTACAACACCAACCGCTAAACCATGTTTTTTGTATAAACCATTAATTGAGTTTTCTCTTGACAAGACCTCTGCTCGTACTTCTAACATAGCATCTTTACCAGAAACTTTACTTGTCATGGAGTTCCAAAAATCTCCAAAGGTTCTAGCAGAGTTTTTAGCCCATATCTTAGGCTCTGTAAATAAAGTTTTTAATCCTTGACGCAAAACAACACTATTATCAAATGATGCTTTCATTGACTTAGCAAATCCGGCGATGCTCGTAAGTCCACTTAGCCAATTAGGAGGCTTAACATAGTTTACTAATTTTATTCTTTCAGACTCTATTTTTAGACCATCGACATAATCTTCGTAAGCAACCCTAGCACGCCCGTATTCTAATCTATCCCCACCACTATTGATTGCTTTCTTTGTACTTGCAACGTCTGAAGCTAATTCTGTTATGTTTTTGGCTTCTTTAATCGTAACATCAACATCCTCTAATTTATGACCTCTCTTTTCAGCTATTTCTTTTCTAATCTTTCTAATGTCTCTCATTGCTTTAACTGGATTCCCCGGCTCTCCGGAATCCAAAGCCTTTACTCTCTGGCCTAGTTCTGTAGCCATTGCTGTTGCTTTCTCATTTACAGCAAGTTCTCTTAAAGTTGCAAAATCCTTTTCAGCCATTGCTTTGATTCGTATACCAGTAAACAACTCTTGCGCGCGCAATCCTCCCTGCTCTGGTGCTTCGCCCAAGGCTATCTTTTTAGCTAAAGTATAGTTATCAGTTATAAATGCAGAAACTTTCCCGGCAATAATATCCATATTACGGGCTTCATAGGATGGTAGATCACCAAACTCTTCTTGTAGTCCTTCTTTAACAGATGATTTCTTTATGGACTTGGCTAGTCCGGAAGTGGGAGGTTGTTCGCTTTTCGGTATGCTATCCCTTGTCTTGCTGCTCTTAGAAGGGTAGTCTTTGGAGAACCGTTGTTGGAGTTCTTTGCTTCCTTCGACGGCTGTTTTAAGATGTTCGAGTTTGATTTCATTGTTTTCATAGCTTCTTTTTGCTGACTCATATAATTTACCCTCAATATTAGTATAATCTGCGGTTGGCACCTTGTCAAGAGCGACATCCTTAAACTCACCTTTAGCAAATGAGTTGTCTACAGCCTCTATTACAACTTTAGGATTATCTTTGTATTTTTCTGCCGCCTTACGAACAGATATTAAAGAATCCTTATGTGTCTTTATATGCTCGACAATAGGTACAATTCTATCTTGTGTTGCAACTCTTGGTAATACTCCTTTTTCCCACGCAAGCATTGGCTCTCGATATACATATAATATTTCTACATCGCGACCATCTTTTAAATTAGCTTCTACTTTTTTTATAACAGAGTTATAGTTATTAAAGTTAGTATCATAAACTAATCCGAAATTATCTTTTACTGTTCCTCCGCTTTCTTTAGTAGTTGATCGCAATATGTTTGACTTTCCAGAACCACTACCACCGGCTGTAAACCCTGTTGGCAAATCAACTGTGCTTTTATCCGCTAACAACTCTCTCTCAACCGCGTTCTTTAAAGCTGATCCTGGCTCATGAAAATCTCCACTTCTTGCAGCTTTCATTTTTAAACCACGCTTCGGTGAATCAATAGCAAACTTTCCAATGTCTGCGGATATAACATTATCAGCACCATCAAACTCTTTAGCTGATTGTGCTTTGTATTGTTTGATTGCCAAATCTGATTCTTCTGTAATAAACTTCTGTGCCTTAACTTCCTCGTCGCTGATTTTAATATTTCTTTCTTTCCTAGCTAAATTCTCTTTGTCAAGTGATTCCTTGATTATTTTTAAACCTTCACTCTCTGGCTTAACTGCTGACTTGACCGGTTCTTTCCCTGCGCCAATCGCCTCTTTTACCGCAGCCCATTCTTTAGGGTTAGCTGCTAAATCCATAACCTTTTCATAGGGAACTTGAATATCTTTACCGCTATTTTCCGCAGCTTTAAGATGATCTTCTGTTATACCTAGTTTTTCTCTAACACTTGGTTTTATATTGGATGCTTGTTCCGGTGTAAGTTTACCGCTCTTAGGTAAGTTTAAATCTTTATATCTTCCCCAAGTAAAAGTCTTTGCTTTTCCGAAACCAACTCCCAACGCTACTGCTGTCGCAATAAAATCAATAACCTCTACTGAATCTGCTACCAAGCCTGGAGCATTTGGAAAATTCTCCTCAATATATCTTCTGCCATTAAAGAAGTGGTCTTTTACTGAAAACGCACCAACCATAACTCCCGTAGAAAGAGCGGGTCTCTCTGCAACAAACTTAGTTGTTTGTTTAAACATATTCTTTAGGATATTCTTATCTTTCATTATTGCTGGCAAAACCTGTCCTGCTTTTAAGGCATGTCCGGCTATCATTACCATCATTGGCCCTTCTATTTGTCGCATAACCCCTTCTTTTACAATGTCCTTTTCTCTATGCTCTAATAAACCAGAAATCCTGTTTTCATAATCTTTTCTTGTTTCCCCTTCTTTTACATCTAAATCAACCTCTTTACTTAACCCAATTAAAGCCTGCTGTGTTTGCATTTTCTCACCTACAGAAGTACGAAATATCTTTCTTAAAAAACTAGAAATAGGATATGTTTTTTCTTTAGGAGGGTTCGGATTAGTATCTTCCGCACTAGAAATATCAAACGTAGTGGTAGGAATCGCTTTCTCATCCTTTGTAATATCCATTGCTGAATTTATATCAAATCCCATTATTTAACTTCCTCGTAATGTCCATCCGGGAATACCAATGCTTTATTACCATGTTTATCAATCTGTAATTTACCTTCTTTAGGAAAGCCAACAACTTTTGGAACTGCCTTAACTGTGTTTTCTTGCATTGATTCTGATACCGCTTCCGATATTGATTTTTCTTCTTTTATTTTCGTCTGAAAATCCCGCAGAACATCTGCACGATCTACACCTTCGGTTTCATCTGCCCATTTCCCCAAAGTTTTAACCGCATTACTTAATTCTTTTCTTTTTTCAAGAGGTTGATTTATCGCAGACAATAGCAATATCTCAAGATCATCTTTACTTAATTTTCCATCACCTCCACCTCTTAAAATATTCATAATGGATTTATGGACTTGCTCTTTGTTTTCAGAAGCAAATAATTTTTTTGTAAGAGCAGAAAACTCATCGTTGTTTGTATAAGCACCAACCGGTTCCGGTGAAGTAACAACACGTAATGCTATCTGTGCAAAGTCAGAACTAATCGTGCCATTCTCTAACTTTAAAGCCAACTTCCCTATATTCATTGGCTTGCCCTCTGCAATTGCCATTGCAATATCTGTTTCATTTTTTAATATAATATCCTTCTGTAACTGTGTCGCTTCCTTTTGAAGTCTTTTCTTATAATCACTTGCAGTAGAAATTAATTTGGATTTCTTTTCTAAAGGTAGCTCACTGTAATATCCATCTTTCTTTTGTAACTCACTTATAGCCTCGTCTGGATTAGAGAAAACATGATTAGTTGCACTTGCCATCTTTGATTCTAATAATATCTTTTGTGCCATTTGAGGACTCAAAACACCTTGAATTACTTGTAGTTTTAGGTGATCTTCAACGTCTGCCTGTATTGATAACTTTTCTGCCTCAGTCGCATAAGGCAAATCATTTACCTTTGCTGTAACATATTCTTGCACATTATGTTGGTTGTTTGCCAACTCCTTCTGTTTGTTTGCAAACTCGATCTTTATCCCATTAATAGAGTTACTTAGGCTTATCTCTTGACCGGCTTTTCCCGCTACAGTATTATTATCAATTCCCTTTAGACTCTCCGACTTAGCCTTGTTTAACTCTTCTAAATACTTTGGGGTATTGTTAAAGTTTTCATCAAGTGCTGCACGTTGCTTTATCTCTTCAGCTCTTACCTCATAATCTGCCTTAGCCTTAGAATACTGCATTACGTCGTGTGCATCACTCCAAGATTGAGCAACATCTTGAATCGTACCCAATATCTTATTCTGATTAGCAGCATCTTGCGTTGCAAGGTTCTGAGCAGGAGCAATAGGCCCTGTATTTACATTTCTTTTTGATTCATATTGAGGTATTCGTGGCATAATTTCCCTTATCTTCCCGAAACATAATTTTCTATACCGGAAGGTGTGCCCCCTCCAATATCTTTTAATCTTAATGGATTATCAAAGCCACCTGTATACGTAGCGTAACTTGATGCTCCTCTTAATGCTGTACTGAAAGCGTTAGTATATCCTGTTCTTACCGCTTGAGAACCTTTTCTACGAATAGAATCGGATTGATTAAGTTTGTAGTTTTTATCTTGCTCGAAGTTATACTGGCCTATCGCTTGGTCAATATTTATCTGTGTTTGTGCTTCTACCATAACTGCCATCGCACTACCCTGTAACCCTATGCCTGAACCTCCAACATTGGAAACAGAAGTTGATAGCACTTGTCCCTTTAATCTCTGGAACTTACCGAAATCAATATTCTTTTTTATATCTATATTAGCTGCTTCTTGTTCCACAAGGTCTGCATTATATCCTGCTTCTTTTTTCTGAGCATAACCTTGACTTATCTGACTAACCGCTGAAACTGCGGTCAAAGCTAATAATGTTGCGCTGAAACCCATAATTTAATCCTATTTGTCGTTAGTATCTAATGTTGTAATTATACTCAATAACTCTATTGGTAATGGATCTGTATTCTGTATAACTATTTGCGCTCCATACTCGTAATCACCATTGAAACTTAAATTTGGAATTACGCCTGTAAATAATAACTCAGGTGTACCCATTAGCGTAGAAGCTTGTCTATAGCTTACAATATCAAGCGTATTATCTGAACCACCAAACGAGAAACCTTTATGAGATCGGTTAAGTTTAAATGCAACCTCACTTATCTTTTGGGTCTTGCCCTGTGCTGTTCCTCTTTGTGACCCCTTATCTTGTGGTAATGTCTTTATATATTGTGTGTATGGTAATCCTGCTGTTACAACAAAAGCGTCATGTACTAAGGTTATTGTGCCATTTGACACTGTCTTATCAGGTAAAGCTGTACCACCATCTGCAAGTATCTTAACTTCCTTTGCTTCTAAATGATCTAAACCCGAAACAGTATTTACTGATAATCCCCATAACCCTGATGCATAAGTTGAAGCGTCAAAGTCGGTCTTAATATCAACAACAACTATTGTTGAAGAAGTAAATCCTATAATCTTACACTCACCAACTGTAGCACCATTTGCATCTATAGACCTTATTCTCTGCCCTACATCACCAGCAGCAAAGTAAACATCTGATGAAGTAACCAAAACTGATGTTCCACTCGTAGCTGCTATGCTTATTGTTGTTGCTGTTGGTGTTGTCGTCTGTGTATAAGCATTATAATTTAATCCTGCATGAACATACCAACACATATCTTGTCTTGCCGGCACGATAGGACTTTTAAATCTTTCTATGAATCTTCTCGTTAATCCGTTAATAGTACGCTTAACCACTACCCATATCTCATCATGTGGCTCTGTTGCCGAAGGAATAGAGGCTATACTTTCGTAATTACCATCTGTTGTCTGCTTCGCCCACCCCTGTACCTGTTGGTCAACCTCGCGTGTCATTGTAGCGATAGTTCCGTTTGTCGTAACACCCCAAAGAATAGTATCTGGGTTCTGTTGATAAGTAATATCCCTGAATCCGTCCTCTGATATGTCAGGGGAAAGAATAGTTTTGTCAATTGATTTATATCCATTTAATGTGTCGAAATCAAACACTAACTCCCTTATTTTCTGTCTGAATCTCTGCACATAATATAAGAAACTACCAATCTTTTGGGGTACAACAGGTTCAGACCCCCAACTTGTTTCTTTAATAACATTAGAATTGGACGGAGTAAGAGGTGATCCATCGCCAGATCCAATAGAGAACTCTCCACCGTATGTCCCTGCTATAAGGTTTTTAAGAGGTGCTAGCCATTGTATCTCGTTTGATTCACTTGAAGCGAGTTGCAAGTTTATAGAGTCGTCGTCCTCTCCACCCTCAACTGCAAAATCTTCAAATATGAATGATTTAGATAGCCATACGTTTTGAGGCTCAACTGTTGTGCGTGCAAATGCTAATCTCTGTTGAAAAAAGGTAACACGCGCAGGCCAACCTAGCACGTCAGACCATGATCCTTGCGCCCATACTGTTGTTGCATTAAGCCCTGTTGATAGTGTATTTATAATTGTAGCTGTAGCTGTAGATGGATTCGTTATTGCTGTTATCTGCACATATCCCTGTACTGCTAAACCTGTCGTAGCACTCGTAAGTGTATTCCCTATCTTCCAATATGTATTCTTATGTCCTAACGTCGATCCTGATGGTATAAACAAATCTGCACTTGCTGTAAGTGTAACCGATCCTGCTGTACCACTTGGTGTGATAGTAGCACTTGTGAGTATTGAGGTTGTACCACTAGAAACGATATAATTATCGAGGTAGAAAGGCCCACCAACAAAAGGCATATCTACCAATGTCCAGTTATTCGAAGCGAATCGTGTTAGTTTCGCAGGAGGATGATTAGGATGAGCCAGATATATAACGTCGTTTATCTGTGCATATTGAACATCATATATCTCTGCTTCTGTATAAGTATGTGCTACTTCAAATGCTGCCATTCTTTACTCCTCTACTACAGCTCCATTAGTATAAACTCTTAAATAACCAACTCCCATTTCTATTATATAGGAGTCTGTTCTTGAATAAATAAAATTAATTAATCTTGCTCTTACATTACTGGCGTTTGAAAATGGAGCAGTAGCTAGGGTAAAATCATCTGTATATCTTGTAGGTTCACTTATCCTATACTCATCCATCCAAGTTGTTCCATCCTTCATATTACTGCGAATTGAAAGATCTGTTGTACTTTCAGGTCTTGCCTTAGTTGATGTTTCTGTATGTATCTTTACTCCATTAAAAAACATCCTTACCGTAGTTGCACTCTCTACGGTTAAAGCTATATGATGCCAAGTATTAACAGATGTTACTATGTCAGGGGAAACGATCAAGTTTCCTGTACCACCGTTATTGGCCAGATAAACCCACGCTATCTCTGTGGTAGATACTCTGACTCCTTCAAAAGCCCATCCATCTGTTGTGCCAACGTAATCTGTTCCATTCCGTACTAAGGCAATTCTACCTGACCCAGATCCTAATGTTTCTATTCTAAACCACGTTTCTACTGTTCCTGGATTACTAAGAGTTCCGTCACTATTATCTGCTGTAATCGTTTCCCAAATACCACTACTTAGACCTTCCCTCGGGAAAGATAAAGATCCTGACCCAAATTTTAACTGGCTAGTGTCTATCTCTGGTTCGTTATTGCTCTTTTCTACTGTTCTTGCATAAGGAGAAGAATCTATAAATACTTGAGATTCATCTTCTCCGTCGGCGTGTAATAAAAGCAATGTATCGTCATTAATACCATTACCATCATCCCTGTTGTCTGGCCCTGAATTTTTTGCATCATTGATGAACTCAGTCCCAGGACAACTTATCAAAGAACCCTGTGTTCTAATAAGAAAGTTCTCAATAGTTTCACAAGCGTTTTCATACTGTTTAGGGATATTTATATATCGCCTACTAGGATTAACCTCGGATACTCGATCATTATCAACCCTACCAAATAGCGTAGTGGATAATTTCCCTGCTGTGAAACTCTCTTGTGCAATATCAACTTTCATTCTTCTACTACTGCTCCGTCAGTATAAAATCTAAGATATCCAACTCCCATTTCTATTATATAGGAATCTGTAAGTGAATAAACAAATCTAATTAATCTTGCTCTGAAATCCGATGCGGTTGACCACGCTGCTGTCTGTACTGGTGATTGTATAGCTATTCCGTTAATAATCATAACCTCATCTATATTGCCGTCAAAAGGATTGTTTGTATAATCCGTTCTTCCAGGATTTTCCATACCTCCTAATACAACAGGAGAACCTGCCTCGTAATCTAAGACCATTCCTGTCATATCATACCCAAACTGCGGGTTTGGATCATCTACTGTACCCGTAGGAACCTCAAGTCCGTCTAAGTACATCCTTAAAGTATCGTCTTTCCTAACCACCCTTATATGATGAAACTCATCAACTTTTAGCTCAAAATTCTCAAATCCAGGGTAGTCTTGTATAAATTGTGTTGATCCAGACCTCCCTAAAATAAATGGTGAGAATATATGAACATCTGCTCCACCACTTCTTGACCATCCAAAACCAATAACATACCCATCGTCACTACTCTCATGGTACTCTAATCTAAACCCATTAAAATTGCTTCCCCCTAGTCCTGGACGACCTTTCGCAACAAAAACAAGATGGTCATTACTATGATCTAATCTTGTTAAACTTACCCACGCTTCAATAGTAAAATCATTAGATTGGAAATTAAATATGTTATGTGAAGCATATTGAATAGCAGAATTTGATGCTGTAGGAATACTAGCTGAACCTGGGCCAAACTGAAACAATACTGTGTCTAAAGAGGGCGTGCCCGTTGTAGTTGAAGTGTGGTTATAGTCAGAACTATCAGAAAAATCAGTATCAGCGTGAACTAACAATGCTAGTTGTGTTGTTTCTTCTAAAATAGAAAATAGTTGGTTTGTTCCAGAGTTTTTTGCGTCATTTATAAACTCAGTTCCTGGACAACTTATCAGAGAGCCCTCTGGCTTAATCAAAAAATTATCTATTACTTGACACCCATTTTCGTACTGTGCAGGGATGTTGATAAATCTTCTATTAGGATTAACCTCTCCTACCAGAGTGCTATCAACCCTACCGAGTAAGGAAGGACCGAATTGACCTGCTGTGAAACTCTCTTGTGCGACATCAATTTTCATGATTCTACCGAAGCTCCATCTGTGAAGAACCTAAAATAAGACGGCCCCATTTCTATAACGTACGCATCAGTTCGTGAAAATATAAACTCTATAACTCTTACTCTATTCGTGCTTGCTGTACCCGATGCGGAGTTTTTTGTATCATTGATGTATTCTGTTCCAGGACACGATATTAATGGCCCATAAGGACGTACAAGAAAGTTATTTATGGTATCACAAGAGTTTTCATACATTCTTGTGTCTGAGCGAGCTGATAGTGACTCGCTTATCTTTCCACCTGTAAAAGTTGTCTGTACTAAGTCTACTTTAGCCATTTTTTTCCCACGTGAACTTTCTCTTCGCTATTCGTACAGCTCTATACATTTTGTGTCTTTTAATGAATCTAACACCTAAAACCTCAAGCATTTCTTTAAATAATTTGTCTGTTTCTTTCTTGGTGATTCTTACGTCTTTACCTAATATCTCTCCTTCACTTGAACATAACCAATCATGGATTACTGCTGCACGTGGATATTTACCCGACCAAGGGCTTCCAACGAAAGGTTGAGCCCATTTAGGTATGCTTGCTCCATCTGTAATGTATGTTTTAGGACATGTGATAATGCCATATTCATCTGATTTGTAAGTGAAGTCTTTTAATAGATAAAACTCATCGTCCCCAATAAACCTTACATCCAATTCCTTTGGGAATAGTTTGTCTAATTTTGATTTATTGCCCGCCATATCTCTACCGCCACCATAAAAACTATTATTATAAATAACAAAATAACATGGGCATTATCTTTATCCATAGCATCCACCTATTTCGTATTATAATTCTCCTATCTCCTCTTATTAATTAAAGCACCCAACGCCGTTTCATGTTTAGATTGAAATGTTGTTACCTTATGCTCAAGTTCCCTATAATGATTTTCCAAGTTCAATACACGCATGTTTATGTATTCACGATCAGCCATTGCATCCTCAGCCGTATAGCGTGTATTTGAATTTATTTCAGCAATTTTCTTTAATTCCCTTTGTGTCGATTGAACAAAGTCCATTTTAGTAGATATACTAGAAGCCCACCATACCGCACCAAAAGTCTGTGCTGACATAAATATGAATACACCTAATATTGCTGTTGGTACTTTAAGATACCCTTTCGCTAATTCTCTTTTGTCTTTTATTTCTACCATGAATAATTCCCTAAGATTGCAAGACGCTTTTGATAGTCGATTCATTCTCTCCATCTGCACGCATAGCGGCTGCATTAGCAAGTTTCTCTGCTATCTTAGATATCATATTAGTACGGTTATTATTCTTTATAACTTCTGCTATATCACTCTTTTGTTGCGCTGTGTAGTTATCATCGGATGAATAAGTAATAACGTCACTAAAGCTATCTATATTTATTCTTGTTTTTAACTCGTCGGCTGATAACGCTTTTAGCTTATCTACATTATCCTGTCTTAACGCATCAGTTTCTTCTTTTGTCTTACCTTCCTTTTCTTCAGCTGAAGGATCAACAAACTTCTCTACGTCAGCAGCCCTATCTAGTTCTGCTAACTGCTCTGCTGAATATTCTTTTCTTTCATTTGTACTTAATGCCATTTTGTTCTCCTGTTAGAAAGCTGTCTCATCATTATTTGCTACTGTACTGGTTCCACTTGCATCATTAACTCCACCGTCTAATCTATTTCCTACCACCACATTATTTTCACAAACCCCAGATATTTGAACAGAGTCAGTCCCGCCTTTTACTATATTGCCATAAACTACCGAGTCATCTCCTGTATCAAAACAATATATCCCCTCATCAGCAGCAGCTACCACTCGGTTTCCTATAAGCCTTGTTCGAGGACCATTAGCTGAGATGCCAAGATCGTCTGCGTCTAAAACAATACACCCTATAGTTAGACCATCGGAAGAAAGACCACCATTACCAATACCCGCACTACCCGAATCAACTACCTTACAATTGCTAACTATATTCCTTGCACCACCATTTGTGAACGTGCTATTCCCGCTCCCTGTGTTGGTATTAGCGGAAATGTTTTCTATAATATTGTCATCCCCATCAATATCTATAGCCTCTT
>Ga0307377_10004782_pt1 | contig 14714 bp, 23 predicted proteins | sample TR3MG_FD_202535 | JGI IMG/M metagenome (GOLD analysis project Ga0307377, IMG submission 202535) | Soil microbial communities from Risofladan, Vaasa, Finland - TR-3 | ecosystem: Environmental > Terrestrial > Soil > Coastal area > Acid sulfate soil | place: Finland: Risofladan, Vaasa | collected... | reverse complement strand
CCGCGGTTGGGTGAGAGTACCCTAAGAGTATGCCGACTTGACGTAAAGGCAGCCAGCCGTCTGTCGCCAATCGCTGGAGTGCGCCGACGATCTTTGACTCTGACTGACTGCCCATTTCTTACTCCTAATCGTACTGCCTTAGTGTACTGCCCTAGAGTACTGCCTTAGAGCACTGCCCTAGGTACGGTCTAGAGGAAACCGCCACCATCGTTCGGGAACAGATCACCAACGTTGTTGCGATCTTCGCCCTCGTACTTACGTACGGTGACTTTCGCTTTCACATCACGACCGATCATGCTGGCAATGACTTCTGAATCCTCCGGATTGAAAGGACCTTCCAGGAGTTCCGGCGCAATACGCGACAGGGTTTTCTTGGTCATGGGGAGTCCCTTACCCGCGAAGACGTTATGCGAGAAGAGTTTGCGACCAGCGTATTCGCCTTCGGAAACTTCCAGGGTGAACGTCCACATTGGGTTACCTGAGGACTGCGACATCGTGAACTCACAATCAGCAATAACGCACGGATACATACCACGAGGCATTGCTTCAAAGGAAACGTCTTCGACGTTATTGAAGTCCACCATCAAGGAATCACCTTCCGAGAAGTCTACTGCTGGGGTGTCTTTTTTAGCCATGTTTCTTACTCCATGTTGCATAAGTTAATTTAGGTTAGGTGCCTACAAAAATCTACACCCAGAATGGTAGGCGATACTGGATGCATTCATCCTCTACTTGAGAGGCGTTCCCTCGGGGCGATCTAAACCAGTTGCTTTTAGGATCGTACCGATGGTGGGATTCTCAAAGTACTCGCCTTTGAATGCCTGATACCGATGCTTGGCGTCATACTTACCAACGCCAGAAGGCACGACATAAAGACGTCGTATTGTTTCCTCACCAGCCTTACCAACAGCATAATATCCAACCATGTCCATGAAGCCCTGGACTTTCTTGGAAAGCTTACCTGTAAGGTCTGGTGAATACTTGTACTTCTTGGATTCGTCCTGATTGAATTGCTCGCCGGCAGTGAAGATGACATGCATAGGCAAGTCTCTCAAGGCACGAACAACTCTCAGGATCATTGTGTGGTTCTTCTTGTACTCGGACCATTCAGCTGACTGAGTTTCCTCATCCAGTCTTGTTGTGTCCGTAATACCCAGGAGCTGGTTGAAGCATAAAGCCTCAAGCTCACTCAAGGAGTCAACGATGACCGTGTTGTATCTCTTAGGCTCCTCAATGTCCTCGATTTCCTCACCTTTGAGGGCCGATTCCATTGCAATCAACTTCTCATCGTCGCCTGCATCTCTTGCGGTACAATGCTGTTTGAGGAACTCATGAATCTGTCCCAGGGTACGGAAGTCCTTAACGGTAATAACGTCAAGCTCGTCCCTATGGGCAACAGACAAATCACCTGATTCCGCAGAGATCATCACCACGTCCTGCATATGGGGTACATCGCATGCTGTTGCTGCAAGATATGTCTTACCTACGCCGTAGTTGCCGTATGCAAGCATTTTCAGGTATCTTTCCTTTCGCATCGCGGACTCAATCCTAAATGCTGGTGCTTTGGTAGCCACCCGTACGGGTTTTACCACCCGAGGTGGGGTAGATGTTGTCGCCATGATGTATCATCCTCTGTACGTTGAATAGTTATGTCGTTTAACGCATATTCCCAATCATCGTCCCTATCGACCATAATGCAAATGTCTTTGAAACCACAGTCCCATGAACAATCACGTGTGGGGTTAGGATATAAAGGAAGATTTGGGTCACACATATCCTTGGCTTCCATCATAATCTTCGTGCCTTCAGCCTGGATGTGGTGTATGTTACGTCGCGTGTGCGTGCGCCTTATGAAGTCATCTCTGTCTTCGGTTTCCTTGAGTGCCAACGCGTTAAGGCATTTTACGTTGGCAGGAGGTGCCTTCTCTACATCACCATATAAGTCAATAAGTGCTTGCCTATAAAGGCGATGTGTTGTACCCTGTGCATCGGCGGTAGAGATTCTACCATTAGCCATGATCCGTGGTGGTTTGGCCAACTTCTTGACAAACTCATGCAAAATGCCACCAGCTATAGGCTTGTCTTCATAGACACATTGCGCAGCCCATATGTAGGCACTCATTTGCTGATCGAAGTCGAGGTCGCTCTGCGAGAAGGTCTTATAGAACTTCCAGTCCAGGATCCAGTATTCACCTTGAATTTCCACCAGTCTGTCAAGGGTGAATTGATAGACGACTCTATCGAACCCAGGTGGTGGGGGTATATCGAGGGGTATGTGACAGGTAATTTCAACTTGGGGTTCGTCGTCGATCCATACGGTCTTGTATTCGTCTCGGAACTCTTTCCACATCATGTAGTATTCGAGGATGCCTTCCAACATGGTCATTTGTTCTTGCCAATCACTTGGAAGTCCGTGGCCCGTACGGCGCTTTAATTCATGACATGCTGTTGCATAGGCTCTTGCTGCTTCTACAGGATGACCATAATGGTTATAACCATAATAATCCTCCATGGCAAAATGACCCCCCGTACCTATCCAAAAGTACGAGGGGCTATCACTAACAGTTAGGTTCCGGCGTAAGGAGCTATTCCAAGACCAACTACGGCGACAACGTTTGAAAGCATGGCGATCACTTGTTCTTACTACGGCAATACGTTCTTCTGTCACGTAAGGCACTCCCGATAGAAATATACAATACCATATTTAATATGTTTATTATATATGGTCATCTATATGGTCATCAAGAGATGCCATACAAATAATTTAGAAGGACCCAAGGTCAACAGAGAATGGACTGTTCTGTGCGTTACGCCGTACCTTGTCCACAAATTCCCTTAACTTATCCATCTCCGCATCACCAAAGTAAATTTGGTTCTCATCGAGAAGCCCATTGGACGTATATATTGTATATATCCCCTGATCATAAGAGACATAAATACCATCACCAATATATTCCTTAACCTCACTCATGTTGATTCTCCCGTAGCAGGGCTTCCAGTTCATCGGTATCGACAAACGTAGTGGACTCGTAGCCTTCTGCCGGAACCGCTTTCCACCCACCGCCAAACGTTGTTTCTATCGCGTATCTCGGCAACTCCTGAATGGCTTGCAGAGTGGCTTGCGCTGCAATAAGACGCTTTAGGTTGTCTGTGTCCCGCCTTAATAGCCTGTCAAATTCTGCGGTCTTTGCTTTCAATGCGGCTTCCAGTTTGGCCCCTTGTAAATCTGCGTCGTGTAACCTTCCTTCCAGTTGTTCGATGCGGTCATCCAGAAGTTTAATCGTTTCATCACGCGCCTCGATTCCATCAACATCATGGTCTGGGCTGATTTCTAAACGGGCTTCCAGTTCATCGGCGCAGTCAGCAGAGTCGATATATCCAGTTGCTTCAGGATTATCAAATGAGTATTTCCGCCACTTATCCGGCAACTCACGAATGGCTTTGATGGTGGCTTCCAGTTCAACAATCCGCCCTTTCAACCGTTCGTTATGCTCCCGCAGCATCCGGCAGGATTTCGCCAGTTCAGCATTGGTTCTGACTTTTTTCGGTTCTCTCATTGCTCCTCTCCTTTTAGGGCTGCGATGAGGTCTGCGGGTCTTTCGAGAACCCTACGAACATTAACCGCATCCTCATTAAGCCTTTGGACTGTATGTTCATCAATTGTATTGGCGTAGCGGAAATAGTTCCACTGTACAAATTTGTGTTCCGAGATTGCACGCCTGGTGCGCCCCTCCGCCTGTTTATTTTGGTCCAATGTATCGTACCCTATGAAGTAGGATGTAGCACACTTCTCCAAATCAAAGGACTCAGCGAATGCAATGGTACACACAAGGATACTTCCAAGACGTGGATCACTACGAGCACGAAAGTAATTCACGGCCTTCTTTACTTCCTGTGCATCTGCACCACCCATTAGTAATTGCACGTCATAACCCAAAGTATGCAGTTCATCATAGATGCATTGAGCTGCTTGACGAAATGGAACGAAGACAACACAATAGGGGGGTGTATCAGAGTCGTCGAATTGGTCTATAAGCCATTCAAATGCGGCACCCATACCCAATGACTGGTCCAACGCTCGGGGACAACAAAGAAGCTGTCGAAGTCGCGTTAAGAGTGTCAGTGCGTTAGGTGTTATGATTAAGTCCCCACTATCCAGGATCGAGAGCATATTGTTTGCCAATTGCCCATAAATCTTAGCCTGTTCTTCCGTCATCTCGACATCTATAGCTTGCCTGCGACCATCAGGGAGTTGGTCTGCAATTACCTCTTCAGGTATGTATGCTAGGTAACGATCCATCGTCTCCCGTAGTGCCGCAATGTTTTTAGGTCCAATAATGTCCTTACCAAAGGGTGTTTCATCTACCAAGCAGAAGGTATTAACAAACCTCCAATAGCTGGAGAAGTACTTTGGATCGACGATCTGAAATGCCGTGAACATTGACGATGGATCCTTAGAGATCACCGACCCTGTTGCTAGTACTACAATAGTGGTGTGTCTGGATAACTTGAGGAACTGTTTGTACGTTTGGCTTTGTCTGCGACGCATGTACTTGTGATATTCGTCCGCAGCCATTACATCCCAAGCAATACGAGTCACATGCACCTTATCCCGCAAGAATACTGCAGAGTTAGTTATGACTATACCACCTGAGTGCTCGACATGCGACCATATGGCTTGACGATATGCGGGTTTACCTCGACAAACAAAGATATGGTCCACAAGTTCAGGACGCCCACACCATTGAGGTATCTGACGTATCCATGTTGCTGCTGCTGGGCCTGTACATAAGAGTAGAACCCTCGAGTCCCCATTTAAGAGGCCCATTTCGTTAAGGGCATCAATTATAGGTCGAGTCTTACCAGCGCCAGGTACTGCTATTACGGCAGTCTTATGTCTGGAGATGATCTTCTCTCTAGCGTACCGTTGGTAAGGAAATTCCTGTTCCATGCTTTTCAATCTGTGTCACGTAGGTCATGTTCTGTCACCTTTACGTAAGTTGCATATTAAGTGGACGAGTTGGACGTTGTCCCAAGTGTGGGTTCCGCCTTTGGAGAGTGGGTGCGTGTGGTCGATGGAAGCTTTACCAGGTTGCACCCACTCGTTACAGACAGCACAAACTCCCCGATGCAATCGGAAGATCTCGACAAGTGTGATTGAATGATCGCATTCAACTCCGAGGACTCCAGCCCTATGTCGTTGACGGAAAGACATCTTGGACTTCTTGTCACGCTTGCGCACAGCTTCGAGGCTCCGATTGACCTTGCAGCATTGGATGCAATACCTATTGAGGCCATCTTCCGTGTTCTTACTGGCATAGAATTCTCCATTCTTCAACGTGTTCTTACACCCAACGCATCTCTTCATGTTACTTCCTGGTTGCTTTCTTAGTTACCTTCTTTCTGGTGTACTTCCGTTTGGGTTTGGCTGCAGTGGCCTTCAGCATCGCTGTCATGGGTGGCACATTGACAGGCCCCTCATCCTCGAACTTGTATGGTACTTGACTTGGGGTCACAGGTGCACCTTCAGGGAGTTCGATATGCTTGACCTTGTTGAACATTAGTGCACGAACACACCACCAGATGCACTTGCCAACATCCTTCACGTATGAGGAGTCCGTCTTGTGGCCCGCACGAAGCAGATACTTCGCAGCCTGTGATAAGTGGGCATCCTCAGCAAACCTTGCTTCAATGATGTCCACAGCTTGGATCTTATGACCTCTAATAACGATGTCATAATGCTTGGGGTTAATTACGCTTGTTCCGTTCATCCTACTATGCTCCTACGGGTGGGTGGATGGTTTAAAGATATATCCTGAACTGTATAGTATAAGTGTAATATAAAGGTTTATCCATTGTACGGGTATCAATGACATTGAAGTCTGCACTATCTATGATAACTCCATGTTCATCTGCAAACTCCTGAATCAATCTACCTATCTGCCCCTCTAACTTCATTTTAGCTATGCGCATTTGTTGCAGCGTATCAGTCATCCTACTGTACTCCTGGATTTGTCTTTCCTTTGCACGGGGCCGAAGAGGAGGAAGTATGTACCATGACGTATTGCATCATTAGCATGCTTCATACCCTTCTGGTAGAAGCCCCATTCCTTAAGTTTAGCATCGTCACAAAAGCCCTTTGCTGTATGAGCAGGCTGTTTGTATAGATGGTTGATAAAGTAGACTACCGAGAATGTCTCGATGCAGCCTATAACTCGGGTAGTTAACATTTCCGAACCTATGTGATGTTTGGCGCGCCACTTATAGACACGATAGTCCTCCAAGAGGATCACACTGGGTTGCCATGTGTCTATGAGTTCGCGTATAGTCAATGGTGCGACATCCATATCGCTTGTGTCAATTTGACCGTATGCTTTAAGCTCGTACCCAACGTATACTGCCCATCCTGTAGTATGTCCTGGATCAAAACAAAGGAGTGTACGTTCGCGCTCTAAGACGGGAGGGACACCTCTTTGTGCATGTACTGCTTTAACCAGATCAACAAAATCCACGTCTATTTCCTCTAGCGCTTAAAAGAGGGAGGTACTCGCGCACCTCCCTCATAGTTACCTACCATGGCTAACAGAGGGGTTGGTAGATTACTTCTTTGCCTTAGCAGCCTTAGCAGCTTCTGCTGCTGCTGCCTTAGCAGCCTTTTCCTTCTCGGCAGCGGCAGCTGCTTTAGCGGCAGCTTTCTCGGCGTCCTTCGCAGCCTTCGCTTCGGCGCGCTCTTTTGCCCGAGCTTCAGCGGCAACGCGCGGATCTTCCGGGGTCTTGGTAGCAGCAAATACGATCTGGTAAGGGATCGCTTCACCTTCTGGAAGCTGCTCGTTGATGGCTTTCTTGATGTCAGACCTGGACATGCATGTGTCATCATGCAGGTGAGTCTTCTTGTTGTAGTAATTGTCCCGGATGAAATCGATTCGTTTGGTTCCGTCGGGGAGGGTTACTACGCGGCCTTGACCTTCTACTTTATCGTTCATGGAATAGCTCCTATTGCGGTTGGTTAGTTGTGTCACGCTAATCTTCTAGCGTATATCTATTATAATATATTCCAAAGGTTAAATCAACGTCCTTTATGAAAATTTTACTGGTTCGTGCTTGTTATGCCCATTATGTTCATTATGTTCATTATGTCCATTATGCCCACAGGGATTGTACTTAGCGTAGTACTGTGCGGCCCATATAGCACGCTTTAACCGATTGTCCCGCGGACGCCACGGAAACTCGGTGCGTTCTTGATGGGGTCGTCCCAAAAAACTTGTTAACATGTTACCTCCTACTTTACTGCATACATTTGCCTATTGGAGTCTTTGCCACTCTCATAGATCCCGTACGATTTAAGTAGTACACCCTTATGCGAACGGAAGTACTTCGCTAAGGACCATGAGTTCTGCAATAACCGATTCTTACTGTGGGTCTCGTGTAGGGCTGCCCACTCGACTATTTCACTAATACCGAACCTTTGTATTTCATAATTGTCCACATACTTCTGCTTTAGGGCATTGACAAAGTCACCCACCCCAGAAAGGGTCCAATCAGCCTCACTCATCTTAGAGGCTACTTGACGCTTAAGTGCACCACTGATCCAATCAGAGTCCATGCCAAGTACTTCGGCCATTAATCGGAGTCCTTGCTCATAGTGCGCCAAGCGGTGCCCAGCACGATAGTGAGGATTCCATTGATGCCTGTGTACTGCATGCCTAAGGAATTTATGGACAACGGCGAGCTGATGCGCAACCCATCCAATTCTTCCAGGGCCTCTGTCCAGCTGCTGCGGAACCCAGTTCGCGTTGTGCCCTGTAGAGATAGCTTGTAACTCAAATATAGCCGCCCGTTGTATAAGGTCAGTTGTAAAAAATGGTTGCTCAATTGAAGTAAGGGCGAAAGTACAGCTGACCGGCAGGGACAAGACGTCAGCGTTGGTATAATACTTTCGCTGCTCGATATGAGGGTCGGGTTCCGTAGTAAGTCGACAAAGTTCATCTGAAAGTCTTTGTCTGTAGTCCTTTGCAGCAGAGGTGAAATGCACGTTGTCGAGCACGGACAAACCACCTTGTGATGTAATACTTGCATACCAATCCTTAATGTCCATCGTCATGTTGTTTAAACGGGGCTTCCCTGAAATAATAGTCTGTCGTAGTTCGTATAATGAGCTCTTCCCCGATCCAGGCTCGCCAATAGTCATCTCCACCGGTAATTGCATGCCCCTCCACCTCAATAACCACGGACTCATATAAAAGAGGAGCGTGGCGAGATCTCGGCCTTCCTGCAGTAGTTGTTCCGCTGGAATATCGTCTCGTCCTCCGACCCCTTCGTGCTGACCAAGACTTGGATTTAGGTTGAAACCTTCTAATACCTCTCGCCATAATACCGTGTCCGAATGGATGTAATGTTCGATCTCACCTTCGATCATCCTATGATCTATTGGTTCCACTTGTCCTTGCTGAAACAAGACGCCATGTTCACCATTCTCACATACCATGTATGGCAAGTTTGGATCACCCGTGATGACGATGAAATGGGAATCTGAGAGCTGATAGGCCACAGAGTCTGGAATGCCCTTAGGACGCGATATGGTTCTGTGCGTGACAACATCTTCAATGCCTGGCTCTCCGTGGAATTGTGCGGCAAGCCAACCCACCACTCGAGCATCAACAGCTGAAAGGTTAAACTCTCTATAAAGGTAGGCCCCAAAAGATGTATCGTGTAACTGGATCCGTTGGGAACCAATATGTACGTCGAGCAACATATGGGACCTTTCGTCGAAGAAGAAGACGTCATGTGTTGACTTATTCCGAAGCCTACGCCCGCGTACTTCAAGCTCCATAAGTATACTGAGCGCCACATCTTGAGTCTCCTTTCTTGTCATTCGACCCTTCTGTAACCTTGATGCTACGAAGGTCTTGGGATTAGGGTGTCTTGGGAATGCTATCCTACGTTTACGGCATATCCTGATCAGTGATGAAAGTTCCTTAGGTCCCTTTATTACTAGGAAGTCATCCAATCCTACTTTGTCTCCACCTACCATAGGCGGTAATACCAATTGACGAATGTGCGAGATAGATAGGCCGCGATACCGCAATTCATAACCTAATGCTGCTGCTGCTCGCTGCACCTGTGTCTTGACACCACCCCTATCCGTGTCGAAGACAATGATTGCTTCCATGTCCATCTTGACCAGATAGTCAATGAGTTCCCCAAAGCCTTCTGCAACGATACCTGAATCCTGTACTACAATATTGTTACTATCCCCTGATGGTATCTTTGCGTGGATCACTCCTTGGGTCTTGATGGCCTTCAATTCTATGTTATCGGGCAAAATTAATTGCCTATTTCTCCAATTGTCTACCCCTGAGAGACCAACACATGGGAACCCGTATTTTACAGCTGCCGCTGCTTTCTTTTCACCCTCCGTGATCAGTAAGAACTGATGTCCCTTCTGTCGCAGTAACTTATGTAGTCCTGGTGGAAAATAGATATGATTAGGACGATCCTTCATTGCCCTATATTTTGGGCCGGCCGTAGGCTCGAGCACCTTAATCCTGTAGTATGGTATTAGCTCCCCTAACAGATTAAAGTAAGGGATCACATAACCATCTGGATTACGTGGTGCTTGAAGTCCTGTAGCAGAGTACTCAGTAGACGTTGCTCGTCTAATTGCCATGTCTGCTGGCTCTAAGCCAGAAAACTGTAGGTCATCTACGGCACTCTGTGACGCACTAATTGATGAGACATTAGTCATCAAACGTCACAACCACGTTAGGAAGATGCAACTTCGTATACGTGTTGTAACGCTCAGTGGGTGTCATCATGGATTCTTGGTCCTGTACAACCAGACCTTCCTTGATCATCGCCTCAAGTACTGGGCGCCATGCAACGGGCTTCATTGGTGGGCCTAAACCACCTTGAAGCATGGTAGGCGAGATTATTGGGTAGATCCGCAATAGATGAAGTATCTTGATACGAATATCCTCATCAGTGACATGCGATTCCTGTTCATTGACATGATCGTTCATGTAGTTCTCCGTCCTATTGGGTAATTGTCTACGATTCTATTATCACACAGAATCGTAGGTCTAATCAACAGATTTCGTGGGTTCCTGAGGAGATGGCGCTGGTAGAGACAATAGCTCAGCTTTGCGCAGCTCGAGGATGAACATGCGCTGCTGGTGTTCGCGCGTTTCTTTCTCCATTTGTTTGTCTATGGCACCCAACGTGGCATCAATTAATTCACCCCGATTGATGTCAAGTTCGATTTCGATCTCCCCCACCGTTATCCATTTGGGTACTCCGGGGTCCATTTCATACAAGGTTATATTACCATGATAGTCCCCACGAAGGAATGCTTCAGGGTTCGTAATTGTTGCCAATAGCTTAAGTTTCATGTTCTTTCCTCTTTGTGAATGTGTGTTCCCTCTTTTGGCGTTCCACTTCCGTAAACTGCCAATTATTGTACGCGTGAATCTTTTGTCCGTTCCAACCACACGAGCATACAGGTTGGATCCACGCCATTTCCCCACAGTTGCCATCATTCCCACGACGTTCCGAAATCTTGTGCTCACTTATCATTCGTCCCCCCTAAAGCCTTTGAATACCGGGAACCTGGGTAAGTCCTGCATCCCATGCTTCTGGTACTTAAACGTAACCTTACGTCCCAAATCAGGCCTTATATCTGTTGGAATATTCAAGATGTGGTTCCTTTCCCAGATTGCTTGTCTTGTTGTTGCGTCGAAGCCTGTACCGACTTTGAGGACTCCCCAATCTGTCTGCAATACCAATGCGCCCAAAGTGCCAGCACCTTCCTTACCGGCCTTGTGGGAGCTTCTTTTGGCAAGGCCGAACGCATCTTCCTCCTGCTCGTTCTCATTTCGCATTAACTCCTCAAAACCTATGACAACACCCTCAGCGTCAGCCCAAGGCTTATATTTCAACATCCCACCTTGGTTCAACGTGGATCGCCCACTCTTATAGGTACCACCCTGATCTCTAATGACGATACCTTCATAACCCTGTTCAAGGCAATCATCCGAGTAACCTACAAGATCCCTTGTATCACGCAAGATCACGTGCCCTAGTCCGCTAATAAATAATGAACTCAAGCGCATCCGGTTTGCTTTAGCCAATGCCCTTGCATGGCGTATCTCAAATGGGTCATCGGGTCTATCGAAGCAGTCAAAGACGGAGTAATGGAATCTGGGCCGCCCACTGCGCGACATGATCGCCGATTGCGTGGCATTAAAGTCAGCCGTCCCATCTTCATTGACGGCATATAACTCCCCATCAACATGAGAGCCACGACAGTACTCATCCAGGTACTCCCGAACATATACGTTCGCAATAGGTTTGAATGTCCTACTGACTGGCCCCAATGTGGGATGGATAAGACACCTGATCCCATCAATCTTTGGACTAGCCAATACTGGCCACTTAATCTTGTCGAATGACTCAACCTCGACAGTAGCAGCCAGCATCGGCCTCGTAATGATTCCCATGTCGCTCATTGTTTGCACCATGCCCTGTCAATGGACTCCTTCGCTATGTCATAGTAATGAGCCCGTGAAGGATCCTCTGCAACCTTGGCATCTACCAATTGTTGCAGTGCTGTAAGTAGGTAGTTGGACTCTGCACAATAGTCCTCGGAGCCCGCGTTCATCAATATAGTTACCTGACCTACTCTCGAATTGTCCCCAATTTCAATAACCAACATATCCTGCATTGCATTGGACAATTGTGAGTATGCACCATCATTGTAGTCATATGATGATTGTAGTCGTGGTTCATCGGCGTGTGCGGGACGCATCATTTGTATCAAGGCCATAAATAGCCCTATAATGATCACCGAAATCACAACACCATAACCAATTCCTGTAAGGAGATGTGCGAGATGTTTCATTCTACATCCTCCCCTTCCCCTACTGGCTTCATGCGCATTTCCACATACTCAGTAGGCGGTTTGGTGTGGTCAGCAACCCACTCTTCACCCATCTCTTCCTGGATGCGATCTTTGTCCAATGCACCAGCACGTACACGATGATTGAACTGCACGAACCAATGACTCCCTTTGTATTCCGTTTCACCTTCGGGCATCTTGGCTGCAATTGCTTCCTTGAGGTAGCCTTCCAGTTGGCCCGCAAACTTCTTCATTTCCTTGAAGTCCCCAATAAGGTCAGTAACCTCATCCAGACTCAAGTCTTTCAGGTTGAGTTTGTCCTTCCAGGTATCCGGTGTTAGTTTTGCCGTTAACGGTGATGTGTATTTAAGTCCCATGTTATACTCCTTCTGGTTGTTCCCAATAAATTGGTCCATTGTATTTCGTGTACCCAGCATCTTCCAATGCCTCCTGCATACCACACTTGTTGCATATCATTGTCTTATTATCCCTTCGACATAAGGCAAACGAGCGTGTGATGTGCTCACTATTACAACGCGGACATCGGGTATAAACTGTACGTGGTTTATTCATGGCTATCCTCTTCCAATTGACCCACGAAACGGATCTTGGTGTTTGCTCCCGTCCCACGGAACTTGTAATCAGCGTATCTGGGCCGTCCTCGCTTCACATAGTCAGCGACGACTCGCACATGTTTGTGTTTGTCCTTAGCGAACTTCTGTCGCACAAATCCTGGGCAATCACAAAATGGTTCCTGCTCTCCCTTCTCGTCATATGTGACGTAGTATACTTCGACCTCAACGTCTATGACCAGCTTGGAGACCTTAAACACCTTGTATGGCCCGTGTTGTTGAACACGATATACTGTCGCATCCTGTACTTCCTGCGCGTGTTCCTTCTTCATGTAATTCTACCTCCAGGTATCAATCCACACCTCATATTGTTCATCCACTCCTCTCCTAATTCGCAATGGTACCTGGGTGGTCCAAGTATAACTATTTCTTTAAAACGTGTTCCTGCTTTGCAGTCACCATACGTGTATGCACGCGCTTTCTCAGGATCGAGACATTGCTGAAGTTTCCCTGCTTGAATACCCGTACTCACGACAAATGCTGTAATTGGTTCCATAGTGTTACCTTGCGACCACAATGAGTTCGTGGCAGATCTTCTTTAACTGCCCTCCCCTCAATAGTGCATTGATGTAATTGTCCACCCGTACCTCTCGTACGTGTGCTTCTTCAGGCGTACATGCTGGATTTGTACTCTTCAAGTAGTAGTCCAGTTGATCGAGCTTCTCTGCCGTTGGCACGCCTTTCAAGCTCAACCTGAATGCCTGCCATTCATCATCATCGACCGCAGCATCAATTCCTTCACGAGTCAATGCCATAACCTTACGTCTCCAATACTTCATGCACTACTCCCTTCCTTAGTCTTTGGCTACGCGATACCCAATAGCTGATCCGCCCTCTAGCTTTTCCAACCCCAAGTATTCCGCATGAAAATTGATCACGTGAGCAATCTTGTTTGCTTGACAGATAACTTTATCGTCCGGATAAACATACGCACCCCACTGAGCTACTTCCTTCGCTGTAAACACAAAGTCCGGATTGGTTGTGCGTACACTATCTACGAACAATCCCAACTGTTTCAGCAACGTTTCTTCATCCATGTAGTTCTTGGGTCGCGCAATCTTGACGACAGTACTCAGTGCCTCTGCTGCAGCTTTACGTTGTGCTGCCGAAGCGTCGACTTCAACACGACCTTGCGTACCTCTCCAGGCACCCGCAAATCGATGTCGTCCACCAAACTTGATCCCAAGAACCTTGGCTGTGTGAATTGCTGCCTCAACTGTTGGAGCAGCTAACAACTCCGGATGCTCTTTGAACATCTGAGCATAATCAATTTCCACCACAGTTCCTGGCACTGCTGTCGCTGCACTTTCACGCATCTCCTTTGCCAATTGCATAGCGTCCTCCACTGTCTCGATGCTATTGATGAACTTCTGCGCCACACGTTGTGGTTTGTCGTTCCGTGTGATTGACAAACCCTCCGTGTACGACATATCATATGGCACAAAAGCGTCATGTAGAATCTTTGGTACCGACCCCATCATGGAGCGTGGTATCGGGATAAATACCCGACGTCCCAATTCTGCCCGCGGAATTTGTTCCAGATCGTGTATGATGTACTTGATGAATGCCTTTGGCAATGCACCAACGATGATGTCCGTCTTCTCTGCCAACGCAGTAACTGGTGCCTTACTACGATGCAAATGCGTGTTGATCTTCTCCCACCAGACATGTGGTATGAACTTCTCACCTGTAACATGTTGGTGAGCATTATGTTCCATCTTCTTGTCCGACGTGAAGTCATAAGGCACAATCTTGTCTGTGTGTCGTGACATTCCAACGCCACCTGTAATGATGAAGATGTTATCATGCCCAATCTGCTGTGCGATCTCGGTAACAACCGTGAATGAAGCACCAGCATACAGTTCTCCAGGTGTTTTGCGATCATCTGGATGTGTCTTTACTGCCTCACGCATTGCTGATGCCCACCAATCACACAACTCTGTCATTGTACCAAACACAGGTGCATCAGCAACACGTACAATTGGTTGAAAATTGCGTGTCACTGTGCAACTCGTAAGTAATGAAATATTCAATTTGTCCTTCATGCTAGCTCCTTTGTTTCATGACCCGTGCAGTCAATTGTGTTATCTCTATTATCTCTATTATAATATGAACATCGATGGTCAATCAAGATGCTTCCCAGTAAAATTTTTGGCATGGTGCCCTACTAGGGACCGGGGGCTGCCCAT
>Ga0307377_10004780_pt1 | contig 14721 bp, 20 predicted proteins | sample TR3MG_FD_202535 | JGI IMG/M metagenome (GOLD analysis project Ga0307377, IMG submission 202535) | Soil microbial communities from Risofladan, Vaasa, Finland - TR-3 | ecosystem: Environmental > Terrestrial > Soil > Coastal area > Acid sulfate soil | place: Finland: Risofladan, Vaasa | collected... | reverse complement strand
GCACGTCTTTTACAGCGACTACCAGAAGTTGAACGGCGTCGAGATGTCCAACCCCGCCGCCGTAATGCTCCCAACAGACCTGTTCGTTCTTAATGTTTCGGACAAAACCTACGTCTCGCTAATCAACCAAATCGGGATGGGGCAAGCCTACTCGTCCTACGCCGAGACGTTCGGCGGGACGATCTGCGAAGTGCTGGTGTACTACCGGCAGTTGACCACCGCCGACCGCGCCACGATTAACGCTTGGCTCATGGCGAAGCACGGAATCGAGTAGGGGAAGAGATGAGTTACGAATCGAAGATCGAAGCGTCGGACAACTTTTTCGCGGGAGAGGATCGGACTCTGAGCTATGAGATCCTCGCGGACGACGGAACGTCGATGGAGGACGTGTCCACCTTCACGCTGGAGTGGACGCTCCGAAAGGACGTTGCCGCGAAGCACCCGTACCGGGTGCAGGGCTCGGTGGTGCTCACGAAGACGAGCGCCCTAGGGATTAGCGTCACTGGCACATACGACTCGGTTCGCGCCACGAACACGCAGCGCGTCATCGTGACTATCGCGGACACGGACACGGAAGCCTTCGCCGGGGGCCGCTATGTGGCCGCCCTCAAGCGAATGGACGCTGGACTGGAGTCCGTGCTCAGTCACGGGGTCGTTGAAGTTCTGGTGTCGCCGGTCAGGTAAGAGGAGAGAGAGATGGCCGAGAAGGATCGGACCCCGTGGACAACCGAAGGCCCGCTGCGCCTTCCGACGCCGCAGGCTGCCACGCCCGCGAGGTCCACGAAGACGAGCACGGGTGATTTCGCGCCGCCGCACAGAGTGGCGCCACCCTCGCCAGAGCCGGAGCCCGAGCGTCATGACTGGCGCGGGGCGGCCCCGGCGGCTGGCACGCACGACAGGTCAGTGAGCGCCCGTGGCGACTTCGTTCCGCCGCGTCGGCCGCTGCCCCCACCCCCCGTGGTGCCGCCGAAGCCTGCGCCAGTGGTCGCTGCGCGCCAGAACGAGTGGGCGAAGAACGGAGCGGTGCGCCTGCATGGGGACTTCGCTCCCCCGCCGCCCCCGGCCCTGCCGCCGCCGCTTCCGCCCCCGGTGTTCGCGCCAACGGTTGCCGCTCGTCGCGCATCGGGCCACCACGACGGATCAGTGACCGTCAGCAGAGACTACGTTCCGCCGCCGTTCCGTCCAGTACCTCCGGCGACCGGGAAGAGGACTGTCCCGTGGACGCCGGCTACGCCGGTTCGGCACGAGGTTGGCGACGCGACCGTTATGGGCTGGGACCACGCATCCCCGGTCGCCGAGCCCGAGCCCGTACCCGTGGTGCTCCCGACGCCGAAGCCTGTGACGGCACGCGCCGAGATCGAGATTCAGCGAGTCGAGCGTCGCGATTGGAGGAGGAGATAATGCCGGTTGATACCCCGAGCCACGAGTACGAGGCGTACATCGACATCTGGCAGCGTTGCCGCCACTGCTATGAGGGCAGCGACTCCGTGAAGAAGGCTGGCACGGATTACCTGCCGCCGCTGGACAGCCACAAAGCAAACGCTCTAGGCTACGAAGCCTACAAGCTCCGGGCGCTCTTCTACAACGCGACCGGGCGGACTGTCGATGGTCTCGCCGGCTCGATCTTCCAGAAGCCCCCCCGCTGGGAGGTGTCCAAGACGGCGGAGGAGTATCTCCGCGACATCACCCTGTCTGGCGTGACGGCGGAGATGTTCGCGCTCCGCTCGACCCGCAACGTGCTCAGTCTCGGTCGCTGGGGAATCCTCGTGGATATGGCGAAGGAGGAGAAGGAGCGTGGACCCGCACGGCCCTACGTCGTCGGCTACCGAGCCGAGGACATCTACAGCTGGCGAACGCGGTCCGTTGGTGGCGACCAGCAGACTCACCTCGTCGTGCTCCGAGAGCAGGAGCAGATCGAGGACCCCGAAGACGAGTTCGTGCCCGAGCGCGAGATCCGGTTCCGCGTGCTGCGCCTCGACAAGGGCAGGTACGCGCAAGAGGTCTGGAGGAAGCCTCGCGGGAAGAAGGACTACGAGCGGGTCGAGTCGGTCATGCCCAAGCGTCGTGGTGTGCCGTTGACTTTCATCCCCTTCGTCTTCATGTCCGCCACGACCGTCGAGCCCACCATCGAGAAGCCGCCGCTCCTCGATCTGGTTGACGTGAACCTGAGCCACTACCGCACGATGGCCGACCTTGAGCACGGACGCCACTACACGGCGCTCCCGACGCCGTGGGTGTCTGGTGCCATTCAGGGCGACGAGGAGAACGAGCAGCTGTCCATCGGGTCCGGGGTCGCGTGGATGCTCGACACGGGCGGACAGGCTGGGATGCTTGAGTTCTCCGGGGCCGGATTGGGTTCCCTGCTCGACGCCGACCAAGAGAAGCGGAAGATGATGGCAACGCTGGGCGCACGCCTCCTCGAAGACGTGGGCGGCGCCGAGACGGCGACCGCTGTCTCCATGCGCCACAGCGGCGAGCACGCGACGCTTCGCACGATCGCCGCAGTGCTGGAGCAGGGCCTATCGAAGGTCGTCCAGTGGATCGACTGGTGGATGGGCACCGAGGCGACCCCGGAGAAAGTGAAGTCACAGATCGTCCTGAACAAGGAGTTCTTCGCGATCAAGGCCAGCCCCGGCGAGGTACAGGCGGCGCTCGCGGCGCTTCAGGCCGAGAAGATCAGCTACCCCACCTTCTACAACATCCTCGCCGAGGGCGGCTGGACGCGCGAGGGTGTCGATTACAAGAAGGAGCTTTCAGACATCGACATCGACCGCGAGAGCAATGAGGCGCAGGGGATCGATGGTGCGGCCGAGCCGGAGCCGGACGAGCCGGAGCCGGACGAGCCGGAGCCGGACGAGCCGGAGCCGGACGAGCCGGAGCCGGACGAGCCGTGGTCTCCCTATCCCGACAAGCCGATGCCGAAAGGCTAACGAATGAAGCGGACAGCTCTGGAGACGGAAGGCGTCAAGATCGAACGACGGTTGGCGCGCGCACTCCTGCGTTCGCTGCCTAAGCTCGGTGCGTCAGTCTCCATCTTCGAGCTGATGATGGCGATCCAAGCCAAAGACGTGAAGCGTGCAATGGCGTTGTTCCCGAAGCAAAAGATTCAAGACGCGCTGATTCCGTCAGCTCGCATCGTGCAGGATGCAACAGTGAAGGGCGGCAAGATCGCAGCGAAGGACATCAGGAGGATTGTAGATGCCCGTCGGGGCTAGTTTCGAGTTCGACGCGAAGAATAAGCGTGCTGCGCGTCTTGCGCGAGTGGCCGCCGGGAAGCTCGTCACTAACATCACGAACGAAACGCTGCTGTCGATCAGGACGCTCATTCAGAAAGTCATCCGAGACGGAGTGCCTCCGCATGACGCTGCGCGAATGGTGCTCGGAGTCATCGGGCAGCCCGGAGCGACGACCAACGAAGCTGTCGGGATGGCCGGACTGCATCACATCCAAGTCGTTGCGGCGATGAACTACAGGCAGACGCTCATCGACATGGGCCATACGCCGTCGATGGTGGAAAGGCTCTTCGATAAGTACGTGAAGCGAAAGCTCAGAGAGCGCGCGACTACCATAGCCAGAACGGAAACGGTCTGGAGCCTCACGAAGGGGGCAGAAGCTCAGTACATCGAAGCAGTGAGGCAGGGTTTCCTCCCTGCGAACGGGCGGTTGCGTTGGGTCACGACCCCAGACGAGAAGCTCTGCGACTTCTGTGGGCCGATGCACAATCGGACCAAGCCGATCGCGGCTGGACACGGATCGGAAGGCGAGGCGACCTACTTCCTGTCGCCACAGGGGCCGATCGAGGGGCCGCCTCGCCACCCGAACTGCCGATGCACCATCGTCTTCGCCGAGACCAAGACCCCAGTGGACGCCTCTGCTGGTGTTGTGCCGGCCGGCCAAAGCCAAGCCGGCCCGGGCGCTTGGCGGCCTAAAGCCAAGCCGGGAGAGCCCATCCCAGACCCCGTGTACGAAGCGGCAGGCATCACGCACGACGAAGTGTTCGATTCCGCCAACTGGCCGGACGAGGCCATCGAGATGATCCGGGCTGCGGACAAGGGACTGAAGGCAGCACTGAAACGACTGAACGAGCTTGGTGTGGACGTGTCCGGTACGAGGGTTTCGTATCACGACGCGAGCCCCGCCGCCGAGCGCGGAGCCTTCATATCCAAGAAAGACGGGTCCGGCACCGTCCAAATCAACATCGGTCCTGACCTGAGCGCGGGCGAGGGTTGGACGGTGCGCCCCGGACCCGAAGCCGTGGTGATCCACGAGTTCGGTCACCAGCAGCACTGGAAGCAGTTTCTGGCCTTGCGTCGTCCAGCGGTGCTGGACGCGAAGGCGCTGGACGCGTTGGAGACAGCATTCGTGCGCGCACTGACTGCGACCGAAGAGCTGATCGCTCGGCAGGTGTCTCGGTACGCAGGCGTCAACACCGCTGAGTTCGTGGCGGAAGTCTACACGGGCCTCGCTCACGGGGTCCGCTACGGAGCCGACGTGATGGCGCTTTACCGCCGGCTTGCTGGCCCGACCATTCCGGGCGTTCTGGGGTGACGCGATGGCGAAGAAGATCATAGATCGCCTACCGTTGTGTGCGACGTGCCTTCATTTCCGCCACGAAGTGCGGGATTCCGAGTCGTGTGCAGCGTTTCCGCTCGGCATTCCGAAGAGCATCCTGACGTGGCGTGCCGACCACCGGAAGCCCGTCAAGGACGACCACGGCATCCGGTACGAGAAGTCCGTGGTGTAGATGGGTCGCCCACGCAAGACCGATGCCTCTCGTCTCTCGGAGACGCTCCATCTCCGAGTGACAAAGGACGAGGCGGACATGATCTACACGGGCTCCCTTCGCTGTGGCCTGTCTACCTCCGAGTTTTTGCGCTTGAGCTTGCGCCATCTACTTGAAAATGCTAGTTTCCGTGTCAATCGTGATGCTCAGACGGGGATTCGGGATTAAGCTCTAGACGCCAAATGGCGTAGGGTCATGCCCTCACGGAGGCGCAAATGGCTTTGAAGTCGCAGGTCGCATCGCTCGATGACGTTCCGGAAGAGCTGAGGGGAGAGTACGAAGAGCGAGACGGCAAGTTCGTCCTCTCGGTCTCCGGCGAGCTTCCGGGCTTTGTTCCCTCGTCGGCGCTCGCCGAGGCGAACGCCCGACTCGCCGAGTTCCGCGACAACAACGTGAACCTGAAGGGCACCGCCGCCGAGCGCGCCAAGGAGCTGGAGGGCTTGAAGCAGAAGCTCGCGAAGTTCGATGGCGTGGACCCCGAGGAGTACGCCCAGCTGAAGGCGAAGGTGACGGAGTTGCAGAAGACGGGCGTCGCCGCCGCCGAGGACGTGACGATGGTCGTTCAGCGCGCCGTCTCCGCCGCAGTGACGCCGCTCCAGAAGCGTCTGGATGAGGTCTCCGCCAGAGAGAAGGAGGCCGAGGCCAGAGAGCGGAAGTCCGCCGAGGCCCTCGCCCGCAAGACGATGGAGAGCGAGCTGACGAGCATCGGCCTGTCGCTTGGTGTCACGGAGGCGGCGATCCCCGACTACGTTGCTCGCGGACTCAACATCTTCCAGTACGAGGACGGCGAGATCGTGGCGAGGAACGGCGAGACGCCGATCTACTCGCCGTCGAACCCGACTCAGCCCCTGACGCCCGACGAGTGGGCGAGCGGCTTGATCGAGACCGCGCCCCATCTGTTCAAGGGCTCTGGTGGTGGCGGTGCGGCGGCCAGCGACCACACGCCCCCGCCCCCGAAGAAGACGATCCAGAACGATCCGCTGGAGTTCGGGCGGAACATCGAAGCGATCGCTCGCGGAGAGGTCATCGTTCAGTGAGCACGAGCGGCACTTGCGGTTACCTGTTCTGCTGCGAGGCCGCTGTCTCTCCCGCCCCATTCGACTTTTCAGGGCTTGGTATTCGGGGTCTCGACACTCAGACCGAGTTCTGCTCGGGCCACCTCGACCTGCTCGGTAGGCGGGTCGCCAAGTCGGCCAGCGTTGGTGTGTGGGAAGGAGCCGACCGCGTGGAGCGGCAAGCCAAGCGGCGGCTCCTGTTCTTCCAGCGGAAACTCTGGAACTCTCCGGCCCGGGCCGAGCCAGAGGCGCTGACCATCGCCCTGATGGAGGTCCGCCGGGCCATCGGCCCCAGCGTACGGCGGGATGCTCTGGCTGGTGCGTGGGCTGGACTCCAGCTCGCCATCGAAGAGTCGAGGCGCCGCCGCTGGAACGCCCACCAGACGGCGGAATGGGTCGAGATCGTCGCCTTCTACAACGGACTGTGCGCCCACTGCGAAGAGCAGGTCTGGGCGCTGGTGTACGACGGATTGCCGGTCTGCAACTCGTGCAGGCTGGCAGCTGTGCCACGGCGGAAGCATCGCCTCTTGGAGATTCAGGAGAATCGACAGAGCCGACGCGTCGCTGTAGCCTGACGCCTTTCTCTGCGCTGCGGTGAGCCCGGAGGGTTCACCAAGGACGCGGGCCGGTGGCCCCCAAGCAACTAGCCGTTTCTCTTGGAGGCCGCAATGGCGAACACCAACACTCTGACTCAGGCCGTCCAGCAGCTTCTCGCGCAGGGGCTCATGGCCCTGCGTCAGATGGCCGTGATGCCGCGCTTCGTGAACCGGGCGTACGAGACCATGTCCGGCGAGAAGATGTCCACCATCGACATCAACATCCCCAGCGCGATCACCGCGCAGGCCGTCTCCCCCAGCTACGTCGCTCCCGACGATGCCGGCGTGGTGCCCACCAAGGTCAGCATCACGCTCGACCAGTGGTGGGAGGCCCCGTTCTTCCTGAACGACAAGGAGATGCTCGAAGTCATCGGGGGCACGATCCCGATGCAGGCATCCGAGGCCGTGAAGTCCCTCGCGAACAAGGTGGACGGCCACCTGCTCGGCCTGTACACGCAGGTCTACAGCGCCGTCGGCAGCGCGGGCGTCACCCCGTTCCAGACCGACCTCGCGTCGTTCCTCGACGCCGACGAGAAGCTGAACAACACGCTGGCGCCGCCCGACAACCGCTACGTCGCGATCAACGCGAAGGCCAAGGCCGCCGCGATGTCCCTGCGCGCGTTTCAGGACGCGAGCTTCCGGGGCGATCAGGCCGGCATCCTGCGCGGCGACATCGGCGAGAAGCTCGGCGCGTTCTGGTTCATGGACCAGAACATCCCGTCCCACACCGCCGGAACGTGGAACGGGACCGGCACCACCACCGGGACCAACGCGGCAGGGCAGGGCGTCGTCAACCTGACCGGCGGCACCGGCTCCATCCTCGCGGGCGACATCGTCACCTTCGCGGGCGACGAGCAGCAGTACGTCGCCACCGCCGTGACCGGGACCGCGCCGACCACCGCGATCACCGTCTCCCCCAACCTCGTGACGGCGAAGTCGTCCACCGAGGTCGTCACCCTGCTCGGCGCGAGCGACACCTACCGCGTCAACCTCAACTTCCACCGCGACGCCTTCGCGCTGGTGTCCCGCCCGTTCGCCGCCGCCGACCCGATGGGGCTCGGCACCTACCAGTCGGCCATCGACCCGGTCTCCGGGCTCGCGCTCCGGCTGGAGGTCTCCCGCCAGCACAAGCGGACCCGCTTCAGCTACGATCTACTCTATGGGGTCAAGTGCGTCCGCCCCGAGTTGGCGTGCAGGATCCTCGGAGAATGATCTGTCCTGTTTGGACAGATTGAGCCACTAGCCATGCTCTGGGTGCGATCCACCCGAGTGTCCCCGGCCCTGAGTCTCGCTTGGGGCTGGGGATTCCTCTGTTTCGTTCAGCCAGCCCGTACAGGGGCACGCGCCATGTGAGGCCCGCTCAGCACCACTTTTCGCGGAGGGGGCGAGGTCGTCGGGTTGCTCCTCCCGCGCTCTGATCGGCAATCCCGACGAGCGAAGGAGCAAGCAATGGACGCGAAGGGCTACCCCGTCGGACGGGGCGCGGTCAAGCCGAAGTACATCAACGGGACGCTGGTCTTCGACGCGGGGCCTCTGATCCCCGGCGTGACGCACACACTCCGCAATCGGGCGACGGCGGCGGAGGTGAACGCGGGCAAGGTTCTCTTGGCCGCGATCCCCGGCTTCAAGTACCGGATCGTGGACTGCAAGATGATCGCGATCGGCGGCGCCGCTGCTACCGCGACCAGCGTGGACATCCTCGGGACGAGAGCCGGATCCGCCGTCAGGCCCATCGTCAACGGGGTGGCGGGGCTCACGCAGAGTGCGGTTCTCCGCGCTGGTGCCGCGAACTCGACCGTGCTGGCCGACGGCGCGAGCTTCACCGCGCTGGACGCGAACACGTCCGTGTCGGTCACCAAGCAGTCCGCCGGCAGCGCGCTCGACACGGCCACCCACATCGACGTGCTCCTCGACTTCACGATCGAAGCCGCCTGAGCGAACGGATAGGAGGAACAAGGAGCCATGCTTCCTAGCACTCTGTACCCTGTCGGCAAGGGAGGCCCGAAGTCCCGCTACATCGGCGGAACTCTGGTCTTCGATAGCGCCATTCGGTATCCCGGGGTCTCCCACGAAGCCCGCTCGCGCGTGACGATCGCGCAGGTGAACGCTGGCGCCGTGCTTCTGGCCGCGATCCCCGGCCTTCGGTATCGGCTCGTTGACGCGAGCATCATGGCGATCGGTGGCAACGCCGCTGCGGTGACCACCGTGGACATCCTCGGAACCCTCTCGACCGCGCGCAAGCTGGTGGCGTTCGCGCAAGCCGCCCTCACCCGGAGCGCCGTCCTTCGGGCCGGCGACGCCAACAGCGCGGTGCTCGCGGACGGTGCGTCGTTCGTCGAGAACGATGCGAACACGGCGATCACCATCGGCAAGACGGGGTCGTCCGTGACCACGGCGACGCACTTCGACGTTGTCCTGAAGTTCGCGCTGGTGGCCGCGTAGGACCAGCGATAGGAAGGAGACGAGATGGCCCTCAAGACGATGATGGTCGTTCAGCGCGCAAGCGGTCGGAAGGTCACGATCAACGCGACCGACTTCGACGCGAGCCTCTACATGACCGAGGCCGAGTTGGCGGCGGCCCCCACCCCGAAGGCAAAGGCGAAGCCCGAGCCCGAGCTGGTGGCCCCCGAGCCCGAGCCCGAGCCCGAGCCGGCCCCCCGCCGGAGGCGGCGATGATTCGCCGACTCCTGCTCACCGCGCTCCTGCTGCTTCCAGTCACCGCATTCGGGCAGGGGGCGGTGACGCTGGTGGACGTGGACGTATCGACGGCGGTGGCGGACCAGCTGTCGCCGATCATGCCGCTGGCGCGTCTGGCGCAGGAGTCCCAGAAGTACGTTCTGGCGCAAGCCGTGTTCACCTACCAAGCTGGTGGGACCGACGTCACGGCCTACGTGCAGACCAGCGTCGATGCGGGCGCGACATGGATCGACATCATGGCGTTCAACTTCACCACGGCTTCCGCAACAAAGGTCTCCAAGGTGAGCCTGCCCGTCGCGCTCGCGGCGGCGGTGACCCCGACGGACGGAACGCTCACGGACGACACCATCCTCGATGGTGTGATCGGTGACCGCCTCCGCGTCAAGTACACCACGACCGGAACCTACACTGGGGTCATCGCGACGGGGACCATCGACTATGTGGGCGCAACGCCCATAACGGCCGGGAAGGTCGTAGTGCTCGGTACGGCGACGTACACGTTCGTAGGGGCCGGACTCGTCGCCGTGGCCGGAGACGTGGACGTTGGGGCCAACGCTGACGCCGCCATGACGAACCTCCAGAACGCCATCATGAACAGCGGCGGGACGCCGGGCGTCGGCAACGACTACATGCCATTCGCTGGTGTCGCCAACGACGCCGCGAGTGCGGCCGTCAACACAGGCACGGACCAACTCGCGCTCACGGCCCTGACTCCGGGCGTGGGCGGCAACGACATCGCCCTGACATCCGACGAGCTTTCCTTCACCTTGAGCGGTGCCACTCTCGCGGGAGGCAGCGCACTGCCTACCCTCAAGATCAGCGCGCTGATTCGTTAGGGAACACATGGCCGTAGTGATTGACGCCACGCCTGCTGGTCCTTCGGCGAACTCGTACTGCACGCTCGCCGAGGCAGACGCCTATCACGAGGAACGTCTCCACACAGAGACGTGGGACGCCACCGACGACGCGACGAAGAACATCGCGCTGGTGATGGCGACCCGGCTGCTCGACTCGATGTTCGTGTGGGCCGAATGGCCGACCACCGAGGAGCAGGCCCTCCAGTGGCCGAGGTCCGGAGTCATGGCGGCGAACCAACTGGAAGAGATCGGAACATTCGAGATCCCCATCGAGCTGAAGCGGGCGACGGCCGAGTATGCCCGGCAACTCATCGACGCCGACTCGACGGCGAACAGCGACATCGAGGCGCTCGGGATTACGTCGCTGAGCGCGGGGCCGGTGTCTCTGGCGTTCAAGGCGACGCAGACGGTCAAGGTCGTGCCTGACGCAGTCGGCTATCTCCTGCCGCAGTGGTGGTTCAAGCTGCGCAGCCGGAAGATGGGCATTCGGGAGCTGCTGAGAGCGTAATGGGACTCCAAGACATCGTCCGGAACGCAGTCGCGATCGCCAACAAGGTGACGGCGCCGCTCCAGACTACGGTGACCCACGAGGCGTGGATCGGGGCGGACAAGTACGGAAAGCCGCAGTTCGATCTCGCGGTCATCCGCCCAGCCCTGATCGAGCGAAAGACGGCCGCCGTTGGTGGGTCTCAGATCACACAGAACGCGACCGTCTACTTCCTGAGTCCCGTCGAGGAGCACGGCGCGGACGACAGGCAGGAGCCGCTGGACCCGCGCGACCGGATCACCCTGCCCGACGGCTGGACCGGGCCGATCGTCAACGTCGAGGGGTTGATCGACCCAGCGACCAACCTGCCCTACCTCTATACGGTTGCGCTCGGCAACCCGGGAGCGTCCTAAATGGCCGCGTCCCAATTCGTTCAGCTCGACGAGTTCCGGCAGCGGTTCGTCCGGGCCGGCGACGACATGGTCGGGAAGATGGCTCGCGCCCTGTACATCGAGGCCGAGCTGATTAAGGCGCGGTCCGTGGAGGACTGCCCCGTGGAGACGAGTGCGCTCCGTGGCTCGCATCGAGTGGAGAAGCCAGAGCTGTCTGGGTTCGCGGGCAACGACGTCAGCGTCGTGATCCGTGTCGGCGGCCCGTCTCCCGGCTTCAAGCCTGTCCACTACGCGATCTACGTCCACGAGATGTTGGGGCTCCACCACCCGGTCGGCAAGGCGAAGTTCTTGGAGGACGCCGTCCACATGGCGGCCCCCGGCCTTGGTGCCCGAGTCGCGAAGCGCATTGCGGAGGACGTGTAGTGGCAACGCTACCAGAAGACATGGCGGACAAGATCGCCACGCTCGGACTCGGCTACGTCGTCGGGAGGGACATCTTCATCGGGGTCTTGCCGGAGAGGCCGGATGCGGTGATCGGCGTCAACGAGTCTGGCGGGCAGGCCCCGGAGTTCGGGTTCGGTGACGACGGGCTGAAGCACGAAACCCCGAATCTCCAAATCGTTGTCCGTGGTGCCCGTGGCGACTACTCCGGTCCGCGTGCGCTCATTCAGACGATCTACACGGAGCTGCCCAAGATTCAGGGTGAGACCGTCGGCGGCACCTACTACCACATGGTCAAGCCGTCGCAGTCTCCCTTCCCGATGACGCGTGACGACGACGCGAGAGTCGTCTTCGCGTTCAACGCTCTCTGCACGAGGACCGTAGCGTGACCCCTGCGATCGTGGACCCGCAAGGGAACCCGGTGGACTGGCGAGAGCTGGTGCGTTGTCCGCAGTGCGACGCCCATGCGAGCGAGCGATCGATCATCGCATCGTTCGGTGGGCACTGGCGGCGCATCTGCAAGTGCGGGTTCATCTACGACGCGGGGCAAGGCGTCCCGCCATTGGAGGATTGAAATGGCAAAGAGTGGCGGCAAGGGCAGCCCGGCCCGGCACATGGCGGCCGTCAAGTCGTGGGTCACGCGCCGCGCGAACATGGGGGGCAAAGCGGGTCGCCCCAGCCAGAAGACGCTGCTGAAGGCGGCAGCTGCTTCTGGTGCGATCGTGCGCCGGAACAGCCTCGCGCGGGGCGCGCGCTCGGTCACGATCTCCCGTAAGGGGATGAGCAAGACCGACGTCAAGCTCGAACGCGGCTATGCCGGGAGCCGGCCTCGGCGGATCGGGCTCGTCAACGCGAAGCGGATCGCGCGAGGGCGGGGCGCCTTGGTGTTCAAGAACCAAGGCTTCAAGCCGAAGCGCAAGTCCTACTACTTGTCGATGGGCGCGGTCAAGCCGGGTGCGGGCAAGCACATGGCGGCCCTCAAGAAGTTCAGCATGAAAAAACCGAAGGCCAGCGCCACACCCAAACCGAAGATCAAGCGCGCGCCCAAGCTGCCTCCGGGGCCGATAGCCGCACACTGGAAGAAGGGGTGGGACCGGGCCACTGGGAGGGTCGATCGGGCCGAGGCTAAGGACCGGGCGCGAGCCGCGAGGGGTGACTACCTCAAGAAGTATCGCCAACCCCGCAAGAACGCGAGCCCTCAGACCATAGCGAACTGGGTCACGTCGGGTCACACACGCGGGGACTGAGCACGCGAGGAAGGTTGAACTGGAAATGGCTCTCTACAAGGTACTGAAGGACGGCATCCGGCAGCGGACCGCCGAGGGTGGGTTTTCTCGCCCGTCAGCTGGCGAGATCATCAAGGTGTCCGACATCGCGGCGCCTCGGCTGCTCGCGCAGGGCTGGATCGGACCGCACGGGGAGCGCAAGGACGACGAGGGCGGGGGTCGCAAGGAGCGGAAGGCGAAGCGTTCCTTCCTCAGCCTCGGGAAGAGCGAGGCCCCGGCGCAGCCCGACGCGGACGCCGCCGACCTCGAAAAGAGCGAGGCCCCGGCGGCCCCGGCAACCGGCGACGCGCCCGAGGGCGACGCGCCCAAGGAGGCATAAATGAGCGTCTATGGACCGACGAGTGTCTGGCTGCACGTCGGGGGCCGGGATCTGACCAGCGACACGTTCAACTTGGCCGAGTCGAACGAGAGTGCGTTCGAGGAAGTCCACGCCTTCGGCGACTCGTGGGAAGAGCACCTGCCGGTCGGCATCGGCAAGGTGACGCTTCAGGCTGGTGGTGGGCTCTACGCGAGCGACACCGTGATGCTCGAAGCCTTGCAGGAGACCCGCGAGACGAAGCAGCTGGTCGCGTGGGGCATGAGCGGGCAGACCATCGGCAAGGAAGCCGTCCTCATGGACGGCACCTACGCCGGCAAGTGGAAGCGCGTGGCCGAGCAGAATGCCCTCACGAAGGCCGAGGCCGAGCACACCGTCTCGGGAGTCTACCGTCGCGGCTACGTTCTGCACCCGCTTGGTGCCGAGACCGCCGATGGCGACACCCTCGCGGGGGCTGCGCCCAAGGGCGGCGTGGACTTCTACGACTCCCACCTGAACCCGCTGGTGCCGGTCGGAACGATCGACCTGACCACCGACTACCTGTACGGGATGAAGGGCGTCGCGCGGGACATCGTCACCTCCAACGCGACCAGTGACTCCGTCATCTGCGCCGAGCTGTACGGGCTGAAGACGGGCGACTGGGTCTGGATCGCCAGCCACGCCGGCTCGACGCCCGACATCAACGGGCTCCATCAGGTCACGGTGGTGGACGCGTTCAGCTTCACGCTGGACGACGTCGCGGATATCACGGTGGGCGGAACCGGCGGCACGTTCCAGCGCATCGTGGAGCACGGCCTCGTCACCGGAGACGACATCGTCATCTCGGGTCAGGTCGCCGGCACGCCCGACCTGAATGGTGCGTGGGCGGTGACCCGCATCGACAACTTCCGCTTCACTCTCGACACCGTGGGCGACATCACGGACGCGAGCACCGGAGCCTCGTGGAGGCGCGTGTCCTCGACCGGCTACGTCGCGCACCTGCACCTGTTCGCTCTCACCGGATGCGTGGACTGCGACTGGGACATCTTGGACAGCGCCGACGACGACACGTACACGCCAGTCACGGGCGGCACGCTCGGACCGATCACGCCAGCGCAGTTCACGGGCGGCACGCGCACGGACGCCATCGAGACCACCACGCAGGTGCTCCAGCGGTACGTGGCCGTCCAGTGGACGTTCGATACACCGAGCGGCGCGAATGCCGAATTCTTCATTGGACTCGCTCGTAGCTAGGGCGAGAAGCGGGATACGTGAGGTGGAAAGGTTTGCCTATCGCGCTGTCAGCGAGGCGGACAACGAGAAGAGTCTGGTAGACGCGCAGACTCTCATGCGTCTGGTGATCGGGCTCCGGCGAAAGCTGGACTCGTGGAACGAAGAGTAGGAGGAGACAGTGGCGAACAGCACACCTGCCGGAATCAAGGTCGAGTACGACAACGTGGGCGGAACCCCCGTGGACATCTCGCAGTTCGTTCTCTCGATCGGCGAGATCAGCGTGGAGTCCGCCTTCGAGGAGGTGCATTCCTTCGGCGACTCGTGGGAAGAGCACCTGCCGGTCGGTATCGGCAAGTCGGGGCAGATCGAGCTGGGCGGGCTCTACGATGACGCAGGAGGCGGGCCGGATTCGGTCTTCGCGGACCGCGTGCCCGAAGTGCCCGGCGTCACCGCGACTCGCACCCTCACCATCACATGGGTGGGGTCCAAGACGACCAGCTTCGAGACCTACCTCGTGGCGTACAAGCGTGCCCCGGATCGGAACGCGCTGACCAAGTGGTCCGCGACGCTCCAGCCGACCGGCGCGTTTACTGAGGTTT
>Ga0307377_10004779_pt1 | contig 14721 bp, 21 predicted proteins | sample TR3MG_FD_202535 | JGI IMG/M metagenome (GOLD analysis project Ga0307377, IMG submission 202535) | Soil microbial communities from Risofladan, Vaasa, Finland - TR-3 | ecosystem: Environmental > Terrestrial > Soil > Coastal area > Acid sulfate soil | place: Finland: Risofladan, Vaasa | collected... | reverse complement strand
TCCTCGAGCTGGGCGCGGCTCTCGAGCGTGGTGCTCTGCTCGCTGGCGTGCGCACCGATCTGGTGACCGCGCGGACGTGAGGCGAAGTAGGCGTCGGAGGCCTCGGCGTCCATTCGACGCACACCACCTTCGATCCGGATCTGTCGACCGAGGGGCTCGCAGTACCAGAGCAGTGCGGCCCGGGGGTTCTCCTCGAGTTCTCGGCCCTTTCGCGAACCGTAATTGGAGAACCAGCCGAATCCGTCCTCGCCCACGTGACGCAGTAGCACCATGCGCGCACTCGGACGCGCGTCGCTCGTGGCGGTGACGAGCGCGATCGCCTCTCGTTCGTGCATCTCCGCCAGCGCTTCGTCGAACCAGCGTCGAAACTGGGCCGTGGGACTCTCGTCGGTGTCCGCGACCTCCAGGGGTACCCACCGCTCGCTCACGACACCTCGCTCAAGGACCAGTTGGGACGCGCCGAGAGCGAGAAGTCGCTCGGCCCGTCGTGCGAGAAGCGGTGCAGACCCGCCGCCGCGATCATCGCCGCGTTGTCCGTGCACATCGACAGGCTCGGTAGCAGACTCGTGACCCCGAACTCACTCGCCAAGCCCTCGACGCCGCGACGCAGCGCGGAGTTGGCCGCCACCCCACCGGCCAGGGCGACCCCCTGGACGTCGTCGAAGGACTCCAGGGTGCGCCGCAACTTGCGCAACAGTTGTTCGGCGACGGCCGCCTGGAACGACGCGGCCACATCCGCGAGGGACACGTCGGGATTCTTCTGGGTCGCGCGCACCACGGCGGTCTTGAGGCCGGAGAACGAGAAGTCGAGGTCGTCGCCCGTCATCGACACGGGCAACTTGAGCGCCCCCGGATTCCCCTGGTGGGCCAGACGGTCGATCTCCGGACCCCCGGGATAGGCCAGACCGAGCCACCGCGCGACCTTGTCGTACGCCTCGCCCGCGGCGTCGTCGATGGTCTCGCCCAACACCACGTGCTCGCCCGGTCCGTGTTGCATCACGATCATCGAGTGCCCGCCCGAGACCAGCAGCGTCACGATGGGCCAGCGCAGTCCGGGTCGCTCGAGCAACGGCGCGAAGAGGTGTCCCTCCAGGTGGTTGACCCCGACGAACGGTAGGTCCCAGGCCAGCGCGTAGGCCTTGGCCGCGGAGAGTCCGATGAGGAGCGAGCCGATGAGACCGGGTCCGCTGGTGACCGCCACGACGTCGACCCCGGGCGCGCGCGGATCGAGTCCCGCGTCGAGGAGCGCACGGTGAACCACGGGGCCGATGGTCGTGAGGTGCGCTCGACCCGCCAGTTCGGGCACCACTCCCCCGAAGGCGCGGTGCTGATCGATCGAGGACTCGATGACCGAGGAATGCACTCGCCACGAGGAGTCGACCACCGCCGCGGCGGTGTCGTCACAACTCGTCTCGATCGCCAGCGCCAGTGCCATGCCCTCAGCCTAGGGAGTCGCGTCGCGTCGTGCGGTGGCGACACCGGGCACGATGTCGGCCCACAGGATCAAGGCGTCCTCGTGGGTCTTCTCGTAGTAGTTCTTTCGCACCCCGACCGGCGCGAAGCCGTACCGGCGGTACAACGCGATCGCCCGACTGTTGGAGACCGCCACCTCCAACGTCGCGCGCGCGATGCCGCGCGACGACGCGTCGCTCCAGGCCTCGTCCAGGAGCGACGACGCCACGCCGCGTCCCTCGTGACCACGCCGCGTCGCGATGGTGTTGATGTGCAGTTCATCCTTCAACACGAACATCACGCCCAAGTAGCCGATGATCACACCGGCCTCCTCGGCGACGCGGTATCGCCGATTCTCGGCGTTGGCGACCTCGTCGAGCAGCATCGATCTGGTCCAGGGCTCGGGGAACTGCTGGTCCTCGATCGTCACCAGTTCGCCCACGTCGCGTCGTTCCGCGCCGCGGATTCGCCAGGTCGGCGCGGCCTCGCTCACGGACGTTCACGCGTGGCGAAGTTCGCGACCGCGTCGGCCTCGCGCAGGTACAGCGGGTCGACGTGCGCGACGGGCTCGCGCACCGAGCCCAACGACAAGGCGGCGGCGATCGAGGGGACCGTCTGGTGGTCGATGGTGCCGTTGGGGACGGCCGCGAAGTCGCGCAGGTAGCGTTCGACGCCGTCGCCGGTGAACGTGACGGCCGCCCCGTTGGTGGCCCACTCGATGACCACGTCGCGCGGGCGCGCCACGGTCGCCTCGCCCATCGCCGTGACCGACTCGTCGAGTCGAAAGGTCTGGACGAAGACTTCGCCCCGGCGACCGTCGACGGCGCTCACCAGGGTGCCGCGCGTCCCGGTCTCGTGACTCGCGTGCGCCAGCAGCTCCAGCGACGTGACGCCCACCAGGGCGCACCCGGTACCCTCGCTCAGACCCAGGGCCGTCGCCAGACCGACGCGCAGGCCGGTGAAGAGTCCCGGGCCGCGGTCGACCACCACGCGGTCGAGGTCGCGGGCGCGCAGTCGTGACTCACCCAGCAGGCGTGAGATCGAGGACGTGAGGACTTCGGTGTGGTGGCGATCCTCGTCGACCACCCAGCCGACCTCGAAGCCGTCGTCGGTGCGCAGGCCCAGCGCACACGCCGCCGTCGCCGTCTCGATGGCCAGGATGTTCACTCGTCGCTCCACCGCGCGAGCGCCTCGCGGCGCGCCTCGTCGAGGGCGCCGCCCACTTCGATGCGGCGCGTCTCCTCGTCACGCGCGTCGACGACGAAGTCCAGGGTCACGACGTCACCACCGAAGACGGGCGCCGCCAATTCGCCCCATTCGATCAACGCCACGGCATCCTCCTCGACCAATTCACCCAGATCGAGGTCCATGACCTCACCGAGTGAATTCACCCGATAGACGTCCGCGTGGTGCAGGGTCGTGATCCCCTGGTCGTTGTGCGCCTCGTGCTGGCGGACCATGGTGAACGTCGGACTGGTCACGCGTTCGACCACGCCCAACGCCCGGGCCACGCCCTGCACGAAAGTGGTCTTGCCCGCACCCAAGGGGCCCGAGAGCAGCACGACGTCGCGCGGACGCAGGACCGCGGCGAAGGACTCGCCGGCGACGTGGGTCGCGACGGCACTGTTGCAGACACGTTGGTACGTCACTCAGTGCCCCAATGAGCGCAGGACTCTCAGATCGGCGCGCATCACGTCCACCACGTTAGGGCCTCCGCGCAGCGCCGCGGCGGGGTGATAGGTCGCCACGCCGGGCACCTCGTCACAACTACTCACGCGGCCGTGCGTCTGAGAGATGCCCTGGGAGTACCCGAAGAGGGCCTTCGCCGCCACGTTGCCCACGGCCAGGATCACCGAGGGTCTCAAGTGGTGCAATTGGGCCTCGAGCCACGGGCGGCACGCCGCCACTTCGAGCGCGCGCGGCGTGCGATTCTGCGGTGGTCGGCACTTGACGACGTTGGTGATGAAGTACTGGGACCGTTCGAGTCCGAGTTCCTCGCGGATGAGGCGCACCAACAGCTGGCCGCTTCGCCCCACGAACGGCTCGCCACCCTCGTCCTCGTGGCGCCCCGGCGCCTCACCGACCACCACGAGGCTCGGGAGTCGGGGCCCGGAGCCGACGACGACGCGCGTGCGGGTGCGCGAGAGCGCGCACGCCTCGCAGTAGGGCAACTCCGCCAGGTCCAATATCACTCCACGAGTACGCGCGGCACCCGTGCCCCGATGCCGCAGAGGATCTCCCAGGTCACGGTCTGACCCCACGCCGCCCAGTCCTCGGCGCTGATCGACTCGTCACCGCTAGAACCCAGGAGCACCACGTCGTCGCCGACCTTGACGTCGTCGTCGGCGCAGTTGATGAGCAGCTGGTCCATGGTCACCACGCCCGCGAGCGGAGAGCGACGTCCGTTGATCAGCACGTGCGCGCCCGCGTCGAAGAGTCGGCGCGGGTAGCCGTCGGCGTACCCGAAGGGCACCGTGGCGATCATCGACGGGGCCGTCAGCTCACGCCGGCGACCGTAGCTCGGGCGCTCACCCACCTCGCCGCGGCGAGTGGCCACCACTTGGGCGCGTAGCGAGAGCGCCGGTCGCAGCGCCACGCCGCGGTCGGTCAGCGCCTCGGCCAGCCACGGCGAGGGGAGGTAGCCGTAGAGCACGAGGCCGGGCCGGGCCAGCGTGGCGTGTGACGTCGGGTGCCCGAGCACACCGGCACTGTTGGCCAGGTGCACGCTCGGGGCATCGATCCCGTGCTGGCGCAGTTCACCGCGGACCCGATTGAAGATGTCCACCTGACGCGCCGTGAAGGCCCGGTCCTCGGCGCTGGATCCGTCGGCCACCGAGAAGTGGGTGAAGACGCCCTCGAGCTCGAGCGACGCGCAGTCGTTCAGGATCCGTGCCGCGCGCAGTGCCTCTCGCGGCGAGACCCCTTGTCGCAGCATGCCCGTGTCGATCTTGAGGTGCACCCGATACACCCCCTTGAGCTGTGACGCGGCGGCGGCGGCGGCGCGCGCCCCATCGAGTGAGCCGATCGTCAGTGTCAAGTCGGCCTCCAAGGCCGCGGGAATGGTCGCGCTCGGAATCTCGGACAACAGCAGGATCGGTACGGTGATCCCGGCGTCGCGAAGTTCGATCCCCTCGTCGATGATGGCGACCGCCAGGCAGTCGGCACCTCCGGCGACCATGGCGCGCGCCGCCAGGACGGCGCCGTGACCATAGCCATTGGCCTTCACCACGGCACAGACCTGCGTGGGGCCGAGCAGTTCACGCACCACCGCGATGTTGTGCGCCAGGGCCGACGAGGAGATCTCGGCCCACGCGCGACGATGCATTCCCTCAGCCGGCACGCGGCACCTCCGTCGACGCGACGACGAACGCCGTCGCCGTGGTGCGGGTGTGCGAGAGCGAGACGTGCAGGGTCGCCACCCCGCGGGTCGCGGCGAGGTCGCGCGCCTCGGCGTACAGGACGATCTCGGGCGCGCCACTGGGTGCGCGTTGCACCTCGATGTTCTGGAACGACGCGTCTCCCAACCCCGAGCCCAGGGCCTTCAGGACCGCCTCCTTGGCGGCGAATCGCGCCGCGAGGCGCTCGGGGCGCTCGCGGGTGTCCAGGCGCTCGCGGGCGGTGAAGAGTCGCTCGATCAAGCGGGGCCGACGCTCGAGCGCGAGGGCGAAGCGGGCCACGTCCACCACATCGACGCCCACCGCCACGGTGGCCATCACTCCACCGTGACGGTCTTGGCCAGGTTCCGAGGACGGTCCACGTTGCGTCCGAGCCCGCGAGCGAGCGAATACGCCAAGAGTTGCAGGGGCACAATGTCGACCATCGGCGTGAACATCGGGTTGGTGGCGGGGACCCGCAGGACGAAATCCGCCACCGCCGCAATATGCTCGTCGTCGTCGGTGGCCACGGCGACCACCGTCGCGCCACGCGCCTTCACCTCGGCGACGTTCGAGAGGATCTTCTCGCGCATGTTGACGTCCGTCGTCACCGCCACCACGATGACGCCGGGTTCGATCAACGCCAGTGGACCGTGCTTGAGCTCGCCCGCGGCGTACCCCTCGGCGTGCATGTACGTGATCTCTTTGAGCTTGAGCGCACCTTCGAGCGCGGTGGGGAATCCCACGTGGCGGCCGATGAAGAAGTAATCGTGGGCGTCGAGCAGCTGCGCCGCCACGCCCTCCACGTCGCCGCGACGCGACAACGCCGTCGCGAGGTGCCCGCTGACGTCGTGCAGACCGCTGAGGAGCGACTCGATCTCCTCGGGTGCCAGGGTCTCACGCAACTGGGCGAGGCGCAGGGCCAGGAGTTCGAGCGCCGCGACCTGGGCGACGAACGCTTTGGTGGAGGCCACGGACACCTCGAGCCCCGCGCGGGTGTAGATCACCGCGTCGGCCTCGCGAGCCAGCGAGGAATCGACGATATTGGAGATCGCCACGACCCGCGCACCGCGACGCTGGGCCTCGCGCGTCGCCTGGATGGTGTCGATCGTCTCGCCGCTCTGTGAGACGCCGATCACCAACGTTCCGATCTCCACGATGGGATCTCGGTAGCGGTACTCACTGGCGATGTCCACGTCCACGCTCAACCGTGCCCAGCGCTCGATGGCGTACTTGGCCACCTGCGCGGCGTGCAACGAGGTGCCGCACGCCACCAGGACGACTCGCCGGACCTCACGCAACTCCTGATCCGAGATTCTCAGCTCGTCAAAGACAATGGTGCCGTCACGGCGTCGACGGTCCAACAGCGTCGCGTAGATCGCGTTGGGCTGCTCGGCGATCTCCTTGCTCATGAAATCGTCGAATCCCCCCTTCTCCGCGGTCTCGAGGTCCCAATCGATCTGGAGTTGGCGTAGGCGCACCGGAGCGCCTTCGAGGTCCACCGCGCGGAAGCCCTCGGGACCGAGGCGCACGATCTCGTCGTCGTTGACCGCGTAGAACGCCGTCGCGCGATCGAGGATCGCCGGCACGTCGCTGGCCAAGTAGCTGACGCCGGGCGCGGTGCCGACCACGAGTGGCGAGATGCGCCGCGCGGCGACGATGACATCGGGCTCCGTCGCGTCCATCACGGCGATGGCGAACGCCCCTCGCACGCGCAACAACGCGTGGCGCACGGCGTCGAGCAGATCGAGACCCTTGGCGCGCAACTCCTCCACCAGATGGGCCATGACTTCGGTGTCGGTCACGGAGGTGAAGAGATGGCCCCGTCCGAGGAGTTCCTCACGCAGTTCGGCGTGATTCTCGATGATGCCGTTGTGGATGATGGCGACGTGACCCGAGCAGTCGAGGTGCGGGTGGGCGTTCTCCGCCTCGGGCGCACCGTGCGTCGCCCACCGGGTGTGGCCGATGCCCGAGCGACAGTTCGTCGGGGCGAGCTCGCACTCGACGCGCAGTGCGGCGACCGATTCGGTCCCCTCCGCCGTCCTCGCTCGCCAGGTGTGGCCCGCGCGAACCAGGGCAATGCCCGCCGAGTCGTACCCTCGGTATTCGAGGCGCTGAAGGCCTTGCAGCAGCGTCGCCAGAGTCTCGTCGGATCCAACGACCCCGATGATGCCGCACATGGCTTCAGTCTACCGGGGCACGAAAACGCCTCGGGGCCGCCCTAGCCGAAGAAGTGCGATCGAACGCGCGAGGTGAAGCGGTTGACGAAGGATTCGTCCAGCGCCTCGATCATGACGCGCATCAGCGGTTCGGTGCCCGAGGGACGGATCAGGAGTCGGACGTCGTCACTGGCCACGCTCATCTCGCGGCACTCCTCGTCGAACATGGTGCGCACCGCGGCGTCGTCGTACTGGCCCGCCGCGATGTTGATGAGGTCTTGGGGGACGCGTTGCCACGTGGCAGCGCACTGTTCGGCGAGTGGCCCACTGCGCGCGACCATGTCGGCGACCAGTAGGCCCGTCAGCAGCCCGTCACCCGTCGGGCTCAAGTGGCGAAAGATCAGGTGCCCCGACTGCTCCGCCCCGAAGTTCCAGCGACGTTCCTCGAGGGCCGCGAGGATGTTGCGGTCGCCCACGTCGGTCTCGATGACCTCGACGCCGTGAACCCCGAGCGCGCGATGCACGCCCAGATTGCTCATCACCGTCACGACGACGCCCTCGAGTTCACCGCGCGCGTGCCAGTCGAGGGCGAAGAGGACGGCGAGGTCGTCACCGTTACGCAGTTCGCCATGCGCATCGACCGCGATGAGTCGGTCGGCGTCACCGTCGAAGGCCAGACCGAGATCAGCCCCGAGTTCGACCACCACGCGGCGCAAGTCCTCGGGGTGCGTCGAACCGCAGTTCAGGTTGATGTTCGTGCCGTTGGGGGCGTCGTGCAGGGTGGTGACCCGCGCCCCGGTCCCCTCGAAGAGTTCGTGCGCCACGTGCGAGGCGGCGCCGTTGGCGCAGTCGAGCACGAGGTGAAGGCCCGACAGATCACGCGGGACCAACTGGCGCAGGTGCTCGGCGTATTCGTGCTGGGCGGCCAGGTCGATCTCCACGTCGTCGAAGTCCTCGCGACCGGGTCCCGCGGTGCGGTTGAGCACCTCTTCGACCGCGGCCTCGGTCGCGAAGTCGAGTTTCGCGCCGCCCACGCCGAGAATCTTGAGTCCGTTGTCGAAGTAGGGGTTGTGCGACGCGGAGACGACGATCCCGGCTCCCCCGCGACGCTGGGCGATGACCGCGACCCCCGGGGTCGTAAAGACACCCAGGTTGTGGCCCTCGCCACCCGCGTCGGCCAAGCCGGCGAGGACCGCGAGCGCCAGGACGGGCGAGCTCTCGCGGGTGTCGTAGCCCACGTAGATGGGCACCGAGAAAACGGAACCGACGGCACGACCGAGTCGATACGCCAGGTCGACGGTGATCTCCTCGTACGCGCGTCCGCGGATTCCGTCCGTGCCGAAGTGCACGGCCATCGCGCTTAACGCTTCGAGTACTGAGGCGCCTTACGGGCCTTCTTGAGGCCGTACTTCTTGGTCTCCTTCTTACGCGCGTCGCGCGTGAGCAGACCGGCCTTCTTCAACGTCGAGCGAAGTTCCTCGTCGAGCTCGAGCAGCGATCGCGCGATTCCCAGGCGCAGAGCCCCGGCCTGTCCCGCGACACCGCCGCCTTCGATGGTGGCGTCCACGTCGTAGGTCTGGACCGTGTCGGTCAGGCGCATCGGCTCCATGACCATCTGACGATGGGTCGCCGACGTGAAGTAGTTGTCGAAGGCGCGCGCATTGATGGTGATCGTTCCGGTGCCGGGACGAAGGCGCACTCGCGCGACGGCCTCCTTGCGGCGGCCGGTGGACTGGGTCAACGGGGTGGTCACGAGTAATTCTCCTTAGCCGCGGCGGATCGCCGAGGTGTCGAACTGCGAAGGTTGCTGGGCGGCGTGCGGGTGCTGCGCACCGGCGTAGACGAAGAGCTTGCCCATCTGGGCGCGGCCCAGGCGGTTCTTGGGCACCATGCCCTTGACCGCGTCGAAGACCAGTGCTTCGGGATCGGTGTCCATGAGGGTCTGCCACGACGTCGAACGAAGACCACCCGGGTAACCCGAGTGGCGATAGCGGAAGTTCTGCTGCGCCTTGTTGGCCGTCACGACGACCTTGTCGGCGTTGATGATGATGACGAAATCACCCGTGTCGAGGTGCGGCGCGAAGTACGGACGGTGCTTGCCACGAAGCAGCGACGCGGCCACGGTCGCCACGCGACCCAGCACGAGTCCCTCGGCGTCGATCACGCGCCACTCACGCGTGATCTCTTTTTCCTTCGGTGAGTACGTACGCACAGTTCTTCCTTCAGCGATCTCTTCGTGGTCCCCCGTTACGACGAGGGGGACTTTTCATCTTACAAAACCGGAGGGCCCTCCAGCAAATGCAGCGTACCCGACCCCCACGAGGCTGAGGCCCGCCGCCGGGGCCAATGCGGGCAGGTGCTCACGCCGGTGGCTCTCCAGACGCTCCAGAATCGTCGATTCGGGGATCCGTCCCTGGCCCACCGCGACGAGGGTCGACGTCAGACTACGCACCATATTGTGACAGAAACTCTGCGCTCGAATGGTGAAGCGTAGCGCCGGAGCCCGTTCCGGACTCATCTGCCAGTTGTCCTCAAGGCGTTCCCAGACGGCACTGATCACCCGACGGCGCAAGGGTTCCTGGGGATCGGAACCCTCAGGTCGACGGCAGAAAGCTCGAAAATCGTGGGTTCCCACCAGAGTGTCGCTGGCGCGGTTCATGGCCGTGAGGTCCAAGGGCCCCTGCACGGCCCAGGCGAAGGCGTCGTGCAGGGCGAGGGCCGGTGGCGACGTCTCGAGGACCAGGTAGCGGTACTCGCGCCACTGGGCCGAGAATCGGGCGTGAAACGTCTCGTCCACGACGCCGGCGCTCAAGATCCTCACGCGCCCCCGCAACTGCCGGTTGAGCGCCCGGACGAGCCGTTGCGCGTCGGGGCCACCGCGCGAGGCGAAGAAGTCCTGTGGCAGATCGACGTGCACGACCTGGGCGAACGCGTGGACCCCCGCGTCGGTTCGACCAGCGCCCACGATCTGGGGCTCCTCATCGAGGTGCAATGTGCTCGCGAGGGTCGCCCGCAACAGGCCGACGACGGTCGTCACCTCGGGCTGATAGGCGAACCCGTTCAGCCCCTGGCCGTCGTAGGCGATGTCCAGCCGCCACCGTTGGGTGGCCGTCGGCGTCGGCTCAGACGAACTCAATACGCGCCATCGGGGCGTTATCACCCTGACGCGGCCCGAGCTTCAAGATGCGGGTGTAGCCGCCGGGACGCTCACTGTAGCGCGGCGCGATCTCGGCGAAGAGCTTGTGCGCCATGTCCTTGTCGCGAATGAACGCGACGACTCGGCGCTGGGCGTGCACCGAACCCTCGGGGGAGTTCTTGGCGGCCGTGACGACCTTCTCGACGATGGGCCGCAGGGCCTTGGCCTTGGCCTCGGTCGTCACGATCGCCTCCGCGGCGATCATCGACGCGACCAGGTTGCCCATCATCGCCTTCTGGTGGGCGCTGTCGCCCCCGAAACGCTTGCCCTTGGTGGGAGTTCCGCGCATGCCTAGTCCTCTACTCGCAGTGAGAGACCGCGCTCGTCGAGGCGGTCGGTGACGTCCTTCAACGACGTCTGGCCGAAATTGGTGATCGAGGTGAGGTCACGCTCGGTCGCGTTCACCAACTGGGCGATGGTGTTGATACCCGCGCGCTTGAGACAGTTTCGCGAGCGCTCCGTCAATCCCAACTCCTCGATACGGATGTCGAGCTCGCTGGCGGCGGCCTGGGCGGTACCCACGTCACCGAGCTCCAGGGCCGGGGCCTCGGAGTCGAAGTTGGCGATGAGCTCGACCAGCGAACCCAGCGTGTGACCCGCCGAAGCGAGCGCCTCACGCGGGCTGATCGAACCATCGGTCTCGATCTCGATCACGAGACGGTCGAAGTCCTTGGACTGTTCGACGCGCACGGGCTCGATCTCGAAACTCACGCGGCGCACCGGCGTGAAGATCGCGTCCAACGGAATCACACCAATCGTCGACGAACCCTTGTTGCCCTCGGCACCGACGTAGCCCTTACCGCGTTCCACGGTGAGATCGAAGGTGAGGACGCTCTTGGGGCTCGTCAGGTAGGCCAGGTGCAGGTCGGGATTGAGGATCTCGACGTCCGCGGTGGTGGAGAGGTCCGACGCCAGCACCGGACCCTCCGCGCGCTTGTCGAGTCGCAAGACGACGGGTTCATCGCTGTGCACGACGAGGAGCAGGTCCTTCAGGTTGAGGCAGATGTCCTGGACGTCTTCCTTCACGCCCTCAATCACCCCGAACTCGTGCAGCACCGCGTCGAACTTGACGCGGGTCGCGGCGGCACCGGGGATCGACGACAGAAGAGTGCGACGCAAGGAGTTACCCAGCGTGTGCCCGAAACCGGGGTCGAGCGGGCCGACGCCGAACGACTGGGTGTGGTTGACCTCTTCGCCGAGGGCTTCAATGGTGGGGCGTTGGATAATCAACATGGGGACTCCTTAAAGACTGTGAGGGACGATTACTTCGAGTACAACTCGACGATGAGTTGCTCTTTGATCGACTCGTCGATCTGTTCACGCTGTGGCACGACGCGCACGGTGACGTTGAAGCCGTTCTCGCTGGTCTCCAACCAGCCCGGGACGGAGCGGTCCAGGACGTCACGGTTGCGAACGACGTTGAAGTTCTCGCGGGTGACGTTCTTGAGGCCGACGACATCTCCGGGACGCACGCGGAACGAGGGGATCGTGACGCGCTTGGCGTTGACGGTGACGTGACCGTGACGGACCAACTGGCGGGCCTGGGCGCGTGACGCACCCCACCCGGCGCGGTACGCCACGTTATCGAGTCGAAGTTCGAGGAACTGCAAGAGGTTCGTTCCGGTCATGCCGGGGCGGCGGCTGGCCTCCTCGTACAGATTGCGGAACTGCTTCTCCAAGAGGCCGTAGATACGACGAGCCTTCTGCTTCTCGCGCAGCTGGCCCAAGTACTCCGAGCCCTGGCGCTGACGGGCGTTGCCGTGCATTCCCGGCGGGAACGCCCGCTTCTGACGATCCGAGTTCTCCGCGACGGGGCACTTCATCGTGTGGCAACGCTCACCCTTGAGGTAGAGCTTGGTGCGCTCACGTCGACAGAGTCGGCAAACGGGTCCTGTGTAACGAGCCATAATCTTCCTTAGCCTCGGCGACGCTTCTTGGGGCGGCAACCGTTATGGGGTAGTGGGGTGACGTCCTTGATCGCCACCACTTCGATTCCCGCGGCGGCGATCGATCGGATCGCGGTCTCGCGACCCGAACCCGGACCACGCACGAGGACGTCGACCTTCTTGACACCGTGCTCGATGGCGGCGCGCGCGCACTTCTCCGCCGCGAGCTGCGCGGCGTAGGGAGTTGACTTGCGCGAGCCCTTGAAGCCCACCTGACCCGACGAGGCCCACGACAGGACGTTGCCCTCGGGGTCGGTGATCGAGACGATGGTGTTGTTGAAGGAGCTCTTGATGTGCGCCACGCCGAAAGCGACGTTCTTGCGCTCTTTCTTTCGGGTCTTGCGTGCTGCGGTCGGCTTTGCCATTACTTCGTAACCTTCTTCTTACCGGCGACGGTGCGCTTGGGTCCCTTGCGGGTGCGTGCATTGGTACGGGTGCGCTGACCGCGGACCGGCAGGCCCTTGCGGTGGCGAATCCCTTGGAGGCAGTTGATCTCCATCTTGCGCTTGATGTCCTGGGCGACGTCACGGCGAAGGTCACCCTCGACGGTGACGTTCTGGTCGATGTAGGCACGCAGCTTGTTGACGTCCGCGTCGGACAGGTCCTTCACTCGGGTGGACTCGTCGACACCGGTCGCGGCACAGATCTGCTGCGCCGTGGTGGGTCCCACTCCAAAGATGTACGTCAGTGAGATCACCGTCCGCTTCTCACGGGGGATGTCAACTCCGGCAATACGGGCCATATTCTTCCTCTCCTAGCCCTGGCGCTGCTTGTGACGCGGGTTCTCGCAGATCACGCGGACGTGACCGGCCCGTCGAATGACTTTGCACTTCTCACACATGGTCTTGACGCTGGCGCGAACCTTCATGTCGTTTCTTTCTCGAACTCTCTGGAACGTGAGTTATTTGTAGCGATAGGTGATGCGGCCGCGAGTCATGTCGTAGGGCGTGATCTCAACTTGCACCTTGTCGCCGGGCAGAATGCGAATGCGGTGCATGCGCATCTTTCCCGAACTGTGAGCGAGAACGGTGTAACCGTTCTCCAACTCGACGCGGAACATGGCGTTGGGAAGTGGCTCGACGACGGTACCCTCTACGGTGAACGCGTCTTCCTTTGGCTTACTCAGGTTCTTTCTCCTTATTGCGGTACTGCGACGTGAAGGAGCACGGAACTCCCTGACGGTTGACCCCACAAGAGGTCGGCTGACTATTCTACCGGATTTTTCCGAGAATGCAAAAACGCCTCGCGGATGACACCGCTAGGACCCGCGAGGTCCGTGGGGCGGACCTCGCGCCCCGACGTCACGACGATAGCGTTGCAATCGAGCTGGCACTGGGGTTCGCACTCGAGACACCACCGCTGATCACGTGGATTACGACCGCCGTGTCACCGGATCGGTGCAACTGCGCAGATAGGTACTTCGCGACCCCTAAGGGCGACTCAACCTGAGCTGAGCGCCCGGGGGGCCGAGGGGTCCGCGTGGCCAAAGACGCTCCGGCTGGTGATCTTGCTCTTGGCTAATTCCCTAGCCAGAACACTGATCCGCGATTTCGTGGCGGACGTCAAGGAGTCACTGTGGACATCGAAGTAGGTCCACAGGAAGACTTCCTCGCGGACACTGCCACTCACTACGCTGAGGGCGCGACCCGATGCGTCCACCAACTCGAGGGTGACGCTGAAACGAAGGGCGCTCGGCACATCGCCCAAGGTGCGGGCGGTCGCACCCTGGGTTGCGCAGCGGGCACCACCGGGACCCAGGACAAGGCGGTGGTGCCAGGGTCGAGTTCAGTCTCGATGTTGTGAGCGACGATGCGCCCGTCGCCGTGCGGCGCACGCGAGAACCAGCGAGAGTCATCGGCCGTCGTCACCACGACGCGACGGTGGTCCTCGGAACCGCTGGCCACACTCTGGCCGACTCGCCTACTCCTGAGGACCAAACACCGTAGAGGCGAGCGGCGTTCGCGAGCCGCGCTGGGCGCGTGGTCCTTCAGCCAGTGCCGCAATCCCTCGAAAATCGGATTGCGTCGAGCGAGATTGGTCGAGATGGGGCGTCCGAGGACGACGCCGGGCCTCGCGTCACGAAGGTAACGTCAAGCACCTCGCGCACGTGATTCACGCCTCACTCGTCGACAGAATGTGACCGCTGACCCTAGTTGCCCCTTGGGTAGGGCGTCCATGCTGGAGCGATGGAGGAATTGACGCCCACAACAGTGCTAGACCGCGAAGACTGTCTGGACCGACTCTCCGCGGCGCCGTTGGCGAGGATCTTGGTGTCGGTGAAATGCCTGCCGACGGCGTTGCCCGCTCGGATCCGGGTCGTGAACCGCGACCACATCCTCATCGCGAGTTCCGATTCCACCATCTTGTTGGCCGCCCAGCGCCACGACGTCTTGACCGTGCAGGTCGACGGCGTCGACGAGTCCAATCATCCCTGGTCGGTCGTGGCCTCGGGAATTGCCGAGACGTCACCCGACGCCGTGCCCGTGGACGACCTCTTGGGGGATGCCTCGAGTTTCGGAGGACAGTTGGTCTCCTTTCCGGTGTCGGTCGTGGTGGGTCAACGACACTGAAGGATTCCCGACGGGGACTGACCG
>Ga0307377_10004778_pt1 | contig 14721 bp, 31 predicted proteins | sample TR3MG_FD_202535 | JGI IMG/M metagenome (GOLD analysis project Ga0307377, IMG submission 202535) | Soil microbial communities from Risofladan, Vaasa, Finland - TR-3 | ecosystem: Environmental > Terrestrial > Soil > Coastal area > Acid sulfate soil | place: Finland: Risofladan, Vaasa | collected... | reverse complement strand
AGTAAATGATGGAAGCCTTACAAAAATAATTGTGAGAAAGCAACCCAGATGGGTCTAAGACGAGCCACAGAAAACTCATGGTCATTGGACGCATTGGTCATGGTAAGTCCTGTTGACGTGAGCCAGAGCAATGGTATAAGCGGCGCTCCTAAGTGCAGATCTTGCCAAAAGGCATCCAATTAAAAATTCTGACCTATTCCTGTACACCCAAGCGTTTGGCTGGAAGTGCTATAAGGGGGGTTTAAGCCTGCTTTACAAAGTAGGTGCTTCCGATTGGCTGGTTTCAAAGGGGAAAATCTAGAAAAGTACCCGGAGATAAAATTAGGGTAGGTCGGGCATGTTTTATTGTGATTGTGGGAAGGGTGGTGAGACGCTTAGCGATTCAGCGATCCTTTCCATAACAACAAATGTGGGGATGGCGGTGAGATGCTTAGCAACTCGGCGGTCATCCCCACATTTTAACAAAGGAAAATTTTATGATAAGTAAAAATGCAATGAAAACATTTGAGTTTGATGACTCTATATTTTATCGTGTTGCTTGCTCTTGTGGAGCTGATGAACATGATATTACTGTTGAGTTTGAAAGAGATAATCAAATTGAATCTATGATCTTTTTAAATTTTCATAAAAATGTTAGTTGGTGCCCTGGATGGGAGAAAGCCAATATATTTCAAAAATTTTGGAAAAGATTAACAGGGTCACTTAGGATGTTGTTTACCGGTTATATTGAGGTAGAGGAGAGCTTTATTTTAAGCGAAAATAACATTCAACCTTTTATAGATGCTCTTATAGAAGGAAAGGGTTATATTGAAAATAAAAGGACTGATCATGGAGAAGAGGTGTAACTGGTAGACACAACGGGCAGAGGTTGAAGTTGTAACCGTAGGGAAAGGACGTCCTCAAATGCCTCCCTGTACAGGTTCGAGTCCTGTCTTCTCCGCAGAATTATTAAAATGGTGAGTTGCCCGAGTATGGCTAAAAGCACCAGATTAATTTCTTTTTAGAACAAAAATAAAAAAGGAATTAAGTTATGATTTGTAATTACGGTTGTGGGTTAAAAGCTTCATTTCAACTGAAAAATAAAAAATGGTGTTGTTGTAAATTTCCAAATCAATGTCCATCTGTTAGAAAGAAAAACTCAAATTCTCTTAAAAATATTACTAAAAAAAGAGTTCGCTCGGGTCCTGGCCCAATGACTGGAAAAATACCATGGAATAAAGGGCTAACAAAAAAAGACGATATACGAATAGCTATTGGTACAGAAAAAGCAAAAAGAACTAATAAAAAAAATGGACCTAGTTTCTTAGGAAAAAAACATTCTATAGAAACAAGAGAAAAAATGAGTAAAACCAGAACAGAAATGTATATTAATGGATGGAAAGCAACTTCTTGTGGAAGGGCAAAAAAATATGATTATATAAGTCCTATTGCAGGAAAAATTAAAGTTGATGGTAAATGGGAATTAGCAGTCGCAAAGTATCTAGACAGTTTAAATATTAATTGGTATAGAAATACAAAAAGATTTTCATATATAAATCTCAAGGGAAAAAAATCAACCTATTGTCCAGATTTTTATATTTATGATTGGAATTCTTATTTAGAAATTAAAGGTTATAAGACAGATCTTGATAAATGTAAATGGTCTCAGTTCCCAAAAAAGTTAGAAATTTGGACTTATAATATTTTACTTCAAAAAGGTTTAATTAATAAAAGTGGAGAGATGGTGTAATGGTATCACAACGCCCCGCTAAGGCGTCCAGGTGAAATCCCTGTGCAGGTTCGAGTCCTGTTCTCTCCGCCATTTTGACAAGAGAGGTCTGGGTGAAGAAAGTTTGGTCAACCCCAGTTCAGTGGATAGGATGCGAGTGTAGTAAGACAATGGTTCGCCAAACAGTCTAATCTTACACACTGCGGACGCATGTCGCTCTTGTCATTACAACCAATTTTTAAAAGAAAGGATTGAATATGAAAAAGCAAGTGCCATGGCACGCTAACCTCCTATGTCGAATCATAGGGCACAAGTTTACTGCAACAGAATTGATTATATTTAAGATAAAGAATAGTCCGGTAAATGTAGAAAGAAATGGGTACAGTAGCATTACATGCCCAAGATGCAAGGAAGTATTCAACCCGGGAGAATAGCAACAATAAAATAAGGAGTTGATATGTTATATAATATAATCATACTTTTGTGGTTGCACTTTATTGCTGATTTCGTTTTACAATCTACATATATGGCAATGAATAAGAGTAAAAATTCATTAGCTCTTTTGTGGCACTGTTTTGTTTATGCATTACCATTGATTGGTTTCGGATGGCAATTTGCTATTCTAAATGGTTTATTACATTTTCCAGTTGACTTTATTACATCAAGAATTACTTCCAGATTATATAATAAAAAGGATGCACATTGGTTCTTTGTTGTCATTGGATTAGATCAAGTAATACATATGACAATATTAATCTTAACCTTAAATTGGTTATTCATATGAAAGGATAAAAAAATGTTTTTTGAATATTTTATAAAGTATCTCCTAGCGTGTGGAATTGCTCTTAATATAATGTTCTTAATTATAATACTCGGTAGTATATTCCTTAGAAGATGGTAAAGTAATATGCAAACGCTGTATTATAATTAAGATCAAGCAATACACATGACAATTTTAATTTTAACCTTGAATTGGTTATTCATATGAAAGGATAAAAAATTATGACTGCATCATTACAAGATATAAGATATTGGCTTGAAAAAGCTAAAGAACTTAAAGCAACACATCTGATTGTAGCATTGGATAGTTATGATCATATCAATTATCCAGTTTATATTACTGCTAATAAAGATGTAAACAAAGAATATAATCGAATTGTGAAATCAAATATGCAAAGTGTTGATGAGGTTTATAATATGTCAATATCCCTTGACAAACAACTTTCTGAATTTCGATCGCATAATATATAAAGAACATATGGAAACAGGAAAAGTAAAATGCAAACGCTGTAATGGGCGTGGTGAATATCGAGTCAGGGTTACTTATAAGGAAAAAATTTATTATTATTTTTCCAAATGTGGTCATTGTTATGCGAGAGGGTGGAATGACTGGATTGAAGTTGCAAGAGGAAGAATACCTGGAATAGAAGGAATATTTTTTGATAATCATCCAGCAGGTTCAGCGATTATCGCTCCAACTAATATGGGCGGATGCAGTATTTATGATGGTCACAACTATATTAAATTAAACACTCCAAGGGGTACAGCTCTATGGAATGAACTAATATCAAAAGAGAATGAAAGGATGGTACATGATAAAAAAGCGAAGATGCAAGATATGTAACGCTATTCTATGTGGATATAATAAAGATGATGTATGTTATTGTCACAACGAGTCAGCTGATGAAATGATTACTGTTTCATATCCCATTTGTTGCACTAGCAGGGGGTATGAAAAATTTTTATTTACATTATATGAGTACAATGGTGGACATAGTGAATGATATAATATATACAGTTGTAACAATGCGTCAAAACTCAAGGAGTAGATGTGTTGGGTGGTTTCCAAACAAAGAAGATGCAATAGAAGTAATTATTGAAAACTACGGAGATATCAATGAAGCTGGATATTATCCCTATGCACTAGTTGAGGGTGTCAAACCAGGATTGTATAATTTTGATCTTCGTGAAGAGATCTGGTTTAAATGGGATGACGATAAACATCAATATATACAATGTGATAAACCAGATAAATTTCATAACACGCTTTGTTATTCAATGGGGTAATGGAAGGAAGTTAATAATGAGCAAACAAACAGTAAAGGAATTTATATCAACATTTGATAGTTACAGAAGAGTTCATGATACAGGAAATGTTATTATTCATCCGGGATTAAAATATAACTTCATTGAATTAAAAAGTGATTTTGTTGATTCCTTAAAGGATGATCTATTAAAAAAAATCGCTATGGCAGAGGCTGGGGTTGATGAGATAGATTCAATAACACAATTTGCTATAATGATTTTAGAAGATTCATATTAATGAGGAGGGGTGGCGAGTGGTAGCGAGCGGTCCTGAAAACCGTCGGGTGTAACAGCCTTGCAGGTTCGAATCCTGTCCCCTCCGCCATTTTAAAAAGAAGGGAGTAAAAATGGACATATTATTTTTAGGTATGGGTGTGATATGTGGAGTGATAGTTTTTTTCATATTTAAAAAAATTACGCGAAAGGAGTAATTATGATTTGCCCGATCTGTGAAATAAAAGTAGAGGAATTTGACGAGGATCCCGATGAAGCAATTAGATATGTATGCTGTCGTTGTAAGACCCTCATAACATTAAGAGAATTAAAAGATGACGAAGCATGTCAAGACGAAAGGTGATAATATGTTGAAAAGCTATAGGATTGAATCTAATAAGGTTGAAGTTTACTTTATATGTGAAGACTGTGATATAAGGGAAAATGAAACTATATTTAATAGCATTCAAAATGGCGCACCAATATGTATTAATTGTGGTGAAGAAATGTCAATAAATTATGTTAAAATAATGCCTTAAAAAAGAAAGGAATTTGTCAATGAAATGTATTGAAAAGCATGGAGACATTAAAAGAGTCAAGGATGAAGTAACATAGTGAAAAATCCTTTTTGTAGAAAATGTTTGGTAAAAACTATGTGTACAAAGAAATGTGATTATATGCGAAAGATATTACATATATTTGATATAGCAACATCACTTATATGGCCCATATACTTCTTTCTTATTATTATAGTAGTTGTTTTTATATTAATGATGACTGAGGTTATTCCAGATCAAATGATAGCTATATCAATAGTACCATTTCAACTCCTGTGGATTCTTGCAATTGCAGGTCTAATAAAAGTAAAAGAAAAGATTGAATCTCAATTTGAAAATAACTAAAAGAAAGGAATTTGTCAATGAAATGTATTGAAAAGCATGGAGACATTAAAAGAGTCAAGGATGAAGTTGCAGCAGATATGGTCGATAACAAAGGTTGGGCATACTGTCCAAAGTCAAAATGGAAAGAATCAGTTCGAGATAAATAGGTGATCACATGATTAGAATCCATATTGATTGGGAATTTATGAGTCCATTATTAGGAATAGCATCAGGTATTTTAGAAGTTCGTGATATGTATCAAGGTAGAAGTACACTACTTCTGCAATGTAGAGTTAAAAAAGAACAAGGAACAACTGGATATGAATCCGTAGATCGTAGCAAACCAGGAATACCAGCTAAATTATTTGAGGAATTAAAACCTCAAATTGATATAATGGTAGATTCATATTTCCATGGTATGTTACTAGAAGAAATGACGTATACTTGGGTAGATGATTCAGCAGATGATGGATGGGAGGCTTGGGCAAAAAAACATGATATAGACCCAAAACAAATTAATGCAATTTCATATTCAGATCAACAGACTTAATAGTTGGGGGGTTTAACTCAGCGCGCAGAGTGTCGCTTTTACAAGGCGAAAGTCGAAGGTTCAAATCCTTCAACCCCCACCAGATATAATGAAAGGAACAACAATGAAAGGCGGTTATTGGGTTCCAGCAGTAATTGAAGATAAGGAGATTAAATATTCATATGAACGACATGAATCAGTTCAATTAAAAGGCACTCCATGGTTATACTGTAAATTTTGTGGATTATTATATCTTAATAATGCAATCACAAAATGGTGCATCCGAATGGGGTGTAGTAATAGCTATCATAGAGATTATAAAAAGATGCTTTATAAACACACTAGGAGGTAACAAATCATGGGGAAGCAAAACTTAAAACTACCAATAGAAAATATCGTATAATTGAAGGTCCACCTTGGAAAGTCAAAAAAAGATTTGGGCCATTCTATTTTTATATTAGAACAAACATTTTTAAACGACTCGAATTTAATGATTTTGCTGACGTCGTGAAATATGTTATCGAAAAGAAAAAAGATATCCGGGAACACTAACCACGTGGTGAGGATAGCTGGCCGTAACCCAGTGGCGAGAGCTGTGGCGGTTCAACTCCGTCTTCCCGGACCATTTTGCTGGGGGGTAAAAAGAAAAAGGAATAGGAAGATGATGCTGGCAAAACCGTTAAAAAGAGATTTCCACTCTGAGCATCGCTTCCACCCCCCGGCATTTACTTAATAGGTGAATTATGGAAAATCCATGTAAAAAATGTTTATTGATGAATACTTGCACTGCTGTATGCCAAGATAAAGAAAATTTGAAAACTCTGCTCAATAATATTTCAGATAGATGGACTGGTTATAGGGATTCAAGTAATAAACTATATAAATTTTGGTTAAGAATGAATATGGAAAATGATCTTGATATATCTAATATTACAGGAAGAGCTAGCAGACTTCAAAGTGGGGTTCAATGGACACCCTAATCTAATATCCATACATAATAAGAACATACATTAAATTTCGATTATTAGGGAGAAGATACAAAAATGGCAATTCGTATTAATAAGGAGAGTTTAGGCGGTAGCATAGACCATGATGATGCTGATGCCAGTGATATTAATATCATAGATGATGATCACGAGCAAAAGTGCGCAGATGGCGAATGTCGTCTTGAATGGGACGATGATTAGATAGCACAGCTACCTGATACATAGGAAATTAGAGGTCCTCCAAATTCAGTTTAACCGTATTATTAATTTAAACTGAAAAAGGAGAATTTAAAATGACCTACAAAGAACTCAAATTAAAAATAAAAGAACAACAAAAATCATTAGCACAACAGATCAAACGAGGAAAAACGCTTCGTAAACCTTGTAACAGAATAGATGTTACACCAGAGGATAGGAAACTTTACTATTCTTCATGGGGTGAAAGTGACGGTTTTGCATATTGGAAAGTCGGATCATTAAGTAATGATTATCGGCACATACATATTGCTTATTGCACTATGTTTTTCAAAACTCCATATGATAAAATCGAATTATCCTGCAAAGAAAGTCCAGACTTTGACAGAATTGATTCACGAAAAAAACAATGGGAAGGTTTAATTGATGAAGCTTTACTTGATTGTGCGTAAGGATTTAACTACATCTCAGACGGCTGTGCAAGCAGGTCATGCGTTAGCAGCATACTTGCTTCACAGCCGTTTTGTCCGCTGGCAAAATGAAACATTGATATATCTGGGCGTAAAAAACTTGTTTCATTTAGAAAAGTTAAAACTTAAGTTTCAAAAAGATAATATACCATATACAGAATTTCGTGAACCTGATCTAAATAACGAGACCACAGCAATTGCAACTGATGTGAGTAACAAATATATTGAAAAGCTTAATTTATTGTGAAGGGAATTATAATGGAAGTATGTGAAAAGTGAGTTGGTTACAAAGAGCCCGGTAGTTCAGTGGTAGAACTGAGGTCTCTAAAACCTCGGTCATGGGTTCAATTCCCATCCGGGCTTCCATAAAATAAAGGAAAGTATAATATGGATGATGAAACAAAAGATCTAATGGAAAAAATATTTGTCAATCATTGTATAATGTTATCTGAAGTTGGTAGTGTCATACCAATATTTTTTATAATAGTTAATAGACAAATCACACCAATTATATTAAGTGAAGATATGCAGATGGATTTTGAAAAATATGCAACATTTTCTATAAAAGCAGCAGACCAAATGGATGCTTCAGCAATGATACTAGTCTCAGAACAATATATGGTAATGGGTAAAGATTCAGATAAAGATATGAAAGCATTATTAACTGGTGAAATTAAACCATCTGAACATCCCAACAAATTAGAATATCTATCATTAACATATATGGAAGCACACGGTAAGGCAGAATCATTATATGGAAAAATTGAAAAAGATCCAACAGGTTTGAGATTTGTTAGAGAACAGACATGGGCAGACGGAGTTCAAACTACCCAACTAATGCCGTGGCGTTAATCATGTTAGCAAAATTTTTATGTTTAAAATGTAGTTATATATGGGAAAGTAACCCGTGTCCTACTCAATGTCCAAAGTGTAATCATTTGTATGTTAAATGGGTGAACTATGAAAAAATGAGAAGGGTATGGGATCTTAAGGGAGAAAGGTGAATTATGTCTGAGATATTAAAGCAAATAAGAGAAGATTTGAAAAACGCTATGTCTATAGAAATAAAGTTGAGAAGGATGGATATTTGGGGCGGAAACTCATATGACTTGGCAATTGCAAAGAAAACAGTTTCAAGAGCAATCATCAGCATGTTCCCTGAGATAGGAAAGAAACCAGGAGATGCAACGGATGATGATACTATCAAGCTCTTAAAGAAATATATCAGTCAGGAAAAAGAAAGATCTGTTTATGAACTAAGTTACTTGAAAGAAAAAGATGTTGAAGGTAAAAGTGCATCTGAAGTCAAGATACTAGTTAATGATATAATACAAACATTGGGTGATAAATTAACTTCGTATCTTATTGAAATTGCTCAACAATATCTTCCTAAACAAGCATCAAAGGAAGAAATAATTACATGGGTCAATGAAAATCTTGATCTAACAAAGTTCAAAAATAAAATGCAAGCAATGGGTCCAATCATGAAGCAGTTTAAAGGTTGTGATGGAAACTTTGTGAAAGATATTTTGTTAAATATATAATAAATTATGGGGGTGTATTGGTATTCGACGTATTAGATGAGATGATAGTTGCAATCCGGAGAATGGTATTATACTCCGTTAGAAATTTATACCACTTAAATAATCGCAGATGATTATTACAACGAAGTTCGCCTAGCGGCATAAACTTCCGTCCCACCCTTTCATTCTCTCGGATTGGGAGGGGGCGTCGACTAGAGAGATCGAAATATGAATGGGCGATGGTACTGTAAACTGGCATTCATATTTTTAAAACTACCAGCAAATGGACACGGTTAGCATCGTTGTTGTGTCAACTCCGTCATAGACGTGGTGCTAATAGAATTAAAAGTTGGCTATGATCGTAGACGCTAAAGTTAAACTTTTGCGGACCCGAGTTCGACTCTCGGCACCTCCACCATTTTTAATTAGTACAAGTGCCATGTGATGGAATTTATTCCTGATGGTTGCGAAACTGGGATTAGCTCAGCACTTGTACTAATACATTTTTAAATTTTGGGAAAGTTATTCCTTTGAAACCGTGACCTTGGCAATCGGTGAGTATGGAACCATACAGGAATGGTCAACACAAGAAAGATCTGGGCACAGATTAGGCCCTTTCCCAATTAGTTTGCGCCCGTGAAAGGGACTGTCATTAATACCAGAATGGCCACTGGAGATGGAAACGGAGTAGCGGGCAGATTTTAATATTGAAGATATAGAGTTTGGGCGAGTGGCGAAAATGTGGTAAGTGATCCTGTATTGGTCAGGTTGTATGGGCTAACATTAAGTTGGGCTTGACATACGGAAAACATCGCCTTGCTTGCCATTGACGTAATCGGAATTGCGGTCAAGACGCCTCTTAGCGACAGTGCAGGTTGGTGAGCTTATAAGAGGTATAGCGAATTGACACGGATTCGGGATGGGCCAACGACACCCTGCCTCGCCCAAACCAGAAAAGAGAGTTGGTTTGTAGTCCAAATCCTAACCAGAGAAGGACGAAGTTTCCACGGGTGAAATTGATATAAACAGGTTAGGGTGGTTCCTTTCAATGTGTTGATAAAGTAGCCCAAAAACATAACATAATGAATCGAGGTATAAATGAATTTTTCAGAGTTTTCAGAGTTGAATTTGAATGGGAAAGTAGATCCTTTATTTAATAGAGTTGATGGAATAGAAGTTAAATTAACTCAAGAAATAGTAGATAAAGCAAAACGGATTGCGAAGATAAGAAAAGAAAATCATAAAAATCATAATAAGTCAGATTTTAATGATAAAGCAGATTTTATTGGACTTTTTGGAGAATGTATTTTTGCTAATAAATATAATTTAGAAGTGGATTGGGAAATAAAATTAAGGGATGAAGTTGATTTTATAATAGGTAATGATTTAATTGATGTTAAATCGACTGAGCATTCTCCTTATTTAAGCGTTAAATCTAATAGACTTCATAATGAATATATTTATGTATTTTGTGTATGTAGAACAAAATTCAATAATGGAAAAATAGTCGGTTGGTTAAGAGGAGCCGATGTTCTAAAATTAGGAAGTGAAGTTACAAATGTAGAAGAACCATATTGGAGAGTTCCTTTTCCTAAATTGAATAGTATATTAATCGCAAATTTTTCAATCTTGTAATTATGAGTTTGAATTTAAAATCGAAATAAAAGGAGAAATAATGCATAAGTCACTCGAAAGAGAGTTAGTCAAAAAATATCCAGACCTATATAAAGAATATGGCGGTGATATAACAAAGACCTGTATGGGTTGGGGAATGTCATGTGGTGACGGTTGGTTTAAAATTATTGATGAATTGAGTGCCGATCTTTCTAAATATGGAGTAGTTGCAGCACAAGTTAAAGAAAAATTCGGTTCTCTCAGATTTTATCTTGGGGGAGTTGATGGTGATAAATATGATGAAGTATATGCTCTTATAGATAAAGCAGGAGCCCTATCAGCTAAAACATGTGAAAGTTGTGGAGCCCCAGCAGAGATCAAGGGACAACAATGGCGAAGATGTGAATGTGATGAATGTGAAAAGAAGGGAGATCTTTTCGGTAAATTACAAAGCGGAGATTATCTATATAAAATAATTGAACCTAATCAAATTGTAGTATTCAAAGACGATGAAGAATTATTCAATGGTTCAATGAGCGATTTTATTGATACAGTAAAACATCATTTAAGAATACGAAAAGTATAATAAAAATGATCCTGTGGACTAGCGGCTTAGGTCACGACACTTTCAATGTCGAAATCGCGGGTTCGAACCCCGCCAGGATCACCATAAAATGAAAGGATATTACTATGTCAGTTGTTGATTTAAGTTACATAAAGGTATCAGAACTTGGTACCTCTATAAAGATAGTTGGAATGCTTTTAGAAAGAGATAATGATACATTCATGGCATTGTTACCAGAGCAGGATATTCAAAATAACCTTACAACTCTGGAATTATCATATAAAGACTGGAAAGCTATTATAAAACAACTTGATTTTAAAGAGGTTGAAGTCTTTGCTAATGATAATGGAAAAATCAAAAAAACAATTGTTAGAAAATGTACTCGCCAAATTGAAAATTCCATATCATGGAATGTGTATAGGCGGGATAATTATACTTGCAGATATTGTGGACGTTCTGATGTACCCTTAACCGTTGATCACCTGGTCTTATGGGAGAAAGGTGGCCCAAGCATTGAAGAAAATTTGGTTGCTTCTTGTAGACGATGTAACAGCAAAAGAGGTAATATGGAATATGTTGATTGGATAACATCGGCCTATTATAGAGAGATATCAAAAGATTTACATCATCTTTCTAAAGCAGCCAATATGTATCTTATCACTACAATTGATAAAATTTCTAAACGATTACATAAAAGGAAAAGGTGATTTATGTTTGAATTAACATACGGACTTGAAAAGTTTGAACCTCATAAAACATTTGCTGAAGCATTTATTGAGTTATATAAAAAATTAACAGTTGACCTTGAAAAAGGGACATCATGGCAAATGATTGAAACAACAATTTGGATACACGAAGAAGGAAAGGAACTTCCATATTTCTTTTATGACGCAAGAGATATGGCATGTGACATGGAACTTCTTATTGATGGAAAAATAAACTTGGAGTATAAACATGAGAGTTAAATTAGTGAAGGTGTTATGTGAAGTTGATAATAACAACTCTAAAACATCTCTTTGTGAATATCATAGAATGGAGGCATTAATATTACCTCCTCAATTAAATACACTGATAATTCTTGATGCAGGACATTTTACTATAGATGGAATATGTCAAGATCTACTAAACGATCAAATTATATTATTTGATAATATAGATATATCATATCAACATAATCACTTAGGAGAATTATTTAAAAAATTAAATTCTAAACTTGTTACAGAAGGATGGCAAACTGTGAATTTTCGTGCAGAATATGGACACAGATAAAATACGCAAATGTGGGGCGAGGTCTGAGTGACCAAAGAGGGCTCCAAACCCTCTTAGCCGAGTTCGATTCTCGGTCGCTCTGCCATTTGAAAGGTGGATAAATGATAGAAGAAACGACAGAAGAAATATGGGAAAAAGTTGATATATACATTAAAAAAAAGTTTTTTGTTACTGATATTATGCGAAAAGGTCCAGCAACAATCAAAGCATTTTTTGATGGAGTCGATGGAGAAACATTTGAATATTCAAGATATATATATAAAAGTAAACTTAATCAAATAGCAAAAGAAGCGGGTTATCACATTATAAAACCAAAGATTTATAGGTATTCTAATAGAATGGTGAAAGCAATTAATTTAATTTTAGAAGATTGTGATGAAACTCATGAACCTGTAATATTTGATTCTGATAATTTAGATATACCAAAAGAAGTAGAAAAAACAGTTTAGTAAATATGGTCTCGTAGTGAAGTCTGGTCATCACGCTGCCCTGTCAAGGCAGAGATCACGGGTCCAAATCCCGTCGAGACCGCCAAACAATATGGGCTCGTAGCTCAGTTGGGAGAGCGCTTGGCTTGCACCCAGGAGGTCGCAGGTTCGATTCCTGTCGGGTCCACCAAAATAAAGGGAGGCAATATGACTACAATCTTAAGAGATGGTCAAGCATTTGAAGTCATAGATGAATGTGGAGATATGTATGCTGTTTGTGTTGTATTTCAGTTTGCGGAAAAACCTTATTCAAGAGAGTTGAAGTTATGGTGGGATAAAAAATATTGTACTGTAGTATAAACGGAAAGGTGAATTATGAAAATAAATAACAAAATGATTGGTGAATTTATATTAATGTATTTTATATTCATTCTTGGAGTACTGGGTATTACACACCTTATGATATATACATATCCAGAGGAAGGATTCTTCTATTTCATATGCCTCGCATTAATAGTATTTCCTCTCATATGTGAAGTATATCAAATATTTTATGGTGGTATCTATTATGAAATTTCTTACGTTGATATAAATAAGTTTGAAAAAAAGCTACATAGAAACATGCTTGTTTTATCAAGTGCTGAAAATTATGCTTGGGTATATACATATAAATTTGAAGAAATTAATAAACTCAAGAAAATAAAAGCAATACAATATTATGATCGTAAAAAGCAACCATGTAGTTTTAATTTATTACCATTGCAACAAGTGTAAGGGGTTATAAGTCAGCCCAGAACATATTAAGAACAAAAATAAAAAAGAGGTTTAAATCATGATATGTTCCAAGTGTAATAGAGATATTGACAAAAGAGGGTTTCATTCACACTATAAATACTGTAATGGTATTTTAAAGTGTAAAAATTGTGGTGTTGATCTTAAAGGATTTCAAAAGAAATTTTGTTCAATTAAATGTTTTGCATTAAAAACATCACCTGGAAAAAAACAATCTGATGAGACAAGAAGAAAAATTAGTTTGTCTTTAGGAGGAACTGGAAAATTAACACCACGTTGTAAAATATGTTTAAATTGTGGGAATAAAATTAAATCCCTAAAATTTTGTAACCAACATTGTCAGAATGAATACAGATATAAACAATTTATAAAAAATTGGGAAGATGGGACTGATGATGGTGTTCGTTTATGTGGAGGTACTTCATCATATATTAAACGATGGTTAATTGAAGAATATGGGGAATTGTGTTCTAGATGCGGTTGGGCAGAAAAAAATCCAACTACAGGTAATATTCCTATTGAAATTGAGCATAAAGATGGGAATTATAAACATAATGATAAAACAAATATATGTTTATTATGTCCAAATTGTCATTCTTTAACATCAACATTTAGAGCATTAAATGTTGGTAAAGGAAGAAAAAGTCAAGCAAGCCCCCGTAGCTCAAGTAGGTAGAGCACCGGACTTATAATCCGGGTTGGCGCTAGATAGGCGTGAGATTGTTGGTTCGATCCCAACCGGGGGTACCAAAAAAAATATAAAGAGGACAGATCAATGAAAGCGTACGGATTACCAAGAAATGATGATATAGAGTATCCAGATGTTGCTGATATACAAAAGTATGGACTAAAGACATCTAGGGGTGGGCGTGACTATTTCAAAAATAAAAAGAATAAGGATGCAGCAAGACGAAGATGGAAAAGAAGAGAACGTATTAAAAACAAACTTTCAGTTTTGGATGATCATATATAAGAATATAGGTGAAGAAATGAATCGAGAAGATTTTGTTGAAAAAGGAAAATTAGTTGTATTAGCAGAACTGACAAATTCAATATCAAACGGTTGGGATTCTGAAAGTTCAAGAGGACATGTTGGAAAATTTGCTAAAACAGATGGATTTCATGAAAATGTATTGGAAGCTATTAGAATCAAATGGGCAAGACCCGATGAAGATGACACACATTTTATAGATACATATGTACATTACGAAGATGACACACATTTTATAGATACATATGTACATTACAAAGACTTGAGATTCCCAGATGATTCTGATGTATCCCCAATCCCAAAAGCTGTATATTTTGAAATTCATAATCTAATTATTTAAACATACTGGCGTGTAGCTGAGTTGGCACAGCGCCTGGCTGTTAACCAGGAGATCGGAGGTTCGATCCCTCTCACGCCAGCCAATTTTGAAAGGTGAAAATATGGATCGTAGAGATGCAAAAGTTGGTTTAGA
>Ga0307377_10004777_pt1 | contig 14729 bp, 11 predicted proteins | sample TR3MG_FD_202535 | JGI IMG/M metagenome (GOLD analysis project Ga0307377, IMG submission 202535) | Soil microbial communities from Risofladan, Vaasa, Finland - TR-3 | ecosystem: Environmental > Terrestrial > Soil > Coastal area > Acid sulfate soil | place: Finland: Risofladan, Vaasa | collected... | reverse complement strand
GCCGCCCGTGTCGGCGCGGCCTTCCTCGGAGCCGCCCGTGTCGGAGCCGCCCGTGTCGGCGCGGCCTTCCTCGGGGCCGTCCGTGTCGGCGCGGCCTTCCTCGGAGCCGCCCTCCTCGCAGCCTCCTGCGCCGCCGCCCCGAGCTTCTCGGGGCTGTCCGCGCGCAGCTACGCCGAGGTCGATTCGTTCGGCCTCAGACTCGACCTCATGCGCGACCGTTCGGCCGCCTGGGGCTCCTGGGAAGACCTCGGCTCCGGCGATTTCGGCCTGGCCGAGGGGAGGGTGGACGGCGCCGGCGATCTCTCCCTCAGGCTGTACTCCGGGGGAGCCGCCGCCCCGCCCGCCACGATCGAGGGCGCGTTGAGCGATTCGGGCCGGCGCATCACGGGCATGTATGCCGCGACCAGGGGCGGCTCGCCTCGGCGCCTCGTCCTCGCCCGGCGGAGCGGGGCCGGTCTTTCCTCGGGCCTCCGCCTGGCGCGAGCCGAATCGGGCTCGGCCGGAACGAGCCACGATCTCGGGCACCCGCCCCTCTTCCGCGCCCTGGGCCTCGAGCCGGAGCGGCCTGAGCGCCTGCGCGATTGGTATCGCGCGACCTTCCTGGCCGGCGAGCCCCTCGAACGCGAGCTCGAGCTCAAGCGCGACGCCTTCGTCGCCAGCTATCGGAGCGCGGTCGCCCAGGTCCATGGGCAGAGCGAGGGCCGGAGCCCCGCTCGCTGGTCCTACGAGAGCCGCCAGTTCGTCGTGTTCAGGTCGGCCTCTCTCCTGTCGATCGGCACGCGCGTCTCGTCCTACGTCGGAGGCATACACGGCACGGTGGAGACGCGCTTCACCGCGATAGACACGGCCGAACTGCGAGTCCTGGGCCCGGACGATTTCCTGGAGGGCGACTGGCAGGCCGGCCTCCAGCCGCTTCTGACGGCCAAGCTCCGCGCTGAGCTCGGTCTGGCCTCCGGCGCTTCGCTCGTCGCCTCGGGCTTCGACGGCGAAAGCGTGCGGCCGGGGCCCGCCATGGCCGTAGCGGCTTCCGGCATCGCGTTCTATTATGCTCCGGGGAGCATTGCGGCAAGGGATGCGGGCGAGTACTGGCTCTTCCTGGACTGGGAGAGCCTGGGGCCTTTCCTCAGACCGGGCGTTCTGGAGCGCTATGGACTGTCGGGGGGCTCGGGCGAGGGAGGACGGCGATGACCGAGAGCCTGGAGATGTACCTCGAGACCATCAGCTTTCTGCGGGAGAAATCGGCGGAGGTCCGCGTCACCGACATCGCGCGCGAGCTCGGCGTATCCAAACCTTCGGTCCACTCGGCTCTCCACGAGCTGGAGCGGCGCGGGCTCATCAGCCACGAACACTATGGCCAGGTGATCCTGAGTCCCGAGGGCGAGGGCGCCTCGGCGGAGATCAGGCATCGCCACGGCCTCCTGACGACCTTCCTGCGCAGCATCGTCGGCGTGTCCTCCGAGACCGCGGAGCGCGACGCCTGCCGCATCGAGCACTATCTCTCCGCCGAAACCATGGAACGCATCGCCGCCATGGCGGAGGGCTTGCCCGACGGGCGATGAGCCCTCGCCGGCTAGCAGCCTGAGTCCAGGTCGACGATCCTCCCGCCGGTGACCCGCTCAAGCGAAGCGAAGCTCATGGGGACGCCCGTCGCGTCGTCGCCCGCCGCGGGGTAGATGGTCGGGTAGCGCGCGAGTTCGCGGTCGATGAGGATGTCCACCCCCTCGAGCGCGAAGGGACAGACGCCGCCCGGACGGTAACCCGTGACCCGCTCGGTCTCGTCGGCTCCGGTCATGGAGACCTTCGAGCCGATGACCCGCTTGAGCGCCGAGGAGGAGAGGCGCTTGTCGCCCGGGCAGACCACGAGGTGATAGCCCCCCGACTTGTCCTTGAAGAGGAGCGACTTCGCGATGCGCGCCGTCTCGACGCCGATCCGCGCGGCGGCCAGCTCGGCGGTGGGCGTGCTGCCCGGCTCGAACTCGAGCGCCGCGAGCCCGTTGGCTTCGAGGACCGCCCGCACCTTTTCGGGAATCATGCCCCGCTCCCTTCGGCGTCTTCGCCCGAAGGCCCTTCGGCCATCAGGCCTTTTCCACGGCGGCGCGCCAGACCTTGTCGCCCGCCTCGATCGGCGAAAGCGCATCCTCGCCCTCGGCCCGCTCCCATGCGACGGCCACGGCGAGCGTCTCGCTGCGGACGAACTCCGTGAAGCGCTCGAGCGCCGCCTTGAGCTCCCCGTCGCCGCCCACGCGCAGCCTGATGCGATCGGTCACTTCGAGCCCGGTGTCCTTGCGCAGGTTCTGGATGCCGCGCACGAGGTCGCGGACGTAGCCCTCGGCGAGCAGCTCGTCGCTGATCTCGGTGTCGAGGGCCACGGTGAGGGTGCCCTCGTTCAGGACCTTGAGGCCCTCGCGCTCGACGCGGGAAATCTCGAGCTTGTCCTTGTCGAGGACGAGGGTGCGCCCGCCGGGCAGGGGCAGCTCGAGCTGCGCCCCCTCGAGGAGGCCCGCGATCTCGTGCGAGGCGAGCGCGGCTATCTTCTCGGCCGCGGCCTTCATCTGGTTTCCCAGCTCCTTGCCGAGGACGCGGAAGTTGGCCTTGGCCTGGTAGACGACGAGGTCCTCCTCGTTGTCGCGCAGGACCACTTCCTTCACGTTGAGCTCCTCGCGGATGATCTCCTCCATCTCGCGCAGGACCGTGCGCTCGGAGGCTTCGCGGGTCACGAGGTGGAGCTTGGCCAGCGGCTGGCGGATCTTGATGTCGTGCTGCACGCGCAGGGCGCGACCCATCGACACCGCGTGGCGGACCGAGGCCATCTTGCGCTCGAGCTCCTCGTCGCGGTATCGCGCATCGTACTCGGGCCAGTCGCAGAGGTGCACCGACTCGCTCGCGCCCTCGCTCCTCAGGTTCCGCCAGATCTCCTCGGCGAGGAAGGGCATGATCGGGGCGGTTACGAGGGCGAGCCTGGTCATGACCCGGTGGAGGGTCGCGTAGGCCTCGCTCTTGTCCTCGTCGAGGACCTGGGCGCCGGAGCGCGGGGCCGAGCGCCAGAAGCGGCGCCGCGAGCGGCGGATGTACCAGTTGTTGAGGCTGTCGATGAATTCCACGATCGGCGAAATGGAGCGCTGCATGTCGTAGGCTTCGAGGCCCGCGGTCACGCCGGCGACCATGCCTTCGCAGACCGAGAGGATCCAGCGGTCCAGGGGATTGCGCGCGTCGACCGGAGCCTCGGTGCCGGTCGTGAAGCCGTCGATGTTCGCGTAGGTGACGAAGAAGCCGTAGGCGTTCCACACGGGCAGGATGACGCTCTTCAGGACCTCGCGCACGCCCTCGTCCGAGTAGCTCAGGTCGTCGGCCCGGGTGACGGCCGAGTTCATGAGGAAGAAGCGCAGCGCGTCGGCGCCGAACTTGTCCATGACCGCGGTGGGGTCGGTGAAGTTGCGCAGCGACTTGGACATCTTCTTCCCGTCCTCGGCGAGCACCAGGCCGTTGACCACGCAGGCCTTGAAGGCTTCGCTCTCGAAGAGGGCGGCCGCGAGGACGGTCAGGGAATAGAACCAGCCCCGGGTCTGGTCGAGGCCCTCGCAGATGAAGTCCGCGGGGAAGTGCTCTTCGAAGTGCGCCTTGTTCTCGAAGGGGTAGTGGACCTGGGCGTAGGGCATGGAACCCGACTCGAACCAGCAGTCGAGGACCTCGGGAATGCGGGTCATCGTGCCGCCGCAGGAGCACTTCCAGGTGATCTTGTCCACGAAGTGCTTGTGGAGGTCGGCCGGCCGCTGGCCGGAGAGTCTCTCGAGCTCGTCGCGGCTGCCCACGCAGACCGTCGCGCCGCAGTCCTCGCATTTCCAGATGGGCAGGGGATTGCCCCAGTAGCGGCTCCGGCTGATGGCCCAGTCCCGGGCCCCCTCGAGCCATTTCCCGAAGCGTCCGCCCTTGATGTGCTCGGGCACCCAGCCGATCTTCGCGTTGGCCGCGAGCATTTTGGGCTTGATCGGGTCGATCTTGACGAACCAGGAGCCGACGGCCCGGTAGATGAGGGGGTGCTCGCACCTCCAGCAATGCGGATAGGCGTGGAGGATCTGGTCGCGCTTTACGAGCTTGCCCTCGGCCTTGAGACGCTCGAGGATGTCCTTGTCGCAGTCCTTGACGAAGCGGCCCTGGTAGTCGGGGACTTCCGGCGTGAACTTGCACTCGGCGTCGATGGGGCAGATGGTGGGCACGCCGGTGCCCTTGAGGACCTCGTGGTCCTCCTCGCCGAAGCCGGGGGCGGTGTGGACAATGCCTGTCCCGTCCTCGGTGGTCACGTGGTCGCCCGTGTAGGTGCGGAAGGCGCCCTGTTCCGAGGCATCCGCGAAGTAGGGGAAGAGGGGCTCGTACGCTATGCCCTTGAGCTCGGAGCCCTTCTTGCGCCAGAGGATCTCGACCTTGGAGGGGTCCTTGTAGTAGGCCGAGAGGCGGGACTCGGCCAGGATATAGCGCTCGGGCCGGCCGTCGGCCGCGGCGTCGACCACGCAGACATAGTCGATCTCCGGCCCCAGGCAGAGGGCGAGGTTGGAGGGGAGGGTCCAGGGGGTCGTAGTCCAGGCGAGGAGGTAGGCGGAACCGTCGGCGAGGGAACCGCCCGGGAGCCCCGAGGCCAGGGCGGCGGGCGCGGACCTCACCTTGAAGCGTACGGTGATGGCCGGGTCGTGGACGTCCTTGTAGCCGCCCAAGGCGAGCTCGTGGTTCGAGAGGACGGTGGAGCAGCGGGGGCAGTAGGGGAGGATGTAGTGGCCCTCGTAGATGAGGCCCTTGTCCCAGAGGCTCTTCATGACCCACCAGATGGATTCCATGTAGTCCGGGTCCATCGTCTTGTAGTCGTGGTCGAAGTCGACCCACCTGCCGGCGCGGGTCATGATGGTTCGCCACTCCTTGACGTAGCGCAGGACCGAGGAGCGGCAGGCCTCGTTGAACTCGGCAACGCCGTAGCGCTCGATGTCGGTCTTGGAGTCGAGGCCGAGCTCCTTTTCGATGAGGTTCTCCACCGGCAGGCCGTGGCAGTCCCAGCCGAAGCGCCGCTCGACCTTGAAGCCGCGCATCGTCTTGTAGCGGGGGACGATGTCCTTGATCGTGCCGGGCACGAAGTGGCCGAAGTGGGGCAGCCCCGTGGCGAAGGGCGGGCCGTCGAAGAACACGAACTCCTCGCCTCCCTCCCGCTCGGAGACGGACCGTTCGAAGATCCTCCGCTCTTCCCAGAATCGGACGATGTCCTCCTCCATGTGCGGGAAGTTGACTTTGGGATCTACGCTCTTGTACACGGTGCTCCTCCTCGGGTTGTAAGCCGGGGCAGTATGCCACGAAAGGGGAGCGAAATTCCAGTGCGGCTCTTCCAAACCGGGGATGCATGGCGCGGCGCTGCGAAGCTTCGCGACGGCTCCGTTTTTTGCGGCGGAGGGCCCCGCCGGATCGATGTGGGAAGCCTAGAAGAATATTTCGAGCGCCGCTCCGGCCTGGGCTATGAGGGCGGCCCCGCTCTGCCCGAGGGCGGCAGTCGACGATGCTCCCCATGCCGCCTTGCCGAAGAGCGAGAGCGAGGCATTCTGCGCCGCGCTGATCGAGCCCAGCAGCGTCGCCGAGCCCGACTCGCCGATCGGATCCCAGATACCGACCGCGGAGACGCTCACGAACTCGGAGGCTCGCCAGGTCAGGCTTCCGTAGAGGTTCTGCGCGTCGGGGAAGAGGGGATCGGCCGCCGCTCCGCCTCCGTTATAGTAGTATTCCGCCGCGAGGATGAAGTCGCCCGTCCCCCAGTCGCCGCCCGCGGCCGCCCTCCAGATCCCGGCCGCGCCCGAGTCGGGCAGGCTGTACAGGGCATCGCCGTAGAAACTCGCGCCGAGGTCGAACTTGCAGTCGGCGCCGACCGAACTCGTCTCCGCGGCCCCGTCCCGCGCCGCGGCGAGCGCCGAGTCGACGCCGAGGACGAGGCCGGAGAGCCTCGCGGCGTAGAGCCCCTGAGCCAGCACCGTGGCGGGCGCCGCGGCCAGGTCGAGGCCGCCGGTGGCGCCCAGGGGCAGCTCGAGACGGAGCGCGTCGGAGCCGAGGCGCTCAGGCGAAAGCCCGGTGAGGTCGAGCTCGGTGAAGATGTCCGTCGGGCTCCAGAGGGCGCCGCGCTCGTAGTTGATGACCTGGCGACCCGCGGTGAAAGACGCCCAGTCGGCGTCGTACTTGACGTAGAGGGTCCGCACGCGGGCGGCTGCGATGAGGTCGGGCCCTCCGGCGGGCCGCTGCGCCGGGACGAAGAGCTCGTCCGTGGGAACCGCGCCGGCCTCTATGAGAAGCCAGGCGGCCTGGGCCGCGGCGCCGTCGAGCACCGCGGCCTCGAGCGAGGCGCTCGCGCGGGCGCGGCTGCCCTTGGCGTCCAGCGTCAGGCCGAGCCTCGTCGAGGAGCCGTAGCCGAAGTCGCCGGCCTGGGGCGCGAGCGAGCCCGCGTAGTTCGCGTAGGCCTGGCCGAGCACCGAGCCGCCCGTCGCCAGACTCGGGCTTTCCCCCGGCGCGCCCCGGCCCGAGAGCGCCGCTTCGGAGCCGCCGGAGCTGTCGCCGCCGCCCGCCGACTGCGCGGCGGCGGGCGAGAGGGCGAGCGCCAGCGCGGCGACCGAAAGCAGCTTCGCCAGGGCCGGCGGCGCGGCCGCCGCGGTTCTTCTCGGCGCCGCCGGGAGAAACGGCGCGTCCGGAAAGCTTCCGGCCGGATGGGCGTCGCGCTGCATGTCCGACTCCTTTCAGCGCGTGAGCGCGGCCATGGTGAACTGCCGATCGTCGAGCGGGACGTCTATCTCGATCCTGCTCATCGAGAAGACGGTCTTCGTGTCGTTCCGCAGCTTGGAGACGAACTCGGTGCGCGTCGGGAACCAGCGATCGCCGATGCGCCGCACCTCGAGGGCGGAGCTCGTCTTGATGAGCTTGCCCGACTTCGCGTACATGTCTTCCTTGAGCACGACGTAGCGCTCGGCGTCGACCCACATGACCCGCCTGTCGTAGGCGGCCGAGGGCAGCCTGGCGTCGAGCCTCAGGACGAAGCAGTCCCTGCCGTCCACCGTATCCCTGCCCGCCAGGGAGGCGCGGTACTTGGCCTTGAAGTCCTGCGATTCGAGGGCGTCCTCGTAGGAGACGTCCGAGCCCATCATGCCCTCCTTGAGGAGATAGCCGGATATCTTCACCGTGTCCTGCTCGGCCGGGAAGTAGATCCAGAGATTCTGTCCGAGTTTCAGGTAGCGGGTGCCCCGATCTTCGGGATTGGTGAACTCGGCGAAGGCCTTGTCCGAGCCCCGGGCCACGGCGGTCATGGTCTTGTACCTGGTCTCTCCGCCGATCGTGATCTCCATGCGGCCCGTATAGCGGATGTCGCCGTAGGACATGTTCGCGTCGAGCCGTGCGAGAATCGCCTCGGCGCTGGGAGCCGGGGCGGCGCTGGGAGCCGGCGCCGCGCTCGTCGCCGGGGCCTGCGCGGCCGCGGCCGCGGCGAATATCGCCGCGAGGGCCGCGGCGGCTGCCAGTGAAATCGCATATCGCTTCATGCTGTTCCTCCTCAGGCTCAGACGGATCGTATGGCCTCGATCGGATCCATGAGCGCCGCGGTCCTCGAGGGGAGGAAGGCGACGACGGCCGAAATCGCGACGCCCATGCAGAAGAGCGCCAGTATCTGCAGGGGATGGATGCCCGGCCGGATGATGTTGTCCATGGGCAGGCCCGAGTTCGAGGTGATGGCCGAGAAGTCCATCCCGTGGGCGGCCAGAAGCGTGTTGAGGCCGACACCCAGGAGGGTGCCGGCGACGCCGCCTATGAGGCCGAGCATTGTACCCTCGGTGAGGAAGAGGCCGAGCACTCTCCGATTTTCCATGCCCATGGACTTCAGGATGCCGATCTCCCGTTTCCGCTCCAGGACCACCATCATCATGACATTGGCGATGATGAAGGCTCCGAGGAAGGCTATGATGAGTTCGATGACGAAGTAGATCTGGCCGACCATCTGGATGATCCGGGCCGTGTCGCCTATGCTCGTCCAGCTGCGCACCGAGAGGCCCTCGAAGCCCTCGGCCGCGAGGCCGGCCGCGATCAGGCGCGCCGATCGGTCCGAGTCGCGGTAATCCTTGAGCATCACGAGCACCTGGGAGGCCCCTTTCCCCAGGCCGAGAAGCTCCCTGGCGTCGCCTAGGCCCACCTGGAAGGTGGAGTCGTCGAAGCTGTCGACTCCCGTCCTGAAGAGGCCGGAGATGCGGAATTTCCTGAAGCCCAGGCCGAAGTCCGCCTTCTCTGCCACGACCTTGAGCTCATCTCCGACCTTGAGGCCGAGGTCCTTCGCGAGAGCGGAGCCGACGATGGCCGTGCCCTTCCGATCGCAGTACCTGCCCCCCGGGAGTATCCGCTTGTCGAGCATGAGCAGGCCGCGCTCGGCCTCGGGATCGCCGCCTATGCCGTGGGCGGCCTTCGTCGCCGAAGCCGAAGAGAGGACGACGCCGAACTGCACGCGGGCGACCACCCGGTCGATCCTCCCCCGCAGCGCCGGCATGCGTTCGATCGCGGAGATCAGGGCGCCGGAATCGCTCAGGGCTGCGGAGGCCGGCATGAAGCGCTCGCGCTCCCGGTAGGCTCGGGTGACGATGCTCACGTTTCCGGTCGAGTTCTTGATGACGTTGCGCGTCATGGAGTCCATCACCCCGGAGATGAAGCCGTCGGCGAAGATGACCACCAGCAGCGAAATGGCGACCGAGAGGATGGCGAGGAGACTGCGCCTCCTGTTGCGGCCCAGGTTCCTGAAGGCCATGTCCAGACTGTTCATCGCTTCTCTCCTCCCTACTGGAACCTGAGGGCCGAGGTCGGTTCGAGCTTGGCGGCCCGCCGAGCCGGGATGCGCGCCGCGACGAGAGCCACGACCAGGCCGAAGATGAAGCCCGTCAGCATCGTGCGCGGATTCCACTCCCCGCGCAGGACCCCGGAGAGCGGCAGAGCGCCCATCGCGCTCTGAAAGCTCGCGAGGCTGATGCCCTTGACGATGAGCGCGGCATCGAACAGCGCCCCGAGCGCGACTCCCAGGATGGAGCCGATCATGCCGAGAGCCAGGCCCTCGAGCGTGAAGAGCGTCGAGATCTCGCGCCGCGTCATCCCGTAGGCGCGCAGCACCCCGATTTCGCGGATCCGCGAGTACACCGACATGAGGATCGTGTTGACTATCCCCACAGCCGCGATGACGAGCACGACGAAGATGAGCACGAAGGAGTACTTGGCCTTGGCGTCGCGGACGGCGAGGTAGTCCCTGGCCAGGTGGCCGATGGGATCGACCCGCAGGCCGGGCAGCGCGGGGCGCAGCGAGGCCGCCGTGCTCTCGCCCTCGGCCAGAGCCGCATTCAGGGTGGCGGCGCGGGGCAGGGCGGCGTCTATCTCGGTCGCGTAACCTCCCGGCGCGGACGGCGCCGCGAGGAGGGCCCGGGCGTCGGCGAGCGACATGTACAGCCCCGACTCGTTCACCTCCGGGGCCGGCGTGTCGAGGAGCCCGGCCACGCTGTATTCGTCGGCGTTGGTCACGTCGTCCACGGTCTGCGCGATCACGAGGAGGGAGTCGCCCACCTTGAGGCCGAGCTCCGCGGCGAGGCGGGCCCCCATCACCACCGACTTCCGCCCCGCGGGCGAGAGCCAGGTCCCCGACACGACGGCCGAGGCCAGCTTGAAGACCCTTGCGTCCGCGGCCGGGTCCACTCCGTCGGCGATGACCGGGATCTCGTCGTTGTAGTTCGAGACGCGGGCGACGAAGCGGATCCGCGGGGCGGCGGCGATGCCTCGCTCGTCCAGGACGGCGAGGACCTTCGCGGCGTCGGGCAGGCTCTTGTCGAGGGGTGTGGCCGTGATGTCCGCGACGTATCCGGGAGTCCTCACCTTGAGCGATGAGAGCGTGTAATCCGTCATGTTGTCGACGGCCATCCGGTCCATCCCCGCGAGCGCGGAATCGAAGACGATGAAGACCGAGATGCCGACGGTCATGACGATCGCGGTGATGATCGTCCGCCGCTTGTGCCTGAGGGTGTTCCTCAGGGCGATTTTCCAGAGGGTGCCCATGTCACTTCCTCTCGTCGCCGGTGAGCCGGCCGTCGCGGATGGTGACGATCCGCTTCGCATGCTCCATGACGAGGCGGTCGTGGGTGGAGAAGACGAAGGTCGTGCCGCGCTCCGCGTTGATGCCGCGCATGATCTCCACGATCTCCTCGGCGGTGCGGGAGTCGAGGTTGGCCGTGGGCTCGTCCGCCAGCACGACGAGGGGGCGCTTCACGAGGGCCCGCGCGATGGCCACGCGCTGCTCCTGTCCGCCCGAGAGCTCGCGCGGGTAGCGGTTTTCCTTTCCCGCGAGCCCCACCGCGGCGATCATCTCCTCCGACCTGGAGCGGACATCGCCGTTCGAGAGCTTCCGTTCGATCAGGAGGGGCAGCTCCACGTTCTCGCGCACGGTGAGGACGGGGATGAGATTGTACGATTGGAAGACGAAGCTGATCCTCTCCCTGCGATAGGCCGAAAGACTCTTCTCGCCGAGCGAGCGCAGCTCCCGCCCGTCGTAGATCATGCGGCCCTCGGTCGGAGAGTCGAGGCAGCCGAGGATGTTGAGGAGCGTCGTCTTGCCCGAGCCCGAGGGGCCGACGATGGCCAGAAACTCGCCCGCCTCGATGTCGAGGTCGATGCCGTCGAGCGCCCGTACCTCGTTGTCGCCCTTGCGGTATATCTTCGTCACCTTTTCCAGATGCAGAGCCACCATGTCATTCCTCCCCTTCCCGCCCGGCGGCGGGGACGATCGCGCCCGGCGCGGCTCCGAGCGCGGCGGCCGAGCCTCCCTTGAGCGAGGCCACGATCACCTCGAGCTCGCCCAGGTATTCCGAGAGGGCCTTCTGCCCGCTCACGGTCAGGCCGACCCCCGTGTAGGGCTTGTTCTCCACGAAGCGCTTCTCGATCTTCACGTAGCCCGCCTCCTCGAGGGTCCGCAGCTGAACGGAGAGATTGCCCGCGCTCAGGCCGAGCGTGTCCCGGATCTCCGTGAATCCGGTCTCCGCCTTGTCGGAGGAGGCGAGGAAGGTGAGGATCATGAGCCTGGCCCGCTCGTGGATGATCTTGTCGAGATCCAGCCGCGCCAGGGCCCGGCCGGAACCGGACGAGCCGCTACGTGATCCCCCCGCATCGGCGCCCGAGCTCATGCCGGGCTTCCCCGCTTGGCGCCCGCCAGTCCGACGATGCCGTAGATGACGAGGGCTCCGCCCCAGATGAGGCCCGACCAGAGAAAGGGCGCCGCCTCGAAGAAGAAAAGCGATGCCAGACCCGAGAGGAGGGCGTACCAACCGGTCAGGAGGAACTCGGGGCGCTGCACCATGAGCCCGAGGGTGTTGCAGGCGAAGGCCCAGGCGATGGCTATGCCCGCCACCATGAGCCAGGGATGCCCCGACAGGATCGCGGCGACCGGGGCGAAGACCATGCAGATCAGGGCCGGAAGTATGAGGTGGGCCCAGGAGCTGCCGTAGACCGCCCGCAGCACCGTCAGGTAATTGGCGCCCTTGTCGAGGCTCCTGGCCCGCCGCGAGAAGAAGGCCCATTTGACGATGCCGCCCCCGAGCAGGAGGAAGCCGAAGACGCCCCATGCGGCCATCTTCCAGGCATGGGGAACGCTCGCCGCCGATCCGTACCTCGCGATCAGGATCTGGGCCGCGGCGCAGAGCAGGATGAAGACGAGGCCGTACGCGAGACCGATCGCCGGGTAGAATCGGGCCGACACCACTTCGCGCAGGAAGGGATTGTTGCGCTGTACCGCTCGCTTCAGCTCTTCGACATCGTGTAGGAGGTTTTCCAGCTCCGATTGATTCATGATGTCCTCCTAAATAAGTTTATTCGATAAACTAGTTTTAGAGATAGTCCTTATCGAACAATTTGTCAAGCTCTGAAAGCCAGGCCAGGGGAGGCTTTTTGCAGAAGTCGGACGACTTTCGAAGAAGCTACCTTGAACTCAGGGACTCGGGGCCTCCCCGAGAGACTTTGACTCCGGGGCTCGCGCTTTGGCTCGATTCATGGTATAATAGCCGGCCGTCCAAGCTAGGTACTACGCACAGGTTGCGTACAGGCTTTCTTGGAATACGGCCTGGATAGTGTTACTTCGTAACACTGATGAGGAGGCGGGAATGAGCAGGGCTGAGACCGAGATCGAACCCGGATACTTCAACGAAAGCCTCGATCCCGGGCAGGCCGAGCGCCTCGTCCTGCGGTTCCCGCACGGCGATCTCATGACCTTCCCGAGCGAGGAGGGCCGGATAACGGTCGATATCGAAATCCGCGGCCCCGTCGAAAAGCTGGCGGCCTGGAAGCCGTCGATCCGCCGCAGGGAAGGCATCATCATCATCGCCGACGAGGGCCTGGACGGCGTGATCGTCTCCGGCGCCAGGATACGCGTGCCGGCCTGCATCCGCGACATCGAAGCCCACAGCTCGACGGGCTCCCTCGAGCTGAGGGATCTTTCGGCCGACATCCTAGCCGCCACCGACGCCGGAAGCATCCGCATAGCGGGCGGGGCCCAGATGGAGCTGTCCTCGGTTTCGGGCGAGATCGAGGTCGAGAAGGTCACTTCCGTCGCCGTCAGGGTAGGCTCGGGGCTCATCCGCTGCCGCGACATAGCGGGGCCGGTCAGCGCCGAATCCGAGTCGGGCGATGTCGTCGTGGAATCGGCCGCCGGCAACGTCGTGGTCCTGAGCGAGTCGGGCGACATCAGCATCCAGCGCCCGGGCGGCCGGCTCCGGCTCGTCACCGAGTCCGGCGACGTGGAACTGGAGATCGCCGGCCGCTTCGCCGGCGGCGAGGTGAGCACGTCGACGGGCGACGTCAGTCTCTCGCTCGGAGGCGCCGACCTCGAGCTGCGCGCCGAGACTCTCTCCGGCAATCTGGACGTGCCCGGCGTGGAGATTCCCCTGACCAACGGTCCGCGGCGCTGCGCGCTCAGGCTGGGCGCCGGCGGGCGGCGGCTCCATGTGCGTTCCGTGTCCGGCGATGTCGAGATCGAGAAATAGCGGAGCCTAGGCTTCGAAGGGGCGCGTCTCGAAGAGACGGCGGATCTCCTTGTGATAGATCTCGTTGATCGCATGGCGCTTGATGTCCTGCTTCGCCGAAAGCTCTTTTCCCAGTTCGAAGGGGGAGGCGAGGAGGGCGAAGCGGAAAATGCGCTCGAAACTCTTGAAGCCGTTCGCCGAGCTGACGAGCAGGTTGATCTCCGAGTCGATGAGCTCCGCGACCTCCGGCTGCTGCAAAAGCGTCTCGTAGTCGACGATGAGCACGTTGTTCTCCTCGGCCCAGGCTATCACCGCCTCCTTCTCGGGCACGATGAGCGCCGCCAGGTACTTCTGGTCCTGCCCGAGGACGACCGCCCGCTCGATGAACTCGCTCTCGACGAGCTTCTGCTCGATGGGCACCGGCTCGACGTTCTCGCCGCCCCGCAGGACGATGGTGTCCTTGGCCCGCCCCGTGATCCTGAGCTCGCCCCGGAAGCTGAGCATGCCGAGGTCGCCCGTGTCGAACCAGAGATCCGGGCCGATGACCTTGGCCGTGAGATCGTCCCGCCGGTAGTAGCCCTTCATCACCGAGGGACCCCGCGTCAGGATGAGTCCCTTGCGGCCCGGGCCGAGCGCCTTCCCTTTCTCGTCGACGATCTTCACCTCGGTGCCCGGGATGGGCTTGCCGACGGTGCCCATGACCGGGTGGAGCTGCTCGCGCACCCCGATCACCGGCGCGGTCTCGGTCAGGCCGTAGCCCTCGAGGATGAGTATGCCGAGCGCGTCGAAGAAGCGGTCCACGGCCGGCGGCAGGGCCCCGCCGCCCGAGATGCCGGCGATGAAGCGGTGGCCGAGCTTATCCTTCACCTTCGAGAAGACCAGGAGCTCGCCGAGGCCGCGCAGCGGGGCGAGGAGCAGGAAGGGCAGGATCGAGGCGAGGACTTCGAGGAGGCGCGAACGGGGCGTGAACTCGGGCATGCGGCGGCGCAGGTGATTCCGGAAGTACGCGTAGCTCTCGCCGATGCCCAGGAAGAAGCCGAAGATCGCCATTTTCGCCTCGCCCTGGGCCTTGAGGTTGCGGTAGACCCCGTCGCGCACCGACTCCCATATCCGAGGCACCGAGGTCAGCCACTGCGGCTTCACCGACTGCAGATCGGCGAGCATCACCGAGCCGATGGGCTTGGAATAGGCGATGCCCGCGGCCGCGGCGATGATCATGTACTGCGCTATGCGCTCGAAACTGTGCCAGATGGGCAGCACGGAGAGGAAGATGTGCCCCGGCTTGATGAGGATGATGCTCGTCAGGTACTCGGTCTGATGGAGGAAGTTGCCGTGGCTGAGCATGACCCCCTTGGGCTCGCCCGTCGTGCCCGAGGTGAAGATGATCGTGGCGAGCTCGTCGCGGCGGCCCTTGGCGGCCTCGGCCTCGTAGGCTCCCGCGTCGGCCCCCGAGGAGACCCGCGCCGCGCCGGCGGCGCGTACCTCGGCGTAGCCGTGCAGGGCCAGCCCCGCCTCGCGCGCGGCCGCCGCGGTCGAGGCCGCGGGCGGGTCGAAGAGGACGATGGTCCGCAGCCCCGGCATGAGCGCGCGCTGGGCCAGCACCTTGCGCAGCTGCTTGTCGTTTTCCAGGATGGCGAGCGTGCACTCGCTGAAGCCGAGTATGAAGCCGATCTCCTGCTCGGTGGAGTCGCAGCCGCGCGG
>Ga0307377_10004776_pt1 | contig 14735 bp, 12 predicted proteins | sample TR3MG_FD_202535 | JGI IMG/M metagenome (GOLD analysis project Ga0307377, IMG submission 202535) | Soil microbial communities from Risofladan, Vaasa, Finland - TR-3 | ecosystem: Environmental > Terrestrial > Soil > Coastal area > Acid sulfate soil | place: Finland: Risofladan, Vaasa | collected... | reverse complement strand
TGGTATCGTCATGCTGGAAGCGCAGCAGATTGAGCGTACCGCAAGGACTGGCGAACACCGTCGCCTGCACCTTGAAGATCTTGTCCGGGTCGGCGAGGAACGGCTCGGGGGCCCAGCAAGTAACGGGGTGCGCGCCATCAGACGTCACTAGCTTGGCGGGAAACGACGACGCCGTTTCGGACGGGCCGTCGCTCCAGAACAACACACCCTCGCGGGTGAACACGCCCGGTGCATTGGCAAGGTCATTGATTGCTTTATCGGTGCAGCGATTCATACGTAGTTCCTTTTGATAGGGGTTTCGATTTGGGTTGCCGCGGGCTGCTACTCACTCGTTTCGTGTGGTCATGCGCCACCTCCTTGTGGGGACTTCGTCTTGAGAAGTTGCGCCAGCGCGGCCCGCAGCTGCTTGGCAGTCATCGCATCCAGATCGGCACTGGCCGGTGCCGATGGCGCGGCGTCCGTCTCGGCCAGATGGCTGTGCAGCAGACCGGCGAAGGCACGACCGTCCTGTCGCGTCAGGTTGGGCACGAAGCGCGAATAGACGCGGAACAACATGTCCGTGTTGGAATGACCCAGCGTGCGGGCGATCCACTCAGGGTTCTCGCCCGAGGCCAGCATCAGCGTGGCGGCGGTATGGCGTGTCTGGTACGGGCGGCGCTTCTCCAGCTCCAGGTAACGAAGCAGCGGGTACCAGATACGGTTGGTGAAGTTGTGTCCGTCGATCGGCGCACCATTGCGCGTCGGGAAAACCCACGGCACTTCCGGGTCACGCGCCAGCCACTGTGCTTCGATGGCATCACGCACCATCGGCTGCATCGGAATATCGCGGATCGATGACTGGGTCTTGGCTTCGTCCTCGACCTCGCCACCGACCAGGGTCTCGCGGACGAGGATCAGGTTGCGCTCCCGATCGACGTACTTCCACTGAAGGCCGTTGATCTCGCCGGTCCGCATGCCGGTGAAGAACCGCGTCACCAGATAGTTGCGGTAGTCCTGCCTCACGGTGGTCAGGATGCGATTGACCTCGTCCAGCGAGAACGGCTGCACATCGGTTTTCTTCTGCTTGAGCGGCTTCACGTTGCGGAAGGCAGGGGTCAGCTCGAACCGGTCCGCCGCCTCGTTCAGGATCTGCCGCAGGAAGCACATGATCTTGTTGATCCGCGCATTGCCCAACGTGCCCTTGCGACCCGGCATCTGAGACACCTGCGCACGGAAGCCCAGCACGTCCGCCTTGCTGATGTCGCCAACGGAGCGCTCACCGAAGACCGGCAGCAGGTTCTTGTTGAGTACCTCACGGACGCAGCTGCGGTGCAGCTTGCGCCACTGAGGGGACATTTCCTGGAACCACAGTTCGGCGAACTCGGAGAACAGCGGTGTTTGTTGTTCCGCAGCGGCCGCCTTTACACCGGAGATCGATGCTCGAGTGACGCCTGGCTCGCTTGCGAACTGCGCAGCCTTTGGGCTGGCGGGAAACACGGCAGCGTAGTCAAAGCTTCCCTGGGCCATCTCCTTCTGAATCCGATTCAGCAGAGCCTGAACTTTCTTCCTGTTCTCCGCCGTGTCCTGAAGCGACGTCTGCTCCCGGCAACGGACGCCTCGATAGAAGAAGTCCAAGTACAGGGTTCCTGTCTCAGGCCTCGCGCGGATCTTAGCCATGAGCCACACCACCGTTGGCCATCGGAATCAGAGGGCCGCGACTGGATGAAGCGATCCCGATATCGCGCTGGATCGCTTCCCAGATAAAGAGCAGCTTGCGACCGCCGAACGGCCGGATGTAGTGAACGCCCTCCAGTAGCACGGCGTCCTTCAGACGGGTTCGGATGGTCCGGGCGTCATAGTGAATGCGCTCAGCCAGTTGCTCGGTGGTGATGTAGGTCGCTTCCATGAGGGGACTCCTGCGCTATCGGGTTGGTGTTGAATCGGCGAGCCGTTGTTGCCGGCCTGCATTCAAGAAACCACGAACCGAAATTGGCGCAAGCCCGCCCGCCGGCGCATTGAGCCAACGCACAGGAAACGGCGGGTTCTGACCCGATGTCCTTGCTGGACCGAGTGGCCGCTCTTGGAAAAACGACAAATAAGAGGTGTCGAGGCCGCCTACTTCAAGGCCATGACTACAACTTCGTTACACCCGAAAATGGCTTCAGATGGGGCGATTCGGCGATCCATGAGCAGCGCAAATCGTCAAGGCGAGGACGGATGGCGAGACGCGCCATGTCCGGCATGGACCATCAGCGGGTTTCATCTCTTGGTCCAAGCAGGCGCTCACCGCCATGCATAGATTTGCCTGTCCAGCATGGACGAAGTGGCACAAGGTTGTCAGACAAGAGGTGCTTACAACGGGAGCGGCTCGATCCTGCTCACGCGGCACGGGCATATGGTGGATCCGATGGCATGGAAGATGTCCTCATAAACGAGCATGGACGCTTCACGTGCTGGCAGTACGTCGGCCAGGCGTGGCTAAGGGGCCAAATGCAGCTTCGCCCACACCGGGTCGCTCAGTTCGGTGAACCGGCATCGTATGTACGGATCGCGGCCAACCATCAAAGCCCCTCCACATCAATGCCGTGTTCGGCCAACCATGTCTTGCGTAATTCGTAGTCGGGCATGGCACGCTCCACCCGTCGCCAGAACGCTGGCGTATGGTGCGGCTCATGGAGATGGGCCATCTCATGCACTACCACGTACTCGGCGATGCGCGCGGGCAGCAGGATGGTCTTCCAGTGGAAGTACAGCCAGCCACCCTTGCCGCAGGAGCCCCAGCGGTAGCCCAAGTCCTGTACGCGGACGCCGGCCGGATCGACTTCCATGCGGGTGGCATAGTCCTTCACCCTTCTGCGCAACCACGGTTGGGCACGCGCCGCGTACCAACGCAGCAGGTGCTCACGGCCCTCTCGCGCAAGGGAACGAGGCATCACTAGCCGACCCAGCTGCAGCTTCACCGCGGCGTCGGTGTCTTCGTCCGGCAGCAGCCGCAGGCGGTAGCTGCGGCCCAGATAAAGGAAGCCCTCGCCGTCGATGAACACCTTGCGCGGCAGCGGCTTGTTGCTGGCCTCCTTGCGTGCCAGCTGGCGGTACACCCACATCCTCTTGCGGCGCACGAAGTCGCGCAACCGCTCCTCTCCGACATCGGGCGGCGCGGAGAGGATCAGCTCGCCGCCGCGGTCCACCGTGATCTCCAGCGTGCGGCGCCGCGCGCTATGCCGCAGCTCGAAGCGCAGGTCCTTGACCACGAGCTGCATCATACCTGCCCCAGGCGGTCGTGGTTCGCCCGCGCCAGCTCCAGCAGCTTGTCCACCAGCGCTTCGATCTGTGCCATGGGCAATACCTTCGAGCGCATCAGGATCTCGAACAATCGGCTGCCCAAGGCATCTTGTGCAGGTCGGTTGCTCGGTCGCCAGAAATTGGGGGTGATCTCGGCGGTCGTGGTGTCGACCAGTTCCACCGTGAGGTCGGCCAGCATCCGCCGCTCCCTCGTGCCCAGCGTGGCCGTGCCCGCCACCGCATCCAGCACCAGGCGCAGGAACGGTACGTAGTGCGCCGGCAGCTCGGGCAGGTCATCGCCCACCTGCACCTGCCCCGCACGCAGCTCATCAATCACGCCCTGCAACGCCGCGGTCAGCTCGTCCCACTGCTCGCCCAGCTTCTCCAGCAAGGCCTTCAGCCGTTCGCTGAGCTTGCAGTACAGCACCGGATCCTGATCGGCATGCTCGCGAATATGCGCGCGGATCGCATGCTCCATGTGCGACGCCTTGGCGCGCTGGTTGGCCTCGCGGCCCACCTCCTGGTCAAAGTCCGCGTCGGTCAATGAGACCGGCGGAATACGAGGGTCGATACCCAGCGAGATCACATGCTCGTCGATCAGCCGGCGGACCTTGGCGCCCACGTCCTTGCCCAGCACCAGCGTGTCGTGGAAGCGCCGGCGCGCCAGTGCATGGATGCGCGCCAGCTGCTTCACGTCGCGCGTATACGGCAGCGCCTCGGGCCGCGGCAACACCAGGTCCATCGAATCGAGCAACTGCTTGAACTTCACGGTGAACTCGCCGCGCAGGCGCTCGTCCTCCAGCGCCTGCACGCAGGCCTCGTGATCGGCTAGGCTGTCGATACCGCGCCGGCGGAACAGATCCACCACGCGCAGGTGGCGATCGCGCAGCACGGGGATCTCGTCTTTCATGCTCTGCAACGCGCCGTCGACACCCTCGGCCGCATACACCGCCAGCGCCTGCTTGAGGTGGTGCGCCAACCCGAAGTAGTCGACCACGATGCCGAAGTCCTTGCCGTGACCGGTGCGGTTCACCCGCGCCACGGTCTGCAGCAGTTCGGCCTCCTTGATCGGTCGATCCAGGTACATCACCCCCTCGATCGGCGCATCGAAGCCGGTGAGCAGCATCGACTTGACGATCAGCACCGCCAGCGGGTCTCGCTTGGCGAGGCTCTTGTGGAACAGCGGCAGCTTGAAGCGCTTGATGCGCTCCTTCTGCGCCACGCCATCCGTCCACGCCTTCCACACCGGATCGTCGTTATTGCTGCCTGAGATGATCGGGGCGAACTCCAACGCGCGTAGCGTTTCGCGGTAACGCCATGCCTGCACCCGCGCGCGCAGCTTAGGGACGCAGCGACACAGCGCCTCCTCATCCATCGTCTTGTCGGCAGCGCTCAGAGCTTCCGCTTCAGCCAGAAGTTCGTCACGCGCCCGCTGCAGCGCATCGAAGTAACGCACCACCGCCAACCGGCTGTAAGCCACCAACTGGGCCTTCAAGCCGTTGGGCAGGATGTTGGTGACGTAGTGGCGCATCATGTCGCGCGCCTTCTCGGCAATCAGTGCTGGCGCCTCGAAAATGTGCCCCTTGGTGGCGTACTTCTGCCGGATCGCCTCCAGCTCCTCGGGCGACCGCTCGTTGAAGAGATCCTCGAACAACTCGTCCAGGTCGGCGCCGTCCTTCACCGCGCCATGGGCCGTGCGGCCCTCGTAGAGCACGGGGACGATCGCCTTGTCGGCCTCGGCCTCGCGGATGGTGTATTTGTCGATGAACTCGCCGAAGATCGCATGCGTGCGTTTCTTCTCGCCCATCAGGATCGGCGTGCCGGTGAAGCCGATCTTGGCGGCATTGGGGATGCCGGCCATCAGCCAAGCGTGCAGGTCGTTGCCGTGGCCGCGATGCGCCTCATCCACCAGCACCAGGATCGTGCTGTCGTCGTTCAATACCGGCGGTGCTTCGCGCGTTCCGTTGTATTTCGGCAGCTCATCGGCGGTCAGGGGCGCTTCGCCCGCCGCGTCGCCACGCTGTTTCTGCAACATCGCGAACAGCAGATCCGGCCCCTTGCGGCTTACCAGCGCACGCCATGCGGCGGCTGAGGTGGCCCGCTCCACCGTCTGCCCGGTCAAGGTGGCCGTGATCGCCAGCTGCTCTTCCAGATCCTTGCGGTCGGTCACCACCACCACCTTGAGGCGGCGCAACTCGGGGTCGGTACGGAGCTTGCGCACCAGGAACACCATGGTCAGGCTCTTGCCCGAACCCTGAGTGTGCCAGATCAGTCCGCCGCGGCGGTCATGCTCGCCATCTTCGGAACGTGTCTTGCCGGTGCGCAACCGCTGCAGCGCCAGCGTCACCGCACGGAACTGCTGATAGCGCGGCACCACCTTGATGGTGCGTCCCTCGATCTGCATGAAGAGGGTGTAGTGGCGCACCACGTCGAGCAGGTTGGCCGGTGTCAGCACACCGGCAATCAGTCGTTCCTGCTCGGCCAGCGCGCCTTTGCCCAACTGTGCCGCGACGTCGGCCTCCGTCGCGGGCACCACCGTCTTCCACGCGGCGTAGTGATCCAGCTCGCCGCCGATGCTGCCCAACCGCGCCTCGTCGAAACTGCTGGCGATCAGCAACTGGTTGGTGTGGAACAGGACCTCATTGCCTTCGTTGTCGGCCACCTCGTCCGCAGCGAAGCGCTGGTTGGTGTAGCGACGCAGCTGATCCACCGCCTCGGGCATCGGCTCGGGGCACAGCGGGCTCTTGCATTCCACCACCACCACCGGGATGCCGTTCACCAGCAGCACCAGGTCGGGCACGATGAACTTCTTGCCGCGATCGTGTCCGGGCGGGCAGTCCACCCGGTACTGGTTGATCACGGTGAAAAGGTTGCGTTCGGGGTGTTCCCAGTCGAAGTACTGGATGGTCTGGCCGCGGCCGCCATTCCAGTCAGGCAGACCCTCCACCGTGATGCCCTTGAGCAGTAGCTCCGTGGCGATCTGGTTGGCCTCCATCAACCGCGGCGCGGCAATGCGGCTCAGGGCAGCCACCGCTTGCGAGATGCGCTCGTCATTCAGCCACGGCAGGCCATCGCGCAGGTTCAGCGCGCGCAGCTGGGCACGAAGGGGGGCCTCCTGCAGCACGTCCTTGAAGCTGTCGCGGCCGGTGCGAGCCGGGGCGTCGAGGTCACCCTCGACATAGCGCCAGCCCAAGCCAACCAACTGCTCCACGAACGGGCGTTCCACGGCATCCCATTCCAAGCCCATTGCCACCCCCTAACACGTCCACAAGACATTGATCAGCAAGCCATTGAGCCTGATGTGTGGCTGTTCGTAGGCGTCCATAACCGTCCATAACTATCCATATCTGGCTTCCAAAGCTCATTTTTCGCCCGCGTCATCACCAGGCGTGTAATACGAGCCCCGTCGCTCGCCATGTTGCACCAAGTGCCCTGCATCCCGAAGCCGCTTTAGCAGGTCGCGGGATTGCGCAGCGGTGAGCCGGCACAGGATGCGTTTCATTGCATCTGCCAGCGTGGGATTGCGCGGGCGCGGCTCGGTGGTGAGCAGGTTGGCCAAGGTCACACCTTCGACCAAGCCGGCGGGGTTGCTGATAGTGAGGTCATCGTCATGCAGGCGCACGCACACTGCGCCGAGGCAGTGGTAGTCGCGATGGATCAGCGCGACTCATTGCCCCGGAAGACCTTGGCTTCGTATTCCTCGCGCGAAAGTGGGCAGTCGACCAAATCAAGAAAATCAGACTTGCTCAGTCCGCACTGTTTCGCCATCAGACTCAAGAGACTGTCTGGAATCTCTCGCATCCTGGGGGTGTGACTGGTCTTGGTGAACTTGGCGGTCTTTTGTCCGGCGACGTTGAAGTAGACGAAATAGTGATGGTCGCCCTCCCGCTGCCTGAACCCCTTCCGCACCAGGGACTGCTCCACATCCTGCTTACGCCTGGGCATCGGCTTTCTCCTCCATGAGCTCATGTAGCGCTCGCTTCACCCTACGCGCCTCGTCGTCCAGCGAATCGTCATCTGTCCCGGCATACTCCCACCAGAGCATGGCCAACTGCTCCTTCACTTCGTCAAAGAGTGCATCGCGGGTCTGCGCGAACACATCGAGATGGATCGCTGCATCGCTGACACACAAATACTGCTGGCTTTCCTCGTCAAGAGCAGGCAACAACTCCAACGGCCGCTTCATCGACAGCGCCGGCGATTCCAGTCCAGCAATGATGATTGGCGACAAATCTACAGGTTCAACTCGTGTCACGTCCGTCAGACGGATGGGCATGCCCTCTTCATCGAGTACGAAACGACCGGTCACTTGGATCGGATCCTTGCGGGACTCGACAATGCTGTCCTCAATTTCCTCGACGTAGGTACAAACGATCTCCCTCCGCGTTGGTGGATACAGAATCGCTACCTGTCGCGCAGAAAAGTCGATACGCAGCAGCTCGCCGGTAACCGTCATAACGGCATCGTTGGCTGCATCGCCTTCCAACTGCGCCTTGATGAAACGCGAGGCATGCCAATCAATCACGGCAGGAGCCGCCTGCCCACGCGACCAGAGCGACACGCTTATGCCCTCACGCTGGTGAGGCAGCATCTTCGCTATCTCACGCAACGCCCGCTTGCCTAGCTCGGCAGGCAGCAAGCAGTACAACGCAGCCGCATTCTTCTGCCCTACGGCACCGATCACTCTCTGGATCCGCGACAGCAGGTTACCCGTCTCATCAGCGAGCGGCAGACCGGGTTGCAGTACATCGCCGGCATTCATCGGCACGGCATAGCTGCCAGGCTGCGGCACACCACAGTTCAGCGCATAAGCGGTGCGTTCAGCGCGGCCGGGTTTTACGCGCTCTCCAACCGCCTGACCTGAATCCGCCTTCGCGAACAGATAGGCAATACGTTGCATCGCCGCGAGAACCGACACCAGGTCGTCGGCACGCACCTGGTGATGGTCAGCCTCTCCGCCCCGCAATTCCAGCAGAGCCGAAAAGCCATCCGGCAAATCGGGAATCGGAGGATCTACGTCGGTCATGGAGGTGATCTCAGCACCTTGGTGAGCACTAACTTTGCCCTAATCTGATCCGATGGGCTACATCCAGTCGTGGTGTGGCGGCGGCCTCCAGCAGCGGGGTGACGCAAACGCGCCCGGTACGACCCGGCACGTCGATGTCGCCCTCGACATAGCGCCAGCCCAGGCCAACGAGTTGCTCTACAAAAGGCCATTCAACGGCATCCTATTCCCAGCCCGCGATTCCCCCTGCTTGGCCGAGTTATTCTGGCTATGGCCTTCTCAGGCGACAGCGTGCACCGTCAGGCGTTCCAGCGCCAGCTCGATCATCCGGTCGTCGAAGAGCGCCAGCTTGCGCTGACCTGCGGTCTCCCCACCCGGCCAGGACGGCAGGGCTGCTTTTACAGCAGACACCGTTGCATCGACATCGGCTTCACTCAGCAGCCAATCGATGGTGGCTAGCAACTCCATGCCAAGCGGTGACTGGAACCCGTCGATCAACGCGCCGGTCTGTTCCAGCGCCTGCTGATACTGCCGAGCTTCCCCGCTCTTGAGGTAAGCATCCACATGCTCGCGGCGAGCCTCCTCGAACCAGATCACGTCGGTCGGGCTGGCATCGGCGAGGCGCTTCTCGCAATGCAGGTAACTGCCATCGAGGCTATTGAGCAGGTGTTGCAGATCTTGAGCGTAAGGGCCGTACTTGTGTGCTCTGAAGTGCAATCGGAGCGGATCTTCCAGACCAAGCATGGCCACCCGGCGCTGCAGCAACCACGCCAGCTTCTGGATCTCCAGCAGCGAGCACTCGATGCCGAGCACCCAGTAACGCCGCACCAGCTCGGCGATCAAAGCGCGCGCCGGCGTCAACTTCTCCACGCCGTGCCGCTTGGCCACGTTCTGGTACTCGCGGGTGGGCTCGAAGACCTGGATATCGACCTCTATGAGGTCGCCCAACATCTCTTCGATCTTTGGTCGCACGACCGCCCACTCCAGACCACCGTTGCCACAACCTAACGGTGGCAGAGCGATCGAGCGGATTCCGCTTTCTACAATCACCCGATGCAGATCGGCCAGACCATCCACCACCCACTGCAGCTTCGTCTTGCTGCGCCAGTCCTGTTTGGTGGGGAAGTTGATAACCCAGCGCGGACCGAGCACCGCATGACGCTCGGTCACAAACATCCGCCCGACCTTGACCTCGCCCTGCTTGCAGGCAGCCGTGTACGCGCGAAAGTTCTCGTCGAACGCGTCGCGGAACATCAGGGCGATGCCCTTACCCATGATCCCTACCGTATTGACGGTATTGACCAGCGCATCGGCCTTGGCTTCGAGCAGGTTGCCGGTGGTATAGCGGATCATCAGAAATACCAAGTCGGTCGTACAAAGACCTTCAGATCGAGGCCCAGATCGGCAAGCAGCGTGCGGATCATCGTTTCGGTAGCCTTACAGTAGCAAACGATACCAAGAAGTCCGTTAACAGGCACCATCTGATGGACCAGCGCCTCGGCCTGATAACGCTCGGATTTCTCCGGCTGGTTGGCATCCTTCTTGAAGTCCCGCGCCTGCAACAGTTGCCAGGGAATCCACAGCGGCAAATCGTCCAGCGAATCACTGAACCGGGCGCTGGCCAGGTAGGCGTGGCGATCGCTGAATACGAAGCGCACCCCCAGTTCGCGCAGGTGAGGCAGTGAGCTGACCAGGAACACGATCTCCTCGTTGGCGCGCTTGGGAATACCGCCCCAGCCGGTCTTGATGTTGTACATCATCGGCGAATAGGGGGTGAAGTAGAACGGCACGTAGTCACCCAGCACACCCGTTGCTGGCGGCAATGCTGGATGCTCCGTACGCTGCCCGATCAGGTCCGCATTGCCGATCCTCACGAAGCCAGGATCCTGCACAGCCGAGCGCGCGCAATGCAGTCCGTGCATCAGCAACCAACGCAGATTGTCGCGATGGGTGATGCGAAAGATCAGTGCTTTGTCGGATGTGAGCTTGGGGGCGGTCATCATGGCGACCTGGCAGCCGCCAGCAGCGGGGTGACGCGCACGCGGCTGGTGAGGAGGTCGTCCATGAGGCCGGATTTCGCCATATGAAGCTTGCTTACCTGGGCGTGTTCGATTCGGATGCGGTTATTTAACTCGGAAAGATGCAGTCGAATAGCTGATTGTTCGCATACCGGCGGGAGCGGAATTCCAAACTGCCGAACTTCGGCAACATTCAAGTGCGGGTTGGTCGTCCCAGCCGTGAGGGCCGCGATTCGGTCAGCGACAGCGCCGGAATAAATTTGAGCTACCAAGAACTCACCACACAATTTGTCCTGTCTTGGCCGCAGCAGCATTACCCGCTGGCCCAGGCAGATTTTCATACCCACGGGAATCAAGAAAGCCTCGCCCACAGGCGCCTCACGGGTGAACACCACGTCGCCAGACTCCGGACACAAGCGAGCGATTCGCTCTTGATACTCAGCTTCTGAAACTCGCGAAGCAAGCGACTCAAGAAAGATGGCCGCCTTGATATGCATCGTTCGGGCGACAAGCACACCATCATCGCGAAAAACGGGTGTCGAGTGCGGGCAATCAACCACGTGAGAGCAGGCCTCGTCGATGCTCGAAACAATCCACGGCTTCGGAATCCACCCCAGCGGCGACTGCTTGTAAAGATGCGGTGCTTCGCTCTGCGGGTGGCGCAGTTCGCCGTTGGCGTCGATGCCGCGGGTCAGCAGGTCGTGCAGCAGCCCCTGCCTGACCTGCTTGAGCTTGGCGATGATCGCCTCAGTCTGACGGATGGTGGTGTCGAGGGTTTCGAGTACCTCGCCAATCTTTCTTTGCTCGGCTACGTCGCTCGGATGCTCAAATCGAATGTGTTCGATTGACCGTGGATCAAGCATGAGTACCGTAGTCCCACGCGCATGTTGCCGCATGACAGCGCGGTAACGCGGCAAGCAAAGCAGGTAAAAAATAAACTGCGCATCGCACTGTGGCTGCAACCGTAGTGCAGTGACATGGTGCGAACAAACTACCTCCAACCCTGCCAGAGCTAATGGTAGGGTGATCGGCGCGCCGATGATGTCACCTTCCCGCGTAACGTCCGTATTGGCGATGAGTACGCAGTTTCCATCTAAAAGGTCATCGGCGCTCACGTTTCCAGAGAAGTACTTGAGCCCTGAATAGTTGTAACCGCCGTTCTTCAAGAACGACTTCATGTTCAAGTAAGCACGAGCGCCCGCTGGCGACTCCGCTAGCGTGCTTGAATCGTAAGACACACCGCGGCGAAAAGTTGCAACCTGGCCTAGCTCAGATGTCGCCCATTTATCCGCATCACTACAGGCTGGCTTTGCCGCTTCTGCGATGTAAGCCGCCGCAGCGTCGGACACACCGCAACCTCCTGGTACTCTCGCGCCAGCCCAAGTTGCACCACTCTCTGAGGCAGTCTCAGACATAACCCAGCACCTTCAGGAACCCCTGCAACTCCTCCACCGCCATATCGCGCTCGCGCTCGATCTCCACCAGTGTCACCCGGTACTTGTCCCACCAACTCTCGAACGCAGCGACCAACTGCTGGCGCTGCGCGCTGACGTGGCGGTCGAGAATCGCCTGCATGTCGTGACGCAGGATGGTGAGCAGCAAGGTCGCGGCCTGCGCTTCGTCTAGCGCATCGACTGCGGCGTTGAGGTGTTCGGCGAGCGCCGCCTGCTGAGCCTTGAGCTGCTTCTTGACCGCGGCCAGTTCCTTCTTCCACGCCTTGAGTTGGTCCTCGTCGACGGCGGACCCGTCGTCGTCACTGGCGTCGCCCTCGCCGTCCTCGCCCTTCTCCGGCACAGCAGCCTTGATCTGGCTGTCCAGCTCGGCCTTGCGTGCGTCGAGTTCGGCCAGCGACTCGATGAAGTCGGGCAGCAGGTGGCGCACCAGCTTGTGGTCGAGCGGGTTGTGCCTGACCTTGTCGTCGTCCAGCGCGGTGAGGATGGAGCTGCGCCAGGCGTCGATGACACCCCTGGCGCCGCGCGCCATCAGGGTGAGGAAGTCGTACTTGGACTGGTCCCAGAAGCCCGCGACGATGCCGCGCACGGTGTAGCGGCCGAGCAGGCCCGTCGGTTCCAGCGCGGCGCTGAAGCTGGTGAGCAGCTCCTGGCGCAAGCCGACGAAGCTGGACGCGCCGGCCAGCGCCACGATGCGCGGGCTGTGCGCCCGCCACCAGGCGTCGAAAGCCTCGCCTACTGCGCGCTCGGCGGCCAGCACGCCGGGGTTGGTTTCGATGGCGGGCATGAGGGCGGCGCGGGTGGTGAGCGCGGGGGCGAAGTCGAGGTAACGCGCGTCCTGCGCGGAAGTCACTGGATCCTGGCTTGACCGGCCATTCAGCCGTTGAGAGCCGCCTGGATGACGAGGTTGGAGCAGGTCCGCCGGATCCAGTCCGTGGGCGCGGAACAGGTCGGCCGTGGCTTCCACCTCGGCGCGCGGCACGCCGCCGGCGAGGTGCGCATGCACGTCCTGCGGCTCCGGCGGGGGCGCGTTGTCGGCGTAGCGGCGGATGTTGAGGTTGTAGTCGTTGTCGCGCAGAGTGGCGTTGTCGACCAGCGCCGCGAAGCCGGGCACGGCGGCGAAGCCGTCGAAGGTGTTGACGATCTTCTCGATGTGCTCGGGCAGCAGGTAGTTCTGCGCGCGGCCTTCGAAGTATTCGCGGTCGGCATTGATGAAAAGCACCTGGCCGCGGCGCTCGGCCGGCTTGCCGCTCTCGTTGCCGCGGCGCTGGCGCAGCACCAGCACGCAGGCCGGGATGCCGGTGCCGTAGAACAGGTTGGCGGGCAGGCCGATCACCGCCTCCAGCAGGTCGTCCTCGATCATGCCGGCGCGGATGGCGCGCTCGTCGCCGCCGCGGAACAGCACGCCGTGCGGCATCACCGTGGCCACGATGCCACCCTCGCGCAGCACGGCCACCATGTGCTGCAGGAACATCAGGTCGGCCTTCTTGGCGCCCAGCGGCACCTGACCGAAACGGAAGCGCTCGGCGTGCCTGGGGTTCCACACCGGCTGGCCCTGCCGGTCCTTGTCGGCGCTGCCCCAGTTGATCGAGAACGGCGGATTGCTGAGCACGCGGTCGAAGCGCATCAGCTCGCCGTTCTCGATGTGGGCCGGCTCGCCCAGGGTGTCGTCGTTGCGCAGGTCGGCGTTGGCGATGCCGTGCAGCAGCATGTTCATCTTGGCGATCGACCAGACCGTGCCGTTTTCTTCCTGCCCGTACAGATCCAGCCGCCGGCCCTCGCCGCCGTGCTCGTCGACGTACTCCTTGGCCAGAATCAGCATGCCGCCCGAGCCAACACATGGGTCATACACGCTCATGCCCTGCTCCGGCTTGAGCAGCCGCACCATCATGCGCACCACCGAGCGCGGGGTGTAGAACTCGCCACCTTTCTTGCCGGCGGAATCGGCGAACTCGCTGATCAGGTACTCGTAGGCCGCGCCGAGCAGATCGGGAAATTCGAAATCCTCGTTGCGCAGGCGGCAGACGCTGAAGTGAGTGATCAGCTGGCGCAGTTTGGCGTCGGGGATCTTGCTCTGCCCCACCTTGCGGGTGAAGTCGATGTGCTCCAGCACGCCGTCCAGGCTGCTGTTGTCGCTCTCCAGCCCTCCCAGCGCCTTGTTGAGGAAGTCGCCGACGTTCTCGTGCGCCTCGTTCACCAGGTGCTGCCAGCGCGCGACCGGCGGCACGAAGAAGGACTCGCCATACCAGCGCTTCACCTCGGCCATCTCGGCCGCTTCGGCCTGGCTATGGCCTTGCGTCAGCTGCTGCGCGATGACCTCCTCGCGGCGCTGGTCGAACACGTCCGAGCAGCGCTTCAGGAACAGCATGCCGAAGATGTATTCCTTGAACTCGGAAGCGTCCATCTTGCCGCGCAGGATGTCGGCGGCCTTGAACAGATGGCGTTCGAGCTGGGGAAGGGTCAAGGGCATGCGGGGCTCGGTGCGGTGAAAACGTCGGACGGAGCGCCATCAGCAGGAATGCAGATCCCCTTTGCCGCTTCCGACCCTGCCGCCAAAGCTGGCGGAATACTGAATCATAGAAGAAATCCCCACCCGGCAAGGCCACCGAGGGTTGACCGGCCAGGGAAAGCTGCCTGCGCCTACGGTGTTACCGCGACTGCGGCTGCACAAGATTCCCCGGGCACCTTCCCGAAGTTGCCGACCGGCGACGGCCTGGATTGCGCCTTCACGGTTTCGAAGCAGGTCGCGTACTTGATTATTTGTCACAGCGTGCTCGGGTCATTTAGCCCCTGTCGGACGATCCTGTGACACATGAACATGTCACAGAATGTGTCACAGAGCCGGTCACGAACCAAAATTGGCCCCGATGGAAACCGGTGCCAGGAGCCTGTTCCGAGGTTGATTTGATTGCGCAGGGCGCAAAAAAACCCGCAATTACGCGGGGTTATCTGACACCATCCAACGGCTTGATTCGCCAAAGGAAGTGGTGGCTATGGGTG
>Ga0307377_10004775_pt1 | contig 14736 bp, 16 predicted proteins | sample TR3MG_FD_202535 | JGI IMG/M metagenome (GOLD analysis project Ga0307377, IMG submission 202535) | Soil microbial communities from Risofladan, Vaasa, Finland - TR-3 | ecosystem: Environmental > Terrestrial > Soil > Coastal area > Acid sulfate soil | place: Finland: Risofladan, Vaasa | collected... | reverse complement strand
TCCAAATTCAATGTACAGCTTTCTTCCCTCAAAACTGATTACAGCCTGCTTGTTCATCCCATCATTGTGCCACAAAGTATGAACTACTATCCTCATAATCATTCTTCTGCCTTGTGGTCTGCAAGTACCATGTCAAGGTCTCTCTCAAGTGCGACCTTATCCTTCTTGAGCTTCTCGACCTCGGTCTTCTTTTCCTCCAGGAGGTTTTCAGCATCATCGATTGAAGACACCCCGAAGTTCTGCTCAAGTTGGTCAAACAGACCGTCAAGTTTTCCCTCACCTTGACTCTTAGCCGTTTCCAGGGTCTTTACTTCATTATCAAGGGCCTCTTTCTTTTCCTTCAACCGTATCAGTTCTTCAGAATCTTTGGGTGTTATGCCTTTAGTCATTAGTTATTCCTCTTATTTTTGATTTTCTCTCAACTTCCTTCGGAGACATTACAAGCATCTCAACACAGTCGGTGATGAGCAGGTATAGACAACCACGTTCCCTCTGCAAGCGGTCAAGACTTACTCTCCTCTGATACCATCCCCAATTCTTCAATTATGTAATTAGACACATTGGAATTTACCTTGGCCTTGTCAAAGAACTTTTTCAGATTTTCCTCAAAGCTCATTGAAAACACCTTCTCATAATGAAGCCTGTCAATGAATCGCCTAATGTCTGCATGTTCTTTTGGCATTCCAAGCTCAGGAATGCTAAAAACCTCCTCGACATCTTTAAACTCCAACACATGTTCAATCATCTGTCTCGTCTTGGTGTCATAGATTATTACAGTTGGTATAAGTTCGAGGTCCTTCTGTGCTACAGTCTTCCTAACAAGACATCCTGTGTTCAATATCTGACGTCCCTCATATTCATCGGAGAATGCATAATGATAGTCCCCAAGCACGGCAAGGTCGGCTTCAAGACGGTTCTTCAGGAACTCCTTTGGATGTGTCAGTTCATGTCCCTCATACAGTGCCTTGTCTCCTACGGAGGCATGGGCCAAAACAATATTGAATACATCCTTAATCCTCTTTGGTGTATAATCCCCCTGTCCAAATGACATTCCCCATACTGCCACTACATCAGTTTTGGGTTCCTTCTCATCCTCAACAAGAAAATAAGGTTTCTCGTCGAGACCAACAATTTTCAATGCTCCGGCACAGTCAAATAGAAATGAAGCTGTCCTGTTAACCGCCTGAAAGCTTCTCATTGCCATGTCATGCTGTCCAAGGACCGTCAGCACGGGGATGTTCTTGTTATCCAGAAGCAGTTTCATATACACAGCCATCAGAAGCCTTGACGGATTATAGCTGTCCCACAAGTCTCCAGGCTGCAGTATGGCTTTGCAATCATGCTCTCTTGCAACCTTGAACACCTCTATGACTTTGCTTAACTGTGTTCTGAAGAAATCGTCTACCCGATTCCTTGGATTTGTTGATCTTAAATGCCAGTCACCTGTACAGCAGATTTTCACTCTATATCTCCACAATTTTTATTAAATTATCCCTTGCCTCGCCTCGCCTTGCCTTGCCTTGCCTAGCCACACCCAGCCTCGCCAAGCCCTGCCCCACCTTGCCGTACCGTGCCACGCCGCGCCCGGCTTTACTTCCAAAGAACGACTTTGGCTTTACCATACCGACCCCGGAACGTCCCAAGGCCGATACACATGAGACCCTCAGTAAAAATATTCATCAGTTGCGTTTCCTGAATCTGCTTGTTTGGGAATAATGACAGTTCAAACTCCAGTTCCCAAGGCATGGGAAGCACAGGTCTCACTTTGGAATTAGGAATACCATCCTTCAGCCGTGCCACGGACCGATGAATGAACACCCCACTTAGAGCGTCCACTTCACCGTCAAACTCGCCAAAAAATATGGGTTTGTCATTACGGAGAAACGGTATCATCTCCGGAGAAATTGAAACATACGACCCACAAGCCAATGCAAAAGCTTTATACTTTCGGCTGTCGAGCAGGCGTTTCGGCGCAGAATCGGTATTTTGGGCCGAGAGGAAAGACATTATGTTCTCCGCCGGGAGCATTATCTGTCTCCCATTCTCCCCACCCAAGTATAATTTTTGCCAGACTTCGAGCTTCGTCTCGTTGTCTCCTGCATAACGGTCGAACATGATGTCCGTCACGCCTGAAATCCGTACCGTCCGTACAACCTTTTTCCTTGTCCCTGCTTCCGCTCTCGTGCGAGGTTCGTCTAATTTCTTTGCCATGATTTTTGTTCTCCTTGTTTTTCATTAAATTATCCCTTGCCTTGCCTCACCATGCCAAGCCTCGCCGCGCCAAGCCTTGCCCTGCCCCACCTTGCCGTGCCATGCCTCACCGAGCCGTATCCTGCCTTGCCCTGGTTACGCCTTATCCAGATTTCTTATCAAAAACTCTCTTGTCGTTGAATTGAGGGAGCTTCCACAATACGGGCAGACCCCCACATCGGAAAGCTCCCTGCTCACAGAGCGCAACTCACTTTTTTTGGTCTTTAGCTTTTCATATACCTCCTTTGCCATCCGATTTCCAGTGTCTATAAAATTGAGTATTTCACTAAGACAAACAACTCCTTCCATTTTGGTTGCTATCTTGCCAGTCACAACGATTATTCTGTCATAAAGGTCCAAGGCATCCTTGAGAGGTGGTATGATGACATCCGCCTTGGCAAGGTTTCCAGCCAGTTCATTCATCTCGGAAACAAGAGCTTCAAGCCTGCTCAACTCTACCTCGGCCTCGTTCCACCTAGTCTGCTGCTTTTCATATTTGGCAAAGAGTCCATCTGCCTTAACCTGCATATTAACAATCTTCTGATACCTTATCTTCATCTTATGGAGATTCTCGTCGGCATTATCCAGTTTCTCAATAAGGTCCAAAAGTTCTTCCTTCTTTTCCTCTTTCTTCTCAAGCTGGACATTTACTTCCTCATATATCTCTACCGATATTTTGAAGCTTTCCAGCCAGTCATATTGTTCGATTGAGATGCCAAGTTTTTCTATCTCTTCACTTTTATTTGTGATGGCCTGTTTCTTCTGCCGAATATTCTGTGCTATCCTTGTTGCTAATCTCTCCGCTGTATCAAGTTTCGTGAACTTATTAAAAATTCCGGCAATCCTGCCAGGCGTCTCAAAAATCAAAAACGGTGGGTCAAGCTGTCGCTGAGTATTTATGTCCTGCAGGCCAAGAGCAAGAGTAACTTCTTCCGGAACGTCCTTCCCAACCGCCACAAACTCGGCGTCATTGCAGCGGTATTCATTTTTGCTCTTGCTCCTGGCCCGTGTGAGGAGAAACTCACCCCTCTTGGTCTCCACCTCTATCTCCACAATGGCTGTGTCTGTCCCTGTTCTTATTATAGACACCCCGGAGGGACGATTGGCCCGCAGCCAGGTGAGACCCCTCAATATTGCAGACTTTCCAGAGTCGGAAGTTCCGACAACACAATTCATTCCTGGCGTAAGCACAAGCTCACTTTTCTTATGGCTCTGAAAATCCTGTAACCTTATTGCTTTTATCATGTCAACTTCCTCATCAACCACACATCATGTTTATTACCCTTATCAGACTTTTTACGAAAGCGATTCTTTCAAACTCACATCGACTCACCACATCCCATTTCCTAACTCCATTTTTGGCCATGTAGACTTTGACAGGAGGACGGTCCAGAGGGTCTCCCCAAGTTCTTTCATTATTTCCTTTCGCATTTTTGTAGGCATCACTTTGCCCTTTACTTATTATACTGCCAAAAGTCTTCAAAGCTCTGACAGAATCTGTAATTATTTTTCATCTGTCCCTCAGCCAGTCGAGAAGACTCTTGGCAAAATCTTTTTTACCCTGGGTGGAAGTATACATTCTCTCATCAATGGTCTCATCGTCAGGACTTGAGGAATCCTTGGCAAGAAGGTCTACAATGATGCAGGGTCTCTCCTGGCCTGCCCTGACTATCCTGCCCTCAGCCTGGGGCCTGTAGATACCCCCTCCACCTACCTGGGAGAAAAAAATCATCACATTGGATTCCTGCAGATTCAGCCCCTCACCACCTGCGACAGGATGGGCCACAAGCACTCTCACATCAGGTCTTTTGAACTTCTTATATTCACCCTGCCTGTCAGTCTTTTCCCCCCGCATTGAGGCATACTTTACTCCCATCTTCTTGAGACGTGCCTCAATCATCCTGCCTTCCTCGACAAAGCTATGATATATGATTACTTTGCCTTCAATCTCACCCAAAAGGTCTTCCAGTTCATCCAGCTTTGGGTTTGCCTTTAGGCGAATCGGTGTTGATACCTCAACCCCCTCAGGAGTAACATCGTTTTTGATTATAAATCCAGACATGACCTGTCTAAGCTTCACAGTCTTGTTGATGACATTGTTAAGCTTGATTTTTCCTTCCTGGAACTCCACAATCAGGTCATTAAGGATGCTAAAATAGATACGAAGCTGCTCCACCGTCATCTGTACATATCGACGCTCATAGGTCACCTTCGGCATGTCAAAACACTCTTTGGCATCGTAGCGAAGTGTCTTTTTTTCCACAAGTTCCAATATCTTTTCCCTACATCCTTTTTTCACAGACCATTTCACGATGGTACAACGTGGATTAACAGAAATCTCATAGCTGTTGAAATACTTGTGCAGAAATTCAGTCTCCATAGGCCCAAAGGTCTCACCCTGGTCAAGAACCATAAATTCAGACCAGAAATCAGTCATGCTGGACCCAACAGGTGACCCCGTAAGAGCAATGCACCTTCCCGCCACTTTTGAAAGGTTATAGGCAATCTGCGTTTGCACCGTCATAAAATTCCTGCAATGATGGACCTCGTCAATAACCAGGCAATCAAACCCTGCATCCATAATAGCATCATGGTCTGTCACATATCTGCTTCTGATTGTATTACGAACCACCAACTTGACTTTACGCCCAAACAGGACTTTCAACCCCTCATAGTTGACTATGTAAAATCGTGTCTTATTCTCAAGAAGCTTCTTTCTTCGTGCTTTGGTTCCAACAAGTTCGGTATAAGTCTCGTTTGTGTGCTTCTCAAGCTCCTCTTTCCAAGTCTGTCTAACCGAGTTAGGACACACAACTAAGACCTTTTTTCGCTTCCAAAGATGTGTAATAAGCAATGATGCAAACGTCTTGCCTGTACCAATGCCAAGAAGGAGCAATACCCTGTCTCTCCTCCATGACCAAAGGGCAGAAGCATACTGATGATGACGAGGTTTATGTTTGAAACCGTCAAGTTCATGACCGAAAATATGCTCAAAGTCTTTAGCCTCAAGAAGTTTAACTTCCTGCTGTGTTATCATTTTTCCCATCCCAATAATCCTCATCCTCAGGGTCAAAGTCATCTGAGGTAACTTCTTTTTCATCACTGCTGTCTATTATGGACCCTGAATATTCTATGGGAAATGTCTCAGTACAGAAGTGTCCAAAATCAAGATTCATAACGAAGCCACACCCTATATCCATCTCACCTTCTCTGGCAGCGATTATGTATATGGTTCCAATCCTTTTCTTTACCTGCTTATAGGTCTGACATACACCATAGACAGTATCAACATTACCAAGCTTCCTGATGTCCTCGGCAAAGTCCCCCATCTTCAACCTTTGTGTCCGAATTGCTTTTCTTGTGGCCTGGGAGAGCGTGATGACCAGCATATTCCTCTCGTCGGCAAGTCTTTTGTGGTCCTTGTATATCTCATTGATGTTATCTCTCGTCTGCTTACGAGGGTCGAATTTCATCACCTCCGGATAATCATTAATCAACACGTCTGGAATAAAATTCTTATACCGCTCAAGATAATCCAGGTAACGCTCAAGTTCTCCCATTGTGCAAGTGCTCATAGGATATTTTTTTATAAAAAGTCTACCACCATACCGCTGAAGGAGTTTTCTTGCCTCCTTCCTTGCTTCAAAATCGAGAGTTGAAGGCTTGGTTAGCATTCTCTCTCTTATGCTCTTTGACCTTTCATGAAAATAATAGAAAGGACGCTCCTGTCCATTATGAATTGGCCTCACCAAGCCAACCACTTCCCTGTCATATCGCTCAGCAGTCTCTTGCATGGAATTCTCATGAGTCACATGAAGAACATTGAGCCCAAACATTAAAGCATAACTTCCAATGTATGACGCTGAGAATGACTTCTTACCCTTGTAACCTCCAAGACCACAGACAAACTCCCCTCTATACCAACCTCCTCTAAACGGGTCAAGGTGCTTAAATCCAGTAGGCATTAGGAAGTTCTCGTTGTATGACATATCACTATGGTCCTGAAAGAAATCAAGACCTGCATCCTCCCTCTCAATACCCTTCTTAAGAACATCATACATCAGGCTCTGAGCATCCCCAAACTTACCCTGCTCAACAAGCTTTACAAATTCAACAGCACCAATCTCAAACTCTCTCGTCTTGATGTACTCATTAAGTCTGTGCAAAGCATAACCCATATTTGGAACTTTCAGATTCATCAGACGGTCCAGATATTTGTATACCAGGTCCTTATCCTCTTTCCCATAACCCCTCATGGAGTTTTCAATCACATCTCTGATGTGCATATCCGGGGCCTGCCCGGTTATATCAAAATATTCATAGCAAGCTTTTATAACAGTCATCGTCTGTCTCGACGGTAAGAGCTCCGGTCGAAAGTACGGTCTAACCAGCCTCAAGAATTCAGCATTCGTGACCGACAGGAGGCATATACAGTCCTGAACGTGTGTAGTAATCTTCTGCGCAGTCAATTTATTATCCCATTGTCCCGAAGATGCTGTGGCAAAGCTTGCTTCCAAATTGCTGGTGAACACAAATATGAGGTATAGACTTTTTCTTCCCTCTGAACAAAAAGCTCGTCCAAGCATTCAAGAAGTCCCTGCAACACGTCCCGGTCCGTCACGTCCCCATCACCACGCCTCTTACACCATTTTACAAATGACTTAATCCTTGCTGCACAGTTTATGAAATTTTCAATATCCTTGGGTCTGGTGTCATCATCAAAAATAAACTTGTCCATATTGAGAAAATTATAAGCAAAAGAATGTGCTACTCTTCTTGCCAGAGGATTTGACATAAGCGTGGATTTTAGAATGCGCCCAGGGTCATCCTGAATATCCCACCAGCCACGCTGTCTATCTTTATGCAATGCAATAAGCTTTTTCAAAAACCCCTCAACATGTCGAAAGCCATGATTGACTTTATGCCAAATGTGTCCACCCTTACCACAGAACTCAAAGTAGATTTTCATGCTGCGAAGAATTTCATCTTTACCAATGAATTTTAAGGCTTTGGCAACGGTAGGCATAACATTTTTGAGTTCACCAAACGGAACAGCACTGTTTCTTGCTTCCCTAGTGTCACTATTATGATTTCCCTGGATGTAAGGGTCTCGATTCCAAGCACGAACCACCAATCGCTCGTCTATGCTGGCCCTACGAAAGAACCTCTCATGGGTCATCTTCCGCGCTTCCTCAGCTATGGCAGATTTCCTTGGAGATTCCTCTCCGAGATAGACAATTTTCAACCCATTACGGCTAATCTCACCCTTCTCGTCAAGAACTCTCAGGGTCTGTTTATCCACAGAAAATTGATAGATTTTTCCCCATAGTTCAATAGCAGCTTTCGGCATGGTGACATCCTAACGACCACTTTTCTGTATTCCTTTTGTCTCTCTGTATACTGCGGGATATACCTGGACGAATTTCACAGTCTCAATACATACAAGTATCATGTCTGCACTTGGTATATTTTTCGTTAATTTTCTAAGATTCTCCTCACTAAGAAGCTGGTCTCGTCTTATAAACACAACTCTGTCAATAGGCCGGACTTCAGTCTTACCATCATCAAAGAATATCCTAAGCAGGTCTTCCTTCTTTTCATCTATCCCCATCTGACTTCCTTTTTATGCTTTCATAACCAATATATCAAAATGCTCGATAAGTCCGTTTCTTTCCAGTACTTTCGTACACATCTTGTAATAAACCTCTGGATTTCTTACCAGAATTGTAACAACCAAACCTTTGAGTCCCTGGGTAAGAAACGTATTAAGAACATGAAAAACCTGGTCAAGGTCTTCCTGTCTTCCTACCTCGAAAAACAATGAATCTGTCTCTTTCAGCGTTGCTTCCTCGCCTATGAGATTACTTATGACAGAGTTTCTCCTCCATTCAATTTCAAAATCCATGAATGAACGTGTGCCTTTGTCCAGTATTACCGAAGACAAGTTGACAGTTCCAGGCACTCTGAGAAGTACCCTAACCAAGCCCCTGGTTCTGTACCAGGTCTTGAATAATTGCAGAAGATTGAATAGTTGGTCGTCACGACTGCTGATTGGCACATCGCCGTCGAGAACAATGTATCTTGCACGTGGATATATGTCAGTTATCTTGTCAACAAGCTGTGGCACAGCTATCTCATCCTGACTCACAACCTGGTTATTAAATCTAATCTGCAGAGCTATCCTTCCATACCATATTCCTACAGGAACAGTTCCTTTCAATATCTGTGACACTTTCATTTTTATCTCCTTTTTGTTATCTGAGTGAGTACAACCTTTTCCTGCTTTCAACCGTCACGTCAAGAAGACCCCTTTCCTTCAGTATCCTCAGGTAATGGAAGATATTTACCCCTCGACCAAACCTAACTTTAAGCTCCTTGCCGAGAAAGCTTGCAGTACAATACCTATGCTTATTCAATATCTGCATTACAGCCACTATTTTTCCATCAGAAAGCTGTCTGTCATGTACATTTCCTTTCATTTGCAGAAAGCAGTCCACAGCCACACTGCAGCATTGACACTCTCTTGTTCTGCAATCATATAACCGCGAAAAACATGGTTTCTTTGTCATTGTGTAAAGAAATACTGTGCCGTGGTACGAAGTTCCCGCTGCATATATGAAAAATCTCTTTCACTAACCTTCAATTCCCTTGCCATCTTTGCTATGGGAAGAAGACGATTTTCTGACATATAAATCCTCAAAAGCTTATAACTATAAGGAGATAACACAATCTCAAGAACCTCAAGCATATTAACAATGTCACACTGATTCGAGGGCAACCATTGGTTCTTCGCCAATATTATATCCTCCATAGGTGCCATGTCACCAGTTACCGACCATTTTGCATATTCTTTTTTAACATAACTCGTCAAATAATTCTTAAGCGTACTATAAAACCACGTGGTAAATTTTGCTCCTTTGTTCTGACTAAATCTGCCACGCTTCATATAGAATAGTTGCCATCCCTCCTGAACCAAATCTTCAAACCCACAAAGTGGATATTTGGATACAAACTTAGCGGCCATTGCCTCAATAAGTCCTCCAATCCTGCGCTCCTGAAGTTTTCCCCACCATCTTAACTTTGAAGACTTATCAGTCATGTCTATTTGCTCCCAACGATTTCCATGATTTTATGAGATTTGCTGTCAAGAAGCTCTTTCATCCTCGCCTCACCAAGGTCATCAGGGTCTTTCCCTACTGGCAGCGTAAGCATGGATACAACACCACATCCAAACAGGTCTGATAGCTCTTTCATTTTCTTGTAAGCAACCCAATATGCATCAGAACCATCCTCCCCAATATCCCAGGCAAGAACTATCTCCGCTGGTCTCAAATCAAACAGTTTTTTTAGTTGTGTACTGCTAATACTGGTACCAAATGTAGCCACGGAATTATCCACTCTCCACGAATCAAAAATACCCTCAACTATGACAATTTTCTCTTCGCGTCTGACATCATCATAACCATATAGATATAAGGACATGTTATCAGACGAATAATATTTCATATCTGAAGATTCAGACATGTCTCGACCCTGATATGCTACGACTTTTCCATCTTCAAAAACCGGCATAAGAAACCTATTTGTAAGTTTGCCTGTAAGACCAATCCTGACACCCATGTCCGCACAGAAATCCAAAGACAGCCTACGTCTTTGTAAGAACGCCCGTAGGAACGTATCATATGCCATACTTTTTATTGGTACTGAAAACCCCGAAGGAGGCCAGCTTACAATCTTTATCTCCTTGACCTCTTCCTCGCCGTTGACCAGTTTCTCTATCTGCACCTTGGCCGGAACATCAGTAAAACTGGGGTATCCCAACATCACCATGTTATAATCACTCCATGTCATTCCAACCAGACTGCTAAGCAACTGAAACAACGTTCCTGTCTCATGACACTTCCAACATGAGAACCGAAAGCTGTCCAGAAAAATCCCACAATGATAACCCTTATCATCACAATAAGGACATCCCACATTCATCACACCTCTATTCGTGGGAGAATAGTCGACACCCACTGACTTCAATATGTCTTTCAGAAGCTGTTCTCTATCTTCGTTCATCGTACTTTTGGCTTCCTGTCAGAGGGTACATAAATCTTCTTCCAGACTTCCCATACTCTGGCCCTTACTTCTTCTTCCATACCAGCATCCTCGACCTTCCGTGTAAGACCCATCAAACCACGACCTCGAATATCACCAAATATCCAGGATTTCGTCTCTGTCTGTTTCTTTTTTCTCCTATCAGACATTCCATTGTCATTCACCTTAATCGAATTAGCTGTGTGCATCAGCCATTCAAGATTTGTAGCTACATCGTCTATGCCGTAATTAAACACTAAACGGAATTCACCTTTCCGAAATGGAGGACCAATCTTGTTCTTCTTTATCTCAAACTTAAGTTTGACGCCAACAACCTTATCACCCTCTTTAATCTGCGCCAAATGGCTTAGCTTGACTCTCGTTGAAGCATAATACTTCAGTGCCCTGCCTCCCGATGTAACATCACTATCTCCGAAAGACTTGCCAATGTCTGTTCTGGCCTGGTCAATAAACACAAGGGCCAGATTTCCACCCCGGATGCCTGAGATGGCCCGTCTCATCGCCGTGGACATCTTCAATGCTCTTGAGGTACCATATCCACCCTCATCCAGCTTCTTATCAAGTTCCACCATCGACGGAAGCGCAGACAGGCTGTCGATAAGATAGACTGACGGTCCAAAGTCCTTTGCCCTCTCAATTACTGTAGGAAGGTTTTCGTCAAACAAACTCTCTATTGTTTCAGAGCTAAGCTTTCTCCATTTGTCCTTGTCAGTACAGTCAACATCAAATATATCCGCAAAGTAGTTTGACCATGTTCCTTCTATATCATCAAGTTCAGCCCTTCCACCAAGCCTCTGTGCAGCCCCAAGAAGTTCTGCTCCCACAGCAGTCTTTGCAGTTGATTCTGCACCATAGATATGTGTAATACGACCTGCTGCGATTCCTCCAGGAAGTTTGTCGGCTATGGCAAGGTCCAGAATCGTACATCCAGTTGAGATGAAATCTGTAACCTCTCCCTCATCCTCGATGAAATCCGATTCACTAAGGCTAAGCTTCTTTCTCCCTGCGCCTTCGCTCCCTTGTTTTACCAATTTCCCTCTCCATATCTGTCAACCGTGAAGTACTTACCGGACCATCACCATAATGCATATAGCCCGACTTGATTAACTCGACCGTATTATTTAACATGCTTCGACGGTGCTCGAAAGCATCTAAAATAGCCCTCCACTCAACAAATTCGCCATGTGCCTTCATCAACGTAGTTTGTGCATTCACAACTTTTTCGTCCAGGAGAACCTCACTTTCGATGGCTTTCTCCGTCATCTTCTTTCCTTCATCATTACGCATAGTCCTAAGATGATGAGCAACAACAGCTTTTGTGTAATCAGTATCCCATTTACATATATCAAGATGCATCTTTGCCTTACCAGCCTCCAAAGAGGCAAGATGATAGAGCTCAGCATGTTCGCTACACTCCTCATCAAGCTTCTCTCTGTCTATCTTAAGCCTGTGCTCAAGCTCTTTTTGGTTCATTCCTCTCTCTTCTTCCTTTCAAGCCTTTGCTTCCGGTTTCCAAGCCGTTCTTCAATCCTCTTGTCAATCTGCTCTTCAGATGGACCATCAGAAGCAGTCTCAGAAGTTCCGCTCTCGGTCCTTTTCCGCCTACGGTCTACCTTTTTGGGTTCTTCAGACTCCTTGTCATCATCAGGAGTAGTCGTTTTTGGCCCACGCTCTCTACGGCTTCTTGGTCTTTCTTCCTCAGTTGGTTCACTGGACCTTCTGCGCCGTCTCTGTGGTTCCTCATCCTGGCCATTCTCATCATCCTCCTCTACATCTTCGGGAGTGTAACCATAAAGTGACTTCTTCATTTGCTCCACACTGGCAAACTTGATTACCTCGGAAAACTTAGGAACAGCCAACCATTCATCAGGAATAGCACTTGGCTCTTCAAACTGAAATCCGGAGTACTCAGTGTTCGTCTTGGTGGTGCCAGTGCGATTGAAGACGACAACCCTCCCAATGTCAGGGTCCGACACGTCGAGCATATCTCCTGACCTTCGGTCCTTGGACAGCATGATAATGTTCTTTGCCACCTTCCACGGAGCATCATACAACTGGGGGCCGATTTTTTCTGTTTTCTCGTCCATCACATTTACGACAAAGAAAAGTACGCGAGGAGGCATACAGTCGAACTTCCTCAGAATGTCCGACTCTGCACCATCCGCACGGAGTTTTTCCCGCTGCTCACAGATTGGACAAACCGGGTCAATGTTGAGGTCATCATGCTCTCTTTTCATGTAAAGAGGACACAAGAAAGCATCATTGTTGGGACCCATATTCCGATGGACAAAAATCTTGAAGCCATAGTAACCCTCCTTGACCGGCGGGATTATTCGGATGAAATTGTCACTAACCTCACACCGAAACTGCTGCATCTCAAACTCCTCAAGAGCGTCCCCGTCAACATAGGTCATCCTCCTCTCACCATACCCTCTCTGCATCTCCTTATGTTCTTTTTGTAATGCATCGATTCTGTTGTTACTCATTTCTCTTTCTCCTTTTTCAAGTTATTCCTTAGGTCTATACACCCTCATATCCTTCCAGTTTAAGCCAAGTGAGAACTCAGCCCGTCGGGGAACATCCCCCTGGAACTCCCATTGCTTTTCAGTCATTCTCTTCATAACTATATCATAGTAGACTTCCATTTCTTCATCATCAAGATCAGACAGTATAGAGTCATGAATTTGAAGGATGAGCTTCGACCTGAGCTTCTCCTTGCTCATATCAGATTCCACCCTGTTGAATGACCTTTGAAGCATGTGGTAGGAAGTCCCCTGAACCGCTGTATTGAGAATTTGATTTACCGTAAGAGGACCATGTCGTCTGAAACCAAGTGGCATCTCAACGAAACCATATTTCTTATAAAACTTTATTAACTGCTCCTGCCATTCCCTGACACCTTCATAAAGCTTCCAAAATTCTCTTTCAATCTCCCTGATAATACGCTCTTGAAGCTTCAGATTTCGTGCGCAACTCTTCCAATAACTGCCATAAAAAAGAGGAAATACAAACAGGTTTTTTGCAAAATGTCTTTGCTCATGCGTTATATCCTTTTCCAAAAGTCCAAATAATCTCGATGCCCAGTATCTGTGGATGTCCAACCCATCCTGGATTTGTTTGACGAGCACAGGGTCATGGGACAGCATTGCAATCACACCAATTTCAGAACCCGAAGAATCAGTCTCGCAAAGCCAATCAAGCTGTGGAACTATTGCCTTTCGAATTGCAGCCTGCTCTTCATTTCTTTTTGGAAAATTCTGACCATTTGGCTCTCTACATGAAGAACGATAGCTTTCAGCAATGTTAAGAAGCATTGCCGGATGGAACAGCCCGTCGTCACACAAAGATTTTCGCCATGATTTTATGAATGAATCCTTCTTGGTCCTATAGAGACTGTATGTATGAAGGGCCCCACACAAACCCTGAACAAGAACATTTGAAACATTATCACGAATCCAGTCTATTGATTCCCGGTCCGTCGAAGGTGCCCCAGTACCCGTCTTCTTTGGAGGATGTGGGCATTTCAGGAAGTCATAGAAAAGCACACTTTTTTGCTTATAAGAATTAAGATTGAAAGTATCTTTACCTGTCTGTTTCAGAAACTTCTTCATCACGGTAGAAACATTAAATATATTCTGTACCTGAAGCATCTTCTCGTCACAATCACGCTCCTGCTCATCAAGAATCTTGGGGTCTACTTTTATCCCAACCCTTGCAGCCCTTGAGAGTGACGGTATAGATTCCATAAAAAAATCAAAAGCCATTTTGAGGTCAGGCTGCTCCTCAAGAGTGACCATCTGCCTCTCATGGAGGTCAAAACAATAACGAGAATCAAGACATGAATAGTCGATAACTTCATCTTTTTCGTGGGCATCTATATTTTCTATGTCAATATTAGCAGCATAATCATGTCCATAATTTTGAAAGACCTGATACTTCAGCCCAGTGATGCCATCTCTTGCATCAATGATATGTGTCGTCACCATTGTATCATTGAGAAGATTTTCAACTCCAGTTCCAAAAAACTTTGCAGACCAGGCATCTTCCATATTGTAATTCTGTATGATTTTTGGAGTGGAACTCCGAAAAAAATCCATGAGAAGTTTATCTATATCCAGACGCTGTGATGATGTCCAGGCGGGAGGGCTTCCATAATCAAGTGGAAGCCAAAATGCCGTATCCTTTGAAAAGCAAAACGAAACACACAGGACAGCCGCATCCTTCGCATATGGAGACAGACTACTGGATTCAAAATCAAAAGCCACAGGATAAGGTGCATCTGTTATCTGTGTCATTAACTTCAGAACTGCTTCAAAGTTATCAAGGACGATGTGATGCTTGCGGTCGGAGACCAATGGAGCAGGTATCTCTTTACCTCTAAAT
>Ga0307377_10004773_pt1 | contig 14740 bp, 36 predicted proteins | sample TR3MG_FD_202535 | JGI IMG/M metagenome (GOLD analysis project Ga0307377, IMG submission 202535) | Soil microbial communities from Risofladan, Vaasa, Finland - TR-3 | ecosystem: Environmental > Terrestrial > Soil > Coastal area > Acid sulfate soil | place: Finland: Risofladan, Vaasa | collected... | reverse complement strand
TATTTGACGATCACGCAGATCATATTCAGCATTTGACTGCGACACCTATAATGAAGTGTCCAGCCAAGATAGGTAAAAAAAGACCCTCTGATGAAGAAGTAGAAAATATAAAGGCATAATAAAATGGAACAAAGTAAAAAATTATTTGATCATTTAGTAGAAGATACCACACTCAAATACGAGCAAGACATTTTTGTTATAAAATTTTGTTTATTTATTCAAAACATAATATTTTGGTTTATTATAGCAGCAATGACAGTTTTGACAACACCAATTTTTATTATAGAAGATTTATTACATAAAAATTTTACAATTCAGGACTAAGAAAAAATGGTTCAACAAAATAATACTTTTATCAAAGATGTTCAAGTATTAGCCTCAGTAGCAAGCGGTGCTATGGGAACTATGTTTATTATATGTAGAAAATATAAGTGGGACCACAAAAAATTTGGCGAATATTTTGATAAACTAAAATTAGACGAAGAAAGAACCAAGAATATCAGAAATAGCGATGAGTATAAAAAATTACTTAAGAAATGGCAGAATTCAATATTATAGAAGATAAATGTCGTGTCTATAATGTATAGAAGGAGAAAAAATGTTAAAAATCGATACATATAAAGTATGGCAACCCGGTAGAGATCCTGGTGATTGGTGGTGGAATCGTAGGAGAAAATGGGTTGTGACTGAGAAAATCGATGCTTTTTGGTTTTTTTGGTCCAAACGCAATTCTGAACCATTTTCATATGAAGAAGCGAAATATTTGCTTGTTAAATTAAGACAGAGTGGGAGCACAACTGATAACGGAGATAAAAAACCAGATGATTGGTTTGCCATGCTTCCAGTTGATAAAGATGATGTATTTCCCGGTAATGGCATTTCTGTAAAAGAGATGTATGAAAAATACGGGTATCCAGAATAGGACTATTTTTAGTTGTTTTTTTTGTCGTATCTATAATACATAGAAGGAGAAAAATAATGTGCCTAACGATTGATAAAAATTTAACAGAAAAAGGTTTAAAAGGTAGAAAAGTTCATTCAAATGGAATGTATAAAGTATGGAAAGTTATCGGAATGGAGGATGGAGTTCCTGTAAGCATATATAAAGATCATTTTCAGTGGAAACCGGGTTGGAACGAGTCAAATAGAGGGACTCCCGTATTAACTAATAATGAACTAGTTAATAATGAAGTCAATTTTGGCATACATGTATTGTTTACAAGAGAAGATGCTAGACTTTATAAGTATCGTTGTGAAATTATTATTCCCGTCTATGTGTATAAAAAAGACTTAATAGCCTGCGGAATAAGTAATTGGACGGCAAGTGGTCGGGACTGTAAAGAAGCGGTTTTCACTAAAGTTTTTCTTAAAAAAGAAGATTATAACAAAGTGCTTTCAAAATAAAAAGAATACTAAATATGGAGAAAAATAATGTGCTTATATTACGACGGACAAAAAACAAAAGAATGTCGAAAAGAATGGAAAGAATCTGGAGAAAAAACACGCAAATTCTATAAAAATGTTTTAGTTTATAAACATGGAAATGGATATAGAATTAGAAGTTATTGGATGGAAAATAATTATTGGAATGTTGGAGAAAATATTAGTGACAGACCAACTAAAAAATTAAGTGGGACAGAAAATAAAAGAAAAGAAATTTATAGAGGCATCCATGTTTATACAAGAAAAGATGTATTTTGTGACTATCCCACGGTAAGATTGGAAGTCACTGCCAATATAGATGATCTTGTTGGGATTGGTTCTTATCCCGTCCAGGATCCCGTCCAGGCCGTGTTTACTAAAGTTCGTGTTACGAAAAAGGCACGAAAAGAAGCCATCGATTTTGCCATACTGAATAAACGTGTTTGTTACACAAAATGTGAAAAGTTTAAATAAAACAAACTAAATATGGAGAAAAATAAAATGGACATAACTAAAAATGCGATATTTATGGGCAGTGGTCAATTTGCCGGAAATGAATGCTACGAAAGAATTTGTAAATTAATATCTTTATTTAGTGACTTAAGTGGCATTCAGCAAATGGGATTAAGGGGAGAGGAGATCAATGAGGTTGAGCAAGATTTTATAATTGAATATTTATATGAAGCAAAAGATTTTGTTAAACAATTAGAAAAAGATTTAGGATTAAAATAATGAGTACAGAAAATAAAACAATATTACATGAAAAATTATATTTGCTATCTCATGAAAGTAAAAAGGCATTAATGAGAGAGGCAAAAAGTATATGTATGTCATGGAAAGTAGATATATTAGATAGTTCAAAAGATTTTCGTCGTCAAACTATAGATATGGATTTTGAAGAAGCACTAAATAAATTTAAAGAAAATAATCATGATCATTTCACAATTATTCGTCGTGATGATTATGGAGAAAATCATATTGAAATTTGTTGGAACACAATAACAAAAACGCCAGATTATTTTATTTGGATTTATTTAAGTCCCAACTGGATTGATATTATAAAAGATTTTATTTTAGAAAAAGTTGGAGGCGGCAAAAATGAGGATTGAAATATTAAAAAAATTAGAAGAAATTTTTGATATATACTTTAAAGAACATAACTATAATATTGAAGACACGATGGAAGAATTGGCTAAAAATCTAAATGAACATTTAGAAATTAGATATGATACACAATTTAGATTTACTTTAAATGAGGAGAAATAAAGATGATAGCATTTTTAATTGTTTTAGGTTGGTTAATTTGTTCTGTGTTAGCCTATTTGCTAGGAAAATTTTTATGGATAAGGCATATGAAAAATTTCTTGCGTTTTATCCCTTGTTGGACTGAAGAAAATAGATTATTTTATATTTTCTTTTCTATTTTTTTTGGGCCATTTACTTTAATATCTCTGTTAATCATTGGTCTAATTGATATTTTAAAATCATTTTTAATCAAAATAATTGGTTGTTCGCCAGATAAACCGGCAAAATGGTAATCATTTAGGATATATAATATGAGAAAATGGCCTGAAAATAATAAATTAGTAAATGCTGAAAAACTTATTTCTTTTGTTGCTCAAAGTTTTAGACGAGTTTGTTCGTATAAAAGAAAAAACAATGAAGATGTTCCATATGAAGGCTTTAATGTTCCTTCTATGGAGGCGATATCTCTATCACCAGAAGACATGCTAAAACAAAAATTTCTTGAAAAGGCAGAAGAGCAAAATAAAGATATTTTAGATATAATTTTGTTAATCACTTTTCAGTTGGGTTTTGAGCAAGGACAAAGAGAAATTAAAACAGATAAAGTGAAAAGTTTAATCGAAGAAATAAAGAAATGGGAAGAAAAAGAAAAAAGATGAAATTTTACCATAGAACAACTACTGAAAATTGGGAAAAAATCAAAAAAGAAGGAGTGTTATGGGGAATAGGAATGAATTATAGATACACATATTTATCTCCCGATATTTTTGATAAATCGTATGGAGATGTTGTCTTAGAAGTTAAATATGAACCCAAAGGACCACCTTTTGATAATTATGGTTTTAACCCACCAAAAGGCCAATACTGTTGGCAATTCAGTGTTTTTGTCCCTATAGATATATCTGAAGTTAAAAGAATAGAAAGATGAAAGGAAAGACAATGGATAAAGTTATTTGTAAAAATTGCCAGAGTTATCAGGACACTATTGGTTGTCTAGGCAATCAAGTATTAGTATTTGAGGAATGTTTACAATTTCCATTAGAATATCATATTGATTATGTATCAGGTAAAAAAATATATAATGATATAAGATTTAAAGAAAATAAATATAAGTTCTGTAGTATTGTTAACAAAAAAGGAGTATGCGATTTATTTTCCGAGAAAACAACATTTAATGAATATATGGCTAAATTTTTTCTATATGGATTATTAGTTTCTGTAATTGCGATAATAATTTATTTGTTGTGTATTTAAATTTTTTGTAACTAAAAAGATTTTGAAATAAAGAATTATTTAACTTATTAAAGGAAAGAATAAATGGAAGAAAATAAAATGAAAATAACATTTATATTAGCAAATAATCATGCGGCTAGAATGGATGTAATTCATGCTAATTTTGCCTCAACTCCCTCTAAAAGATCAGTTACAATCGATCTAACACCAGAACAGATAGAAAAAATTGGCATCAAAAAAATTGGAACAGATTATGGTAAAGATGTGTATGAAGAAATTCATGATGTTTTTGTTGAATCTAAATTTGAATAAATTGATTCCAAATAAAATTATTTTGTTGATTAGCATGTATCGCTGAATGACAATTAACACATAACAAAGTACATTTATCTATCTCTTTTTTTATTTTGCTCCAAGAAGCATTTGAATAATAAGATATTGTAAATTCTTTTTCTTCTGGATTATCATGGTGAAAACTTAAAGCCTCAACACATTTATTATATCCACATTTTTCACATTTTCCACCTTTGTAAATAACAGCTAATATTTTTATCTTTTTTCTTTTTAATCTGACTTTTTCATAATTAGACAATTCGCTATAACTTGCTATATTAAAAGACTTACAACATTTTTTAATTATTTCTATAGGTAAATGTAGAGCATCTGCTATTTCTGAAAAAGATATATTAAAATGATATAATAGAAATATCTTTTTTTGTGTAGTATCATCTATGTTTTGTATTTCTTTTTTTATGTGATTATTAGAATTTTGTTTTGTTATTTTATCATCATTTTCTAATTTTGAGCAATGATATGAGACAGAACCTCTTGAGCATTTTAGTGTTTTTGATATTTCTCGATATGATAAACCTTGTTTTCGCAGCAAAATAATTTTGTGTTTTAGTTTTTTACTCATTCAATTTAATATACAAAATTTTAGTATTTCGTCCTTCCTCTAGCTATAATAATTTGATGTCAAAGGTTTTGAAAAAAATGTGAAAATGTTTAAATCAACAGGAACAATTAAGGTCTTTGATTCTGGATGGGTATACATATCTGTATGTCCCGAATTGACAAGATATTACCTGTCAAGATTTAACAGGAATCATGTTTTTACTGATATTCAATTGATGACACCAAAAGAGGGAGGACACATAACTATAGTTAGAGGCGAGACTGCCGAATGTCCCGAAAAGATAAAAAATAAAGAATTATTAGTAGAAATAAATAATAGATTGATAGATTTTGAATATTCTAATCAAGTTGTAGGTAATGGTAAACATTTTTGGTTAGATGTTGAGTGTAATGAGGCATTAGATATAAGAGAAAAATTGAGTTTGGACAGAGAACCTTTTTTTAATTTACACTTAACAATAGGAGTGATTATGACGAATAATTAGATGGAAGGAGAGTACTATGAAACTCTTGTTAAATCTAATTTTTTGTTTATTTATAATTTTTGGTTGTGATGATGTGCCTCGGGAGAACAATCAACAAGTTCCTAATAGTGAGGCACCTGTTGTTCGTTCTAATGTGGATTTTGGTGATAATTGGGAATGGTTGACGGAAACATGTTCTAGGATACAATTAGGATATAATAAAGATGGAGATGGAAATGTTAGTTACTCTATATTGGCAAATTTTTATTCTCCAAAAAAACCTATTGGAGCCAGCGGTATTTATGTAAGCGATAGTTCTTTTGATGGAGTTTTGTATAAAGCGGTCCAAGAAGTTCAAAAGAAATTATAAAATTTTGCTATAATAAAATGACGAAGGAGATTAAAGATGAGCCGAAAGTATTTGAATGATAAGTGGTGCGTTCGTTGTGGAAGAAAAGAGCCTACACCTTATTTAAAAAAGAATCTTAATAAAATAAATCTTTGGGAAAATACCAAAGTTTTGGATATAGGATGTGGGAATGGAAGAAATTCCACTTTCATGAAAAAAGAAGGCTGTTATGTTATAAGCCTTGATATGTGTGAGGACTTCGGTAAAAAATTTATTTTAGGACATGATTCTTTTCCAAGGGGAAAATATGATGTTTTTCTTGCTAATTATGTATTTATGTTTTTAGACGAAAAAGAAAGGTTTCAAGTTTACGATCAGATACATAAACATTCTCATACTGGAAGCATTCTGATGGTGGAAATGTATGCCGCTAAAGACGCTTATGAATATGATCTAGAGGATATAACAAACTACTTTAGTATCATGGGATGGACTGTGATTAATAAAGTAAAAGATAAGTTTATCATGGGTAGAGATAGATTAGATGAAAAAGCATTTAAAATACTTGAAAAAGTATGTAGAGAATTAGAAGTATGTGGTAATGGTATAATTATACATGGAATTAGAAATGTTGCTCACACGTTAATCAATCTTGTATCTCTTTATTATATGTATATTTCCGATTCAAAAAAGAGAGAAGAAAAAGTTTACGAGGCGACATGTATACTTAGGTCTTATGGAATACATAAAGATTTGAAAGCAACAGAAAAAACGAGCACAAATTTTAGAAAAAAGATATATAAAGAGTGTAAATTAAAATGTGATAAGATGTTCAAGTCATCGTAAAAAGTGTTGATATAAATATAGTTTTTGAAGAACACTAAAGGAAAAAATAAGATGAAATTTGAATTAACCGATTTAGAAGCAGACATTTTAAAAGAATTTTTAGAAGAATTATCTGATCGTTTTTGTAATGATGGTTGTAATGATTATACTATGAAAAATACAGAAGAAAATGTTAGGTTTTTAGAAGAAGTAATTAAAACTCAATTTGATACAGAGGAAGATGTTAAAGAAGAAATTGAGTTTTTACATAATGATGCTAAAAATTGTAGTAGATTATGTACTGCCAATCTTTTCATTCTTGATTATTTAAAAAATAAAATGTTTAAAACTAAAGAGTAGAAATATGATTGATGAATTAAAAAAGATTTTTTAGAAAATGGTTAAAAAAGTTTCAAATATGATCTATAATAATTTAAATAGGCCCGTAGCTGAATTGGAATAGCGGTAGGTCTACATCCTACGTCATATGCTGGTTCGAGCCCAGTCGGGCTTATTAAGAAAAAAGAAGAATAATATGTATAAAATAATTGTTAATGGAAGAACGAGCATTGAATTCCCAGTCTCGGAAAAAGAACTAGACAATGCTAAATCATATTACGGAGAAGGGGCGTTTTATGGGCACACATTAAAAGAGCAAATGGATTTAGCCGCTATTTACAAAACAAAAATTGGAAGTTACTTCATTAAGGAAAAAACTAAAATGTTAAAAGATTTAGGATTGAATTGGGAATTAATTAATAGTGAAGGACAAGTTATATTATGAACAAAAAAATTATAAATTTAACTGCTTCTATCAGAAATGAACAAAAAATAATTTCTGTTTCTAAATCTGTTATTGACAAAAAGAAAGATGAATTAAAAAAAACTATTTGTAAAACCATTATATCTTTGTGGGAAAAACATTTTGGAGAAAATCCAGATATCCATTATGAAGATTCTTTGTTCTCGCTGGAAGAAACATTAGGCAGAAATCTTGATTTTGGATGCTATGATGAAGAAAAATGGCCCTATGAAATATATATTTATCTTCACTTTTCTAAAGATCATAAACATTATGATAAAGAATTAAATATTTATAATAATAAATGGTATTATAATTATACAATGGACGACTATGAAGAAAAAATAAAAGAAATTGGAGAAGACAATTTTTGGAATAATTTTCATGACGAATTTAAAGAAATAGAATTAAATATTACCATAGATCAATTTAATAAATTTTTGAAAGATTTAAACAAAAAAACTGGGTTCTTGTTTACTTATCCTTCTACAATGCAGTGTCTCATGGAAAAACTTGATGGAGAAATAATAGAATGATATTTGATCTTACAAGTTGTATTATGTTTAAAAAAGGCATTAGAACAAATCTAGCCTTAAATATTTTAAAAAAGAATAATATAAAAACAACAAAAGATAATATAGATCAATTATTAAAAGCAAATGATACAACACCATTTCCTCATATCGGATCAATATTTGAGGTTTTAAGTAAAATTCCCGGGAAAACAGAAGAAATAAAGAAACAAATTATTAGTAAACTTTATGATATTTTAGAAAAAATAGAAAAAGAACTTGAAGAAAATATTGTTATTCCTGATAAATTAACTAAAGAAGGAGAATAAAAATGATTGGATATACAGTCAAAGCCGATGATTGTGGTAATAAATATTGGTATTTAAATGGAAAACGCCATCGTGAAGATGGTCCTGCTTGTGAATATACTAATGGGGATAAATGTTGGTATTTATATGGTAGATATCATCGAGAAGATGGTCCAGCAATCGAACGGGCCAATGGCGATAAATTTTGGTATTTAAATGGGGGATATCATCGAGAAGATGGTCCAGCAATAGAATGGGTTAATGGCGATAAATCTTGGTATTTAAATGGTAAACGCCATCGAGAAGATGGTCCAGCAATAGAATGGGTTAATGGCGGGAAAGAATGGTATTTAAATGGAAAACAACTTTCAGAAGAAGAATTTCTTCGTAAAACTTCTCCCGAACTTCAAGTTATTGAAGATTTAAGAAAAGTAGCAGAAAAACACGGATACAAACTAATTAAAGAAGGAGAATAAATATGTTTAGACTTCATATTGATATCCCGATGTCAGATTATGAAGGTAGTGCTATTGCTGCTTCCGAAGAAATTATTGCAGCACTAAAAGAATCTATTTTATATCATAAATTAAAAGATAAATATAATATTGAAAAAATTCAATATCGTTTATCACATGACAATGATAGGCAAAAAAGAAATTATTTAGTAAAAGATGAAAACGGACATGTTAGCACCAATAAAAGCAAAGTTGAATTATGATGTATCTCGGATTTGAGGAGAATGGTTTCTCAGATCGCCTTATAAGCGATTAAAATCGGTTCGATCCCGGGCAAATCCATGGGTTAATAATCCGTGATCTAACTCCCAGTGACAATTGGGACATAATAATATCAAATTGTCTTTAGAGTTAATTTCTCCAACTAAAGCCGTTAATGGAAAATCTTTAATGTCTTTTACATGACAAACTTCTACGTGCTTATTATAACCACATTTTTGACATTCTTGTTGACGATTAGATGTTACTCGTCTCGCGTTGTCTCTAATTGCTGCGTATCTATTAGCATCTTTTCTAGTTGCGTAATGAGATAATGGTATATTTTCTATTTTGGAAACTCCTTTTAATTTACTTTCAAACGGGAATTTTCGTTTACACAGATTGTCACAAAACACTTTTCCGGTTTTTAAATATTTTTTTTTACTTTTGAGTTTTTTTACGGGTTTCCCACAATAATCACATGATTGTATATAATATTTATTTTTATCATAATAATTTCTATAACATTTCATAGAGCAAAATATTTTATTATTTTTAAGTTTTTTAATTTGTGACGGTTTTCTATAAAAATGTTTGTTACATTCACCACAAATTGAATTATTTTTAATCATATTATTTTCTCTGTTATTAAAATTTTTAGTTCGCACTCTATAATATACAAGATAAAACATATTATCCCTTCGACCCCAAATGAGTCTGGTTAAAAAGGAAATTATAATGAAAACATTTTTAGACGAAGTAGTTAAAACAGATGAAGATAAATTATTATTAGAACAAGAATTAGCAATATTGGACATTACAGAATTGATTCACGAAATACTTAATAAAAATAAAATAAATGAAGAAGAACTAAAATCTCGTTTAAGCATGGCTAAAATTGATTTTATAAATTTTATGGATGATAATTACGAACCAACTGTTAGAGATATTGTTAGTATCCTTTGGGTCTTAGGATATAAATTAAATTTAGCAATCACCAAAAAGGAAAAATAAAATTCTCTACGAATAAATAGTAGAGGATTAAATAAATGAATTGGTATAAGCATAATAAGATTGATACTTTAGTAATAGAATATTGGACCCAATCAGTTGAAAAATTCGCCTATAATAAAGAAGATTTTACAGAAGACCCTTTTACAAAGGGCTTATGGAATATAACCAAAGGGCCTATTAGAGCGATATTAGGCACATTATGGAATATAGTTATTACACCAATGCGGTTATTTTCATTTTTTCCAGATAAGGGTATTTGGGATCATGCGTCAGTTGCTTTAAAACAAACATTTAAAGGTATAGGGGAAACAATATATGGTTTGGCTCAAATGGGGGCGTCTGGAGTTCAATTATTAAGAAATTATGCCTCAAAAGCATCCGATGATTTAAAAACAATGTTAACAAATCTTTGGAGAAGCGAAGATAAAGATTTTTATGACAAAAAAAGAGATAATGTTAATGAAAAAGTAGATTCAGGTTATGGCGTCCCTAATTGGTATAACAAATCAGATTTTCCAGATTGGTATAAAGAAGAAAATAAAGATTTCTTTAATGTCGTAGATGACATTTCACAAAAAGTAGAAAATAATATTTTAAATTTTGCTGATAAACTTGAACAAAATCACGCTGCTTAATATTTATTATTTAAAAAATATCCATTTCTTTCTATAATATATTAAATATCAAAGGAAATACATTATGCCTAAAAAATTAGATGATAAAATTAAAGTAGATAAAAGAGTTAAGAAGGTTAAACCAATCCCTAAAAAAAATGAAATATATTTAACCTATGAAGAAGATAGAAAAGGTGGTCTGCCTTTAAGTGATGAACCATGGAGTGATAGGGAAGATGAAGAAATAGAATTTTCCGTAAAAGAAGTTTTCGCTAGTATAGATAACTTAAATTGGGTTGAAACAATTGAAGTAGATTTTAATCCCGTTGATTTTATAGATAAAGATATTTTTGTTATCGTTGTTAGATATTCTACTGGAGATACATTTGGACAAACTAGTGGTTCCTGGTACGTTGAAGGAGCATATACAACCATAGAAAAAACAGATAAAATAGTTAAAAGTATAAACGATGATAAATACAAAGGTTATAAACCTTGGAGTGGATATTTTGAAAGATTCAGTCATGTAGAAATACACAAAATGATATTGAGAAACAATAGCGAGTATAGATTAGTAAATGTTAAATATTTCAATCATAAATAATTATGAAATCAGTATCTAAACTAAAGTTTTATTTATTTTTAATGAATTGGTTTTTATTTTTTGGATTTTTAAGTATTATTTTTTCATTAATTTATAATGTAATTTTATTTTTCCCAATATTTTTATTTATTTTAATAATTATTTTATTAAAAGATTTTATTGATGATAAAATTAGATATTTTAAGTAGTTGCTGGCGTGGCCGAGTGGAAAGGCACTTCCCCTGTAAGGAAGCGGTGAAAACCATCGTGGGTTCGAATCCTACCGTCAGCTTTTAGGAGAAAAATTATGAATAAAATTTCAGGAACTAAAGAATGGGCAAAATACACGGCAAATTGCTGCACGGGATGTTATAACAATTGTAGGTTCTGTTATGCTCGACATGACGCAATAGAGCGTTGGAAAAATGTTAAACCTGGGGAATGGGAAAAAATAGTTATTAATTGGTCGCAGGTTAATAAAAAAAGAACAAAAATGGACGGAACAATTATGTTCCCGACCACTCACGATATTTTTCCCGAGAATTTAGAACCATGTATTAAATTATTAAACAATTTTCTCTCTGTCGGGAATAATATGTTAATTGTTAGTAAACCAAGATTAGAATGTATTAAGAAGATTTGTGAAAAATTTCAAGACCATAAAAAGCAAATTCTTTTTAGGTTTACTATTGGAGCAATCGACAATAGCATTTTAAAATATTGGGAACCGAATGCCTCGACTTTTGGCGAAAGATTTGATTGCTTACAATATGCTTTTAATAACGGATTTGATACAAGCATTAGTTGTGAACCCATGTTAGATTCAGAAGGCATTATTCAATTATTTGATGTCTTAGAACCGTATGTCACTGATGGAATTTGGATCGGCAAAATGAACAAAATAGATAAAAGAGTTGAATCTAAAAGTTCAGATTTAGACAAAAAAATGATACATAATATTTTAAAAGGTCAAACCGATAATAGAATACTTGAAATTTATAATATATTGAAAGATGATCCTAAAATTAGATGGAAAGAATCATTTAAATCTGTATTGGGATTAGAATTAGCTGAAGAAACTGGCGAAGATAAATAAAGGAAAATAAAGATGAAACCTTATGCTAGATGGGATATTGTAGAAATAGATTTAAACATGAATGGTGTAATTAGTCGTAAACATATGTTTCATAGCCCAGGGTATGATGTTTATGGGATAGTAAGTATAAATCTTAACGGATGTTATTTGTGGGAAGCTAGGGTTCTTGTTCAATACAGAGCAACTTGTGATAAAGCCCCAATTCGTGGGATTTCTCCTACATTAGAAGGAGCAAAAAAGATTGTTGAAACATTATGTTATGAAACTGGGACTTGTGAAAGAGAACCTGAAATAATTAAAGACGATTTATTTGAAATGATTTTATGCTATGTAAAAAAACTTCAAGAGGACATTTCAGGAAATCGAAGAAAAATCTTTGATATGTTTGGTGATAATGGGCTTAAAAAGTTAAAAGATATGATTGATGCTAGAATTATTTTAGAATGTTCAAATGGGATGCTTTATGTAAACGAAAAATACAAAAATGATGATAAAAGGTAAAATAAAATTTAATCTTTCTATTGTAAAGAGAGCCTGGAAAGAGGCTCAGAAATCGAATGTTGTTAGAGGTAGGGTGGGAGCCGTTTTGTTTACTAATTCTGGTAATATGATAACTTCTGCCCATAATTCTATAATGATGGGACACGGTAAAAATTTTACCGTTCATGCCGAGCGATATCTTCTGGCAAAAATCGCAAGGATGAAAATATTTAAAAGATTTTCTGGTGAAAAACTCAATATACTTGTTTTAAGATACAAAATAAGTAGTAAATATGCTGCTCTTGCTAAACCTTGCGACGAATGCCAATTTTATCTTAAAGAAGCAAATGTTAGAATATTTTATTCAGATGAAAAAGGTTTTATTCAAGAATTAAATATTTGAAGGCGGCGTGAACTGGTGTTCAACTTCGTTTCATGTGCGAAGGAAAAAAGTTAAGTCCTTTTCGTCGCTATATATTAAAAATTGAAATTAAGGAGATAAAAATGTTTTGGATTAGTATCTTTGCCGCTATTTGGATTGTATGCTCAATTTTTTCATATCTTCTTTTTAAGAAGATCATAAAAACAGAAGGTAGTTCTTGGTCTAACGGTGATAGATTATTGGGAATATTTTTTGGCATTTTTGGGCCAGTCACTTTTATCTCATTGTTACTAATTTTTCTTATTGTTGTAATAATATATAGTAAGAATAGTTGGTTAAATAAAGACGCGAAATGGTAAAAAATATTTTCTAAACGGCTATAATGATATAGAAAGAAATATAAGGAGAATAACATGTTTTGGATTATTTTTGCCGTGATTTGTTGGATTGTATGCTCAATTTTTTCATATATTCTTTTTAAGAAAATAACAAAAATGGAATGGAATTTTTGGTCCAACTATGATAGATTATTTGGAATATTTTTCGGTCTTTTTGGACCAATCTCTTTCATATTATTTTTACTGGCTTTTGTTATGACAAAAACAAAATATAATAATGATTGGTTCGAGAAACCAGCAAAATGGTAATTTTTTTCAGTTTAATTAAATTTATTTTTTAACCGACTATAATGACAGAGAAAGAAATATAAGGAGAAAATTATGAAGGTAAAGTATGTTTCACCTAGTGAAGTTGAATCAGTATTAGACAGTTCAAAGGGTCGTTTTATGACGGTTGTTTTCGTAACTCGCGGAGACAATACTGTTAGAACTATGAATTGTCGTAAGGGGGTGAAAAAGGGTATTAAGGGCACAGGCAAGGATCGTAAGCGTAGTGGTCTTTACACCGTTTATGATATGGTAGTTAAAGGTTGGCGAACGATCAATATTAGTGGTGTTCATAAGATCAAGATGAATGGCACAGAGTATCGCGTTAGAGTTTAATTTTATTCCTTAGTATTAAAAATAGACATCTTTTTTAGATGTCTATTTTTATTTTAATACTTGCTTGCTATAATAATGTAAGAAGGAGATATATATGAATTGGGAACAATTTAGTGAAAAGTTAACAAAAGACAAAAAAGGAAGAGAATTAGTAATTATTTTTTGTGACGCAGAAGATAAGGATGGCGATTTCGTTCAAAACAAAATTAATTATTATAAGGATAGAAATTATAAAATTTCTGTGAAAACATTAAAGGATAGCAAGAGAGATGAAAACAATACAATTTCTGTATAATGAGCATAACGAAAAAGCAGTTCAAATCGCACAAAAATTACAAAAAAGTAATTGTAAAGTTGTTTTGAAACCTCATTATAATGTTCCTATCATTTGGATAGACGATCATTGTTTTACTGGTTTAGAAGCAATTGATAAGGCGGTAAAAGAACTTATTTTAACGGAGAATTGAATGAGCAATTTTGTTTCGCGGAATTCGACAAAAAATGATTATAATTCAATTAGATCAGAAACAGAAGTAGCAGCAAAAAATAGACGCAAATGTATTTCAACTAAAAATGGATCTAAAGCAGCAAAAAAATATCATATGTCCTGGCAAGAAGCAGAAACAAATAGAATAATTTTTGATACAACAGGTTTGTTTAATAATCCCTATAGAGAAGGTGGAATATATAACGCATTTACACAATCTTTATGTAATTTAGGAATTAATAAAAAACACTCCTTTAGACAAGTCAAAGATACAATAAAAAATATTTTATTAGAA